>Ga0272446_1007936_pt1 | contig 10340 bp, 11 predicted proteins | sample YNPCB0061_FD_194587 | JGI IMG/M metagenome (GOLD analysis project Ga0272446, IMG submission 194587) | Hot spring microbial mat communities from Yellowstone National Park, WY, United States - YNP-CB-006-1 | ecosystem: Environmental > Aquatic > Thermal springs > Hot (42-90C) > Sediment | place... | reverse complement strand
AATCTTCATGTCAAGATAAAATTATCCGCTTTTTCCTGCTGCGCAACTTTTCAGCCGCCGCGCGACTCCTTCTCCGCAATCCCGGAGACGCCGAAACGGCGCCGGAGTTCTCCGTAAATCTCCTCGGGCTCGATATCGTAATAACCGAGCAGGACCAGCAGGTGATACAGGAGGTCCGCCGATTCATGGACAATCTCTTCCCGCTTCCCCCCCTTGCCGGCGATGACCAGCTCGACTGCTTCCTCGCCGGTCTTTTTCAGTATGGCGTCGATTCCCTTCCGGAACAGGGAAACGGTGTATGACCCCTCCCCAGGATTGGCCTTCCGCTCCCGGATGACTCCATAGAGAATATCCAGTATCGCCTCCCGTTTTCCGCCTGCCACGGCATCGTCCTGAAAAGTGCTCATATGCGTACCGCCACGCCCTTGTTTCTCAGATATTCCTTGGCTTCGCCGATGGTGTATTCCCGGTAGTGGAAGATGGATGCCGCAAGGCAGGCGCTTGCCCCTCCCACGGTGAACCCTTCATAAAGGTGCTCCAGGTTGCCGACGCCTCCCGAAGCGATGACCGGAATGGAGACCGCGTCAACCACCTTCCGGGTCAGGAGGAGGTCGTAGCCGTCCCTGGTCCCGTCGCAATCCATGCTGGTGAGGAGAATCTCCCCCGCCCCGTACTCCTCCATCCGCTGGGCCCACTCCAGGACGTCGATGCCGGTTGCGTTTCTTCCACCATGGGTATAGACCTCCCAGCGATCCTCTCCGGGCACCCGACGGGCGTCGATGGCCACCACCGTGCACTGGGAGCCGAACCGTTCCGCGGACTCCTTCACGAATTCGGGCCGATGGACCGCGGCCGTATTGATGGAAACCTTGTCCGCGCCAGCATTGAGAAGGCGCCTGATGTCCTCCACCGTCCTGACCCCGCCACCGACCGTAAGCGGCATGAAGACCCGCTCCGCCGTCCGGCGGACCACGTCGATGATGATGTCCCTCTGATCGGACGAGGCGGTAATGTCGAGAAAAGTCAGTTCGTCGGCGCCCTGCCGGTCGTAGACCTCCGCCACCTCCACCGGGTCTCCGGCGTCGCGCAGCTCCAAGAACCGGACCCCCTTGACCACCCGGCCCCCCTTCACATCGAGACAAGGAATGATTCGTTTCGTCAGCATCCCGTTTCTCCGTCGGAAACTCTCTTCCTCTTTGTCAGGGCTATGGCGTCTGCCAGCCGGATGGCGCCGGTATAGATCGCCTTGCCGGTGATGACGCCCACCACCCCGCTCTGTTCAATTGCCATCAGGGCCTCGATGTCGTCCATCCTGGACACCCCGCCCGAGGCGATGACGGGTATGGCCATGCCCTCCGCCAATTGCCGGGTGGCCTCGATATTGGGTCCGCTCAGCATGCCGTCGCGGCTGATGTCGGTGTAGATGATCGCGGCGACGCCGAACCCCTCGAATTTCCTGGCCAGTTCGAGGGCGCTGACGTCGGTGATCTCGGCCCACCCCTGCACGGCGACCATCCCCCCCTTGGCGTCGATGCCGACCAAGATGCGGCCGGGAAAGAGCCGGCACGCCTCCCTGACCAGCTCCGGGTTTCGCTGGGCCGCGGTGCCGAGAATGACGCGCCCTACTCCCAGGGAAAGATACGCCTCGATGGTGCGGAGATCGCGGATTCCGCCCCCCAGCTGGGTCGGGATGGAGACGGCCCGGACGATCTCCTCGATGGAGGCGCGGTTCTTCGGCTCGCCGGCAAAGGCGCCGTTGAGATCGACGATATGGAGCAGCTCCGCTCCCTGGGCCTGCCATGCCCGGGCCTGTTCGGCCGGGCTGTCGCAGAACACCGTGTCACGCTCCATGAGCCCCTGCTCCAGGCGGACGCACCTCCCGTCCTTCAGGTCTATGGCCGGAATTACGATCATTTCATCTCTCCAAAGTTCTTGAGAATTGACAGCCCCATCTCCTGGGATTTTTCCGGATGGAACTGGGTCGCCACGATATTTTCCTTCCAGACGGAGGAACAGAAGTCGATGCCGTACTCGGTGGTCGTGGCAATTACCGACGGGTCTTCCGGCTTTACGTAGAAGGAATGAACGAAATAGAAGGAAGAGCCGTCCGGGATTCCCGCGAAGGCTGGCGGACGGCGCTTCACGCTGATCTGGTTCCATCCCATGTGCGGAACCTTAAGCTCCTCTTCCCCTTGCCGCATCCCTTCTGGAAAGCGGATCACCCTGCCGGGAATCACGTTCAGTCCGGCATGCAGGCCGAACTCCTCGCTCTCGGTGAACAGGAGCTGGAGCCCCAGACAGATCCCCAGAAAGGGACGCCCTTCCCGGATCACCCTGAGGATCGGCTCGATGAAGCCACCCTCTTCCAGGTTCCTGATGCAGTCCCGGAATGCCCCCACCCCCGGGAGCACGACCCGGTCCGCTTCAAGCACCGTTTTCGGTTCGGAGGTGACAACCGCCTCGAAGCCGACCTTCTCGAACCCCTTCTGCACCGAGCGGAGGTTGCCCATCCCGTAATCGATTATCGCTATCATCAATGCCTCGGTAAACCGGAGTGCGAAAAAATGCGCCCCCCGGGTATGATTCACGGGACCTTCCCTACAGCTTCCCCTTGGTCGACAGCACACCCGTAATCCTGTCGTCCAGACGGGTCGCCTCATCCAGCGCCCTGGCAAAGGCCTTGAAACAGGCCTCCACCATGTGATGGACGTTCTCGCCGTACGCCAGGCTGATGTGGAGGTTCAGGCCACCCGTGTTGGCGAATGCCTGGAAAAACTCCCTTACCAGCTCCACGTCGAAATCCCCTATCTTTACCTTGGGAAGCGGCACGTTGAAGCATAGATAGGGACGTCCGGACAGGTCGACGGCGGCGGAGGCGAGGGTCTCGTCCATGGGCACGGTGGCCTGGCCGTAGCGGCGGATCCCCTCCTTGCCCCCCAGGGCACGCTTCAGGGCTTCGCCCAGGACGATGCCGATGTCCTCCACGGTGTGGTGGAAGTCGATGTCGATGTCGCCCTGAGCTTCCACCTGGAGGTCGAACAGGCCATGACGGGCAAACAGGTCAAGCATGTGGTCCAGAAACGGGACCGACGTGCACACCTTGGCTTCGCCGGTCCCGTCGATCCCCAAGGAAAGACGTATCCGGGTCTCCTTCGTTGCTCTTTCAACTACGGCGGTTCTGGACATGAGTGCCTCCTTGCCGAAAAGTCAGCCGATTTCCTTCAACGCCGCCAGGGTCGTCTCCATCTCAGCGCGGGTGCCGATGGTGATGCGCAGGCCGTGGGACAGGAGCGGATCGCTGAAGTGGCGGACCAGGATCCCGCGCCGGTACAGCCCCTCATAAACCCTCCGCCCATCCCGGTCCGGGCTGGCGGCGAACACATAGTTTCCGCTGGACGGAATCACCTGGTAGCCGAGCTCCCGCAACCGCTCCGAAAACCACTCCCTGGTTTCGCGAATCCTGCGGACACACTCCCTTAGATACTCCTGATCGGACAGTGCCGCGCAGCAAGCCGCCTGGGCCAGCCGATCCAGGTTGTAATGGTCGCGGATCTTGTCGAGGGCGGCGATCAGTTCGGGTCGCGCAATGGCCAGACCGAGGCGCATGCCGGCCAGCGAGTAGCTCTTGGACAGGGTGCGCGTCACCACCACATTTTCGCATTTTCTCACCAGGTCCAGCGCATTCTCGTCGGCAAAGTCAACATAGGCCTCGTCCGCCACCAGAAGTCCCGCGCAGCGTCTCGCCAGCTCTTCGACGTAGCCGGTGGGAAAGGCAAAGCCGAGGGGCGCGTTCGGGGTGGTGAGAAAAAAGACCTTCCCCTCGTACCGCTCCGGGAAATCCGCCACGCGATAGTCGGCGGTCAGGCCGAAGGTCCGCACCCGCACCCCCTGGATCTGGGCCAGGGTAGCATAGTAGGAATAGGACGGGTGGATGTAGGCTATCTCCTCCCCCTCCCCGGCGCAGGCCCGAATCAGGTTGTTGAGCACCTCGTCGGAACCGTTCGCCATGATGACCCAAGACGGGTCGAAACCGTACAGCTCCCCGGCAATGCGGCGCAGTCTTTCGCTGGAGGCGCTGGGATACCTCCTCAAAGACGCGCCGTCATCGGCCAGCTCGGCCAGAATGGCCTTCACGACGGCCGGAGAGGGAGGATAGGGGTTTTCATTGGAATTCAGCTTGATGAATGAAGTGCCGTCGGGGGGTTGAAACCCGGGCACGTATCCCGCCATGGCGGCAATGTTGGGACGCAGAAAGCTCATGACTCGTTCCTGTCCGACAGTCTGATGCGCACCGACTCGGCGTGCGCCTCCAGCCCCTCCAGCTCCGCCAGGCGAACGATGTCGCTCCCCAGCCTGGAAAGCGCCTGCCGCGAAAAGTAAATCAGGGAGGACTTCTTGACGAAATCGTCCACCGACAGCGGAGAGAAGAAACGGGCGGTCCCCCCGGTGGGGAGGGTATGGTTGGGGCCGGCAAGGTAGTCGCCGGCGGATTCCGGGGTGAAATGCCCCAGGAATATGGCGCCGGCATTCCTGACGGCCGGCAGGATCTCGAACGGGTTCTCCACCGCCAGTTCCAGGTGCTCAGGCGCAAGACGGTTGGAAAAGGCGACCGCTTCCGAAAGGTCGCGGGCCACAATGACCGCGCCGAAGTCCTGCCACGACCGGCGGGCGATCTCGGCACGTTTCAGGTTTGCGAGCTGCCGCTCCACTTCCGCCGCAACCCGCTCCCCGAAGGAGCGGTCGGTGGTAATCAACACTGAGGAAGCAAGCTCGTCGTGCTCCGCCTGGGACAGCAGGTCCGCAGCGAGGTGGGCCGGGCTGCCGCTACCGTCGCTGATAATCAGGATCTCGCTGGGACCGGCGATCATGTCGATCCCCACCCGGCCGAAAACCAGTTTCTTGGCGGTGGCGACATAGATGTTTCCCGGCCCGGTAATCTTGTCCACCCGCGGCACGCTCTCGGTCCCCCAAGCCAAGGCCGCAACGGCCTGAGCGCCGCCGATGCGGAAGATCCGGTCCACCCCCGCAAGCCTGGCCGCAACCAGGACATAGGGATTGATCTCGCCGTCCGGGGTGGGAACGGTCATCACGATCTCCGACACCCCCGCCACCCTGGCGGGGACCGCGTTCATGATCACGCTGCTCGGATAGCTGGCCTTGCCGCCTGGGACATAGATGCCGACCCTTTCCAGCGGGGTCACTTTCTGCCCCAGCAGGATGCCGTCCTCGTCCGTGTCAAGCCAGCTCCTCTGTTTCTGTTTTTCATGAAAAAGGGTGACCCGATTCACCGCAAGACGCAGGAGCGACACGTCCCTTTCCCCAACCGCCTCGAAGGCGCGGTCGATTTCCTCCTTGGTTACCGGCAGCCGGGCCGCATCCAGTTCCACCCGGTCGAAACGGCGGGTGTACTCGATCAAGGCCGCGTCCCCCCGGGAACGGACGGCGGCGATGATCTCCATGACCCGCGCCTCCACCTCCCGGCCCGTCTCCTCGCTCCTGGCCAGGATGGCGGCAAACGACCCCTCAAAATCGGCATCGTTGATGTCGAGGAATTTCATGTCCCATTCACTCCAGCGGATCACGGCAGACGCCGTTTCCGACATGTCTCTCACACATGCTTCTCGAGCCCGTCCAAAATCCTGGTGATCCGGCCGTGCCTCGTCTTCAGGCTGGCCCGGTTAACAATGAGCCGGCAGGTGATCTCAGCGATGGTCTCGACCTCCACCAGCCCGTTCTGCCGCAGGGTCTCACCGGTGGAGACCAGGTCCACGATCCTCTCCGAAAGCCCCACCAGGGGCGCCAGTTCGATGGAGCCGTAGAGCTTGATGATCTCCACCTGCACCCCCTTGCCGGCGAAATATTTTTCCGTAATGTTGGGATACTTGGTGGCGATGCGGATATTGGCCCAACTCGACGGGTCGTCCGTACGGGAGAGCTCGGCGGGCTCGGCGACCACCAGCCGGCAGCAGCCAAACTTCAGGTCGAGGGGCTCATAGAGGTCCTTCTCCTGCTCCATGAGGGTGTCCTTGCCCACGATGCCCAGGTCGGCGCAGCCGTACTCCACGTAAGTCGGGACGTCCGTAGCCCGGACGACCATGTAGCGCATCTTCTGCCCAGGATTTTCGAAGATCAGTTTGCGGCTGTCGGAAAGGAGCTCGCCGCAGTCGATCCCTATCTTCCTGAACAGGGCCACCGAATCGTGGAGGATCCGCCCCTTGGGGATTGCTATGGTGATGAAGTCGGTCATCTGGAACCTGTCACCTCGAGCCTTCAGCCCTCTTTTACCCGGACTATGTCCGCGCCCAGCGCGGCCAGCTTCTTCTCGATCGCCTCGTATCCCCGGTCAAGATGATAGATGCGCGAAACCTCGGTGGTGTTGTCGGCCGCCAGCCCGGCCAGAATCAGGGAAGCGGACGCCCTGAGGTCCGTGGCCATAACCGGCGCCCCCGAAAGCTTCTTTACCCCCTTCACCGTGGCGGTATTCCCCTCGATGATGATGTCGGCCCCGAAACGGAGCAGCTCGGAGACGTGCATGAACCTGTTCTCGAAGATGTTCTCGCTGATGACGCTGGTCCCGTCGGCCACGGTCATCAGGGCCATCATCTGGGCCTGCATGTCGGTGGGGAAGCCGGGATAAGGCCTGGTCTTGATGTTTACGCTCCTGAGCCGGCGGGGCCCCTTGACCCGCAACACGTTCTCCTTGTGGGTGATCTCCACCCCCGCGTCCTGGAGCTTGAACAGCAGGGCATCCATATGGTCGGGCCGCATTTGGTGGATGCGGATGTCACCCCCCGTAATGGCGGCCGCGGCCATGAAGGTGCCCGCCTCAATCCTGTCCGGCATGACGGTATGGGTGAAGGGACCCAGTTCGCTCACACCGATAATGCGGATGGTGTCCGTCCCGGCCCCCTCGATTTTCGCGCCCATCTTGTTCAGAACGTCCGCCAGCTCCGGAATTTCGGGCTCGCGGGCCGCGTTCTCCAGGACGGTCTCCCCCTTGGCAGTGGCAGCGGCCATCATGAGGTGTTCGGTGCCGCCGACGGTGGAGATGTCGAAGTTGATCCGGGCGCCCCGGAGCCTTCTCGCCCTGGCATCCACATAGCCATGCTCCAGGGTGATCTCCGCCCCCAGCGCTTCAAGCCCCCTGAGATGGAGGTTGATGGGACGCGCGCCGATGGCGCATCCGCCCGGCAGCGAGACCCGGGCCCTGCCGAATCTGGCCAAGAGCGGCCCGAGGACCAGGACCGACGCCCGCATAGTCTTTACCAGGTCGTAGGTGGCCTCGTGGCCGTTGAGTCGGGAGGTGTCGATCCGCACCACGTTGCCGTTGCCTTCGACCTCGGCGCCGAGGCTTTCCAGCAGCTTGATGGTGGTGTTGATATCGCGCAGGAACGGTACGTTCCGGATCTCGTGGGTCCCGGCGGCAAGAATGGTGGATACGAAGATGGGAAGGGCGGCATTCTTCGAGCCGCTGATGGTAACGTCGCCGGTCAGCCTCCTCCCCCCCTTGATAATCAGTTTATCCAATTGAGTACCTCTGCGCTGTTGTCGCGCGTTCAGAAACCGCAATCACCGCATTCAGTGTCCCTAAATGCGCCTTCCTCCGGCCACCCTCTCGATCCCGCCGGGATCCCTGGCGGTGAAGAGCTCCTTGAACCTGCCCGTCTTCTCGAACAGAGCCAGGACATCGGCGGCCTGGCCGATGCCCATTTCCAGAAGGAGCCACCCGCCGCACTTCAGGTGACGCGGCGCCTCCGGGATGATCCGCCGGTAGTAGTCAAGCCCGTCCGGCCCGCCGTCCAGCGCCCCCCTGGGCTCGTAATCTCTCACCTCGGGCTGGAGCGAATCCAGATCGGAAGTCCTGATGTATGGGGGGTTGGAGACGATCAGGTCGAATTCCAGATCCTTGAACGGCTCGAACAGGGAGCCCCGGGCCAGCGTAACGGTCACCCCGTGCCGTTTCGCGTTCCGCTCCGTCAGCTCAAGGGCTTCGGCAGAGGAATCGACCCCGTACAAGACCGCATCCGGCACGGCCTTCCCCAGCGCCACCGCGATGCAGCCGCTCCCGACGCCCATATCGAGAATCCTCCCCCCACGCGGGGCCCGGGCGACGGCCTCCTGCACCAGGGTCTCGGTATCATGCCTCGGAATGAGGACCCCGGGAACCACCTCGAAATCGAGGCCGTAGAAATCCTGGCTGCCCAGGATATACTGCAGGGGCTCCCGCCTGGCCCTGCGGCCGACGAGGGCCCGGCAGACCGCGAGCTCATCCGCCGTCAGGGGCCGGTCGAAATTGACGTACAACCCCACCCGGTCCAGACCGAGGGCGGCGCACAGAAGCCATTCCGACTCGAGCCGGGCGTTCTCGACCCCCTTCTCGGCCAGGTAGCCCTTGGTCCAGTTCAGGACCTTGAGGATCGTCCAGGTCTCTTTCATGAGAATACAGGCGCCTTTCTACGCCGCCTCGCTCTGGGCCTTCAGCGCCTCCATCTGGTAATGGGTCCTCAAGGCGTCGACGATCTCGCCGAGGTCACCCGCCATGATGGCGTCCAGGCGGTACAGGGTCAGACCGATGCGGTGGTCGGTCATGCGGCCCTGGGGGAAATTGTAGGTTCGAATCCGCTCGCTCCGATCGCCGCTTCCAACCTGCTGTTTCCGATCGGCGGCCATCCTGGCGTTCTGCTCGCTGATCATGATGTCCAGGATCCTGGACTTGAGAACCTTCATGGCCTTGGCGCGGTTCTTGATTTGGCTGCGCTCTTCCTGGCAGGCAACCACGATGCCGGTCGGCACATGGGTGATGCGGACCGCGGAATCGGTCGTGTTCACGTGCTGGCCGCCCGCCCCTGAAGAACGGTAGACGTCTATCTTGAGGTCAGCCGGATTGATTTCGATGTCGATGTCCTCGGCCTCCGGCAGCACCGCCACGGTACAGGCGCTGGTATGGATCCTCCCCTGAGCCTCGGTATCGGGTACCCTCTGGACCCTGTGGGTTCCGGACTCGTACTTGAGCTTTGCGTAGACACCCTGGCCCTCCACGAGGGCGATGATCTCCTTGAAGCCTCCCAGGTCCGATTCCGAGGCAGAAATGACTTCGACCTTCCAGCGGTTGGACTCGGCGAAGCGGCTGTACATCCTGAAGAGGTCCCCGGCGAACAGGGCCGCCTCTTCCCCGCCGGTACCGGCACGGATCTCGAGAATGACGCTTCTGTCGTCGTTGGGGTCCTTCGGGAGCAGCAGCAGCTTGATCTCCTCTTCCAGGGCGTTCCGTCGCTGTTCAAGCTCCTTCAGCTCGGCTTCGGCCATTTCCCGGATTTCCGGGTCGGGCTCGGCCAAGAGCTCCCGGTTGGCTTCCATTTCAGCGACTATCTTCCGATGCTCGCGGTAGGCGGCCACAAGGGCGGTGAGATCGTAGTGCTCCTTACTCAGACGTCTGAATTCAACCTGGTTCCCCAGAACGACCGGGTCCGAGAGGAGCGCCTCCAGCTCCTCGTATCTTCTTTCAAGTTCCTCAATCTTCTGCAGCATAAATACCTTGCCTCACTTGCATCCGGCGGGGGCCGGCAGGAGTCGAAACGGGAATCAATCTACAACATGAGCCTGTCGTCTCGATACCCCCCGTTTACCTCGATCGCCTCCTCCATGGAGCGGATGGCGACCTCCAACTGTTCGTCATCCGGCTCGCGGGTCGTAAGCCGCTGCAGGGCAAGTCCCGGCGCAACCAGATATCTTACCAGGGCCGCCTTTTCATGCTTGGCGCTCCACTTCAGTATTTCATAGGAAAGACCTGCTATCAAAGGCAGCAGGACGATGCGCGACCCGGCCTTCAGATAGAACGGCCACACCTTGGGAATCAGGGAGAATACCAGGATGCTGACCAGCATGACAATCAGGAGAAAGCTGGTGCCGCAGCGGGGATGGAGCCTGCTGTGCCGCCTGACGTTCTCCACGGTCAGGGACTCGCCCGCCTCGAAGGCGTAAATGGACTTGTGCTCGGCGCCGTGGTACTGGAAAACTCGCTGGATGTCGTTCATTCTGGAGATGGAATAGACGTAAAGAAGAAAGACGCCGACCCGGATCACCCCGTCAACCAGGTTGAAGATGATATTGGAATCCCCGATGACCGGAACAAGAAGTTTCGTCAGGTAGAGGGGAAGAACGAAAAACAGGAGGACGCCGAAAAGGAGCGCGGCCGCCATGGTCCCCCCCATGACAAGTGATGACGGATCCTCATGCTTCTCCCCTTCGGCCATGGCGGCGTTGGCGGAAAAACTGAGGGCCTTGATGCCGATCACCAGGGAGGAGAACAAAGCCACCGCGCCGCGCACGAGTGGAAGCTT
>Ga0272446_1007935_pt1 | contig 10340 bp, 8 predicted proteins | sample YNPCB0061_FD_194587 | JGI IMG/M metagenome (GOLD analysis project Ga0272446, IMG submission 194587) | Hot spring microbial mat communities from Yellowstone National Park, WY, United States - YNP-CB-006-1 | ecosystem: Environmental > Aquatic > Thermal springs > Hot (42-90C) > Sediment | place... | reverse complement strand
GCGGGGGTGGTGGCGGTATCAGGTGCCCAGACGCGCATTTGCCCGCGGTTCTGCGGGTCTAGCCCGGCACTGAGCAATAGCCCCCGGTCGGCCAGCCAGAACAGCGCGTGGCTGTTGAGGTCGTTGGGCAGATCGACGCCGAACTTGCCCGCGGCCACGTCCCAGATGCGCAGCCGGGCCTTACCATCCGCCGGGTAGGCCGCGACGCCGACGCGCAGCTTGCCATCCTTAGGCACGAACACCGCCACGCCCGGCCGAACGGAGACGGGGAAATCGGGGAAGCGGATCACGCCTAGCAGTTGGCCTTTGCCCACGTCCCAAGCCCGCAGCCCGGCGACTGCTTTGCCGTCGTCGCCGACCTCGTGCGCCAGCGATGCGAGGGCGGGGGCTACACCCGGTTTGCTGACCGGGCCGAACGCCAGGGAGGCGACCGGGCCGGTGTGCCCGCGCAGCACTTTGACCGTCCCCTCCTTCAGGTGGAAGACAAAGATCATGCCCTGGTCGAGCAACTGCTCCTGGCTGCGGGTCACGCCCGGCAACAGGATACCCAGCGTGCGGAACGTCGCGGTGTTGCGCTGCATCCCTTGCCCGGCGACCGCCAGCCACTCCCCGTCGTCGGACAACCCCATCGCCACAATCGCGCCGTTGAGTCCTGGTCCAATCGGGACGCGGTAGCTGGTGTCGGTCAGTTTCCAAGTAGCCCCGTCGAGTTGCCAGACGCGCACGACCTTGTCGAAGCCCGCGGCGTAAAGCCGGCGGCCATCTGGACTGAAAGCCAATGCAGTAACGTAGCTAGTGGGGCCGCCGCCTTCCAGGCGCAGTATCGGCTGCTTCTCGCCCGGGGGCAGCAAGGGGGCTTTGTCCTGGGCCGACGCCCCGCCCACGCCCCCGGCCAACGCCAACACTAACGCCAACATTAGCCCGGTCATCGTTCGCATGGTCAAGCACAGACGCATCGTTCCAATCTCCCGACGACGACAAACGTCCCACGTCACGCTAGAGCTTGCTAGATGTTATATGAACAACCGCCGGGAAAAGCGGCACCTCCGCTCGCTGGCCCCGGCGGCTGGCTGCTCGCGAGCGTCAGACTGGTTGTCGCGGACACGCCCCGCCCAAACGCGGCGAGCAGCGAGGTGCCGGTTCTCGTCAATGCTTTCCGGGACGCAACAGCGGAAAGAGGATGACATCCCGGATGGACTGCGTGTTGGTCAAGAGCATGGTCAGGCGGTCGATGCCGATGCCCAGCCCGCCAGCCGGGGGCATGCCGTGTCGCAATGCCCGCACGAAGTCCTCGTCCATCTTGGCCATCGACTCTTCTTCCGGTAGCCCGGCCAGTTGGCTGCGGAAGGTCGCTTCCTGGGTGATCGGATCGTTCAACTCGGTGTAGGCGTTGGCCAACTCGAGGCCGTGGATATACAACTCGAAGCGCTCGGCCAAGGCCGGGTTGTCGCGTTTGCGGCGGGTCAGCGGGCAGAGCGAGGCCGGGTAGTCGTAGACGAAGACCGGGCCAACCAGTGCCTCCTCGACGCACGCCTCGAATAGTTCGTGGATCAGTACGTCGGGGTGCTTGCCGGCGGGGGCGATGCCGTGGGCCTGGGCGGTGGCCGCGAGTTGGTCGGTCTGGTCCATGCGGATGCCGACGTGCCGCTCGAATAGCTCGGCGTAGCTGGCCCGTTGGAAGGGAGGCTCCAGGTTCACCTCCCGATCCCCCCACTGCAAGCACCGCCCGCCGCCCAGTGCGTCGGCACAGGCCACGATGATCCCCTCGGTCAGGTCCATCATCGTGCGGTAGTCGCCGTAGGCCTGGTACAACTCCAGCATGGTGAACTCGGGGTTGTGCCGGGGGCTGATGCCCTCGTTGCGGAAGACGCGGCCAATCTCGTAGACCCGCTCGATGCCGCCCACCAGCAGCCGCTTCAGGTGCAATTCCAGGGCGATGCGCAGGAACAGGTCGATGCCCAGGGCATTGTGATGAGTGGTGAACGGGCGGGCGGCGGCACCGCCGGCGATGGCGTGCAGCGTGGGGGTCTCCGCCTCCACAAAGCCCCGCTCATCCAGATAGTTGCGGATGGTGCGGACAATCTTGATCCGCTGGTGGGCGCGCTGGAGCGTCTGCGGCGTGTAGATCAGATCGAGGTAGCGGTGCCGCAGGCGGAACTCGACATCCTCCATGCCGTAGTAGCCGGTCGGGTGTGGTTCGAGCGATTTGGCCAGCATCGTCAGCGAACTAGCCTGGATGGACAACTCGCCACGCCGGGTGGTGCCGAAGTGCCCGTCGATGCCGATGAGGTCCCCCAGATCGAGCAGCTCGGCCAGCTTCCAGCCCAACTCGCCGATCTGCTTCTGGCCCAGCAGCACCTGGATTTTGCCCGTCTGGTCCCACAGATCGAGGAAGTACAGCTTGCCCTGGTCGCGTCGGCCCACGATCCGCCCCGCCGCCCGGACCAGCGGCAAGTCCGCCTCGCTGAGCGGCTTGGCGGGCAGTTGGCGGATTTGGCCGATGGGCATTGCCCCATCGAAACGCCCGCCCCAGGGGTCGATGCCCAGTTGCTCGATGCGGTGCAACTTTTCCAGGCGGGACAACTCGGGCTTATCTGCGGGCGTGGGGGTTGGATGGTCTTGGCTGGCCACTGTCGCGCTCTCACTTGCAAGGAAGTTTTTGGGCTAATTCTACACCAACAACCGACCACCGGCGACTTGATTTGCTCCGTTGGGTGCATAGCATATCCCAGTCGAGACGGTGGCATCGGGACCTGACAGCGGATTGCTCGGTTCACACCTCCCACCCCAAGGAGCTGATGCGGGTGATGGGATAATGTGTGTGATGGTTGAAGGTGGCTGATCGTCTCATAGAGTAATTGCTACTGTGAGATATGGCTTGAGGTCGGATCGCAAGAGGGCCAAGCCTGCTCCGCGTCCGAGTTACACGACCCCTTGAAGTCGAGAAAGGTTCATCCGTGGCCCGGCAGACCAAGTTCGCTTCTGCATCTACTACCGCAGCTAAACCTAGCAAGCGAATCGACCCGTTGAGTCTCGGTTCGCTGCCGGTGTTGTATGCTGCGACGTTGTTCGTCAGTGCCTTCTTGTTGTTCCTCGTCCAGCCAATGATTGGCAAAATCATGCTGCCGTATCTGGGTGGAACACCGGCGGTATGGAACACCTGCCAGTTGTTCTTCCAGGCGGCACTGCTGGCGGGCTACCTGTACTCGCACGGCACCAGCGCACGCCTCCAACCCAAGCCCCAAGTCAACCTGCATTACATCGTCCTGGCCATCCCCATCGTGGCGATGATTCTGCTAACCCTGACCTTGGGCGCACCCATCGAGATTCCCGAGACGTTGGTGCCGCAGGGGGAGTCGTTGTTCGTCTCGGTGGTCGGCACGCTGTTTGTGTTGACGATTGCGATTGGCCTGCCGTTTCTGGTGGTCGCCACCAGCGCGCCGCTGTTGCAGCGCTGGTTCGCCAGCACTGGCCACCCCTCCGCCAAAGACCCCTACTTCCTCTACGCCGCCAGCAACATCGGCAGCTTCGGCGCGTTGTTCCTCTATCCGCTGTTGATCGAGCGGCTCATTGGCGTGGGCGGGCAAAAGTGGGTGTGGGCCATCGGCTACGGTCTGTTGGTGGTGATGATCTATCTGTGTGGGCAAGTGGTGTTGAAGTCGCCCGACAATTCCGAAGAGGCACCGCCCAAGCCGACCCCGCCGCCGGAGACCAACGGTGAAGCGGCGGCCAGCGCCGACCAGCCCGCCGAGGCAGCCGCATCAGACGAGGCAAGCGCCGAGGCCGACGCCATCGACCGCGGCACCCTCAGCGATGCCCCGATCACCAACTGGCAACGGCTCCGCTGGATCGGCCTGGCGTTCGTACCCTCCAGCCTGATGCTGGGCGTGACCACCTACATCACTACCGACATCGCCTCGATGCCGCTGTTGTGGGTCATCCCGCTGGCGTTGTACCTGGGTACGTTCATCATCGCCTTCGGCAAGGTGCCCGAGGAGTTTCAGTATTGGCTGTCGTTCATCACGCCGGCGCTGCTGCTCGCCATGACGCTGATCACCGCCTCGCAGTGGAAGCCATCGAGCTACAACCTGACGCTCGGCCTGCACCTGCTGACCTTCACCGCCGTGGCCCTGTCGTTGCACGGCGAGTTGGCCCGCACCCGTCCGGCGACCTCCAAGCTGACGGAGTTTTTCCTGCTGATCTCGGTGGGCGGCGTGCTGGGTGGACTGTTCAACGCCATGATCGCACCGTTGGTGTTCAACTTCATCGCCGAATACCCGATCGCGATTATCCTGGGCTGCGCCTTCCTGCCCTCGTTTAGCCGCAAGCCCAACACCCAGAACACCTACTTTGTGGACGCGGCGGCCATCATCGGCATCTTCCTCTTGTGCCTGACGCTGGTGTGGCTGACGCAAAACACGCTGGCCAACGTGCTGTCGAGCCTGGCCCGCAGCCTCGGCACCCGCTACGCCAACCTCGCCGCTATCGTCGGCTACGGCATCCCGCTGGGGTTGTGCTATCTGTTCATCGACCGCCCCTTCCCCCGCTTCGGCTTGGCCGTCGCCTCGATCTTTTTGGTCGGTGCGATCAACGAGGACAACTCGACCAAGCTGCTGCAGGAGCGGAGCTACTTCGGCGTGCTTCGGCTCGATGAGACGCGCGACTATCAATACTACTACTACAACGGCGACCCGGAAGTGGACCGCAACACGCCCCGCTACGAGCAATACCCCATCGTCATCGGCGGGGGGCGACGCGAGCAGAAATACTTTGCCACCGTGCAGATCACCGGGCACAAACTGGTACACGGCACGACCCTGCACGGCGTGCAGCGGCTCGGTCTGCTGGGGCCGGGCGTGCCGAGCAAAGACTACTTCGAGGATGAGCCAGTCCGCGGCCTGCACGGCTACGCCCGGCAGTTCCACAAGCTGGGCTACGGCTACACGCTGGCCCCGCAGACGACGCTGGACGCCATCGCCACCGCCGCGACCGCCTGGGAGTTCTGGCAAGACCCCGGCTCGGTGGCCACCTCGTACTACCACCGCACCGGCCCGCTCGGCCGCATCTTCAACGGCTTCGGCGCTGAGCAGCCCAAGCGTGTCGCCCTGATTGGTATGGGGTCGGGCACCTCGTCGATCTACGGCAACCCCGGCCAGACCGTGGTCTTCTACGAGATCGACTCGCACGTCCCGCGTATCTCCGGCAACTCGAAATACTTCACCTACATGACCTCGTGCATCGAGCGTGGCTGCGACCTGCGCGTGGTCATGGGCGATGCTCGCATCCAGCTACGCCTCGGGGCGGAGGCGCTAGTCAACAAGGCGGTCATCGAGCGGCCCGAAGAGAACGACCGGCTCGAACAGATGGTGCTGGTGCCCGACGGCAGGCTGGGCTTCGACAAGTTCAACCTGATCGCCGTCGATGCCTTCAGCTCCGACGCGATCCCGGTCCACCTGCTGACCAAGGAGGCGTTGCAACTGTACATCGACCGGCTCGAACCGGGCGGCGTGTTCGCCCTGCACATCTCCAACCGTTACCTGGCGCTGGACCGCGTCGTGGCCGGCGTGTCGGAGTCGCTGAACTTGGAAGCCCGCATCATGAACGACTCGACCGACGAGTTCTACCAGAAGTCGGCGTCGTCCTGGTGCGTGCTAACCCGCCGCGAAGACCGCGACAGTCCGCTGTGGAAAGCGATCACCGAACTGAACGATATGCTCAAGCGTGACAACGAGCAATTGTTCCGCCCCACGCCCTCGATCTGGAAGCGGCTGGGTGGGGAAGGCAAGCGCGATCGCCGGGCGATTGTCTGGACCGATGATTTCTCCAACATCATCGACATCTACAATCGAGGACGCGAGTGAGTGTCGCCGCCTCCAGCGGAAGGACCGTGATAATCGTCGGGGCCAGCACGCGAGCAGCCGCCTTCTCGGCCTTGCGGGCTGGCCTCGCCCCTTACTGCCTGGACCTCTTCGCCGATGCGGACTTGACCGCTCGCCTGCCCTGCCAGCGCTTGGCCGCCCCCGACTACCCGCATCGCCTCGCCGACTACCTCGCCGACTTGCCGCCCGCCCCCTGGCTATACACCGGTGCCCTGGAGAACCACCCCGACCTGATCGCCCGCATCGCTCAGACCCGCCCTCTCTGGGGCATCGGTCCACCAACGCTAGCGTGCGTGCGTCAGCCGTGGTTGCTCGCCGAGCGCTTGGGCCACGCCGGCATCGCCTTCCCGCGGACGTACTCGACCCCGGACCAACTCGACCCCCACCGGCCGTGGCTGCAAAAGCCGCTGGCCAGCGCGGGGGGGCTGAATATCCGCTTCTGGGACGGTCAGCGACCGCCCAACCCGCAGCAGTGGGCATGGCAGGAGTATATCGCCGGTCAGCCGCTGTCGCTGTTCTTCGTCGGCCTGCCCGACGCACCGCCGCTTTTCCTCGGCGCTACCCACATGCTCGTTGGCCTACCCGACCTGGCCGCTGGTCCGTTTCGCTACTGCGGCAGCATCGGGCCGATCCCGTTGGACCCGCCGCGTTACGCCCAGGCGTTGCACATCGGCCAGACCCTCGCCGCCATCCCCGGCATGCTCGGACTCTTCGGCGTCGATTGCATCGACCACGACGGGCAGTTGGTAGTGGTCGAGGTGAACCCACGGATCACCGCCGCCGCCGAAGTGCTGGAGTATGCCCAGCCAATCAGCACGCTGGCCTTGCACGCGCGGGCGTTCGGCGTCGAACTGCCGGGGGCCACCCACGCACTGGACCGGAACCACCTGGCCACCCACGCACTGGACCGGAACCACCTGGCCATCGGCGCGCACGACCGCACTGGCCCACCCAGGCGCGACGACGACCCGCCCGTGGTGGTGGGCAAGGCGATCCTCGTCGCTCGCGACCGCTTCCGCTTCCCGGCCAGCGGGCCGTGGACCGAGGCGCTGGCTCGCACCGCCGATCCATTCAGCCGCCCCGACTATGCCGACATCCCGCACCCCGGTACGCTCATCGAGCGCGGCTGGCCGATCTTGACTATCTTCGCCACGGCGTCGAGCGTGGCCGCCTGCCAGGCGCAATTGCTGGCACAGGCTCACGCCCTGGAACGCTGGTTCGGGAGCGAATCGAGCGTTTGACGGCAAGTGTGACCGAGGGATTCGATCAGCGTCTGACTGCAAGTGCGACGGAGGGAATCGATTATGGAGCAACTCAATCTGGCAGCCCAGCGCGAGGCCGACCAGTTGGCTGCCGACCCCGAGCGTTACCGCGTCGCCGTTCATCGCATCGGCGGTGCCCGCGTGATCGACTGCGGCATCGCGGTGCCCGGCGGGCTGGAAGCAGGCTTGGCCCTGGCTCGCATCGGTCTGGGGGGGCTGGCGACGGTGACGCTGCAAGCCAACCCGTTGACCGAACTAGCCGACCTAGCCGGGTTGGCGGTGCAGGTAGTCAGCGATCATCCGGTACGGGCGTGCCTGGCCTCGCAATATGCGGGGCGGGCGATCTCCGTAGACCGCTACTTTGCGATGGGGTCGGGGCCGATGCGGGCAATCTGGGGCAACGAGAAAATCTACGACGACATCGGCGGACGCGAGTCCGCCCCGGTGGCGGTCGGCGTGCTGGAAACCCGCAAGCTGCCCACCGAGGCGGTCATCGCCCACATCGCCGCCGCCCTGCAACGACCACCCGAAGCCTTGACCCTGGCCGTCGCACCGACGGCTAGCCTGGCGGGCACGGTCCAGGTCGTGGCCCGCTGCCTGGAGACGGCCCTGCACAAGCTGCACGAACTGCACTTCGATTTGAGCGGTATCGTCAGTGGGGCGGGGATCGCACCGCTGGTGCCACCGGCGGCCGACGACCTCGCGGGCATCGGCCGAACCAACGATGCGATTTTGTACGCGGGCCAAGTCACCTTGCTGGTCCGCACCGACGACAGTCTGTTGACCAGTGTTGGCCCGCGCGTGCCCTCGTCGGCTTCCGCCGCCTACGGCCAGCCGTTCGTGGAAGTGTTTCGGCAAGCCGGGGGCGATTTCTACCGGATTGACCCGTTGCTGTTCTCGCCGGCAACGGTCACCTTCGCTAACCTGGCTAGCGGCCGCGTGCATGCGTTCGGGCGGCCCGCGCCGGACGTGCTACGCCGCTCGCTGGCCATGACCGCGACCGCAGGCGCGTGACGGTTACTTCACCACGGTCACGGGGCCGTGATCGTCGCAGTGGTCGCCGTGCGGGTGGTGCAAGTGCCCGTGAACGACGTAGTCCACATGGTCGCCGTGCGGCACCGCTTCGTGCCCGCAGCCGGGGCCGTGAACGTGGCCGGCCGCATGCCCGCCTCAAGCGTGGCTGGGCGTGCAAGCCGCTGGATTGGTCGCATCAACCGCGAGCTGATGCTCCTCGACCGCGCCGCTGGCGGTGGGGTGGTGCAAGTGCCCGTCGTGCAGGTAGTCAACGTGGTCGCCATGCTGAATGGCGGTGTGCCCGCAGCCGGGGCCGTGCGTGTGGTCGTGGTTGGCGTGCGTGTGACTCATTGGGAATCGACCTCCTCTAGTTCGGTGCCACCCCCGACGCGACCGGGCAACTCTAGCTCCGTCGCGTGGGCCAATGCGTTGCGGACTAAGTCGGCGACATGATCGTCGGCCAGCGTGTAGTACAAGTGCGTGCCCACACGCCGCCGCCCAACCAGCCCCTCCGTCCGCAACACCCGCAGTCGCTGCGAGACAGTCGAAAACTTTTCGCCCATCTCCTCGACAAGCTCCGTCACACACCACTGCCGATCCAGCAACAAAATCAGAATCCGCAGCCGCGCTGGATCGCCCATCGCCCGAAACAACTGCGCCGCTCGAGCAATCGCCAGTGAGCTGAACTCCGACTTCTTCCCCGGCCGGCTAGGATGCTCCTCAGGCCGACAGGTTGGTTGTTCGGTGTTCGACATGGATTGACCTCTCGGGAGTTAATTTCACTACTTGATGAAATAGCACACTTCGCCCACGTTGGCAAGCCCAGTTGGCACCACGCAACGAAAAAAGGCCGACTCGCATGAGCCGACCTCATTCTTTATACGCTGTAGTACCGAGTTTGTTAACGGCCAAAGTTAAACCCAGCCTGTCCGGCGCTGGCTGGCGGGGCGAAGTGATAGCCGGCTGGGGCCAGGGGCATAACTAGCGGGTTGACCGTGGGGGCTGGTGGCTGAGTCGCATTGGCTGCGGGCATAGACGGATACTGCGACGAGCTAATGACGGGGCTACCGCTGCCGCAGCCGTTGCAACCGCCGATGATCGTACCGCCCGACGCGGGCACGCCACCGAATCCTGTCGTGTCCGCGGGCAGGCCGTGGCAACCGTGATGGCAGTGGCCGTGATGGAACAGCCCGTGATGGAACAGACCGCGTACCCGACTGAACAGACCGGGGCCACCGTGGAACAAGCGCGGGAAGCTGGGCAGGCATTGGCCATCGGCACAGCCGCCGCCGTAAGCTCCCCCGAAACCGTGGCCGTTGCCGTTGCCGTAGAACATCTCGGCTCCCCCCAACGGATAGGGATAGCCCGCGCCGAGCATCGCTTGGTTATACGGGCCGTAGCCGTAGTTGTACAACGGCCCGTTGTAATACGCGGCCGCACCGCCGAAGTTGGGCGGGCCAGCGTAGCCATAGCCAAAGCCGCCGCCATAGCCATAGCCGCCCGGGAATCCTGGGCTGACACCGAAGCTGAAGCCCAAATTAACGGTATAGCCAAAGCCGGCACCACCACTGGCATACGCCGTGTTGGCGACGAGCAAAATCGGCAGCGTGGTCAGTGAGAACAGAAGCACTCGCTTCATAGGACCAATTCCTTCAACAGGGTGGGAAGTTGTGGTGGGGTTGGGTGGTCAGCAGGTAGGACAAGGTGTCGGAGAAAACCCCGCATGAAATCATGACACACGCTCGGGGTATCGGCAGGGAAAATCGCCACGACTATGCCGAGAGCTGCACCGAATAATCGCTACGACTGATGCAGCTAGGCGCGGACCTGTGCCCGGCTCACGGCAAGTCGATCTGCACCAGTTGCAACTCCGCGCCGACGACATCCAGCGCGACGGTGTCGCCGGTGACAGTCAATTCGCGGTCGCCGGCGTTGCTGGGGTCGAGCAGCACGGCTCGCAGCGGGTCGCGCAGGCAGCGCAGCTCGGCGGGTCCGCCGAAACCCATGCACTCGGCCAACTGCGCGACGACGCCGCGAACCTGCCCGTCTTGAGCGGGGGTCGGCCGCAGCGTGCTAATCAGCAGATTCGGCATATCCAGATGGAACAGCCAGCCCGAGGGGCCGACGTGCGGCGGGCCATTGTCGGTCGGGGTAACAACGACCGGCGAGGTAAACCCGGTGGCAG
>Ga0272446_1007934_pt1 | contig 10343 bp, 5 predicted proteins | sample YNPCB0061_FD_194587 | JGI IMG/M metagenome (GOLD analysis project Ga0272446, IMG submission 194587) | Hot spring microbial mat communities from Yellowstone National Park, WY, United States - YNP-CB-006-1 | ecosystem: Environmental > Aquatic > Thermal springs > Hot (42-90C) > Sediment | place... | reverse complement strand
ATTTTTAATACCATAGTACTTAATTTTCTTATTACTCAATATAAACAAACGATAACACATAGCCGAATACTATTCTCTTCTGATTTTCAAAAAATATGTTTCAAAAAAAGAACTTAACATTACTGCACCCGCCCCCGAGTTCAAATGAGGTAAAAAAACACTTCTTTTCATTGAATATGCAAGTTTTTACGAGGGCGGGGGCGAAGCCCCCGCCTTCGTAGTTCATGCTTTATTCCTTTGAAAAAGGACGTATTACAAGGTAAAACAACGTTTTTTTACCTTGTTTTTTGCGTGAGGGATAGCAGCGAAAAGCCCGCAATGAGCGTAGCCTGTGAAGTACAGACGTGGCATGCCACGTCTCTATCAGCGTATAACCCGACCCCGAAGCGATAGCGAAGGGGACACGCCCAAGTAAAGAATAAACCACATAAATAATTACGTAAATAGGTAAATAGTTACCCGTAAAGAAACTTTTACCCAGCGCGTAATAGTACAATAATCTTTAAAACGCATATTTAAGGCTGAAAATAATATTTCTGCCCACCTCATCACTGAAATAGCGGAAACGGTTCAGATAATCTCTGTATCTTTGATTAAGTAAATTATCTACCTGTATTTGTATAAATAAACGTTTATGGAGGGAAGTCTGTACAGAAGCATGCAACAGATAATACGCTTCGGGAACAGGAAGTTCGGTATTAGGCATGATACGTATTTGTTTGAAAACATATTGTCCGCCAAAAGTAAAAGTAGTATTGTCTAAAAAAAGGATTTTCTGCGGAGTGGTATAACTTGTATTCAACTGAATATTATCTGCAGGCATGAGGGGAAGATGTGTATTTAAACCTGTATTCCAACCTCTTACCACACTATATTGTGCTGTGATATTAAGTTGTGAATGTATTTTTTGCTGCAAACGTATATCTGTACCGTATAAAACGGCATTTGTTTGTTCATATACATAACTTGGAAAAGCCCCGCGCACAGTCAGAACAGGTTCAAGCGTAGGTTTAAGATAAATAAAATTGAGAATGTAATGATAATAGGCGGAAATCTCAACAGTAGTTTTTTCGTGATTCTGATAGGATAAAGATGTAATCGTTTTGATACCTTGTTCTGTTTTAAGGTCAGGATTTCCTGTTTCATAACTGGCTGCACCATGATGCACTCCTCTGACAAAAAGCTCATTCATAGCGGGCATACGCCATGCATTACTGAGGTTGATTGTCCATTTCCAATGCGGATGTGGTACATAAGAAATACACAGCATGGCAGAAGGAGCATTGAACTGATATTTTCGCAATTCAGGAACATTGTTTGTCCAAATCCATGCAGATACGGTGCGGACATCATAGCGTGTACCAAATTCTATCTCCACTTTATTTTTTTGATAATGCTCTATCCAAAATAGACCTGCGGTTTCATTAAAGTATTCAGGAATAAAATATCGGTTTCCCGCAAAAACATTATACTGATACATTCCTGATACTCCTGCTGTTCCTTGTAGTTTCCTTCTTATAAGTGGTTTATGTTTCCATACTAGTTCTCCAAATAAAGTTTGTATGGTCAAATCTAATTCTGCTTTTGAGTTGTTGCTTCTGTTATGTGCGTCAAATTCTTGTCTGTGATTGTTCTGATACGCAACTGTGAGCGAAAAATCACCATATTTATGAAAGTAACGCATTCTATATTTTGCAAAATGGTGTTGAATATTCTGATAAGGTCGCTGAATGTTGTAGGTAAATGGTTCAATAATATAGGGTTTATCCCTTTCAAAAGCCAACTGTAAATCAGTAAGGTTGCCGATATGTGCCCCTGAAAATATACCAATTTTGTTATAAAAATAGCTGTAAAAGAGTTCTGCATCATATTTTTCTTTCACTAATCCTACTGCCACAGAAGCATTATAATTTCGGAAAGCCGTATTAGCAAGATAATACTCAGGGGTTTTACTACTGCCCGCTATAATTCCTGTACCTTGTATACGATATTTAAGCGATTTGGATAGACTATTTTCTACTATTCCACATAAGGAGTTTTGTCTGTTTTGCGTTTGAAAGGTGTTATAGAGTTGTATTTTTTGCTTTTTTACTTCCAGAATGGAAGCAGGTTCAATGAGAATAACGCCACTCATAGCATCAGAACCGTAGCGAACAGCCATAGCCCCTTTAAGTACTTGTATTTCAGAAGCAAGAAAAGGGTCAATTTCGGGGGCATGTTCATTTCCCCATTGCTGTCCTTCCAAACGAACCCCATGCTGTAACATCAGCACACGATAGCCATATAAGCCATGCAGTATGGGTTTGCTGATAGTAGCACCCGTTTTGAGTGTCCTAACCCCAGGTAGTGTAGCTAACTGTTCAGACAGGCTTTTATACCGTAATGCATCTAATTCAGTTGTGTTTAAATGGCTTACGGCATAGGTTTGGTAGGTTTCTTTTTGCTCACCGAAAACGTGAATTTCATTCGTGGTAAGGTGATGCAGAACAAAATCACAAGATATTTTCTGACGAATATGCACATGTTTAACACTGGTGCTGTATCCTAAAAACAAGCATACTATTTTACAAGAGTCTTGGCAAATATGTTTGAGTTGATATTTACCGAGAGAGTCACTTTGTGTGCAGATATTCGTTCCTTGTATGCAAATGTACGCCCCTTCTATGGGTTGTGCCTCCTCATTGAGTACTCTGCCATAAATAATTTTTTCAGATTGCGAATACACAACTGCACACCATACCATAAAAAGACTGAACCAAAGCGTTTTTTGCATACAACTGCAATAGAGTTGCAAAAGTATAAAAATAATGTAAATACTGTTTAAAGTATTACAAACAGAAGATTGAAAAATCTCTTACTTTTGCATGTATGGTAGGTTTTGAACAATTAGCCACCCGCTACTTCCCTGAACAGCAAGGAATCAATATATGGATACAATTAGCACAGTACTGGACACAAAAAAGTGATGTTATACTCAGTTATGATGAATCTGCTGAACTGTATTACAGCTATTTCCTTTTCAGTATGGCAGACACGGGTTTTGTATTGGTCATAGAAGAAGAGAATAAGTTTGCATCACTTCGAAAAAAGTTTGGACAGTTTAACGAATTTGTATTTTTAAGCGTTGAAGATTCTGCAGAAAATCAAAAAAAGGCTATTGTAAGTATAGAAAACCAAACCGCCAAAGTAGTAGTTACTTCTGTACAGCGTTTTTTTCAAAAAGGAAACAAGTTTTTGGAATACCTTAAATCGTATCAGGTACAGCAGATTGCAATTCATGATGTATATAAATTATCCTCATGGGGGGAATACAAAGAAGTTTACAAGGATTTAGCGCAACTGAAACAGTACCTTAGGCATGTACCCGTGATAGCCGTTGCACCTCTCTACACGATTGCCCTTGAAAAAGACGTTAAAAGCATACTGCACTTGCAAGAACCTATTAAATTGTATCTTAATACCCTACCCGATAACTATACCTATTCTGTTTTTAAGATAGAAAACCACCATTCCATTCAAGACGTTATACATCATATTGCACAAAAACACAATGCAGAAAAAGGGATTTTAATCACAAAAGAAACCCAAAACTACACCTTGCCTGATAATATAGTTGTTTCGTTAGGTAATGAAAATATATCTTTTGCTGTTTTTACAGAACTTCCTCAAAACTTGGAAAAACTGTATTTTTTTCAACAGGACAATGTTATTCCTACTTTGTATCTTCTGTACAGTGAGCAAAGTGTAAAACAGCATAAAACAGATTTACAAAACAAGTATACTCAAAAAATACATTTGGACATTGCCACAAAGCGATTTGAACAGGTAATAGAATGGTGCAATACCAAAATTTGTAAAAAGCAATTCTTACAAAAGCATTGGCAAATGTTGGTTGGTGAACCTTGTGGAAAGTGTAATATATGTATTCATGAACCCGAAGAAGATAATCATACTGCACAAAACTGTACTCATGAGGTTCAAAAACTTAAAGATATGCTGACCGCTAAAAGGTTACAACTCGCCAAAGCAAATAATGTACTTATACCTAATGTTTTTGCGGATATTACCTTGGAGGAATTAGCCGTTTATTTACCTCAGACCAAAGCAGATTTGCAATACATTGCAGGATTAGGCATCAAAAAAATAGAGTTATACGGAGATTCTGTATTGGATACCATTCTTGAATATTGTGCTTTATATGGCGTTTCAGACAATATGCAAACTTTGAAAGAGAAACGAAACCACACAAAGCACAATACAAACCTACAAATAGCTGTTTCTGTGGTTAAAAAAGCAAAAATAAATGCCGCGGTTCAGGAACTGGGATACTGGAACAGCCAACTGATACAGGATTTTCTAAACAGCGAAGAGATTACCCTTGCAGAAATTGAAAGTGTTCTCATGGCTATACAGGTAAGATAACCTTTGAAAAAATACTACAAAATATTTTCTACGCTCTTATTGAGTTTTAGGGAGAAATTTTTAACTGATGTTCTGTATCAAAAATTTTGTGGGCGTGTCCTTCACTGCGTTCAGGTCGGGCTATCCGCTGATAGAGACGTGGCATGCCGCGTCTGTACTCGACAGGCTACGCCTGTTGCGAGCTTTTCGCTGCTATCCCTCACGCGGATGTGCGTACTTATACGCACACGCATACGCGTTAGGCATGCGGAGGGCATGCGTGCTTGCACGCATGGTGCAACGCACCGAAGCAATAGCGTAGCCCGTAGCACGCCGACTGCGCAGCAGGAACGCCCAAATAAAACATTCATAAATAATGTCTTGATGCATCACCCTAAAAAAGGAAATGGACGAGCAAATCCTTGTTGTTTTCATCAGCAAAGATACGTTTGAAGTCAAAATCAGTGAGAATATTGATGTACTTGGACGGCATTGATACAAAAATACAGTTTTTCAAGAAACAACATCAACGTATGCTCAAATGAATAAAAAAGCATTAGTTTTGGATGCCAATGAACTCCCACAGGGCATGTACTTTGTGCAGTTTCCCGGGTATGATGTACAGAAATTGGTACAGCAGTAGAAAGAAAGGTTTGTCTGATTTTTCAGACAAACCTTTGGTTTTTATGTATAGTTGAAGCTGTTAATTGGCGGGTATAGCTCTGTATGCTTTTTTACCAAAAGGTGTAATTACAGACAAGAGAATCGCACCACTTTTCTTTTTATTAAAGGCTTCCACCAAATCATCAATGGATTTTACGGGTTTTTCATCAACAGCTGTAATAATATACCCGTTACTGATACCTTCCTGTGCCAATTTACCTTGATTTTCTACATTGTAGACTTCCAGACCGTTATCAAGGTCAAATTTTGCTTTAAGATTATCACTTATGGGTCTGAAGGAAGCACCAAGTTTATTGCGGATAGAATTACTATCTAATTTTTCTTCTTTTACTACGCCGGTATTACCGTCTTTGTTGCGCAACACTACTTCAATGGTCATTTCTTTTTCGCCACGCATAATTTTAACCTTTACTTTATCCCCGGGTTTTCTTCTGCCAATTTGTTCCTGCAATTCTGCAACAGAATGCGTTTTTACATTGTCTACACTCATTACTATGTCTCCTTCAATGATACCTGCGCTTTTAGCCGCACCATTTTCTGCTACCCCATTGATATACACTCCCTGACTGATAGATAAACCTTTCTTTTTAGCTAATTCGCCATCTACATCTTGAATATTAACTCCCAATAATGCTCGTTGAACTGCACCATAATTGATAATATCTTCAGCTATTTTGCGGGCAAGGTTAATCGGTACCGCAAAAGAATATCCCTGATAAGCACCGGTATTTGTAGCAATAGCTGTGTTGATACCAATCAGTTCACTGTTCAAATTAACCAGCGCTCCCCCTGAATTACCTGGATTTACTGCTGCATCTGTTTGAATAAAGGCTTCAATAGGAAAACGGTTCTTTTCATCTCTGTCTATGATATTGATGTTTCTTGCTTTGGCAGATACAATACCTGCGGTTACAGTGGAAGTAAGGTTAAACGGATTACCTACGGCAAGCACCCACTCTCCTACCTGAACCTTATCTGAATCTCCATATTTGATGTAAGGAAGATTTTTTCCATCTATTTTAATTACGGCGATATCTGTATTGGGGTCTGTGCCAACAATTTCACCGTCAAATTCACGTTTATCATTCAGGATAACTTTTATTTCATTGGCATCACCGACTACGTGGTTGTTGGTAATAATATACCCGTTTTCACTGATAATAACCCCTGAACCTGACCCCGACTGATACTGGGGGTTGTTGGGAGAACCAAAAAATGGATTAAAAAAGTCATACATGGGATTTCGGGTAGCGGCACTTTTGGTTTTGATATGTACTACGCAGGGAGTAGTATTTTTAGAAGCCTCTATAAAGGCTGTTTGCTGTTGGTCTAACAGTTTTTTGTAATCTGCCAACTCAAAATTCTTTTTGTTTTGAGATTGATAATATCTCTCAATATCCGATTGTTTAGATGAAAAAATATGGTCTTTAAATACAGCGGTTACAATAGCCGCGCCGATAAGCACGCCTAACGCACTTGCACCTACAATAGTCAAAAATTTGGATTTCCAGAGTGTGTTTTTCATACTACTTACGTTTTATACTTCTTTTTACTGTTATTTTTAATTTTTAGTTGCAAAACAAAGGTACAAAATTTACGAAATGCATACACATAAAATTGAATTTTGTTCATTTTTTGATAACCATTTACTGTATATAAGTGTGCAAGGAAGCAATCTGTCAATCAAAACTAAAAGATATTGATTTTCCTGTAATTATTGCGATAGATATAAAACATGGAAAAAGTTACTTTGGGCGTTCCTGCTGCGCAGTCGGCGTGCTACGGGCTACGCTAGCGCTTCGGTGCTATTCGCACCACGCTACGCATGCCCTTCGCATGCCTAACGCAAAAGAAGTGTTTTTTGGGTTGTTGGGTTTACTCACCCACCCGCCCCCGAGTAAAAAATGAGATAAAAAAACACTTCTTTTTTACATACGTAACGCATATATACCCGCATGCACCTGCGTGAGGGATAGCAGCGAATAGCCCGACCCCGAATCGCAGCGCAGGGGACATGCCCATAAAATATTAGCTATTCTAAATTACATTTTTATTTACTTTTGTATCAATGAAGCGTATTCTCACGGGCATATTGTATTTTTTAAGCCTTTATTTTGTTTTTGCACAGTCGGATTCTTGGGCAAAAAAAACACTATCTACCATGACCTTAGACCAGAAAATAGGTCAGCTGATTATGGTTGCGGCATATTCCAATAAAGGAGAGGAACATGTTGCATACGTAAAAAAACTGATAGACCAATACCACGTTGGCGGAGTAATTATGATGCAGGGCAGTCCGTATAAACAAGTTAAAGCAGTGAACGTGTTACAAAAAGACTGTAAAATACCACTTCTGATAGCCCAAGATGCAGAATGGGGCGTAAGTATGCGATTAGACTCTGTACCCGTCTTTCCACGTAATATGACTTTGGGCGCTATTCAGAATGATTTATTGCTGTACGAAATGGGGGTACAAATGGCAAAACAATGCCGTAGCGTGGGTGTACAGGTAAATTTTGCTCCTGTAATTGATGTTAATGATAATCCTGCTAACCCCGTGATTGGAGATAGGTCTTTTGGAGAAGATAAATATAACGTTACCCGAAAAGGCGGCATGATTGCCAAAGGTATGCAAAGTGAGAATATTATTGCCTGTGGCAAACATTTTCCAGGGCATGGCAATACTGACACCGATTCGCATTTGGATTTACCCATTATCCGCTATGATAAAAATGTATTGGACAGCGTGCATTTATACCCATTCAAAACCCTTATACAACACGGTTTGCAGTCGGTTATGGTAGCACATTTGTATATTCCTGCCCTGGACAGTACTCCGAATAGAGCATCTACCTTATCTCCAAAAATTGTCAATGGGGTACTGCGAAAAGAACTTGGCTTCAAAGGATTGATATTCACAGATGCGCTCAACATGCAAGGCGTTGCCAAGTTTTATCCCTCAGGGGAAGCGGATATGCGAGCTTTACTCGCAGGAAATGACATGCTCCTCTTTTCAGGCGATATACCCAAAGCGGTTCAAAAAATTAAACAAGCAATAGAAAAAGGCGACATCACCATACAGGAAATTGATGAACATGTGTTACGCATTCTGCAAGCCAAAGAATGGTGCGGACTGTCTAAAAACATATTCCCCCGCAATCCAAGCGGAGTAACCCAAGAATTAAACAATGCAGAAACCAAAAACCTTATTCGCAGATTGTATGAAGCCTCTGTTACCGTAGTAAAAAATGAGTTTAATATTTTACCTATCAAAGACCTTAAAACTCGTAATGTAGGACATATTTGCATTAGCAATGCTGCTAATGGTGTAAATACCATCAATACTTTTGTACAAACGCTTAATCAGTATGCTACCGTGAAACACGTGTTTGCCAACAAAAAAGCGGATTTGGTCAGTATTGCCAAACAGCAGTTTGAAAAACAAGATGTTGTCATTATCAGCATCAAGGATTTAAGTAAAAAACCAAATGAAAATTTCGGAGTTTCTGTACTTACAGATGATTTAATCCAATACTTGCAGGCACAAGGTAAAATTGTGGTTACTTGTGTATTTGGAACACCATATTCGTTAAAAAACTTTGAATGTGCGCACAGTTTAATGTGTTTGTATGAAGACAACTATTATACCCGAAAAGCCGCCGCAGAAGCTATTGTAGGCGCTATCAAAGCAGACGGTAGATTGCCCGTAAGCAGTGGTACATTCAAAGCAGGTCAAGGCTGTACATTAAGTTCGTTGTACCGTATTCGTTTTGATGAAAATCAGGAAATGTGCATAAAAACCGATTCTTTATCCAAAATTGAGAATATTGTTCAGGAAAGTATAAAAGAACATATTTTTCCCGGTTGTCAAGTATTTATGGTCAAAGAAGGTGTAGTGGTGTATCAAAAAAGTTTTGGCAAACTGACGTATGACAGTACCAGTAAAAACGTAACCGACAGCACCTTGTATGATTTGGCTTCGGTTACCAAAGTAGCGGCAACTACCTTAGCAGCTATGCGTTTGTGGGAGCAAGGTAAGTTAGACCTGAAAAAGAACATCAAAGATTATCTGGTTGAGTTTGATAGCACCAACAAAGCTAATATTACCATAGAGCAATTGCTTACGCATACATCAGGATTGCCTTCTGTGGTATTTTATTACAATAAACCTGAGTTCCGAAATATTAAAAGCGAGGATACTTATATGTGTATGCGTACAGATAGCAGTCATTTTTGTGTTGCCAATAATATTTTTATGAAGGACAGATACCGCAAAACAATTATAGAATACTTGAAGCAAGCCCGTGTACGACCGGGCAGGAGGTTTATATACAGTGATGTAAACATGACCTTTATGCAGTTAATCATCGAGCGGATTACCCAAAAACCTTTGGACGTGTATGTAAAAGAAAACTTCTATAACCCGTTACAATTGCGTCATATAGGGTTTAATCCTGTTTTGGATACTAATTTGTGTCTTTTAGACATTGCACCCACAGAAAATGATACTTTGTGGAGAAAGCAACAAATCTGCGGTACAGTACACGACCAAACGGCGGCTATTTTTGGAGGTGTTTGCGGTAATGCGGGGTTATTCAGTAACGCGCATGATTTAGCAGTGATAGGGCAGATGTTGCTTAATGGTGGGCATTACGGCGGAGTGCGTTTTTTTGCCCCTCAAACCATAGATTATTTTACCCGCAGAGTATATCCGAATATTCGCAGGGGATTAGGTTGGGATAAACCTGAAAACACCAAAATACGCGCGCCTGTGGGTAGTTTTGCATCTTTACAAACGTATGGACATCTCGGTTTTACAGGTACAGCCTTCTGGATAGACCCCAAAGAAAACTTGGTTTTTGTGTTTTTATCCAACAGGATATATCCCACTGTAAATGACAGACGCATCAATAAAGAAGCTATCCGACAAAGAATTATGTCCGTGTCGTACAGAGTAAAACTTCAATGATACGTTTTTTTACTTGAAAATAAAATCTGGGCGTGCCCCTTCGCAGGTAGGGCTTGCGCCCTTCTACTTCGGGTCGGGCTATGCGCTGGTAGAGACGTGGCATGCCACGCCTGTACTTCATTCGCTTCGCTCATTGCGGGCTTTTCGCTGCTATCCCTCACGCAGACATACGCGTACATACATGCTCACACAAGGTAAAACTATAATTTTTCAATCTCTTCTTTGTTTAATCCCGTTTTTTCTGATATAGTATCTATGCTCATGCCTAAGGACAATAACCATTTTGCGG
>Ga0272446_1007933_pt1 | contig 10344 bp, 8 predicted proteins | sample YNPCB0061_FD_194587 | JGI IMG/M metagenome (GOLD analysis project Ga0272446, IMG submission 194587) | Hot spring microbial mat communities from Yellowstone National Park, WY, United States - YNP-CB-006-1 | ecosystem: Environmental > Aquatic > Thermal springs > Hot (42-90C) > Sediment | place... | reverse complement strand
CACCGCCCCAGCCTTCATTGAATCGATCATCCGCGAGATGATTGGCGCGGAACTGCTCTTTGAACATCCCGGCAAGACGGCTCGAAGCGGCTGCTTGTATGGAACCCGCCCCGCGCCGCCACCTCCACCCATTCTGGAACAAGCCAAACACAGCAAAGCCGTAGACAAGATTGTTGATTCCTGTCGCAAACTGCTGACAACAACCGGCGTTTCTGTACAGATACTGTTGGAAGCGTTGCAGAAACGACTTGGTGGCTCCCCGTCTGTCGATACCCCAGCCGAACAACGCCCCGTACAAGACTTCTTGTCGCCAACTCCAGAAAAATCAGCCGATTCCTCCACTCAAGGAGAACTGGCACAACCTTCGTTGCCGCAAACTCCAGCCGACTCCTCCCTCGCTGGACTGATCCTCAAAGCTGTGGACAATGCCTTCGTACTAGATCTAGCCGAACTACGTCAGGAAATGCCCCCACAGTTCCGTGGCACTGTTTTCGATGAGACCGTTTTGCGTCTAGCGGATGAATCGAAGGTGATCCTGAGCCAGGACGTGGATCCCGCACGCTTCACGCCAGAGCAACGTCGTGCCTATGTGCAGGACGGTGATTGCCTCTTCATCATGATTACCCGGAGAACCGACCCATGATCCCCACCCATCTGCGTAATCCTTTTCTGATCAGTAAACTGGAGGAAACCTTTCAGATTCCTCCAGGTGACGTTCCCGAGCTACATGCAGGGACGTTAGCCGCATGCGAACAGGTGGTTCGGCAAATCAAGGGAGCCACTCCTCAGCATGACACCAGTTTCGGCCTGTTAGTGGTTGGTGAGGCTGGTAGTGGCAAGTCGCATTTGCTGGCCCAGTTGCGTCGTCGTCTACAGGGCTCTGAAGACGTGGTTCTAGTGGCCATAGCGATGCGAGGTGCTTTTGCGGGGCGGTTGTGGCGACATCTGCGTGAGAACCTCGTGACAGAACTGCTTCGCGATTTCTCCTCTGGACAGACAACCACTAACGGATTGGCACGGTTGCTCCGAAACCGCTTCCCACAGTTGGCCTCTTCCACTCCACAGTCCAATCCATCCAAAGGGGTGATCGCCCTGCTTTTCAGCGATCCTCAGAGTCCGCAAAAATTATCAACTTACTTGCAAAAGCTAGCCGCCAATGAGGATCTCGATAATGGTCTGATTCGGGTGCTTCCGGCACTGGATCGTCCCGAACTGCGAATGCTCGCGCGTGATTGGCTGCTCGGTCGGCAACTGACGGATGAGGAGCAGCAACGGCTCAACTTGCCCGTTTCCCATCCCAGTGAAATCGAACAGGAAGTCCAATCCCGCAATTTGGTTCGATCTTTGCTTCGCCTGGCAGGCAGAGAGACGCGGCTGGTACTTTGTTTCGACGAAGTAGAGGCAATCCAGGCTGGCAGTTACGACGACACCGTTCTTCGTCAGTTCACCACCCTGGTGACGGACGTACTGGCCTTGCCAGGCCCACGGGCGGTAATCACTTGCGTTCGTACTCATCTACAGTTGCAAATGCAGAAAGTGATTGAGAAATCCAATTTGCAAAAGCTAGCTCAGAGGCAGTCGAACATCCCCACATTGACCTGGGAGCAATCGGTTCAAATCGTGCTGGCCCGTCTACAAGCCGACCCGCAAATCGCCGAACTTCGACAGAGGCAAGCGACGTACTGGCCCTTTGGAGAAGAATACCTACGACGTATATGGGAGAAGTTTCGGCATGGTTTGACTCCCCGCCATCTGATCAACCTTTGTGCTGAGGAATTCAATCGGTTGCAAGCCCAGCCAGGGGAGGACGGGAGAAAGTCACGGGATAGCGTTTTCGCCCGGATTTGGGAGAGAAATCGTCATCGGTTTCTTGAACGTCCTGCCAGTTTGCAATTCGACGCGATGCTGGGACTGGTGATTCCTTGGCTGGTGAACGTACACCAATTGCCGTTACAACGTCGTTCGGGCCACAGTGACTTGCTGGGAGACATCAATTTGCTCTTCGCCTTCAGGGAGCGAAGAGTCCTACCACTGGGCATCAGTTTTTGCAATCAAGAGCCTTCCTATTTCTGGCGGCGTCTGGATCGCTTGATCAAGCAGTGGGAGAGTCAGCGTGGCAGGCTGCTGGGAAAGTTGTTGCTGCTGCGGGCCAACCATATGCGGATCACGCCTGGGGCGCTGCAACGCTTAGAAAGACTGCAAGAACTGGGAGCCGAAGTCCTTTTTCTCGAAACGCAGCAACTGGCTGAGTTAGCGGCCTTTCAGACGATGATGACGGCTGCCCTGGAGGGGGATTTGACGCATGAAGGATCTCCTGTGGATTCGCACGACTACGATACCTGGGTTCGCAGTAATACCTCGGATGCCGTCAAGGAGTTTCTCGATGCGCTCTTCCCCGAATTGCACCCAGCCGAGCAAACTGCCGAACCGATGCTATCTCCTGTTGAGGTAGGAAAGTGAACAGGCGATGGCCGCACCGCCGCCAGACTCTTCGAGTGAATCCTCTCGCCTCGTCTATGCCGGTCTGCTCGGCTTGACAGCGGCGACCGTCACGCAATTGATGGGCAACGATTCCTTGAGCATGGCGCAAACGGTCGCTGTGTACGCTTTTGCCATCGCGTCGCCTCTTTTGACGGTGGCCCTATTGGCCACCTACAGCCGACGACCTCACTCCTGGCGGCTCGAATGGGCTGGCATAGGTGGCTGCTTCGGGGCGATTGTTGGCATGGCCGGGCTGTTCTGGCACTTTGGTTGGTCGGTTGGCGTGGTGTTTGTCCTGTTAATACTGGTGGCTTTTGTCCTAGCGCGAATGGGATAGTTTCGCGATCAGAAATGAAGATAATCCTCTTGTTGTAAGCTATCTAGAATAGCCTTGCGAATTCGTCGGGAATCGCTGCAACAATTGCAACGAGCAACGCTCAACCGATCCGCCAGTCCGTTCCGCCGGGGCGATCTTCGAGGGTGACACCCAGTTCGGCCAAACGAGTGCGGATCAGGTCAGTCTGATCGAACAAAGCCTTACGCAGCGGATTGGTTTTATCGCTGATAGTCTTGGCCTGGATGCGGAGGTTGTTGCGCAACTCGATGAGCAGAGCCATCAATCCTGCCACGATGCGGTCGTCACCACCGAGTTGCTTTTGGGTGATCGGCTGGACGAACAGGCCAAGGAGATTGCCCAGTTCGCGAAGTACTACCATGCCACGCCGGAAATCGGCGATAAGTTCGGGAGCTGCCGTTCCCGATTCCAGTTGGCGGATGTCGGCAAAGCGGTTGAGAGTGCTGAGCAGTTCGTAGAGTACGCCGACTGCAGCACCGGTGTTGAAGTCGTCGTCCATCGCCTCGAGAAACGCCAGCCGTAGACGCGCCACTTCTATCAAGAAGGTGTTGTCGGCAGGAATGTCGAACGGTTCGTAGCGAGTCGGCACGGCCAGGGTGTAAAAGTTCTCTGCAGTGATACGCTGATAGCGTTCAAAGAGGCGATAGAACCCTTCCAGCCCACGGCGCAACTCGATGAGGCGTTCCTCGCTGTACTCGATCGGGCTGCGGTAGTGCGTACCGAGTAGCAACAGACGCAAGGTTTCCGGTTCGTGGGTCTTGAACAACTCGCTGACGATGATCTCGTTGCCCAGCGACTTGGACATCTTGACCGCCTCGCTGGCCGGTGTCGAATCGCCATCGACGGTATCTTTGATTTTCTTGGTTTGCGAGCGAATCCGCATCAGTCCATTGTGCATCCAGTAACGGGCAAAAGGTTGGCCGGTGTACGATTCGCTCTGGGCCAGTTCGTTCTCGTGATGCGGGAAGGTCAGATCGAGGCCGCCGCCGTGGATGTCGAGGGTCGGGCCGAGCAATTTCATGCTCATCGCCGTACATTCGATGTGCCAACCGGGACGGCCCGGCCCCCACGGACTGGGCCATTGCGGTTCGCCCGGCTTGGCCGCTTTCCACAAGGCGAAATCGCCCGGATTGCGTTTCTTGTCGCTGACCTCGATGCGTGCGCCGGCCTCCATCTGTTCGGGATCGCGGTTGCACAGCTTGCCGTAGTCATCGTCCTTGCTGATGTCGAAGTAGACATCGCCTCCTGCTGGATAGGCATAGCCGCGCTCGATCAGTCCCTGGATAGTGGTGATGATGTCCGGGATGTGGTTGCTGACCCGCGGCATGTGATCGATACTGGTCACGTTGAGCCGTTGCAGGTTCTTGACGTAATCGGCGGTAACACGCTCGGCCAATTCGGCGACGCTGATGCCCTCCTTGGCGGCCTGCACGATGAGTTTATCGTCCACATCGGTGATGTTGACCACCAAGGTGACCGCATAGCCGCGATAAGTGAGATAGCGTTTAACCGTGTCGAAGATCACAGGGCCGACCATGTGCCCGACGTGACTGGGCTTGTAGACGGTGGGGCCACACACATATATGCCGACCTTACCGGGCTGAACGGGCTGGAATTCCTCACGAGTACGGGTCAACGTGTTATAAACGCGGAGCGGCATGGGAGTTCCTTCTCGTTTTCTAAGCAGAGGGCAGAGAGGGTAGACGGTCGATCAGGGTGACCACTTGACAGGCGATGGCCTCGGCCCGACCGATGTGTCCGACGCGCTCGCCGGTCTTGGCCTTGACGTTGACGGCCTCTATGGGCAGGTGGAGCAACTCCGCCAATCGAGCGCGAATGCTGGCTTTGATGGGGCCGAGTTTCGGCTCCTGGGCGTGGATGATGACATCCACGTTGACCGGTCGCCAGCCGGCCTGTTCGAGTCGGGATAGCGTTTCGTTGAGGAACAGCCGAGAGTCCGCCTGGTGGTAGCGCGGATCGGTGTCTGGGTAGGCATCGCCGATGTCGCCCAATCCCGCTGCTCCGAGCAAGGCATCAGTCAAGGCATGCAGTACCACGTCGGCATCACTATGCCCTGCCAGACCGCGTGGGTAGTCGATGGGCACGCCGCCCAGGATGAGCGATCGGCCAGCCTCCAGTCGATGTGTGTCGTGGCCAATGCCCACGCGCATGGAAGGTTACTCTCCCGTGGTCACTAGTGAAACCTCTCGCTAGTGATTCTATCCGGAGAGAGCCTAGATGAGCAATGCGGGCTGCAAAGAGATATGTAGCGAGCCACCCCGCGTCAGCGGGCGGAGCAGCTCCCTCCACCCGCTCACGCAAGGTGGCTCGCTGTTCGCCACCGATCACTCCTCCTCGTCAGCAGCCAGCTTGGCGTTCTTAACGATGGCCTGCTGAATGTTGCCCGGCACCTGATCGTAGTGGCTGAACTCCATCGTGTACGAGCCGGTGCCGCCAGTGATGCTATCGAGGCTGGCCTTGTAGCGCATCATTTCCGCTAGCGGGGCGGTGCCGCTGATGACCGCCAGGTCGCCCGGCAGGCTGTCCTGGTTCTCGATGCGCGCTCGCTTGGTGTTCAGATCGCCCAGGATCGCTCCCGTGTATTTCGAGGGCACGGTAACCTCAATACGAACGATCGGCTCGAGTAGCACCGGACGTGCCGCTAGGAAGGCGTTCTTGAAGGCGATGCGAGCCGCCGTCTTGAACGCCGCTTCCGAACTATCTACCGGGTGATCCTTGCCGAAGTAGACCTCGACGGCAACGTCTTGAATACGATAGCCGGCCAGTGCCCCACGTTCGAGCAGTTCTCGACAGCCCTTTTCGCACGCCGGGATGAACTGGTTGGGGATGGTGCCGCCCACCACGGTATCGAGGAACCCGAAATTGTGTTCCTCGTCATACTTGCAGTGATCTTCGCGGAGTTTCTCGAAGCGTGCCTTGTTGGCGAAATCGGCGAAGAACTTCTCCTTACTGTTGATCTCACGCGGCAGCGGATAGACACGCAGATGTACTTCGCCAAACTGACCGCGTCCGCCAGACTGTTTCTTGTGGCGATGATTGCCCTCGGCCATCATCGTGATCGTCTCACGATAGGGCACCTTGGGTTCGTGCGTCAGCACTTCCAGACCGAACCGCCGCTTGAGCCGTTCCCGCATCACGTCGAGGTGTAACTGACTCATGCCGGTGATAATCAGTTCGAGCGTCTGGGGATCTCGGCTGACCTTGAAGGTGGGATCTTCGTTGGCGATCTTGGCCAGACTGGTAGAGATCTTCTGCTCGTCGCCGCGTGCCTTGGGATCGACCGCCAAGCCGAACAGCGGCGTCGGGAAAGAGGGCATGGGCAGCCGCAACGGCTGAGCCACCGTTCCGACGGTGTCGCCGATGTGCAGATCCTCGATCTTGCTGACCGCCACGATGTCGCCGGCGATGGCCTCGGTGATGGGCGTGGGCTTGGAACCTTGCATGAGCATCATGCCGCCCGATCGCGAGCTGCGTTGCGTGCGGGCGTTGACTAGCGGTTGATCCGACTTGTAGGTGCCGGAGAAGATGCGGATATAGCTAAGATTGCCGACGAACTTGTCGGAGACGTTCTTGAAGACTTGGCCGACGAATTCACCAGACGGGTCGAACTTGAGCGGCACCTCGAAATCGGTGTTGCCGGCTGACCGGATTCCCACGCGTGCCGGCCCCTGGGTTGGGCACAGCGAATAATCGTCAATGGCCTCGAGCAGTTCGGCGATGCCCACTCCCTTGCGGGCCGAGCAGCAGAACACGGGAATGAGCGTGCCGGCTCGCAGGGCACCGGGCATGGCATGTACCAGTTCGTCGTGCGAGATTTCCTCGCCGGCGAGATATTTTTCCATCATCGCTTCGTCCGCCTCGACGACGGCATCGAGCAGCTGCGAACGGGCGGCGGCCAGATCGACCGGCGAGCCGGTCAGTCCACCGGGCGGCGGGTCGAGCAGACAGACGACCTTCTCGCAGTTCGGCCCAGGATGGATCGGCGTGTTGAACAGCACGCAACTCTTGCCGAAGGTGTCGCGGATGGCGTTGTAGATTTCCAGAAACGGACGAGCATTTTCCGCATCGATCTTGTTGATGACCAGGATGCGTGCCAGGCCGCGTTTACCGGCCTCGTGGAACATGCGGCGGGTGTTTACCTCGATACCGTTGACCGCCGAGACGACGATGATGACGGTTTCAACGGCATTGAACGCCCCCAGAGCGTTGCCGACGAAATCCGGTGCGCCGGGAGTGTCGAGCAGATTGATGTGCTTGCCGGCGTGTTCGAGGTGTAACACGGTGGTGTCGATGGAGAAGCGGTGGGCCTTTTCCTCTTCGTCGTAGTCGGAGACACTGGTGCCGTCATCCACGCTACCCTTGCGATCGACGACACGAGCCTGGAAGAGCAGGGCGTCGGCAAGAGAGGTCTTGCCCGACGCCCTATGTCCCGCCAGGGCGATGTTCCGGATGTCTTCTGTGCGATACCTAGCCATGAGAGGGTCTCCAGACAGGAAGAGGTTGAGAAACGAATACAGAGTGGCTCTAGCCCGGAGCCTCGCGTCGAGCCACGGCTAGAGCTTCGGGCAGGTGAATCCGTCCTTCATAGAGAGCGCGACCGATGATGCAGCCAAAAATGCCGGCACGCGCTAATCGGACGATATCGTCCAGATCGGTGACGCCCCCCGAGGCGATGACCGGAATACCGGGCACCGTTCGGGCCAGTTCGACGGTGGCTTCCAGGTTGCTGCCTTGGAGCATGCCATCGCGGCTGATGTCGGTGTAGATGATGGCGGCTAGCGGCCAGGAGGCCGCCTGTCGCGCCAGTTCGACGGCCTGTACCGTCGATCTCTGCAACCAGCCCTCGGTGGCGACCAGTCCCTCGCGGGCATCGATGCCCAGAGCGATTCGACCGGGATAGCGTTCACACATCGCTCGACACCAGGCAGGATCTTGCAAGGCCCGCGAGCCGAGGATGGCCCGGCTCAGCCCCCAGTCCAACACCTGCTGCAGGTGGGCCTCCTGCCGCAAACCACCGCCCAGTTGACAGTTCACCCCGGTCGCGGCGAGAATGCGACGCACGCTCTCGCCATTGACCGGATGACCGGCCCGGGCCCCATCGAGATCCACCAGATGCAAAAACGATGCCCCTTGCTCTACCCAGCGGCAAGCTACCCGGGCCGGGTCATCATCGAAGATGGTTTCCTGATCGTAGTCCCCCTGTCGTAATCGGACACACTTGCCGCCACGCAGGTCGATTGCCGGGTAAATCTCCACGCGTAAGCCCCTCAGTCCTTGGGAAACAGGGCGGCGGCAAATCGCTCGGGCAGGGAATGGCGGGCCGTCGCCGCAGGTGGTGAAGACTTCGTGAAGCGAAGCTACTGTGCGTCAATCTAAGAGGGCAGCGCGGCAAAAGCAAGCAGGTGACAAGTTTTGTTGCAGTCACCTATGCTGTGCGGTACTGACGCATCGTGTGCCAAGAACGCTCAATAGAGAGATGAGCAACCAAGACGCATACAAGACGGCCCGGCTCACCGCTTGAGCGGTACGCTCTCGGCACCTATTATGAGCTGATAGGTTTGTTGGGAGGACAGGCATCATGCAGAGCGAATCGACACCTCCGGACGCGGATCTGATGGACAAGCTAGATCGCTTGCTGGCCGTGTTGCGTAGTCTGGGTCGCTGTGTGGTGGCTTTTTCCGGCGGTATCGACAGCACTGTAGTGGCCGCAGCTGCCCAACAAGCTCTGGGCGACCGCGCCATCGCCGTCACGGCGGACAGCCCTAGTGTGCCGCGTGCCGAACTAGCGGAAGCTCGTCGGCTGGCGGAACGCATCGGCATTCGTCACCGCATCGTGACCACCGCCGAGTTCAGCAATCCCGACTACTTGCGCAACGATGGGAGCCGCTGTTACTTCTGCAAGGACGAACTCTACCGCCAGATCGAAGCGTTGCTGCCCGAACTTGGCGTAGAAGTCATCTGTAGCGGAGCCAACCTCGACGATGCCGGAGACTATCGCCCCGGCCTCAAGGCCGCTGCCGAGCATCGCGTTCGCCATCCGTTGCAGGAAGCGGGCTTCACCAAGGCCGATGTCCGCGCTCTGGCGCGGTTCTGGAATCTGCCCACTTGGGACAAGCCCGCCTCGCCCTGCCTGTCGAGCCGAATAGCTCCCGGTGTGGCCGTCACTCCCGAGCGAACCGCTCGCATCGAAGCCGCCGAACAGTTGCTCCACGAACTCGGCCTGCGCGAGTGTCGGGTTCGCCTGCACGAAAACGAACTGGCTCGCCTGGAAGTCCCTCCTGCTGAGATCCCTCGGCTGAGTGAGCCGGCTATCCGCCAACCCCTGACGGCCCGGCTCCGCCAACTCGGCTTTCGCTACGTCACCATCGACCTGGAAGGCTTCCGCACCGGCAGCATGAATGAACTAATTCCCCTGCAACTCAAACAGCAATATAGTAACTCCGGCCGCTGACGCAGATCGGCTCGCGCGCCGGCTTGCGTCAGCGGCTAGAGATGGCCCAGTTAACCCAAACCGGGAACCACCCTGCTATGACACCCTTGAATGCCAGAACCGCCCTGGATACCTTCTTTCTCGAAGCACGCAGCAAACTGCTCGATCTCGCCGCCATTTTCGACCGCATCGACCGTGGTAGTGGCCGTGCCGACCTGGACGACCCACGCCTACAACGGTTGCGGCAAGCTCTGGAGCTAATCCGCGAGGAAAAGCCCGGTCGAGCCGAGCGCGTCCAGCAGTTGTTCTCGCTGGAATACGATCCCAACTGGGAGAGGCCCCAACCGCGCTTTTGACCTCACCTCGTCACTGAGCGGACACCGATTACGACGCGAGTCGGCCATACTCCAGCCATCGCCAGAGATTCTCCATCGGGCCACGGCGAAACAGCCGCAGCCAGACGCTGGCGAATAGCACCAGTACACTCCAGATGGCCATAGCGATCAGTAGTTGCCAGGCGGGGCCGACCCGACCGAACAATTGCCAGCCCCACCAGTACGACAGCCAAGTCGCCAGCACCGTTTCGAGCAGATAGACCGTCAAAGCCATGCGACCGGCACAGATCACCGGGCTGCTCACCCAGGCCGGCAGGCGTTCGCTCAGTAGACTAAACAGAGCTGCGTATCCCAGGGGCAAGAAGGGAATGCTCAACAGCACGGCAACCACGCTGGCGACGAGAGCCGGCCGACTGCCCTGTAGGCCGGCCATCAGCAAACCCATGGCCAGGCAGGCCAGCAGCAGCCCCAGCGGCAGGGTGAATCTCAGCACCTGACGACGCAGCCCGGCCTGTGCCGGATCGAAGAATCGCACTCGCCACATCCAGCCGCCCAGCAGAAACATGCCGACGATCTGGCAGGCCACGAAAAACGGCACGAACACCAGCAGGATCAGCCAGTTGACCAGCAGATAGGCAAAGGCATCGGCAAACGGCCCTTCGCGAAAGGCGAGGATCTCGCCTTGAATCCACTCCGGCGAGATTGGCCCCTTGGACATGGCC
>Ga0272446_1007932_pt1 | contig 10344 bp, 12 predicted proteins | sample YNPCB0061_FD_194587 | JGI IMG/M metagenome (GOLD analysis project Ga0272446, IMG submission 194587) | Hot spring microbial mat communities from Yellowstone National Park, WY, United States - YNP-CB-006-1 | ecosystem: Environmental > Aquatic > Thermal springs > Hot (42-90C) > Sediment | place... | reverse complement strand
TCGAGCCAGATGGATCGACCGAAGTCGTTCCGCTTGAGCTCCGCGGCGCTCGGAAAGAGCGCGGCGAGCTCGAACCCCAGCGCGAAGAACCCGCGCACCCGAACTCGCTTCCCATCCCAGGCCGTGGGATTCCTGAGCAGCTCGTCGAGGCCGACCTCCAGGACGGTGCCCGCCGCGACCGCGACGCACGTCCCGGCGCGGCACGACACGCTCACGACGCCGGGCGAGCAGGCCTCGCAGCTCATGACGCACTTCGCCTGCACCCGCGCCTTCGCGTCCTTCTCCGTCGCGGCCTTCTGGAACTTCGCATTCACCGGCAGCCAGTTCGAACAGGTCCGACACCCGTCGCCCGCGAGCACGCACTCCGAGTCTACGGTGCAGGCCGCCCATTCCTTCGGCAGCTCCACCTTCGGTGGACAGTCCCCCGCCCAGGCAGAACCCGCCACCACCACCCCGAGCACGATCGCGCGCATAGCCAAAGCCTAGCCTCCCTTCTTCCCGGTTGGTCCCCTGCGCCCTGCGCGCTAGAGAGCCCGCCATGGCGCGAATCAAGAAGGTGCTGGTAGCGAACCGCGGAGAGATCGCCATCCGCGTGATGCGGACCTGCAAGGAGCTGGGGCTGCAGACGGTGGCGGTGTTCTCGGAGGCGGACCGCTCGGCGTTGCACACGCGCTACGCCGACCAGGCGGTGTGCGTCGGCCCGCCGCCGTCGCGCGAGAGCTACCTGGTGCAGGACAACATCATCGAGGCGGCGAAGCGCACGGGCGCCGACGCCATTCACCCGGGCTACGGCTTCCTGTCCGAGAACGCGTCCTTCGTGCGGGCGTGCGACACGGCGGGCCTCACGTTCATCGGGCCTCCGGCGAGCGCGATGGACGCGATGGGCGAGAAGACGCGCGCCCGCGCGAACATGGTGAAGGCGGGCGTGCCGGTGGTGCCGGGCACGCAGGAGCCGTTCAAGTCAATCGAGGAGGCGAAGGCCTTCGCGAAGCAGATCGGCTACCCGGTGATGCTGAAGGCGGCGGGCGGGGGCGGCGGCAAGGGCATGCGCCGGGTGGAGCAGGAGGCGGACCTCGAGTCGGCGTGGCGCACGGCGCGCAGCGAGGCGATGAGCGCGTTCGGCAACGACGCGGTCTACATGGAGAAGTTCCTCGACGAGCCGCACCACATCGAGATCCAGGTCTTCGGGGACATGCACGGCAACGTCATTCACCTGAACGAGCGCGAGTGCAGCGCGCAGCGGCGCAACCAGAAGGTGGTGGAAGAGACGCCGTCGGCCATCGTCAGCCCGCAGATGCGCGCGGCGATGGGCGAGGTGGCGGTGAAGGCGGCGAAGGCCGTCAACTACGTCGGCGCGGGCACGGTGGAGTTCCTCGTCGACGCGCAGCGCAACTTCTACTTCCTCGAGATGAACACGCGCCTGCAGGTCGAGCACCCGGTGACCGAGTGGATCACCGGCATCGACCTCGTCGCCTGGCAGCTGCACGTCGCGCAGGGCGGCGTGCTGCCGTTCCTCGAGCCCATCTCGCCGCGCGGGCACGCCATCGAGGTGCGCGTGTACGCGGAGGATCCCGCGACCAACTTCATGCCGTCGCCCGGGCGCATCCAGTACCTGCGCGTGCCGTCTGGGCCCTTCGTGCGCGACGACTCGGGCGTGTACGCCGGCTACACGGTGCCGAACGTGTACGACCCGATGATCTCCAAGCTGTCGGTGTGGGCGCCGACGCGGGCCGAGGCCATGCTGCGCATGCGCCGAGCGCTGGACGAGTACGTGGTAAAGGGCATCACCACCAACATCCGGTACCTCAAGCACATCATCGAGCACCCGACGTTCCAGTCGGGCAACTACGACACGGGCTTCCTGGGCCGCGAGCACCAGACGCTGCTGGGCGTGGAGCACCCGGAGCTCTCGCGCGCGGCGATGATCGCGGCGGTGGTGCACGCGCACCAGGTGGCCGAAAAGAAGCAGGCGGAGCTGCCGCAGGCGGTGCACGGGAGCGGCCTGTCGGCGTGGCGCGCCGCGGGGCGCCGGGTGTCCGGCTGGGGGCGGAGCTGAGCCATGGCGCGCAAGACGACGTACTACGCGAAGAACCTGGGCCAGAAGGACGCGGTGGCGCAGGCGATCGAGGTCGAGTCGCTGGGCGACGGCCGCTACGCCGTCACGCTGGACGGCCGGCGCGTCGAGCTGGACTCGCAGGTGCTGCCGCACGGCGCGGTGTCGGTGCTCATCGAGGACGAGTCCTTCAACGTCGACTTCGAGGAGAAGGGCGACGAGGTGGCGGTGCTGCTGCGCAGCGAGATCGTCCGCTTCGACATCGCCGACGAGCGACGCATCCGCATGCGGGCGGCGAACGGCGGCTTCCAGGCCGAGGGCAAGCAGGTCATCGCCGCGCCCATGCCGGGGAAGATCGTGAAGGTCTTCGTGAAGGTGGGCGACGAGGTGGCCGAGGGCCAGGGGCTGGTGGTGGTCGAGGCGATGAAGATGGAGAACGAGCTCAAGGCGCCGAAGGCCGGCAAGGTGACCGAGGTGCACGCGAAGGAAGGCACCGCGGTGGAGAACGGCGCGAAGCTGGTCGTCGTCGAGTGACGGGCGGCGAAATCGCCCGCGCCGCAGCGCCGGGCTAGAGATCGCCTCGTGGTGTCGCTCCTGGTCGCGCTGGTGGTGTCGGCCGCCGATGGCGGCGTGGCCGTGCGCGCGAACGGCGCCGATGCCGGGAGCCCGCCCGCGCCGCTCGCCTGCCTGCCGACCTGGTACGCGGGGACGGTGAAGTGGAAAGCCGACGCCGGCTGGGGGCTGGATCTCGCCAACGGCGACTTCGTCCCGTGGATGACCGACGCCGAGGTGTTCGACCCGGAGGCCGAGGAGGCGCCGGATCTCGAGGATCTCTTCCACACGCCGTACGTCGCCGGGCCCATCGTCCCGGTGGACACGACGGACGCGGGCAAGCCGGAGGATCCCGGGCGCGTGCGCGTCGAGCAGCTCTTCTTCGCCACCTACGGCGCGACGCGGAACGAGGTGTCGGAGCGGCTCGCGAAGGTGCGCTTCTTCGGGCTGCGCTACCCGTTCCACGAGCTGGCGGCGCCGGCGCTGGAGCGCGTGGTGGCGCGGCTCGAGCCGCAGGTGAAGGCGAACCCGGCGTTGCTGCCCTTCCTCAAGAACATCGGCGGCACCTGGAGCTGGCGGAAAATCGCCCGCTCGAAGTCGCTGTCGGCGCACGCGTGGGGCATCGCCATCGATCTCAACGTCGAGCGCTCGCACTACTGGCGGTGGAAGCGCCGGGGCGAGCCGCTGGTGTGGCGCAACAAGGTGCCGCAGGAGATCGTCGACGCCTTCGAGGCGGAGGGGTTCATCTGGGGCGGGCGGTGGCAGCACTTCGACACGATGCACTTCGAGTACCGGCCGGAGCTGCTCTCGCCGGCGTGCCGAGGACCGTGAGCCTCACGGGACCGGGCGGAAGTACACGCGCACGAGGAACACCACGAAGCTGCCGACGAGCAGCACGCTGCCGACGGCGTGCAGCAGCCCCAACACCCGCCCCGTCACCGCCCAGCCGAAGCCCGGCTGCTTGAGCGCCCCCGGCCTGGACAGCCTCCGCCCGTGCTGAATGGACAGCACCAGCCCGATGAAGCCCGTGGGGATCGCCAGCGCCCAGACGAAGAGTCCGAGCCGCCCGCGCTGGAGGAAGCCTTCGAGCAGCCCGATGAGGCCGATCGCCCCGAGGAACGGGGCGGCCTTGAGGCGCGCCGGCGTCTTCGTCTTTCGCAGGAGCTCCGCGCACGCCGCGCAGACGGGCTTCTCGCCCTCGACGTACTCGGTGCACTCCGCGCAGAGGAACGCGCCGCAGCGCGTGCACACCTCGACCGCCGAGACACCCGCGTGCTTCGCGCAGACCGCGCCGGCCAGCTGCGTCACGGGAACGACTCCCGGAAGGCGAGCAGGACAACAACGCGAAGGACACCGAAGCCCAGCAGCGCCGCGAGGCCCAGGTGAAACGCGCGGGTGAGGCCCGGGCCGTACGCGTCGAGGCGCCGCTCGACGCGGGCCACCACGGCCGACGGCGCCAGCGCCAGCAGCGCCAGCGCCAGCAGCAGCGGCCAGGCGACCAGCACGAAGGGGTTCAGCCCCAGCGCCGCCACGAAGTCGCCCTGGCTCGCCGCCGCGACCGCGCGCGACAAGCCGCAGCCCGGGCACGGCAAGCCCGTCGCGCGATGCAGCGGGCAGAGATCCACGCCGAGGCCCGACACGGGGAACACCAGCGACGCCAGCAACCCGAGGAGCGCCAACCGCCGCACGCCCGGCGCCAGCAGCGCGCGGTGCGTCCAGCTCGCGCCGGCATCGGAGGTGGGAGCGCTGGACGACATGGGCGTCACGAAGTCCACCCGCCCGTCGCCGCCGCGTCAACGTCAGCGCACGGCGGCATTCGGCGCCGTCAGCTTCCCGTCATCGCCCACCACCACGCCCGTCTTCGGGAAGTCCTTCGCCGTGAGGTCCTTCACCATCGCGATGCCACGGCCCGACGCATCCGGCACGGGCACGCCCTTCCCCTCCTGCTTCGTGGCGAAGAGCTGCCCGCCGGCGAAGAGGCCCTGGCCGTCCAGCGTCACCTCAAGCACCGCCGACACCCCCAGCGGACCAGAGAGATCGAAGCGGCCATAGGTCGCGAAGTTCCCCAGGGAGTACGCGATGAGGTGCCCCTTGTAGAGCTCCATGCCGCGCAGCACGTGCGGGCCATGGCCGATGACGAGGTCCGCGCCCGCGTCGATGACGCCGTGCGTGAAGGCCTTCAGGTCGCCGCGGTTCTCGCCCAGGTAGCGCTCGGGGCCGTCCTTCACGCGCGTCGCGTTGGTGCCTTCCGCGCCGCCGTGGAACGAGACGATGACGACGTCGGCGTCTTCGCGCGCCCGCTGGACCAGCTTCTTCGCCGCGGGGAGATCGTTCACGTCGTTGCACGAGGCGGAGGTGTGGAAAGCCACCAGCGCCACGCGGCGGCCCTTCGCGGTGACGCGGCCGATGGAGCCGGGCGGCCCCGACCAGGTGATGCCGTTCGCGTCGAGCGCCTTCTCGGTCTCGCGCCGGCACCCCTCGCCGAAGTCGCCCGAGTGGTTGTTCGCCGTCGAGCCCAGGTCGATGCCCGCGGCCACCAGGTACTTCGCGTACGCCGTCGGCGTGCGGAACGCGAAGCAGTTGCCGCCCTTCCGGCACTTCGTCGACGAGCCCGAGTCGCACAGCGGGCCCTCGAGGTTGGCGAAGGTGAGATCCGCGTCCTTCAGCAGCGGGATGACCGCGTCCAGGAGGTGCGCGCCGTCGTCGGGCGGGAGCTTGCCTTCGGGCACCGTGGTGCCCAGCATCACGTCGCCGACCGCGCGCAGGCGAAGGAGGTTCTCCCGCTCCCCCGCGGGGGACGAGGGCGCCTGCAGTTGAGCGAGCACGAGCACCGTCAGCGAAAGCAGCATGAGGCGCGCGGTACACCGCTGCGTTATGGAAGTCACGCGCATGCCGCCGCCCCGCATGAAGGTGCTCGAGTCCATCACCGACGTGCCGAGGGCGGCGTGGAACGCGCTCCTGCGCCCCGGCGAGCCCCCGGTCCTGCGCCACGAGTGGCTCGCCGCGATGGAGGAGTCCGGCAGCGCGGTGCGCGAGCGCGGCTGGGAAGCGGCGCACCTCACGCTGTGGCGGGGCGACGCGCTGATCGCCGCGGCCCCCGCGTGGCGCAAGTACCACTCGATGGGCGAGTACGTGTACGACTTCGGCTGGGCCAACGCCGCGCAGCAACTGGGCGTGCGCTACTACCCGAAGCTGCTCGTCGGCGTGCCGCTCTCGCCGCTGACGGCCCGCCGCTTCCTGTCCGCGCCCGGCGAAGACGAGGCCAGCTGCCGGGCGAGCTTGCTCGCCGCCGCGCTCGACTACGCGAAGGAGACGGACTGCTCCTCGGTGCACGTGCTCTTCCCGCCCGAGCTCGAGGCGCGCGCGCTCGAAGACGCCGGCCTCTTCCGTCGCGCCACCCTGCAGTACCACTGGAGGAATCCCGGCTACTCCAGCTGGGACGAGTTCCTCTCGCGCTTCGACTCGAAGCGGCGCCACCAGCTCAAGCGCGAGCGCGGCGCGGCGGCGACGCAAGGCATCACCCTGCGCACGGTGCGAAGCCGCGAGCTCGACGCCTCGCACGCGCAGCTGGCCTGGCGCTTCTACGAGGCCACCGCCAGCCGGTACCCGTGGGGCCCGGTGCAGCTGACGCGCGAGCTCTTTACGCGCGCCTTCGCCGCCATGCCCGACGCCATCGAGCTGGTGGTGGCGGAGCGCGCGGGGAAGGTGATCGCCGGCGCCTTCAACCTCCACACGCCGACGCACCTCTACGGCCGCTACTGGGGCTGCTTCGAGGAGCACCCGTTCCTGCACTTCCACGTCTGCCTGTACCACTCCATCGACGACTGCGTCCGCGCTGGCCGGGCCGTCTTCGAGCCGGGCGCCGGCGGCGAGCACAAGATCAGCCGCGGCTTCGAGCCCACCCGCATCCACAGCGCGCACCGGATCTTCGATCGCCGCCTCGAGACGGCCGTGAAGGACTTCTGCCGTCGCGAGGCCGCGCAGGTCGACGAATTGGCCCGCGAGGGCGAGCGCATCGCCGGCCTGAAGCCCTGGCCGCTCCCCGGGAAGACCTGACAGCGCGCGCCCGTCTGGTAGAACGGCGTCGTGCGCTGGGTGCCCCTCCTCTTCGTCGCCGCCTTCGCCGGGTGCATTCCGTCGAGCACGTTCGAGAGTGACGACGAGGGCTGGACGCTGTCCGGCAACGGCGAGGACACCCGCCCCGAGCTCCAGAGCAGCGACGGCTACCCGGCGGGCAACCTCTGCGGCCAGGACGCCTACGACCAGGACGCGTGGTACTTCGTCGCGCCGCCCAAGTACCGCGGGAACCAGGCCGCCCACTACGGCTCGCGGCTCACGTTCGATCTCAAGCAGTTCACCATCTACAACCAGGTGAAGGGCCGCGACGTGGTGCTGGAAGGCTCGAGCCTGCGCATCTCGTACAACTTCCGCTTCACGCCCGGCACCGACTGGACGCCGTACAGCATCCGCCTCGATGACGCCTCGGGCTGGGTCTACGACGAGCTCACCCAGAACGCCGGCGCGCCCGTCACCGCCGACGACTTCCGCACGCTGCTGGGCGACGTGACCATCTTGAAGATCCGCGGCGAGTTCTACGACGGGCCGAACGATCGCGCGTGTCTCGACAACGTCTACTTCGGGCGCGACTGATGTCCACGACGTCGTACGAGTGCACGAAGTGCGGCGCGTGCTGCGTCGCCCCCGACATCGCCGCGCTGGGCAAGCCGCTGGGCGTCCGCTGTCCGCATCTCGGGCCCGACAACCTCTGCACCCAGTATGACAACCGCCCGGCCGTCTGCCGCAACTACCAGCCGGACGAGCTGTGCGAACGCATCGCCGCGCCCACGCTCGACGAGCGCGTGGCGAAGTACCTGGCCCTCTTCGACTTGCAGCCGTGAGTCAGCTCGCGCGCAGGCGATCGCGCCAGCGCTCGACGGCGGTGCGCGCTTCCTGCAGGCCGACGCCGTTCTTCTCGCGGTACAGCGCGATGGCGTTCATCAGGTGCCCGGAGCGGATCTGCGACTCGATGTCCGCGTCGCGAACGTCACGCAGAATGAGCCCCTGCCGCCGCGGCACGGGCGGCCGGCCGCCCAGCTGGTCCACCGCCGCCTTCGCCTCGGCCAGCCCCTGCCCGGTGAGGTGCCGAAACAGCCGAATCGCGTCGGCGCGCCGCCCGCCTCGGGCCAACGCCCGCACGTCATCCATCGTGTACGACGGCGGCTGCGGGGGCGGGGCGGCGCTGCCGCGGCGCTTCACCACCAGGGCGACGAACAGCACTCCCAGCATCACCAGGGAGAGGACACCCAACACCGCGAGCGCCACGAGCACCATCGCGTCCGGAGACTAACGCCGGCTCCACCCGGCGCACCATGCGACGGTCGGCCGCGCCGCCCGGTTCCTTTCGCCTCCCATCACGCGTGCTGCGCGACCCACTGCGTCATCGCCGCGGCGGGCAGCACCCCGCTCTGGCGGGCCACCTCCCGCCCGCCCTTGAAGACGACGAAGGTGGGAATGCCGCGAATGCCCAACCGCGCCGACGGCTCGGGGTGGTTGTCGGTGTTCACCTTGAGCACCACGGCCTTGCCGGCCCTGGCCCGGCCGACATGCTCGAGAATGGGCGCGGCGAGGCGGCACGGCCCGCACCACGGCGCCCAGAAGTCCACCACCACGGGCACGGGCGAGGACGCCACCGCGCGCTCGAAGCCGGCCGCGTCGACCTCCTGCGGGGCGCCGGACACGTCGAGATCGGCCTTGCAGCGGCCGCAGGTCGGCGTGCCGGAGTGATGCTCGGGGACCCGGTTGAAGGCACCACAATGCGCGCAGCGGAACATGCGCCATCACGTAAGACGCGCGGGCCGACAGTCCAGAAACGACGAAGCCCCTCCCCGGTCGTCCGGAGAGGGGCCTGGCGCAGACGACGTCGGGGCTACGCGACCTCGAAGAGCGCCGCCGCGCCCATGCCGCCGCCGATGCACATCGACACGACGCCGTACTTCCCGCCGCGACGCTTCAGCTCGCGCAGCAGCGTGCCCACCATGCGGGTGCCGGACACGCCCAGCGGGTGGCCAAGCGCGATGGCGCCGCCGTTCGGGTTCGCCTTCTCGGGGGGAATGCCCAGCTCCCGCAGGCAGTACACGGCCTGCGCGGCGAAGGCCTCGTTCACCTCGAAGACGTCGATGTCCTTCACCGTCAGCTTGTTGCGCTCGAGCAGCTTGCGGATCGCCGGCACCGGGCCGATGCCCATGATGTCGGGCGGCACGCCGACCACCACGAAGTCGACGAAGTAGCCGAGCGGCTTGACGCCCAGCGCCTTCGCCTTCGCCTCGCTCATCACCACGGCCGCGCCCGCGCCGTCCGTCAGCGGCGAGGCGTTTCCGGCGGTGACGGTGCCCTTCGCGTCGAACGCCGGCTTCAGCTTGGTGAGGCCCTCGAGCTGCGTGTCAGGCCGAAGGATGGTGTCGTCCGAGACGGTCACCTGCGAGGCCTTCCCCTTCTCGTCGAAGACGGTGACGGTGATGGGGGCGATCTCGTCCTTGAGCTTGCCCTTCTCCCGCGCCTCGGCGGCGCGCCGCTGCGACTCGTAGGCGAACTTGTCCTGGTCCTCGCGGGCCACGTTGAAGCGCGCGGCCACCTTCTCGGCGGTGGCGCCCATCGACGTGTACACCTCGGGGTACTTGTCCATCAGCTCGGGGTTGGCCGACACCTTGTTGCCGCCCATGGGCACCATGGTCATCGTCTCGGTGCCGCCGGCGACGGCGACGTCGTACTGCCCGGCCATGATGGCCTGCGCCGCCTGCGCGATGGACTGCACGCCCGACGCGCAGAAGCGGTTGATGGTCATGCCCGGCACGGTGTCCGGCAGGCCGGCGAGCAGGCTGGCGATGCGCGCGACGTTCATGCCCTGCTCCGCCTCCGGCATGGCGCAGCCGAGCACCACCTCCTGCACGTCTTCCTTCTTGAGGCCCGGCACGCGCTCGATGGCCGCCTTGATGACGTGCGCGGCGAGGGTGTCAGGCCGGGTGTCCTTGAGCTCGCCCTTGTGCGCGCGGGTGAAGGGCGTACGGGCGGTGCTGGCGATCACGACTCTCGTAGACATGTTCCGTTCTCCTTGTTCGAAGTTTCGTGAACGTCAGTTCCGCAGCGGCTTGCCCTTCTCGAGCATGTACTGGATGCGATCCTGCGTCTTCGCCTCGCCGCACAGCGAGAGGAAGGCCTCGAGCTCGAGATCCAGCAGGTGCTGCTCCGACACCGGCGTGGTGGGCGACACGTCACCGCCCGTCAGCACCCGCGCCAGCTTCTTGCCGATGAGCCGGTCGTGGTCGCTGATCTGGTGGTTGAGCACCATGTCGTAGAGCAGCATGTCGATGGTGGCGGCGCCGCTGCGGCCCGGCAGGAAGAACGTCGTCGGGCGCGGCGGCGTGAAGCCCGCCTCGGCCATGCCGATCGCCCGCGCCTTCGCGTCGGCCAGCTGGTGGTCGCGGTTCATCGAGATGCCCGCGTCCATGGTGAGGAAGCCCGCCTCCTTCGCCTCCTCGGCGCTGGTGGCCACCTTCGCCATGCCGATGTTGAGGAACGCCTTCTTCAGGTAGGGCAGCGCGTCGAAGTCCTTGTTGCCGGCCTGCGCCCCGAAGAGGTTGCGAAGCAGCTGCATGCTGCCGCCGCCGCCGGGGATGAGGCCGACGCCGAACTCGACGAGGCCGATGTACGTCTCGGCCGCGGCCTGCTGGGCGTTGCCGCCC
>Ga0272446_1007931_pt1 | contig 10344 bp, 3 predicted proteins | sample YNPCB0061_FD_194587 | JGI IMG/M metagenome (GOLD analysis project Ga0272446, IMG submission 194587) | Hot spring microbial mat communities from Yellowstone National Park, WY, United States - YNP-CB-006-1 | ecosystem: Environmental > Aquatic > Thermal springs > Hot (42-90C) > Sediment | place... | reverse complement strand
ACATTCTGGCATGCTGTAGAACGTAAAAAATACCGTATTCCTGCTGTAATTACACAACCCAAAGAAGTACATGAGCAGATAGCACAAAAAGAGAACATTACTGATTTATTCGTAAAAAGATTACCTCCTCCTGAATGGGAGTACGTATTAAGTATGCAACAAAATGAAATGTTTATATTGGACATGAAAAAAGAGGAGGTAGAGCAAGCCATACAAAGCAAAAATTACAAACGGTTAAGCAAACATTTGTATAGAGTGCAAAAACTTTCATCAATGAATTATGTACTCAGGCATCATTTGGCAACTCGCGTAGATGATAAAAATTCCGATTATGTAAAAACACAAGGTAAAACATTTAAGAGTATAAGTGCTTTTGAAAAAGAAAACCCAACAAAAGTGCGAGTAAATAGACTTGGAGAAGTTACAGCAATTTTGGAAATGTTAGTATAGTGTTGTGTTGTAAATTGGCTACATTTTCTTAATTTTGCACAGCATTTACAGCTGGCATACTTGTACAAATGTTCATCTCGGAGTTGTAAATTGGCTACATTTTCTTAATTTTGCACAGCATTTACAGCTTCAAAAAGTTGCAAAAAATCCATATTTACGTTGTAAATTGGCTACATTTTCTTAATTTTGCACAGCATTTACAGCTTTTTCCTTCAATGTTTCTACAAGTGCAGTTGTAAATTGGCTACATTTTCTTAATTTTGCACAGCATTTACAGCCTCATAAAGAAACAGCAAATACTGATGTGTTGTAAATTGGCTACATTTTCTTAATTTTGCACAGCATTTACAGCATAATTTAACAACTGAATCATTAACAACTTGTTGTAAATTGGCTACATTTTCTTAATTTTGCACAGCATTTACAGCTGCTTTGCTTAACAATAGGGATAAACGCATGTTGTAAATTGGCTACATTTTCTTAATTTTGCACAGCATTTACAGCAATTGTAGTTTTGTGAAAGTATAGAACCCAGTTGTAAATTGGCTACATTTTCTTAATTTTGCACAGCATTTACAGCAGCAATATAAATGATAAAAACCCTCATGGTTGTAAATTGGCTACATTTTCTTAATTTTGCACAGCATTTACAGCCAATATACTCGGGTGTTTCGTGAGCGGCTCGGTTGTAAATTGGCTACATTTTCTTAATTTTGCACAGCATTTACAGCGAACGATGACTAACCCATGCCCCACACAGTTGTAAATTGGCTACATTTTCTTAATTTTGCACAGCATTTACAGCAGAAAATGTGGAGAATGGAAGAATTTTAGGTTGTAAATTGGCTACATTTTCTTAATTTTGCACAGCATTTACAGCTAACATCATTCTTATCTTTTGGGTTAAAACGTTGTAAATTGGCTACATTTTCTTAATTTTGCACAGCATTTACAGCTATATGTAAAACTGCGAATTATGCACCCGCGTTGTAAATTGGCTACATTTTCTTAATTTTGCACAGCATTTACAGCCAGCCAAAAAATCGAATTAGGTTTATTTTGTTGTAAATTGGCTACATTTTCTTAATTTTGCACAGCATTTACAGCCATGCCTGATGCCAATTTGCCTCTACCTGTGTTGTAAATTGGCTACATTTTCTTAATTTTGCACAGCATTTACAGCAACATCGTTGAATATTTCCAAAGGCACGTTGTAAATTGGCTACATTTTCTTAATTTTGCACAGCATTTACAGCTTTATAACGGTCAAAGAAATAAAGCTCATGGTTGTAAATTGGCTACATTTTCTTAATTTTGCACAGCATTTACAGCTACAATAAAATACATCTTTAGTAAACTATGTTGTAAATTGGCTACATTTTCTTAATTTTGCACAGCATTTACAGCAAACTTTTTGAATTTTTTCAAAGTTGGTTATGTTGTAAATTGGCTACATTTTCTTAATTTTGCACAGCATTTACAGCAAATGTATAGTTGTTATTTGCGTAGTTTATGTTGTAAATTGGCTACATTTTCTTAATTTTGCACAGCATTTACAGCTATAAAAATAATATCCAGATTGCACAAGTAGTTGTAAATTGGCTACATTTTCTTAATTTTGCACAGCATTTACAGCTGTATAATAAATTTGGTATGGGTTGCCCCGTTGTAAATTGGCTACATTTTCTTAATTTTGCACAGCATTTACAGCTGACCTTTTTCGTAACCAGAGCCACCAGCAGGTTGTAAATTGGCTACATTTTCTTAATTTTGCACAGCATTTACAGCGCCGCTATGGGTAATTTTACCTCGTATGGTTGTAAATTGGCTACATTTTCTTAATTTTGCACAGCATTTACAGCTTGCAAAGTTCTATAATTTCATTTTTATAGTTGTAAATTGGCTACATTTTCTTAATTTTGCACAGCATTTACAGCAAACAGCACCCTTTTCTTTTTGCAAAACCTGTTGTAAATTGGCTACATTTTCTTAATTTTGCACAGCATTTACAGCTGAGGGCGTGTATGTCGCTGTCGCAGTCTGTTGTAAATTGGCTACATTTTCTTAATTTTGCACAGCATTTACAGCTGTTTCCGACTAAAAAAAGGGAAGAAGTAAGTTGTAAATTGGCTACATTTTCTTAATTTTGCACAGCATTTACAGCAGGCAAGGAGTGTATGTTATTGATAGATTAGTTGTAAATTGGCTACATTTTCTTAATTTTGCACAGCATTTACAGCGTTGCCCGTATAGCCATGAAGCGACTTTGGTTGTAAATTGGCTACATTTTCTTAATTTTGCACAGCATTTACAGCAAAGAACTAACAGTTTTATTTGTACCAGCTTGTTGTAAATTGGCTACATTTTCTTAATTTTGCACAGCATTTACAGCTTTAATTACTGAAGGTTACAGGACAAAAGGTTGTAAATTGGCTACATTTTCTTAATTTTGCACAGCATTTACAGCTTGTTTCCATTGTTAAATTTAATGAAGATTTGTTGTAAATTGGCTACATTTTCTTAATTTTGCACAGCATTTACAGCTTTAGATTTCAAAGGCTAAAAAAAAATTTAGTTGTAAATTGGCTACATTTTCTTAATTTTGCACAGCATTTACAGCAGAAGTAGAAAAGTACTGCCACGCTTTGGGTTGTAAATTGGCTACATTTTCTTAATTTTGCACAGCATTTACAGCAAAGAAGAGCTTGAAGCTCAAAAAGTTGTTGTAAATTGGCTACATTTTCTTAATTTTGCACAGCATTTACAGCATATTCTGCGCTGATTGCATATAGGTTACGTTGTAAATTGGCTACATTTTCTTAATTTTGCACAGCATTTACAGCAAAGTAATAAATTCGCGGAATGTGCGCGATGTTGTAAATTGGCTACATTTTCTTAATTTTGCACAGCATTTACAGCCGACTTTTCCAAAACAGAAATCACACAATTGTTGTAAATTGGCTACATTTTCTTAATTTTGCACAGCATTTACAGCAAAACCTTGATAAACTATGCAAAAAAATAGTTGTAAATTGGCTACATTTTCTTAATTTTGCACAGCATTTACAGCCAACGACCAAGCTAGTGACTTCCTATTGTTGTAAATTGGCTACATTTTCTTAATTTTGCACAGCATTTACAGCGACAAATTAAAAAGTATATCAAGCTTTCAAGTTGTAAATTGGCTACATTTTCTTAATTTTGCACAGCATTTACAGCCCCCGTAGTCATTTACAAGGGGTCTTCTGAGTTGTAAATTGGCTACATTTTCTTAATTTTGCACAGCATTTACAGCAAATTCAGCTTCATTATCTTTATTCATGAGTTGTAAATTGGCTACATTTTCTTAATTTTGCACAGCATTTACAGCTGCTTTTGGTTTCGTTTTTTGCAGGGGCGGGGTTGTAAATTGGCTACATTTTCTTAATTTTGCACAGCATTTACAGCTACGAATTTTTGCGATTCTACCTCCGCGAAGTTGTAAATTGGCTACATTTTCTTAATTTTGCACAGCATTTACAGCAATAAATAGTAGATATATCTTGTCCGTTTAGTTGTAAATTGGCTACATTTTCTTAATTTTGCACAGCATTTACAGCAGACACTGTTTGTAAATGCTGATTTTCAATAAGTTAACCCTCAAAAAACCCGAAAATAGAAATCAAAAAATCAATATTTAAAATGCACAGTTGTATAAATAAAATTGAGTTTTATAAAACAGAACGAAAACCGTACTTTTTATTATAAAAAGTAAAACGTTGTGCAAAAAATCACACAACGTACATAATACGTTACTTTGTTCTACTCTTTAGAATAATTCCAATTGGTTGGGCTTTTTAGGTACTTTCTGCTTTTTCTGGCAGTAAATAATCTCTGTTTTGCCAAATTGCTTGTCTGTAAATACAAAAATACCCAGCTTACCCGCAGGAGGCTGAATTTTGTAAATTTTGTTTTTGGTAACTTCTACCTCCTCCATGCTGGTTTCGTACTTTATATACACCGAAAATTGAAACATACTAAAACCCTGTTTCATGATTTTTTTCCGAAAGGTTGCCGCGTCTTTGCGTTGCTCGGCTGTTTCCGTTGGCAAGTCATACATTACAATTATCCACATATTGCGATAAGAATTAAGTTTGTACTCTGTTTTGTCAAATTTTTTCTTTTTGGTTGTTTTGGGCATAAAAAATTTATACGCTTATTCAACAAATTGGTTATAAGATAGTTAAAGGTTTTTTTATTTTGGGCGTTCATGCTTGCTGCGCGGCGCAGTCGGCGTGCTACGGGCTACGCTATCGCTTCGGTGCGTTGCACCATGCGTGCAAGCACGCATGCCCTCCGCATGCCTAACGCAAGATAAACGCAGGCAAATCAAATACATTGCTATAAAAATCATCACTCTTATTGAGTTTTAGGAAGAAATGTTTAATTTAGCCCAAGGTTAAACAAAGTCATAACTAATCATGCAAATACAACTTCATAAATTACTTTCTATTGAGGTATGCTATGCTATTTTACGAGAACTTCGTTAGGAACAAGGCGTATTTTGTCCTCATTGTCAAGGTCGTCAAATTTTGAAAAGCGGTAAAGATGACGCTTGTCCTTCCTGCCAACGGTATGTGTGCAAAACTTGTGGGCGAAAATTTGACGACCTGACGGGAACTATTTTTAGTGGAAGTTATTATTCGCTCACTACATGGCTTTTGTGAGGTGCATTGTAATACCATAGAAAGAATATGGTCTTTACTCAAAAGTTGGTTAAGACCGCATAGAGGGGTAAGTCAAGAAAAGTTACCCTAAACTATCTGCAACTCTAAATTTGTTTTTGCTCTTATATGCCCACGCAATATGGTCTAAACATACAACGTATTCTATGCTGTTTTTGTCTTTTTCGTTTAAACAGCCTTCTATAGCTTTTTTACCGAGTATAATGGCACTGTCAGGTTTATTTTCTCCATATTCATAACATAAACTGTCTAATACACGCCAGTTTTGGGCATGAATAAAGGTGTATAAGAAGATAGCTGAAAAAACGAACAATATTCTCATAGTACAAAGTTATGAAAAATATATTCAAATCAAAATCAAAAATTGTGGGTTGCGCATGCTGCGTGAGGGGCTTGGAGCAAACTTGCGTAAGCAAGTTGTGCGCAGCACCGAAGCGATAGCGTAGTGCGGAAAGCACCGACCCCGAAGCGCAAGCGCAGGGGACACGCCCTAAAAAATTAAAATATCCTAAACAATTATAGTAATTTTACTTTTCAGAAAACGATATTAAACTATTACTTTTATCTTTTTAATAAAATTCTCTATGGCTAAATCATTGAAATCTTCTATCTGCTGTAACAAGTACTTTTTTACTTGACGTAGTGTGTCGTCTTTTTCAGGCAACGATTGAATAACTGTGCTTAATTGTTCCATATTACCCATAAGCAAGGATTTTTCTACTTCGGCAATCCATGTATCAGAAATATGTTCTGTGATTTGGGACAAGTTTAATTCGTCAATATTGAAAGTGGTTTCCTGAACAGGCACATCTGTATTTTCAATTTCATAGACGTATTCAATGCCTAAATTTTTGGCTATGATATCAAACAATTGAGAACTGGTGTATGGTTTTGCTAAATAATCATCTAATCCCGACTGAATGATTTCATGCTTTTGATGTTCAAAGGCATCAGCGGTAACGGCTACAACTTTAAGGTTGGGCTTTGAATTTTTACGTATTTCTTTGGTAGCTTCAAAACCGTTCATAACGGGCATGCGAATATCCATCAAAATCAAATCAGGATTGAATAACTGGTATTTTTCCACAGCTTCTTTGCCGTTATAGGCTTTTTCTGTAATAAATCCAATAGACTGTAAAAATTCATTGGCTACATCTACATTGATTTGACTATCATCAACAATGAGGATTTTAGGTTTAATTTCATTTTTTATGCCTGTTACTTTTTGAACTGCTTTTTGAATGTTTTGAACAGGTTGTTCAATGATTTCAAGTGGTAATGAAAAGCTGAATGTGCTACCTTCGCCTAATTGACTTTCAATATGCATAGTTCCGCCCATAAGCTCAATATAGCTTTTGGTGATGGCTAATCCTAATCCTGTACCGCCTTCTGTATTCTGGGCATTATATATTTGTGTAAAAGGTTTGGTCATTTCGCTGATTTTGTCTTTGGGTATTCCTCTGCCTGTATCTTTTACAGCAAAACGGATATTGCCATTAAATTCTTTATTCACGGAAAAAGTGATGCTCCCCTTTTGTGTAAACTTAACAGCATTACCCATAAAGTTAATAATACACTGACGAAGTTTACCTGTATCTGTACGGACATATTTGGGCAGATGTGCATCTTTTTCTACTATCAATTGCAATCCCTTGTTTTCACATCTTAATTTGAACAAATCATAGATTTCCTGTACAAGGGCGTGTAAATCGGTTTCCGCATAATGCAGTTCCATTTTACCCGCTTCAATTTTGCTTAAATCTAAAATATCATTGATAAGCCCAAGCAAATGTTCACCACTTTTGTTGATAATCTGTAATTTTTCTTTGTGCTTTTCAGAAACGGAGTTATCATTCATTAAAATTTGTGCATATCCCAAAATACCATTGAGTGGTGTTCTCAATTCGTGGGACATATTGGATAAAAAGTCAGATTTTACCTTGTTTGCCTGTTCTGCTTGTTTTTGTGCTACTTCTGCGGCTTCTTTGGCAACCACAAGTTCTTGTGTACGTTCTTCTACCAAATCTTCTAATTTTTCGGTAAGTTCTTCCATTGCACGATTTTTCTCTTCCAAATCATGCTGGTATAAGCGCATTTGTTCCTGCGTAGCCTGCAACTCCTCCAAATTCTGACGAAGTTCTTCTTCTGAGGACCGCAGTGCGTTCGTCTTTGCAATAAGTTCCTGTTCGCTGTTCAGGCGGACAATCACATTCCCAAATATTTCTCCAATAGTTTTTAACAGGTTAATTTCATTTTCTTTCCAAATTCTGTATTCGCATTTGGTAACAGAAATCATACCTATGCTTTTGCCTTTGGAAATCATAGGGACAGCCAACATAGCTTTAACCCCTATTTGGGAGAGAAACATTTTTTCATTATTTGCCTGATTGTCCAATTCTGTAAGGTCTGAAAAAATGAGATGGTTGGATTCTTGTATGATTGTTTTTGTAAAATAAGGTAATAGACTTGACTGCCTTTCGCGTTCTTCCTCAGTTTTGAATATTTTTATGCCTTTTATTGCTGACCAGTCTGCAATATGACGAACAATAGAATAGTCGTTTTTGGTTATCAATATATTGGCAAAATCTGCATTCATAAAAACGCCAATCCGTTCCAGCGTTTTTTCCAGTGCGGGGATAAGTTCCTGATTATCTATATTTACAAACAGATTTGAGGTTTGTGTAATGATTTCATCTATACGTACTCGCTCTTGGAGGTTATTGTAAGTAGCCTGTAACTGTTCTTGTGTGGTTTGCAATTCTTCTAAATTCTGACGCAGTTCTTCTTCGCGGGCTTGCAGTTCTCTGTTTTGCTGTTCTATAACCAAATCAGAAAGTTTTTCTTGTGTAAAATCACGGGCTGTACCAAGTAATTTGGACGGTTTTCCTGAATTATCATAAATCACTTTACCTTTTGACATTATCCACATAACTTCATGTTTTGCATTATACATGCGATGCTCCACATCAAATGTGCCTGTTTGAGTAACAGCTATGTGAATGCCTTCATTGAGTTTTACTCTGTCCTCATCAGGCAACATTTTTTCATTAAATTCTTTTAAGGTAAGGGGCGTACCAACAGGTATTCCCGTATTTCGGTACAATTGGTCGCTCCAAATTAAAGTATCAGTTTCAAAGCAGTATTCCCAAGTGCCTAATCGAGCAATACTTTGAGCTTCCTCTAATCGTGCCTCATTTTCTTCCACCTTACGGATATAATTACGAAGTGTAGTGATGTCTAATCTTTGGATGTACCCTGTGGCAAGACTGATTATAAAAATGGCTACACTAAAACCAGATATTCCTACAAGGTAATACTCCTGAGGTTTTAGACTGGGTGCAGTAGGTAAATACAGTATTTTAGAAAGTGGAATATAAGCCACAAAACAAATCCATGCGAACAATATACCTAATATCCTCTGCTTTTTTTGATAAGGTGCGTAAAAAAGAATAGGAATAATACAAGACAGCATAGCGGTTGAAACTGTTAACAAAAAGTCTGTTACGGGTTGTTTTCCGTTAGTTGTCATGAGAGAGATGGTAAGCGTACCAAAATTAAACTCTATGATGCCGAGTACTTTGGCTATATTGGCAGATAAATACTTACTTACCCAAGGCGTTAAAAAAGCAAGTAAGCAAATTGACCATAAAGTAATAATGATAATCACGGGGGCATTGAAAGAAAGCAAAGTTCCTGTGAAAGGGATAGCAATGATTGGCGCTGTGATTAAACCTGTTTTATTGGTTAAAATAACCCTGTTTTTTTCTAATTCGTCCATTTCGGGTTTTACCCCGTATTCAATGATAGTTTTCCATGATGACATATTCAAAGGTACGAAAAAAAAAGAAAAGTTGTATAGAAAAATTGTAACTATTCAGGTTGTTTTCGTTTTTATGGGCGTGTCCCTGCGCTAGCGCTTCGGGTCGGGCTATTCGCTGGTAGAGACGTGGCATGCCAAGCCTGTACCTCATTCGCTTCGCTCATTGCGGGCTTTCCGCTGCTATCCCTCACGCAGATACGCGCGTACATACACGTATCACACAAGGTAAAACTATAATTTTTCAATTTCTTCTTGGGTTAGTCCTGTTTTTTCTTTGATGATTTCAATGCTCACACCCAAAGATAAGAGTAATTTTGCTGTTTCAAGTAGTTTTTTATGTTCTTGCTCTGCACGTTGTTTTTCTTGTTCTGCACGTTGTTTTTCTTGTTCTAGTACTTTGTCTTTCTCTTCTAATGCTTTATCTTTCTCTTCTAATACTTTATCTTTCTCTTCTAATGCTTTATCTTTTTCTTCTAATGCTTTATCTTTTTCTTCTAATGCTTTATCTTTCTCTTCTAATGCTTGTTGTTTTTCTTCTACAGCTGCCTGTAAATAAGAAATAACATTGTCCCTTTCTTCTAATACTTTCAGGTATTCATCTTCTATGTGCATTTTTTCCTCTAAATCGGCTTTTTGTGAAGATACTATCTGCAAACGCTTAACAACCCTCTCTAAAAAACCAGGTAAAAACCTGCGGATTAACCGCAATCTGTGCTGATTATCTCTAACTATGGATTTCTGGTCAAATAATTTCAATAAACTGTATAAATTCCGCTTGTATTCATCATGCAGGTACTCTTCTTCTTTGATATTGTACAGGTTGGGCAGTTGAACTACATACATATCATAGCTCAAATGGTCTATAAACTCATTATGCTGTGTAAAGATATGATTTTTGAATACTCCTGTTTTTACCCTATTCGTAGCGATAACTAAATCATTGGCTTCGTTTTCTATTCTGAAATTTAAGATAAAAATGGGAATTAAACGTATGGGAACGTCTATTTCTTTGGCTTCACCTGTACGGGGGTCTGTGAGGGTGCGGGGGCGTTTTTTCTGAAAGTTTTTCATGATGTACCGCTTAAAACGGAATATGTCATCAGGTTCAGAGGCTTTTTGCAGTTCTATCATGACCATTTCTTCTGTGCCGTCAGACAGTTCTATAATTGCCGTAAAATCCAAATGAAACAAGCGTATAACCTCATTGGTTTGGGGGTCTGTGAGTGCGTCATCTTTTTCGGTATGGGTTAAAGGTTCAGGAATAAGGGTTTTTATCTTTTGGTTGATAATGGTTGAAATGACAATTTTAGCACTTTCAGTATCTTCCATGAGATAGCGGAATACTACATC
>Ga0272446_1007930_pt1 | contig 10347 bp, 7 predicted proteins | sample YNPCB0061_FD_194587 | JGI IMG/M metagenome (GOLD analysis project Ga0272446, IMG submission 194587) | Hot spring microbial mat communities from Yellowstone National Park, WY, United States - YNP-CB-006-1 | ecosystem: Environmental > Aquatic > Thermal springs > Hot (42-90C) > Sediment | place... | reverse complement strand
GTTGGAGCCCTTGGCGTTGGTGGACAGGTAGAAGACGTTGCCGTAGCCGCCGGTGGCCAGCACCACGGTGTCGCCGGCCCAGGCCTCGATCTTCCCGGTCACCATGTCGCGGGTGACGATGCCGCGGGCGTGGCCGTCGACGACGACCAGCTCGAGCATCTCGTGGCGGCTGTGCATCTTCACCGCGCCCGCGTTCACCTGCTTCTCGAGCGCCTGGTACGCGCCCAGCAGCAGCTGCTGGCCCGTCTGGCCGCGCGCGTAGAAGGTGCGCGACACCTGCGCGCCGCCGAAGGAGCGGTTGGCCAGGTGGCCGCCGTACTCACGGGCGAACGGCACGCCCTGGGCGACGCACTGGTCGATGATGTTCGCCGACACCTCCGCGAGCCGGTACACGTTGGCCTCGCGGCTGCGGTAGTCGCCGCCCTTCACCGTGTCGTAGGCGAGGCGCCGCACCGAGTCGCCGTCGTTCTGGTAGTTCTTCGCGGCGTTGATGCCGCCCTGCGCGGCGATGGAGTGCGCGCGGCGCGGCGAGTCCTGGAAGCAGAAGACCTCCACCTGGTAGCCGAGCTCGGACAGCGTGGCCGCCGCCGACGCGCCCGCGAGGCCCGTGCCGACGACGATCACCTTGAACTTGCGCTTGTTCGCCGGGTTCACCAGCGGCAGCGCCAGCTTGTGCTTGCTCCACTTCTGCTCGATCGGCCCTTCGGGGATCCTGGAGTCGAGGTTCATGGCTTGATGATTCCCAGCAGGACGGAGAGGGGGAGCGACGCGAAGCCGATGCACAGGCCGTAGCCGACCACCAGCGAGGCGTTCTTGAGCCACGGCGTCCAGCGGCGGCCCCAGAGGCCGAGGTGCTGGAACATGGAGTACAGGCCGTGCGAGAGGTGCGCCGCGAGCAGCACCTGCGCCACGAGGTAGAAGCCGGCGATCAGCGGCTGCTGGAAGCCCATCACCAGCATCGAGTACGCGTCCCAGTTGCCGTTGGGCAGCAGGGCGGCCGGCTGCGGGCCCGTCACGCGCCAGGTGAAGTGCGCGAGGTGGTAGCCGAAGAAGGCCAGCACCACCGCGCCCGACAGCATCATCGACTTGGCGGCCGCGCGGGCGGGCGACCTGTTGGCGAAGGCGTAGTCCTCCGGGCGGGCGGCGCGGTTCAGCTGCACCGTGCGCAGCGCCGTGAGGATGTGGAGGGGAAAGCCGATCAGCAGCGCCAGGCGCACCGTCCACAAGAGCAGCGGGTTCGCGTGCAGCGTCGCCGCGTAGTTGTTGAAGGTGTCGCGCCCGATGTACGCGGTCAGGTTGCCCGCCATGTGGCCCGTGATGAAGAGCCACAAGCCGACGCCGGTGACCGCCATCACGACCTTCGAGCCCACGGAGCTCATCGCGAACTTCGCGAGGCTTCCGAAGAGGGGCTCCGCGGTGGTTTCCCGCCGGAGTTCCGTCGCCTCTGCCATCGTCACGCCTCCCGGTGCTGTTGCGTTGCGTCAGGTCCTTTACGGGCCAGGCCCGTCGAAGGCCAGCGCGGCGTTTGCCGACAGGGGTGCTGAATCACAAGGAAAATCGTGGACCCGAAAAGTCTGCGTGATGCGTGCGGAGGCGGTCCTCGTGTAGAGGAGGCGCGTGGCGACCAACGGGGCCCCAGCGACTTCGACGGTGCGGCTCTCGGTGGCGGCGGGGCTCGTCTTCGGGGCCATGCTGCCCGCCACCATCGTGATCCCCATGGTGCGGCGCTTCGTGGATGCCGGGTGGCCGGGCGCCGAGTGGGTGATGCACGCCTTCATCGCCATCAACCTGCTGGGCGCGTGCGTGGGCGGGCCAATCCTGGCGGTGCGCGCGGAGCGCGCGTCGCGGCGGCGGCTGGTCGCGGCGGCGTCGGCGGCGATAGACGGGGCGTTGCTCTTGCTCGTCGTGGCGATGCCGCCGGTCGGCGTGCTGCTGGCGCTGCGCTTCGTGCAGGGCGCCTTCTATATCGCGGGCGTGTCGATCCTCATGGGCTCGATCCGCCGCCACGCGAAGACGGGCGCCGCGATGGGCCTGGTGGGCGGCGCGGTGGTGCTGTCGATCCTCGTCGGGATTCCCGCCGGGGCGATCCTCGGCAAGGTGTCTCCGACGCTGCCGCTCATCGTAGGGGGCGTGGTGGGCCTGCTGACGGGGGCGCTGACGCCGCTGCTGTTGCCCCGCGGCACCGACGCGCAGCAGTCGGCCGTGACGTTCCGCGAGCTGCTGCGGGCGCCGATGCTGCGCGGGCCGACGGTGGTGGTCGCGTTCGAGCGCTTCGCGGTGGGCGCCTTCGTCGTCACGTTGCAGCTGTACGGGCATGTGCTCGGCGTTCCCGACGACCGCGTGTCGTCTTGGTTCTCGGTGTTCCTCACCGTCTTCGCGCTGACCACCTGGCCGTTCGCGCGCCTGGGCGATCGCATCGATCGCTGGAAGCTGGTGGGCACGGGGGCGCTCGTCTACGGGCTGAGCTTCTTCGCGCTGCCGTTCGCCCCGGTGGGCGCGCTGGCGGCGGTGCTGGTGGTGGGCGGGCTGGCCTCGGCGTCGATCTACGGGCCGAGCCTCGGGTTGGCCGCGATGGCGGTGCCGGCCGAGAGCCGCGCCTCCGCGATGGCGGTGCTGAACGCCGCCGGCACCCTGGGCATGTTCCTGGGCTCGACGCTGGCGGGGGTGCTGTCGGGGGCGCTCATCGCCGGCGGCGTCGCCAGGGCGAGCGCCTACGGGCTCGTCTTCGCCGTGGCCGGCCTGGCGCAGCTGGGCAGCGTCGCGGTGGCGCTGGCGGCCGGCCGGAACGCCGCCTCGGTGCCCGCCGACGCCCGCTGAGCCATCGAGTCTCACGTTGCCTACAACCTGTGTAGGCAACGTGAAACTCGATCTCCGGCGCTCACCGATTCCCGTGGTTGGCGACGGTCGGAGGCACGACGTCCCCGCACGCCTGCAGCTCGAGCGCCTCGGGGTGTGCGCGGTAGTGCGCGCGCACGACGCGGGCGAGCGCGAGGCGTACGGGATCGGTCACGGGCGCCGGTGCGAGGTCGGGCAACGTCGCGACGACGGTGCGCACCAGCTCGTCCTGCGGCGGCGGCACCTTCAGGGCCCACGACGCGAGCAGGGCCCGGTCGACGAAGTCGGGCAGTGAGCCCATGATGCCCAGGTCGTTCTGATCGTGCACGAGCAGCCCGGACGTCGTGCCGCGGTCGAGCGTGAGGACCTGGAACAGGTACAGCGTGTGGTACTCGAGCTGGGCGCGGCGCTCGGCGTCGGTGGGTGGGGGCGCGCCCGCCAGGGAGTCGTCGAGCAGCGCGGCATACGTATCGATCGCGGCCTCTCCGAGGCGGCGGGCGAGGGCCAGCTCGGCGTCGAAGTCTCCGGCGGAGTAGTCCTCGACGTAGAAGTGCGTGACGCCCCGGGTGCGGCCGAGGGCGGGGATGAAGAAGTAGCGTTCGCCCTGGGCGCGGGCGGCGGCCGCGAGATCGGGCGCTGCGCCGGCCAGCGCGTCGGCGAAGCGGCGCGTCTGGGCCGGGTCCTCGTGCGAGGCGTTCAAGTCGGCCATGAGCCGCCACGACGCCCGGCCATCGCGCAGCTCGGTGTGGCTCAGGTGGACGTGCACCGACGGCGCGCGCGGGTGCCGCGGGTGGATGATCGTCGACAGCGCGGTGGCGCAGGCGAGGCGGCGGGCCGGCTCGTCGTGGTAGTGCACGCTGGAGACGTTCACCGACGCGCGGTTGAACACCGGCGTCTCGGCGCAGGTGAAGCGCACGCCGCCGCCGTGGCGGCCTCCGTCGCGTTCCCACTCGACGGCGGAGAAGACCCCGCCCAGCTTCGTCACGAAGCGGTGCTGCAACTCGGAGACGAGCGCGAGAGCGGCGGCGGCCTTCGGGGACGCGGCGGGGACGCGGGGCATCGCCGCGGATAAAGCAGAGCTCCCGGCGGGAGTCGAACCCGCACCACGCGGCGTGAAGTAGGTTTTTCGGATCACGCGCTTCCCCGGCGGAACGTTCGCCACACCCCGCCAGGTGCATCCGCAACCGTGCCTGCCGGCCCACACCCGCTCGTCCCCACGCGGTAGCAGGTCGCCATGTGCCCTTCTGGGGGCCGGTTGTACCGTTTTCCGGTGCTCTGCCGACTTGAGCCACGGGAGCGTTCGTCGGCGACGCAGGAGCGGACCCTGACCTGACGTGGCAGGCGCAGGCGGCGGCCCAGGTCGGCTGCGGATCACGGCACGTCGACGAGCAGCGCGCGGCTCTCCACGTCGGCGCGGTTCACCGCGGAGATCGCCCACTGGCCCGAGGCCATCGTCACCACCCCGGGCTGCGCGGCGATCACCTGCTTTAGCCGCCACACGCCCAGCTCGCGCCGGTAGATGGCGTAGGCCCGCAGCTGCGTGGGCGTCGCGTGCGCCAGCGTCACCGTCGTCCCGTTCACCTCGGCGCTCGGCGGCGCGACCGTCGCCAGCCGCGCCTTCGCGACGGGCGGGGGCAGCGCCGGGGAGGCATAGAAGTCCGTCTGGAAGGTCGTCTGCACGCCGCCCAGGTTGTCGCGGAGGTTCGCGTGGCGGAACCAGATGCTCCCGGCGACGTTGGGGTACTGCGCGCGCGACAGGGCGACCTGGTTGCGCAGCTCCTGGAGCGTCCACGCGGCCGACGACCCCAGCTTGTACAGCGCGTGCCCCGCGAAGACGGACTGCCCGTTGGACACCTGCGCGGACCACCAGTCGATCAGCAGGCCGAACTGCTGGCCGGTCTGCGTGGTGGGCCAGTACAGCTGCGGCGCCACGTAGTCGATCCACCCGTTGCTCAGCCACGCCAGCGGATCGCAGGCGATCTCGTCGTAGGCGTTGAGGCCGGTGATGCCCGGCGGGGCGCCCGGCTTGTAGATGCCGAACGGGCTGATGCCGAAGCGCACGTGCGGCTTGCGCGCGGCGATCGCCTGCGAGGCGTCGCGCACCAACTGGTTCACGTTGTCGCGCCGCCAGTCCAGCTTCGTCATCGTGCCGCCGTCAGCCTGGTACGCGGCGTACTGGGCGTTGTCGGGGAAGGGCGTGCCGGAGATCGGGTACGGATAGAAGTAGTCGTCGAAGTGCACGCCGTCGACGTCGTAGTCGCGCACCAGCTCGTCGATGACCGTGACGACCCAGCTGCGCACCGCCGGCGCGGACGGATCCATCACCGTCGCGCTGCCGTAGACGATCGCGTGCTGCGCCAGCACCTGGCTGATGTGCGTGGACGTCACCGGTGCCGACGAGGAGACCTTCGCGCGGTACGGGTTCATCCACGCGTGCACCTCGATGCCGCGGGCGTGGGCGAGGGCGATCAGCTCTCCGAGCGGATCGTACCCCGGGTCCGTGCCCTGCGTGCCGGTGAGGTAGCGGCTCCAGGGCTCGCGGGTCGTGCGGTACAGGGCGTCGGACTCAGGCCGCACCTGGAAGACGAGCGCGTTGACGCCGTTGGCGGCGGCGACGTCGACGATCCGCCCGAGCTCGGCGATGCCGGCGTCGCGCGTGCCCGCCACGTTCGCGGGGAAGTCCAGGTTCGACACCGTCGCGACCCACATGCCGCGGAACTCGCGCGTGTGCGAGACGGCGATCGTGAGCCCCGCGTCGGGCGTTCCCGCGTCAGGCGTGCCGGCGTCGGGGCTGCCTGCGTCGGCGTTCCCGCCGCCGCCGCCCATGCCGCCTCCGGCGCCACCGCCCACGCCGCCGCCAGCGTGCGGGGAACCGGCGTCGGAGCCCGTCGAGCCGTCGACGCCCGAGTCGACGTCGCTGGGCGCGCCTCCGCACGCCGTCAGCAGCACCGCGCAGCAGAGGACCAGGACGCGTCGAAGCGACATTCGGCGCCCGGCTGTACCTGCACCCGGGGCCCGCTGCCAAGCCCGGCGGCCAGGGCGCGTCATCGCGTCGCGACGTCCACGGAATTGGGAGACATCGCCGGTCAAACTCGGTACACCGCGCCCGTTGTTGAAGGGCCCCCCGATCTTCGAGATGACACCATGAAAATCCACGAGTACCAGGGCAAGCAGATCTTCCGGAAGTACGGCGTTCCGGTGCCGCGCGGCATCGTGGCCCGCTCCCCGCACGAGGCCGAGCTGGCCGCGAAGGAGCTGGGCACGAAGGTCACGGTGGTGAAGGCGCAGATCCACGCGGGCGGCCGCGGCAAGGGCGGCGGCGTGAAGCTGGCGAAGAGCCCTGCGGAGGCCGGCGAGCTGGCCAAGGCCATGCTGGGCATGATGCTGAAGACGGCGCAGACCGGGCCCGAGGGCCAGAAGGTCCAGACGCTGTACATCGAGGAAGGCCTCGACATCGACAAGGAGTACTACCTCGGCGTGACGCTGGACCGCGCGTCGTCGCGGATCACCTTCATGGCGTCGACCGAGGGCGGCGTGGAGATCGAAGAGGTCGCCGCGAAGCACCCCGAGAAGATCCTGCGCGAGTCGGTGGATCCGGCGGTCGGCTTCCAGGACTACCAGGGCCGGAAGATGGCGTACGGCCTGGGCCTGTCGGGCGACTCGGTCGGCAAGTTCGTGAAGTTCTGCAAGGCGCTGTACACGGCGTACGTCGAGACCGACGCGTCGTTGGCCGAGATCAACCCGCTGGTGCGCCTGAAGGACGGCTCGATCCTCGCGCTCGACGCGAAGATGAACTTCGACGACAACGCGCTCTACCGCCAGAAGGACGTGGTGGAGATGCGCGACGTGGCCGAGGAGGATCCGCGCGAGGCGAAGGCCAAGGAGTTCGACCTCGCGTACATCGCGCTCGAGGGCAACATCGGCTGCATGGTGAACGGCGCGGGCCTGGCCATGGCGACGATGGACACCATCAAGCTGGTGGGCGGGCAGCCGGCGAACTTCCTCGACGTCGGCGGCGGCGCGACGAAGGAGAAGGTGACCGCGGCCTTCAAGCTGATCCTCCAGGACCCGGCGGTGAAGGCGGTGCTGGTGAACATCTTCGGCGGGATCATGAAGTGCGACGTGATCGCCGAGGGCGTGATCGCCGCGGCCAGGGAAATGCAGCTCACGCTGCCCGTGGTGGTGCGCCTCGAGGGCACCAACGTCGAGCTGGGCAAGCAGCTGCTCGAGAAGTCGGGCCTCGCGCTGATCCCCGCGGACAACCTGCGCCAGGCGGCCGAGAAGGCCGTCGCGGCGGTGGCGAAGAAGTAACCCTCACGACCTTTCGAGATTGAGAGACACCCCATGAGCATCTTCGTCAACAAGGACACCAAGGTCGTCGTTCAGGGCATCACCGGCTCGGCCGGCTCGTTCCACGCCAGGCAGTGCCTGGACTACGGCACCAACATCGTCGCCGGCGTCACGCCCGGGAAGGGCGGCCAGAAGTTCGAGGGCAAGGTGCCCATCTTCGACACCGTCGAGCAGGCGGTGAAGGCCACCGGCGCCAACGCCTCCGTCGTCTTCGTGCCGCCGCCGTTCGCGGCCGACAGCATCATGGAGGCGGCCGACGCGAAGATCCCGCTGGTGATCACCATCACCGAGGGCATCCCGGTGAACGACATGGTGAAGGCCAAGCGCTTCCTCCAGGGCACCAACACGCGGCTGGTCGGCCCGAACTGCCCCGGCGTCATCACCCCGGGCGCGAAGTGCAAGATCGGCATCATGCCGGGCCACATCCACAAGCCGGGCCGTATCGGCGTGGTGTCGCGGTCGGGCACGTTGACCTACGAAGCCGTCTTCCAGCTGACGCAGCTGGGCCTCGGCCAGTCGACGGCCGTGGGCATCGGCGGCGACCCGGTGAACGGCACCAACTTCATCGACTGCCTGAAGGAGTTCGCGGCGGATCCCGAGACGGACGCGGTGATCATGATCGGCGAGATCGGCGGCAGCGCCGAGGAGGAGGCCGCGGCCTGGGTGAAGGCGAACATGAAGAAGCCGATGGCGGGCTTCATCGCGGGCGTGTCGGCGCCTCCGGGCAAGCGCATGGGCCACGCGGGCGCGATCATCTCGGGCGGCAAGGGCACCGCGGGCGACAAGATCAAGGCGATGACGGACGCGGGCATCCTGATGGCGGCGTCGCCGGCCGAGCTCGGCTCGACGCTGGTCGCCGCGGCGAAGAAGGCCGGCCTCAAGGTCTGATCGGTCGCCACACCTCGCGGCCCCGGGCGCTCCAGGTGCTCGGGGCCGTCGTGTGTGCGGGCTACGGCGCCGGCGCGGGCGGCTGCAGCGAGTCGAGCGCCTTGGTGAACAGCCGCTCGAGGAACGGCGACGGCTCGGTGGAGTGGACCAGGCGGCGGGCCTCGGCGCGGGCCTTTGCTGCCTGCGTCGCGCGGTCCGTCGAGTCGAACAGCTCGGCGGTCAGCCAGAGCCGGCGGGCGTAGATCGTCCGCTTGTCGGCCGTCATCGCCTCGCGGGCCAGGGCGACGGCGTGCTGCTCGAGCTGCTCCCTCTGCTGGGCGTCGGTGAGGGCCAGCGGGCTTGCGCGGAGCTCCTCGGCCTTCTTCGCGAGCGCGGCGAGCTCCGTCTCCGACGGCATCCACTGGGCGATCTCGGCCTCGGCGTGGAGGGCGGCCGCGGCCTGCGCGTCGCGCGCGTCCTCGGGCTGGAGCGGGGGGATGGGGAAGTCGGGATCCTCCGGCGCCACGCCGAGCTTCCGCAGCGCCGTGTCCCACTCGTCGGGCAGCTTCGTGTTCGTGCGCTCGTTGAGCGTCATGGCGCGGCCGAGCTCGCTCTTCATGCGCGAGAGCGGCACCTTGAGCACCTTGAGCGAGCCGTCGCGCTCGAGCTCGCGCATGCGCGCCCGGTACGTGTTGCGGTTGGTGGTGCCCGAGCCGAACTGCACCAGGCCGAACTCGTCGCTCAGGATCCCCTGGAAGACCTCGACGCCGCCGCCCCGGATCGGCGCGGCGAGCAGGAACGCGCGCTCCCCGGTGCCCACGACGGGCGAGATCACCGCCTCCAGCCCCGCGGACGCGTCGCCCTCCACCGCCTTCGGCTCCGCCGGCGCCGCAGGCGTGGGCGCCGCCTTGACCTCGAGGCCCAACGACTTCAGCTGGTACAGCGCCTTCTTCGCCAGCTTCGCGTGCGCCCTGGACCTCGACGCGGCCAACGCCTCGGGCAGCTCGAGCCGCTTCGCCTTCACCCAGGCCGCCAGCGCGGCCTCCGCCTGCTCGGGAGAGAGGGCCTCTACCTGCGCCGCGGTCATCGCGAGAAAGTCATTCATGGAGGTGAAACATGGCGTACCGCGCCGGGCTCGTCACCGGGGTTGTTCGCCTCAGCGCTTGCGCACCAACACCCAGTCGCCGACCTGGCCTGCCACGTAGAGCTCGCTCTGCATGCGCGCGCCGAAGAGCTGCTCGGGGCGCACGCCGCGCAGGAGGAAGTGATCGTAGGAGCGCCCGTGCTCCTCCCAGCGCATCTCGTTGGGACGCCACTCGCTGGGGAACGTCGGCGGCGGCGGCGCCTTGTACATGAGCGGCGAGTGCGGGGTCAGCGCGAACGAGAAGTTGGTGAGGCCGCCGCGCGCCCGGGCGACGACCGTCGAGGCGTGCAGGTACACCGGGTGCGCCACCGCGCGCGAGCCCATCGAGAAGACGAGGCCCATCACCTTCGGCTTTTCGCCGGCGAAGGCGGTGAGCTCCTCGAGCGACTGCTCTTCCCGGTCGAACTCCATGAAGGCCGCGCGCAGCGGCAGCATCAACACCACGGCGGCGATCGCCCCGGTCCACACCAGGCGCTTCGACCACGCCTCCGTCACCGGCGGCACGGCGACCACCAGCAGCGCGGCGGCGAGGTGCGCGTAGCGCATGTTCAATGAGTACATGTACCCGCGGATGTCGAAGGGCAGGGCGAAGTAGAGGACGAAGGCCAGCGCGGCCAGTCCCACGATGCGCCAGCGCGCCACCGGGCCCTCCTTCGTGTCCCGCCCCTTCGCCGCCGAGATCACGAGGCCGGCGAGCGCGAGCAGGAAGACCAGCCGCACCGCGCGCTGCTCCTCGGGGCGCCCCGTGGTGCCCGCCAGGAGGGGGAAGGACACCTCGGACAGCACCGCGCCCCCCTGCGCGTCCTTCGGCACGGTGACCAGCTGGCCCAGGTTCTGATCGAACGTGCGCCACGCGAGGTTCTGCTCGGACAACAGCGGCCCCCACGCCTTCCACGGCTGGCCGGGGGCGATCTCCGCGGGCTGGCTCAGGCGGATGCCGATCCACACGAGGAACAGCACCACCGCGGGCGTGACGCCGATGAGCGCGTGCCGGCGCGCGCGCCACGTCGTGCCCTCGGGCGCGGGCGTGGTGAAGAGCAACAGCGGCAGCGCCACGCCCAGCCACGCGAACACCTGCGCGTGGAAGAGCAGCACCAGGGCCAGCGTCACGCCCAGCGCGGTCGCCCACGTCCGCCGCCGCGGCGCGTCTT
>Ga0272446_1007928_pt1 | contig 10351 bp, 10 predicted proteins | sample YNPCB0061_FD_194587 | JGI IMG/M metagenome (GOLD analysis project Ga0272446, IMG submission 194587) | Hot spring microbial mat communities from Yellowstone National Park, WY, United States - YNP-CB-006-1 | ecosystem: Environmental > Aquatic > Thermal springs > Hot (42-90C) > Sediment | place... | reverse complement strand
GCGCCGCAGGCAGCGACTCGAAGGTCAAGGGGTTCTCCGCACCGACCGCAGCGCGGGCGTTGCCCAGCAGCGACAGAAGCAGAGTAGCCAGGACAAAGCGGTTCATCTTGCGCCTTTTGGTGTTCACGTTCTCCGCCATCCGGCGAGGACGCACGTTGGCGCCGACACCCGCAATCGCCCCGCGATCCATGCCGGGATCAGCAACGCACCCGAGCACGACCCCCGCCAGGTCGCCACGTTGCCGGGGACGGGCTTGCACTGCAAGGCCGCGAGCCGGCTTCTTCGGCGGTGGGGCGCATCGCAGTTCCTTGCAGCAGCCGCATGGTCTTTCAGGCAGATCAACCAGGCTCGCCCGGCAAGGTCATCTGCAGCCACCACAAACTCCCGGCGGCACGGCAAACTGTGCGTTGCTTTCCCGCCGGCGCGCGCCACACTCGCCGCCTGATTTGGAACCGACCATGAATCCGACCCGCATTTTGCCCGACCTGCAGGCCTCGCTGCTGTGCGAAGACGTCCGCCAGGAAATCACCGGCAGCTTCATCCTGGTGGGCATCATTGGCTACGTGCGCGTGCCGCAACTGCCGATCAAGGCCTTCAAGCTTTGCGTCTTCAACCGCTGGACCGCCGGGGTGGGGCAGTTCACCGAGACGGTCCGTTTCACCGCGCCGGACAGCACCACCGTGTTGCGCCAGAGCAACGTGCGGTTCGCCCTCCAGGACGCCACGCATCACGCGATCAACGTCACCCTCTTCACCGGCATCGAGTTCACCCAGGCCGGCACGTACTACATCGAGGTGCTGGTGGATGACGTGATGAAAATCCGCTACCCGGTGCCGATTCTGGTCCAACCCCCGCCCGGGCCGGCCGCGCCGCCCGCCGCCCCGGCGGCCTGAGCCGCGCCTCATGCAAGCGTTCCAATCCGGCCCGCCCCCGCTGGCGGCCCGGCAACCTTTCACCTGGTCGGGCGTGGCCGCGCTGGCCGTACGACCCGGGATTTGGGGTTGGTGTTGGACCTTGCTGGTGGCGCTGGCGCTGGGCGGCGCCGCGGGACGCTTTGCCGCCACCGCCTGGTGGCCCGCGCTGGACCTCGCCGTGCGTCAACTGCCCGACTCGGGCGAAATCCGCGGCGGGCGCTTGTACTGGCCCACCAACGTCGCCGCCGAGCTGGTCTGCACGCCGTACCTGGCCGTGCGGGTCAATCCCCGAGCCGCGCCCGCGCCGGGCCAGGCGGCCGACGTGGTGATCGAACTGCTCGCCGACGAAGTCAGCGTGCAATCGTTGTTCGGCTACTGGGTGTTCGTCTACCCGCGCGACTGGGGGATCGCCCTGAACCGGCCGGAGGTCGAGCCCGCGTGGTCCGCGTGGCGCCCGCACCTGAGCGTGTTGGTGGGCGCGGGCGTTGCCGTGTTCGGGGTGTGGTGCTGGGCGATAGTCGCGCTCGTGGCCGCGCCGGTGGTGCGTCTGCTGGCGGCGCTGTTGCGACGCGCGGTCACGCTGGGCGGGTGCTGGCGCCTGGGGATGGCGGCGCTGTTGCCCGGCGGCCTGGTGGTGGCGGGCGGGTTGTTGCTCTACGCCGGGCACGGGTTTCGGCTGTTGGATTTTTTGGTGGCCTTTGGTCTCGCGCACCTGGTGGGACCCTGGTTGGCGCTGGGTGCCGTGTGGCGTTTGCCACGCCGCCGACCCGTTTCGCCCTTTGCTGAACCGGCGGCAGAACCCGCCGTGCCAGCGCCGGAAAGCGAGGAGGCGCCGGCGACGGAGCCTCCGGCCGACTCGCCCTTCGCCGCGCCGCCGGCGCCGCAACCGGCGGCAAATCCCTTCGCGCCACCGCCCGCAGAAAGCGCCCCTGCGCCGGAAACTGCGCCCGCGCTGGAATCACCGCCAGGCGCGTCCGAGGTCTCGCCCGAGCAGCCCTTGAACCCGTCCTGAGCCGCCGCGCTTTGATGGGGTTTGGATGGTACGGCCGGAGTGGACGTGCACGGCCGGTCGGCTGGCGGCAACCGCCCGTCGAGCCCGGGTGTTCAAGGTGCCGCACCCAGAAGAGACACCCGAGCCGCTTGCGCGGCAGCGGTCCGGGTCAGTTCTGCGGCGTTTGGTAACGAATCATCAAGGCCGGGCCGGGCAGAAAGATTTCGATGCCGTGATGGTCCGTGTCGGAGCGCAGCTCGATGCGGTTCAGGCCGCGGCGCAAGGTCTGTGGATTGACCGGCAGGCGGCTGTAAATCACCTCGTGCCGGTCGCCTTCGGCAACGGGGTAGAACACTCCGTTGAGCGTGAAGTAATCCCGGACTGTGCCGGCACCACCGGTCCAGGTGACCACGTGTAATTCTGCCGCCTCGATGCGCGCGGGGTCCAGGTCGAGGTCCAGCGTGCAGGTTCGGCGCTGATTGGCCCGCGACCAGAACGGCACCGGAGCATCCTGCGTAGAAAGGAGAAACACCCGGGTGCCCGGGCGGGCGGCGATTTCCAGTCCGGCGGTGGCGGTGGTCAGATAGACCAGGTTGGTGGCCGTTGCGAACCGCACGGCCGCGCGCACGGCCACTTGGGTTTGGGCCGGCAACAGGGTCGTGTCCCAAACCTGTCGGAAAGGCGGGCTGGTTACCACACCCAGCGTGGCCACGGGCCGCCGGTGTTTGGTGAAGCCGTGCCAGTCCAGGCGCCGGCCGTCTCCGTTCTCGTCATAGCCGTGGTACCAGCCCTGAAAATCCACGCTCGCAATTTGCCCGGCGGCCGCCGCCGGACACTCCACGGACAGCACAAAACCCGCTGCCGCGGGCAACGGCTCGGCTTTGACCCGCGCCGTGAAGCCGTCCAGGCCCAGTTTGACCAGGTCCGGATGTTGGTCGGCGAGCGCCACCCGCAGCGCCGCGTTGTCCACGAGCAGGTGTCCCCAGAACGTGCTGCCCCGGTCCACGGCGAATTGAATCGCGTTGAAGCCATTGACCAGGTCGGTTAAGCCGAAGGACACCCCCGGGTAAAAATAGGTGCAATGGCCTTCTTCAGTGCCCACGCGCGGCAGGAAGTACGTGCTGCGACCGTTAATCGTGATCCGCTTGTTGGCCGTGCCGGGGTGACCGCCCCACACCTCGGCGTAAAACTCGGCGGCCGTCAGTTGGAAGAGGTCTTCCTCGGCGCGGATGAGCATCAATCCATTTTCGCGGGCTTCCGGCCGCCGGCCAAACTCCGGATGCAGGGAGGTCTCGGGCGCGTTGACCCGGAAGCGGCGGTCGTAGCCGGGGGGCGTTCCAGGCGCGCCGCGTTCGTACCAGTGCTCGCGCCAGAACTGCCCGCGGGTTTGCTGGTCCGGGGGCGCGTTCCAGGCCGGCGTGGCTTGCGCAGCGGTCACCAGGGTCCATGTCGCGAGGGCATACCCGCAACATTGCCACGGGAACAAGATTTTCATGGGGATCCTACCAGGCCAGGGATTCCAGGTACCGCACACTGAGCGGGAGTTGTTCGAGGACCGCCGGCGACTCGTCCTCGATGAAGTAGTGTTGCACCCCGAGTTCCTGCGCCGTCCGCAGGATCGCGGGCAGGTCCAACTGCCCGGTGCCCAGCGGCACGTTGCTGCGCACGTCCTCGCTGCCGCTGAACCGCCCGGTGGCGATACCCACCCGCATGTCCTTTAAGTGGAGCGAGTGCCAGCGGCGGTCGTACTGGCGCAGCAGTTGGACCGGGTCTTGCCCGGCGTGCGCGGCCCAGAAAATGTCCATCTGGAAGGACACCCGGTCCGGCCGGGTCTCACGCACCAGGAGGTCAAACAAGGTGCCCTCGCCGTGCGGCGCAAACTCGTAGCCGTGGATGTGGTAGAAGAACCGCAGCCCGTGGCGGGCCAGGACTTCGCCGGCGCGGTTGAACACCGCGGCCGCCGCGCGCATGGCGGCCTCATCCATCGGCGCTTGGTGGGGAATCCAGGCAACGCCCGCCGCTTGCACGCCCAGGGTTTTGGCCTCGGCCGCGACGCTTTCCGGGTCCGCAGCAAATCGGTCGTAGTCGAACAAGGCGGATACCGGCCGGAGCCCGGCCTGGTCCAGGAAGGCGCGGAACCTGGCCGCGGGCAGCCCGTAGGTGCCGGCCAGTTCGACCTGGCGGAAGCCCAGATTGCGCACCGTCTGCAAGCCCAGGGGAAGGTTTTGGGCAAGCAGGTCGCGCAGGCTGTACAGTTGCAGCCCCACCAGCCCGTGGAAACTGGGGCTGGTCCCGGTGCCCCGCGCGCCCGGGCGCGTGCCGCCGTTCAACCACACGTCTAAACGAGGCGTGTCCCAGGTGTACGGCTTGTTCAAGAGGTCCAGGTCGCCGTCACCGTCCAGGTCGGCCGCGCGCGCTTCATGCCAGCCGTGGCCCGCGATCAGTTCGGTGCGGCGAAAGTTCCCCCGGCCGTCACCATACAAAATCCAGGCCGTGGCTTGCGGATGGTCGCGTTGCGGCCCGCGGCCCCACTGGGCCATCTCGGCCACGAAAAGGTCGAGGTGACCGTCCCGGTTGAAGTCGCCCAGTTGCAGGCTGTGCCCGTGGACGACTTCGCGTTCGAGCAGGTCGGCGCCGCGCCAGTCGTCGGGATTCTCCGGATGCCCGACGCACTCATAGAGCCGCACCCGGCCGGAGGCGTCGCCCGGCGAAGTCACGATCTGGGGATACTTTGAGGGCTTGAAGTAGCCGGCCAGGATCAGTCCTCCGGCCCGGGCAAACGGGACTTTCTTGAAGGTGCGGTCGCCGGTGTGTTTGAGCCAGGAATCGCACGCCAGCAAATCGAGTTGCCCGTCCGCGTCCACGTCAAAGGCCGAGAGGCCCTCGATGTACGGCGCGCCCGCGGGCCGGGCGTTGGTCAAGATCGGGGTCAACGGCCAGGCGGCGGCGTGGCGCGGGTCGGGAGGGATTTCGGCCAGGAACAGGGTTTTGGCCTGCTGGTTCCAAAAGGCCAGTTGCGCCCGGCCGGTGCCCAGAAAATCCCCGAAGCACTGGTCGTGGTGCTGGTTGGCCCCGCCGGATTTGATGAGGCGCCGCGGCCAAGGCTTCTGCGGGTCGAAGTGCGGCGCCGGGTTTTCCCACCACCAGACCTCGTTACTTTGCCAGTCCCCGCCGAAGACCACGTCCAGATCGCCGTCGCCGTCAATGTCATGCACCGCACCGCCGGCTTCGAGGCTCAGCAGGGCCGGCTCGATGATCGTCGCCTCCCAGCCCGTCGCGGTGCGACGATACCACGTTAATGCCGGCGGCTTTTGCCGGCAGGCGAGGATGAAATCGTTCAGTCCGTCACCGTCGAAATCGCCCACCACCACGCCGGTCTGCTGGGTCGAACCGCCCGGCGGCGAGGGAATTTCTCCGCGGCGGCTGGAGCGGTGTTCCCAACCCGGGTCGGGCGTGGCCACGGCGGCGAGGGCCAGCAGAAAAACCGCGGTGCAACGGCCGCCTGCAGGCGCTTGGGGCAATGGCAAGAACGAAACCCCGAGGGGTATTTGCCGGGGCAAGAGCGACTTTTTCATGGGACGCCCTCCATTACCACACCCGGCAGGGGGGGCGCGAGCTTTTGCACACGAAGAGCGGCGGAGGCGCAAATGCAGCAAACAGGTGCTTCTTCCTGCGCCCGCCCGGATTCACAGGGCCGCGGCTGTGGGCGGAGTCATGGAAGCACCGGCCTTCAGGGGCCGGACGCGGTGCCCGGGCTAACGGTTCCCGGCGCGCGGGGACGTTCGCCGCCATTGCAGGAACGCGCGGCCCACGCGCAGAAGCGGGGCGGCAAAGGCCGACCAGCGCGCCAAACGCGGCAGGCGTTTGCCCAGAAAGAGCCCGGCCAGCGGCGCGCCCACCAAGAGCAAGGGTTGCGCGCGGTGGAGCCAGGCGTGGGCGGCTTCCACCCAGGCCAGCTTGCGCGCCAGGACCTCGGTCCGGGTCACCACGCGCGCACGGGCCAGGTCGCACTCCGCGGCCAGTTCCTGTTTGCGCCGGGCCAGCCGGGTCAGTTCGGCTTCCCAAAACATGTGCGGTCCTTGCGGAGTTCTTCGAGGGTGCCGGCAAACGGCTTGGGCCCTTCCCGCAGGCGGTGTCGCAGGCTTCGCGCCAACGCGCCCGCGCCCGCGCCGTAAAGGAGGGTGACCGCGGCCAGCACCAGCACCGGGGAGGTGTCCCACAAGGCCACCACGAGGGTGGCCGTGGCGGCCACGAGCGTGAGCAACCCCAGAACGATCAGCGCGGCGGCGCGCACCAAAAGGTCCAGCGCACGGGTCTTTTCCTCCTGGAGTTCGAGCGCAAAGAGCTCGAGCCGGCGCTGCGCCAGGGCCAGCACGGCATCCGCCACCCGGCGGATCGCGTCGAAAAACCCGCCGTCCGACGTGGGGCCGGGGTCGGCCATGCGCGTCACTTGCGGTTGATCAGGACACCCAGCAGCACCCCGAGGCCAAAGGCCAGGCCCATGCTCTCGTAGGGGTGGTCGCGGATGACCCGGTCGGCGGCCTTGGCGCCGGCGACGGCGCGGTCTTCGAGGCGGCGACAGGTCTCCTTGGCCTTGGCCAGCGAGTCGTGGAGTTTGGCGCGCAGTTCAGCGGCTTTTTCGCCCGCTTCGTTGGCGCCGGATTTGAGGAGTTGCTCGGCGTCGTGAATCAACACGCGCAGGTCTTCCACCAGTTTTTCCCGGGACAGGCCGGGGGATTCAGGCGTCATATTGTGGTAGTGCTCTTCCATAGCGTCTTGCCGCACCATGCCTCATGGGGGTGCGGGTGTCAAAGGGCCTTGATCCGGCCATGACGTTTTCGGCGACCTCCGTTCCATGGTTCCTTGGCGCGTCAATTCCCGGGCGCCTCACCGGGCAGGAACCGAATACACACTGGACTGCCCACCTCGTGGGTCTGGCCGGTGGGTTGCAGCCGGCCGGTGGCCTCGTCCACCCGGAACAGCACCAAGTTGTGCGTGGCCTGGTTGGCGGCCCAGAGGAATCGGCCCGCGGGGTCCAGGGCAAAGTGGCGGGGCGTGCTGCCCCGGGTGGAGACGTGGTCGAGGCGCTCGAGCCGTTGCAGCCCGGGGTCCAGGGCGAAGACTGCCAGGCTGTCGTGACCGCGGTTGGAGGCGAACACCCATCGGCCGTTGGGATGCACCGCCACTTCGGCCGTGGTGTTTTCGCCGGAAAAATCCTCGGGCAGGGTGGACACCGTTTGCAAGGGCGCCAGCCGGCCCGTAGCCGGGTCGTAATCCAGGAGCATCAACGTGCTGGACAGTTCATTGAGTACCAGCACGCGTCGGCCGCCGGGGTGGAAGGCCAGGTGCCGCGGGCCGGACCCGGGCGGAGTCTTGAAGACCTGAGCGGCGGGAGTTTCCAGCACGCCGCGCGCGGCGTCGAACCGGTACACCATGACGTGGTCGGTCCCCAGGTCGGCCACCAGGGCGTAACGGTTGTCCGGCGCGAGGTTTACGGAGTGGACATGGGGCTGACGTTGGCGCTGCGGGTGCGCGCTGGCGCCCTGGTGTTGAGCCACGCACGTGGCCGCGCCGAGTGAGCCGTCTTCCCGAATCGGCAACACCGCCACGCTGCCGCCGCTGTAATTGGCCACCAAGACGTGCCGGCCGGTCTTGTCCACTGTCAGATGGCAGGGCCCGGCGCCGCCTGAAGCCTGTTGGTTGAGTAGGGACAATTTCCCGGTCTTCCGGTCCACGGCGAACGCCAAAACCGAGCCGCCGGGGACGTCCGCCGAAGCGTTGACCTCGCTCACCGCGTACAGAAATCGCCCGCCGGGATGCAGCGCCAAAAACGAAGGGTGTACGGCGCGCGCCACGCAACCCAGCGGTTCGGTCGCCCCGGTGCGTGCGTCCACCCGGAAGGCGTAAATGCCCTCGCTCTTGGGGCCGGTGTAAGTGCCGATGTAGGCGATGAGGCGCGGAAAATCAGCATCCGCGGTCGCAGCCCGGGTGGTCACCGATGGAGCAACCATCGCCAGCATCAGGCAAGCGGCGCAAGCAGTTGGGGAAACGGGTACCGGCATGGAATCTTGATTTCGGAGGGATGCGCCCCGGGATTTGTCCCATCCGCCAGCCGGGCCTGGAAAAGGGAGCCGGTCAGGCGGCCGAAGCACGGTTTTGCGTCAAATTGGCGCACGTCAGGCAAAAATAAAGAACCCGACGGGCAAATTGAACGGGGACTGCTAGCCCTTTCATCCGCCCGTCGGGCAGGGTCACAAACACTACAACCCTCTCATCACGTTGTCAGTTTACCACTCACCGCCGCCGACGCAACAAACTTTTTTGACGTTTTGGCTGTCCAATGTTTGGTCGCTATCCCGTTCATTCCGCGGCAGTTCGAGTTGTGCGGCCTGACGGTGCGCTCCGGGGAGCGAAAAAATTTTGGGCCCCTTGGTGGGGCGCAAACCTCCCGGCGAGTCAGCGAATCACGCCCGGCAAGCGCCGGCGCGTTTTTGCTGGCATCCGCGCCGGTGCTCCCTAGATTTCCCAACACACCCTTGAGCACGTGAGGTGATTATGGACCTGACCTTCCACTGTCCGCATTGCCAGCAAGAGTTGATCGTGGACGCCGCCGCCGCCGGCCAGGTGATTCAGTGCCCCACCTGCAGCGCCGAAATTGGCGTGCCGATGCCGGACGTCACCAACATCCGGCCCATGGACCCCATCCACAGTTCCGCCGCGGCTCGCGTGGAGCACCACTTCGTCGTGCCCGTGCGCGAAGGGCCGCCCGAGGTGTTGGTCCCAACGAGCAAAAAGGAGGAAGAAATCAGCGAGGGCCCCGAGAAGAAAATCAAAATCCGCATCTTCCGCCACAGCGATTGCATCGAGGTGGGCCGCGACCGGTACGAGGAAATGGTGGCTGCGTTTCTGAACAAGGTCGGCTGGGAAAACATCCTCAGCACCACGCCGCTGACCTACACGCACATTGACATCGCCACGCAGAAAATCCTCACCGATTACGCCATCCAGTTCATTTACCGCGGCTGAGCGCGCCGCGGGATCGGTGCGTCAGGCCACCGGGTGTTTTCGCCGGGCCGGCCCGGGGTTGGAGGTGACAAACCGGCCCGTTTGTCCCAAGCTCGCCCTGCCGACATCGAAGACCGTTTTCAACACACACCACCCGTTCCCATTCGCGAAACCATGAACACCGTCACCGAACTCAAAATCGTCAAAGGCAACACCAAGGCCAAGGTCGAAGCCGAACTGTCCCGCACCGGCGGCCTGCTGCGGCTGGCCCCCGCCTGGGTGCCGCGCTCCTTCCTCCAGCCCGGCCTGCGCCTCAAGCTCCACCCCGACGACACCTACGCCTACGGCGCGCACCGGGGCGGCATTGACGAGCGCTGGTTTGCCTCGACCACCGAAGCCGCCAACGAGGGCCGCGTGCCCGACGAGGGCCTGAGCTACGTCGTCGTGGGCCGCGAGCGCTTCACCCTCCGCAAAGCCGTCGAGGACTGCGGCGCGACGCTTGTTGGCCGCGCGATTTGGAAAAAATACGGCCGCTGGCCGGTGTACTCGAAGTTCTTCGACAACATGGGGCCGATCCCGCACCACATGCACCAAAACGCCAAACAGGCCAAACTCGTCGGCCAGGAGGGCAAGCCGGAGAGCTACTACTTCCCGCCCCAGCACAACAACGTCGGCAACCACTTCCCCTACACCTTCTTCGGCCTCGAACCGGGCACCACCAAGGACCAGGTCCGCAAATGCCTCGAAGACTGGAACAAGGGCGACAACGGCATCCTCGACCTCTCGAAGGCCTACCGGCTCAAGCCCGGCACCGGCTGGCTGGTGGACCCGTGCATCCTCCACGCCCCCGGCAGCCTGTGCACCTACGAGCCGCAATGGGGCAGCGACGTCTTCGCCATGTACCAAAGCATGGTCGAGGGCCGCTACGTGCCTTGGGACTTGCTCGTCAAAGACATGCCCAAAGAACGGCACAAAGACCTCGACTGGATCGTGGACCAGCTCGACTGGCCCAAGAACACCGACCCGAACTTCAAGGACCACCATTACCTCGAACCGATCCCCATCGGTGACACCGCCCGCGAAGGCTTCGTGGACCGGTGGATCGTCTATGGCCGCATTGACGGCGAGCAACTGTTCACCGCCAAGGAACTCACCGTGGACCCCGGCGTGAAATGCACCATTAAAGACAACGGCGCCTACGGCTTGATCTGCGTGCAGGGCACGGGCAAGGTCAACGGCCAGCCGCTGAATTCGCCCAAGCTCATCCGCTTCCACGAATTGACCGAAGACGAATACTTCGTCAGCGAAGACGGCGCGAAGGCGGGCGTGACCTTCGAGAACACCAGTCAGACCGAGCCGCTGGTCACCCTGCGCTACTTCGGCCCGGAAGTGAACCCGGACGCGCCGGAAGTCGGCGCGCACAAGTTGAAGGGCCGCTGAC
>Ga0272446_1007926_pt1 | contig 10353 bp, 7 predicted proteins | sample YNPCB0061_FD_194587 | JGI IMG/M metagenome (GOLD analysis project Ga0272446, IMG submission 194587) | Hot spring microbial mat communities from Yellowstone National Park, WY, United States - YNP-CB-006-1 | ecosystem: Environmental > Aquatic > Thermal springs > Hot (42-90C) > Sediment | place... | reverse complement strand
CCGCGCCCGCACCCATTTCGAGAACCTGGACAAGGCGGGCAACCGTCAGGCCATCATCATCGACGAGCTCCCCTACCAGGTGAACAAGGCCAATCTCCTCATGCGCATCGGCGAGCTGGTGCGGGAAAAGAAAATCGAGGGCATCGCCGATCTGCGTGATGAGTCCGACAAATCCGGCATGCGGGTGGTGATCGAGCTCAAGCGGGGCGAAATGCCGGAGGTGGTACTGAACAATCTGTTCAAGCTGACGCAGATGCAGGACACCTTCGGCATGAACATGGTGGCCCTGGTGGATGGCCAGCCGCGTCTTTTGAACCTGAAAGACCTGCTCGATGCCTTTCTGCGCCACCGGCGGGAGGTGGTCACCCGCCGCACCCTCTTCGAATTGCGCAAGGCGCGCGAGCGGGGCCACATCCTGGAAGGACTGGCGGTGGCGCTGTCCAACGTGGACGAGATCATCGCCCTGATCAAGGCCTCGCAAACGCCGGCGGTGGCCAAGGAGAGGCTGATGGCCAAGGCCTGGCGTTCGCCGGTGGTGGAGGAAATGCTGGCGCGGGCGGGGGCCGATGCCACCCGTCCCGAGGGCTTGCTGCCCGAATATGGCCTGTCCGCCCAGGGCTACCGGCTGTCCGAGGCACAGGCCCAGGCCATCCTGGAGTTGCGGCTGCAGCGTCTGACTGGCCTTGAGCAGGACAAAATCGTCAGCGAATACCGGGAAGTGATCGACAAGATCGCCGACTATCTGGACATTCTGGCCAAGCCGGCGCGCATCACCGGCATCATTCGCGACGAGCTCACCGAGATCAAAGCCCAATACGGGGATGCGCGCCGCAGTGAAATCGTCACCGATGCCCAGGATTTGTCCCTGGAGGACCTCATTGCGCCGGAGGATGTGGTGGTGACTCTGTCCCATTCCGGTTACATCAAGGCGCAGCCGGTGGCGGATTACCGCGCCCAGAAACGCGGCGGGCGGGGCAAACAGGCGGCGGCGACCAAGGAAGACGATTTCATCGAGAAGCTGTTCATCGCCAACACCCACGACTACATCCTCTGTTTTTCCAACCGGGGGCGCGTCTATTGGCTCAAGGTCTACAACGTGCCGCAGGGGAGCCGCACCTCCCGCGGCAAACCCATCGTCAACCTGGTGCCCCTGATGGAGCACGAGAAGATTACCGCCGTGCTGCCGGTGAAGGAATTCGACGACGATCATTTCGTCTTCATGGCCACCGCCATGGGCACGGTGAAGAAAACGCCGCTGTCGGAATTTTCCCGTCCCCGCGCCAGCGGCATCATCGCCGTCAATCTGGACGATGGCGACTATCTGGTGGGGGCCGATATCACCAATGGCCGCTGCGATGTGTTGCTCTTCTCCGACGGCGGCAAGGCGGTGCGCTTCGATGAGAACGACGTGCGTCCCATGGGCCGCAACGCCCACGGTGTGCGGGGCATGAAGCTTCTGCCGGGGCAGAAGGTGATTTCCATGGTGGTCGCCAGCGAGCAGAATCTTTCCGTGCTCACCGCCACCGAGAATGGCTACGGCAAGCGCACGCCGCTTTCGGAATACACCCGCCATGGACGCGGCACCCAGGGCATGATCGCCATCCAGACCACGGAACGCAATGGCAAGGTGGTGGCGGCGGCGCTGGTGGATGACAACGACGAAATCATGCTCATCACCACCGGCGGGGTTCTCATCCGCACCCGGGTGCGGGAAATCCGCGAAATGGGGCGCGCCACCCAGGGTGTGATCCTCATCAACCTGGACGAGGGCGAGAAACTCGTCGGCGTAGAGCGCATCGTCGAACGGGACGAGGACGACTGATCCGGCACCGTCAGCCAACGAAGGAAAGAAGTCTCGAGGAAAACCATGGAACGTGTATACAACTTCAGTGCGGGCCCGGCCACGCTGCCGCTGGAAGTGCTCGAGCAGGTGCGCGACGAGCTCGTCAACTGGCAGGGCTGCGGCATGTCGGTGATGGAAATGAGCCACCGCGGCAAGGAATTCATGGGCATTGCCGCCCAGGCCGAGGCGGATTTGCGTGAGCTGCTGGCCATCCCCGACCACTACAAGGTGCTCTTCCTGCAGGGGGGCGCTTCACTGCAGTTTGCCATGGTGCCCATGAATCTGCTGCGCGGGCGGAAGAGTGCCGATTATCTCAACACCGGTGAGTGGTCGAAGAAGGCGATCAAGGAAGCGCAGAAGTTCTGCACCGTGAACGTGGTGGCGAGCTCCGAAGACCGCAATTTCTCCTACGCGCCGCCACAGGAGACGTGGAAGCTGAATCCGGATGCGGCCTATGTGCACTACACGCCCAACGAGACCATCGGCGGTGTCGAGATTTTCTGGACGCCGGATACCGGTGAAGTACCGCTGGTCGCCGACATGTCCTCCAACATCCTGTCGCGTCCCATCGACGTCTCCCGCTATGGGCTGATCTACGCCGGGGCGCAGAAAAACATCGGGCCGGCGGGGCTTGCCATCGTCATCGTGCGCGAGGACCTGATCGGCGCACCGCTTGCGGGCACGCCTACCATGCTGGATTACAAGGTCCACGCCGACAATGGGTCCATGTACAACACGCCCCCCACCTTCGCCATCTACGTCGCCGGCCTGGTTTTCAAGTGGCTCAAGCGGCGGGGCGGTCTTGCCGCGATGGAGCAGTACAACATCGCCAAGGCAAAAATCCTCTACGACTACCTGGACAGCACCGACTTCTACCACTGCCCCACGGCGCGGGAGAATCGTTCCCGTATGAACGTGCCCTTCACCCTCAGGGATGCGGCCCTGGACGAGGCTTTCCTCAAGGGGGCCAAAGAGCGCGGCCTGGTTCAGCTCAAGGGCCACCGCTCGGTGGGGGGCATGCGTGCCTCCCTCTACAACGCCATGCCCATCGAGGGGGTGAAGGCTCTGGTGGAATACATGCAGGAATTCGAGAGGGAACATGGCTGAGAAATTCCGCATCCTCACCCTCAACAACATCTCGCCGGTGGGGCTGGCGCGCCTGCCGTCGGAGCGCTACATCATCGGTAGTGACATCGCCGAGCCGGACGCCATCCTGGTGCGGTCGGCGAAAATGCACGACATGGACATCCCGCCAAGCGTGAAGGCCATCGCCCGCGCCGGCGCTGGCACCAACAACGTGCCGGTGGCCAAAATGAGCGAGCGGGGCGTGCCCGTCTTCAATGCCCCGGGTGCCAACGCCAATGCGGTGAAGGAACTGGTCATTGCCAGCATGCTGATTGCCGCCCGCAATCTCATGCCCGCCTGGCAATTCGCCCAATCCCTCGAGGGCGACGATGCGGAGATTGCCAAAGCGGTGGAAGCAGGCAAAAAACAGTTCGCGGGGATTGAACTGCCCAACCGCACCCTGGGCATCATCGGCCTGGGTGCCATCGGCTCCCTGGTTGCCGACGCCGGCATCCGTCTGGGCATGAACGTGATCGGCTTCGACCCGGAAATCACCGTGGAGGCCGCCTGGCGCCTGCCTTCCAGCGTGAAAAAGGCGGCGAGCGTCGAGGAAGTGGTGAAGAATGCCGATTTCATCACCCTGCACGTGCCGCTTTTGGACAAGACGCGCAACATGATCGATGCGGCGCGGATTGCCCTGATGAAACCCGGTACCGTGCTGCTCAACTTCGCGCGGGAGGGCATCGTCGATGACAAGGCCGTGGTCGAGGGCATTGCCAGCAACAAGCTGCGCGCCTATGTGTGCGATTTCCCCAGCAATGCCTTGAAGGGCCATCCGCGCATCATCACCTTCCCCCATCTGGGGGCCTCCACCGAGGAGGCGGAGGAGAACTGCGCGGTGATGGTGGCGGAACAGGTGCGGGACTATCTGGAAAACGGCAACATCCGCAATGCCGTCAATTTCCCCGACGTGTCCATGGCGCGGGAATCCGCTTGGCGCATCGCCATCGCCAACGCCAACGTCCCCAACATGGTGGGACAGATTTCCACCGCCATGGCCGAGGCCGGACTCAACATCCACAACATGGTCAACAAGTCCAAGGGTGAGATGGCCTACACCCTGGTGGACGTGGATAGTGAGCCGCCGCCGGCGGTGATCGAACGTATCGGCCAGATCAAGGGCGTGCTCATGGTGCGCGCCATCCCCGCCCGCTGAGTGCGCCATGTCGGATGCCCTGAAGACGCTGCGCAGCCGGATCGATGCCATCGATGGCGAACTGCTGCGGCTTTTCGCCGAGCGCGCGCGGCTGGCGAAGGAGGTGGGGCGGCTCAAACAGGGCAATCACGTCTATCGCCCGGAGCGGGAGGCGCAGGTGCTGCGCCGGTTGCTGGCGGCCAATCCCGGGCCGCTTTCCGACGAGGCGGTGGCGCGGCTTTTCCGCGAAGTCATGTCCGTCTGCCGCGCCCTGGAACAGCCCCTGCGCGTGGCCTACCTGGGGCCGGCGGGGACCTTCAGCCAGGCGGCGGTGGTGAAGCATTTCGGCCACGCGCCCCAGACCGTGGCCTGCGCTTCCATCGATGACGTGTTCCGGCAGGCCGAGGCGGGCATGGTGGACTACGCCGTGGTGCCGGTGGAGAACTCCACCGAAGGCGCCATCGGCCGCACCCTGGACCTGCTCCTCAACACGCCCCTGAAAATCTGTGGCGAGACGGTGGTGCGCGTGCACCAGTGCCTGCTGCGCAAGGAGGACGGGGGGGAAAAGATCGCCCGCGTCTATTCCCATCCCCAGTCCCTGGCCCAGTGCCACGAGTGGTTGAACCAGAATCTGCCCGGGGTGGACCGCGTGCCCGTCGCCAGTAATGCGGAAGCGGCCCGGCTGGCGGCGCAGGAGCCGGAGGCCGCCGCCATCGCCGGGGAGATGGCGGCGGAAATCTATGGCCTCACGGTGCTGGCGCGCAACATCGAGGACGACCCCAACAACACCACCCGCTTCCTCGTCCTAGGGGCACACGATGCCGCCCCCTCGGGGCGGGACAAGACCTCGCTGGTGATGTCGGCGCCCAACCGCCCCGGCGCCGTCTATGAACTCCTCGGCCCCTTTGCCCGTCATGGGGTGTCCATGACCAAGCTGGAATCGCGCCCCTCCGGGGCGAGCCTGTGGGAGTACGTCTTTTACGTGGACGTGGAGGGCCACCGTGAGGACCCGCCGGTTGCCCACTCCCTGGCGGAACTCAGAAACCTCGCGCCCCTGCTCAAAATCCTGGGTTCCTATCCGGTGGCCGTCCTGTGAGAACCGGTAAGCGTTGTCCACCATGATCGAAGTCTGCGAAACCGTTCCCGGTCACATCCGCGCCATCGCCCCCTATCCCCCGGGCAAGCCCATTGCCGAACTGGCGCGGGAAATGGGGCTGGCGCCGGAGTCCATCGTCAAGCTCGCCTCCAACGAAAACCCCTTGGGCCCCAGTCCCCGTGCCCTGGAGGCGGTGCGGGAATGCCTTCCTGAGCTTGCCCGCTATCCCGATGGCGCGGGCTTCGAGCTGCGCGCCGCGCTGGCGAAGAAATACGGCGTGGGCATGGACCAGATCGTGCTGGGCAACGGCTCCAACGACGTGCTGGAACTCGCCGCTCGGGCCTTTCTTGCCCCTGGTACCTCCGCCGTTTTCTCCCGCCATGCCTTCGCCGTCTATCCCCTGGCGGTGCAGGCGGTGGGGGCACGGGCCATCGAGGTGCCGGCCAAAGACTTCGGCACCGACCCGGTGGCGATGCTGGAAGCCATCGAAGAGGACACGCGGGTGATTTTTCTCGCCAACCCCAACAACCCCACCGGGACGCTGCTCATGCCGGAGGCGCTGCTTGCCTTCGTCGAAGCGGTTCCCCGGCGGGTGCTGGTGGTGCTGGACGAGGCATACTACGAATACTTGGAGCCGGGGCTCGCGCCGCCCAGCGTCACCTGGCTTTCCCGCTTCCCCAATCTGATGATCACCCGCACCTTCTCCAAGGCCTATGGGCTGGCGGGGCTGCGGGTGGGGTTTGCCCTGGCCCATCCGGAGGTGGCGGACATGCTCAACCGGGTGCGGCAACCCTTCAACGTCAGCACCGTGGCCCAGGTGGCGGCCATGGCCGCCCTCGGGGATGCGGCTCATCTCGAGCGGAGCATTGCCGTAAACCGCGCCGGACTGGCCGCGATTACCGGGGGGCTGGCGCGGCTGGGGCTGGAATGGATTCCCTCCTTCGGCAATTTCTTGTGCTTCCGTGTGGGCAACGCCATGGGCATCTACCAGCGGCTTCTCAAGCGGGGGGTCATCGTGCGGCCGGTGGCCAATTACGGGCTGGCGGAATATCTGCGCGTGAGCGTGGGCCTGCCGGAGGAAAACGAACGGTTCCTGACGGCGCTGGCAGGCGCCCTCGAAGAGGAAGGAAAGGAAACGGCATGATCGTGGTGATGGAAAACGGCGCCACCGAAGAGCAGATCGAAGCAGTGGTGCGCAAGATCAAGGAATACGGCTGTGACGCCAACGTCTCCCGCGGCACCGAGCGCACCGTCATCGGTGCCATCGGCGATGAGCGGAAAATCGATCAGGAAGCGATCGATGCCCTGCCTGGGGTCGAGTACTCCATGCACGTGGTCAAGCCGTACAAGATCGTGGCGCGGGAATGGCACAAGGACAACACCGTCATCGACATCCGCGGCATTCCGCTGGGGGGCAATCAGATCCAGGTCATCAGCGGCCCCTGCTCGGTGGAAACCCAGGAACAGATGGACGAGGCGGCACGTTTCGTCAAGGAGGCCGGCTGCCGGCTGATGCGCGGTGGTGCTTTCAAGCCCCGTACCAGTCCCTACACCTTCCAGGGGCGGGGTGTGGAGGGCCTGGCCATGTTCCGCCGGGCGGCGGACAAGTATGGGCTGCCCATCGTCACCGAGCTCATGGACGTGCGCATGCTGGACACCTTCCTCGAGTACGACGTGGATGTGATCCAGATTGGTACCCGCAACATGCAGAACTTCGATCTTCTCAAGGAGGTGGGCCGCATCAACAAGCCGGTGATCCTGAAACGGGGCATGGCGGCCACCATTTCCGAGTGGCTGATGGCGGCGGAATACATCGCCGCCGGCGGCAACCACAACATCATCTTCTGCGAGCGGGGCATCCGCACCTATGAGACTGCCTATCGCAACACCCTGGACGTGACCGCGGTTCCCGTCCTGAAGAAGGAAACCCACCTGCCGGTGATCATCGATCCCTCCCATGCCGGCGGCAAGGCCTGGATGGTGCCGGCGCTGGCGCGGGCGGCCATTGCCGCCGGTGCCGACGGTCTGCTGGTGGAATCCCATCCCCGTCCCTGTGAAGCGTGGTGCGATGCCGACCAGGCCCTGAGTCCCGAGGAACTGAAACACCTCATGGGCGAGCTCAAGGGGATTGCCAGCGTGCTGGGCCGCAGCCTCTGATCACCGTGGAAAAACGGCTCGCGCACCTGCCCAAGAATCAGCCGGACCCTACTGCCTTGGCCCCGGGGACGGCTTGTCATTTTGGTCCCGGGCGTGAGGGGGCATGATGGACTGCGCCGTCATTTTCGGTATCGGCCTTATCGGTGGCTCCCTGGCCCTGGCGCTGCGCGAGGCGGGAAGTGTGAAGCGGGTGATCGGCTTCGGGCGCGATGCGGAAAACCTGCGCATTGCCCGTGAGGCGGGGGTCATCGACGAGATCGGCAGCGATGCCGCCCAGGTGGCGCAGGCCGATGTGGTGGTGCTGGCGGTGCCGGTGGGCCAGATGGGGGGCGTCATGGCGGCCATCGCTCCCCATCTTGCCCCCCACACCGTGGTCACCGACGTGGGCAGCACCAAACAGGATGTGATCGCCCTCGCCCGCACGCACCTCAAAGACCGGCTTGCCCGCTTCGTCCCCGCGCATCCCATCGCCGGCGCGGAAAAGAGCGGCGTGAGGGCGGCGCGGGCCGATCTTTTTCGTGATCGGGTGGTGGTGATCACGCCGCTTGCGGAAACCGATCCGGTGGCGCGCAGCCAGGTGGCGGGCCTGTGGACCGCATGCGGCGCGCGCATCGTGGAGCTCACCCCGCAGGAACACGACGAGGTGTTCGCAGCGGTGAGCCATCTGCCCCACGTGCTCGCCTTCGCCCTGGTGGACTACATCGCCGCGCAAAAGGAGGCGGCGCGTCTTTTTGGTCTGGCGGCAAGCGGCTTCCGCGACGTGACCCGTATTGCCGCCAGTTCCCCCGAGATGTGGCGCGACATCTGCCTTGCCAACCGCGAGGCACTACTGCGACACCTCACGGGCTATGAGGCGGAACTTGAGCACCTGCGCGCGCTGATTGCCGCCGGCGACGGCGAGGGCCTGGCGGAAGTCTTCACGCGGGCGCGCAATACCCGCCGCCGTTTCCTCGGCGAGGGCTGATGGCAACATCCGTCGCGGCGCGCCCCTTTGCCTGGGCTAGATTTCCATGACCAAGGACCATCTCGACCTGCAACCCATTCCCCGCATGGCGGGCAGTGTGAAACTGCCCGGCTCGAAGAGCATTTCCAACCGCACCCTGCTTCTTGCGGCGCTGGCGGAAGGCGTGACGGAGGTGCGCGGGCTGCTCGATTCGGACGATACCCGGGTCATGCTGGAGGCGCTGGCGCGGCTGGGTGTCGAGTGGGAGCGCCTGGGCGATGGCGACCATTACCGGGTGCGGGGGGTGGCGGGCCGTTTCCCCGTCCGGGAGGCGGACCTTTTCCTGGGCAATGCCGGCACCGCCTTTCGACCGCTCACGGCGGTGCTGGCCTTGGCGGCGGGGCACTATCGGCTGTCCGGTGTGCCACGCATGCACGAGCGGCCCATCGGCGACCTGGTGGATGCCCTGCGTCAGTTGGGGGCGCGCATCGATTATCTGGGAGCGGAAGGTTATCCGCCGCTTGCCATCCATCCGGCGGAGATTCGCGCCGGCGGCAGGGTGCACATCCGGGGCAATGTTTCCAGCCAGTTCCTCACCGCCGTGCTCATGGCGTTGCCCCTCACCGGTGCGGCCCACACAGTGGAAGTGGTGGGGGAACTGATTTCCAAGCCCTACGTGGAAATCACCCTCAACCTCATGCGCCGCTTCGGCGTGGAAGTGGAGCGGGAGGGTTGGTCGCAGTTTCACATCGCGGCCAACCAGCGCTACCGCAGTCCGGGCACGGTGCAGGTGGAGGGGGATGCTTCCAGCGCTTCGTATTTCCTCGCGGCCGGTGCCATCGGCGGTGGTCCGGTGCGGGTGCTGGGGGTGGGCAGAAACAGCATCCAGGGTGATGTGCGCTTTGCCGACGTGCTGGCGCAAATGGGTGGGCTCATTCGCAGCGGCGAGGACTGGATCGAGGCCTGCGGGCCGCGCGTGCTCAAGCCCATCGATGCGGACCTCAACCACATTCCCGATGCGGCGATGACGGTCGCCGTGGCGGCACTCTTCGCCCGCGGCACCACCACCATCCGCAACATCGCCAGTTGGCGGGTGAAGGAAACCGATCGCATCGCCGCCATGGCGCGGGAGCTCGCCAAACTCGGGGCGCAAGTGGAGACGGGGGCGGATTTCATCCGCATCACCCCCCCGGCGGCGGGACTGACACCCCATGCCGAAATCGAAACCTATGACGATCACCGCATGGCCATGTGTTTTTCCCTGGTGGCGCTTGCCGGTGTGCCGGTGCGCATCCTCGATCCCGGTTGTGTGGCGAAGACCTTCCCCGGCTATTTCGATGTCTTCCTCAGCCTGGTGCAGCCGGATGTGCCGGTGATCGCCATCGACGGCCCTTCTGCTTCGGGCAAGGGAACCGTTGCCCAGCGGGTGGCGCAGCGGCTGGGCTTCCATTACCTGGACAGCGGCGCCCTCTACCGTCTGCTGGCCCTGGCGGCGCGGCGGGCGGGCGTGGCCTGGGAGGATGCGCAGGCGCTTAAAGAGCTTGCGGCCACCCTGCCCGTGCGCTTCGAGGCAGAGCGGGTGTGGCTAGGCGAGGAGGATGTCACCGATGCCATCCGCAGCGAGGAAATCAGCGCCGGGGCCTCCGTGGTGGCGCAATGGCCGGCGGTACGCGATGCCCTCCTGGACCGCCAGCGGGCTTTCCGCCAGCCGCCGGGTCTGGTGACCGACGGGCGCGACATGGGTTCGGTGGTCTTCCCTGATGCCCGCGTCAAGATTTTTCTCACCGCCAGCCCCGAAGTGCGGGCGGAGCGCCGATATAAACAGTTGATGGAAAAAGGAATGTCTGCTAACATCCAAACTCTTTTGCAGGACATCCGGGAGCGGGATGCGCGGGATTCCCGGCGCAGCGCGGCCCCCTTGCAGAAAAGTGCGGATGCGAGCGTGCTCGATACCAGCGCCCTCACCATCGACGAAGCGGTGGCGGAGGTGATCCGGCGATTCGAGGCGGCATCCGCAGCGGGTGTCACCGGAAGCTGAAGGAAACCCAGGGCGG
>Ga0272446_1007925_pt1 | contig 10354 bp, 9 predicted proteins | sample YNPCB0061_FD_194587 | JGI IMG/M metagenome (GOLD analysis project Ga0272446, IMG submission 194587) | Hot spring microbial mat communities from Yellowstone National Park, WY, United States - YNP-CB-006-1 | ecosystem: Environmental > Aquatic > Thermal springs > Hot (42-90C) > Sediment | place... | reverse complement strand
CCGGCCGGCTGCGGATCGACGACGGGGGTCGGCGGGAGATCGAAGAGCTCGTCCATGAGGGGAAGCGTAGCTGCACGAGCCCCCGTTGGGAATCCCTCAGTGGCGAGTTTCTTCACAGGCTCTCAGCTGATCGCCATCAATCGTCCGATGGTCCTCGACAGCTCGGATCAGAGTCGCCCCTTTTGTCCTGGAGTGGGCCTATACTTAATTGAATGCTTTCACCAAGATCTAGGGAGCGACCATTGGCGGGGAGTAGCAAGAGAGCGCGCGGGCCCACCATCCATGATGTCGCGGCGAAGGCGGGCGTGTCGGTTGGAACGGTCTCACACGTTTTAACCGGTCGTCGGTATGTTGCTCCGGAACGGCGAAGCCGAGTGGAGCGCGCGATGGTAGAACTCGGCTACCGGCCCAATAAGGTCGCACGCGCGCTGACGCTTCAGCGGACGAACACCGTCGGGATGGTCATTCCGGACGTCGCAAACCCGTTCTTCGGCGAGCTCATGCGGGGTGTCGAGGAAGTTGCCCGCGGAATCGGCTGTTGCGTCCTCTTCGGCAACACCGACAACAATCCCGTGGAGGAGCGACGATACCTGACCGAGTTCAGCGAGCGGCGGGTCGACGGGCTGCTGGTTGTCGTGGCGGCTGGTGGCGACGGCATCGTCAGTGCTCTCCCCAGTTCGGTCCCCGTCGTTGCCCTCGACCGGGTGCCCGAAGGCTGGTCGGCTGACGCTGTCGTCGTCGACAACCGCCACGGGATCGAGCAGGCCGTGGCCCATCTCGTAAAGCTGGGCCATCGTCGGATCGGGTTCATCGGCGGTGATCAAACACAATCGACCGGGAGGGAACGGCGGAGTGGCTTCGAGGAGGCATTAGCCCGACGGGGGTTGGAACCCGCCTGGATCAGCGAGGGACCGTTCAGCTTGGACAGTGGGCATGCCCAAGCCGACCATCTGTTCCGCCAGCCGCGGTCTCGCTGGCCCACCGCCTTGGTCGCCGCAAACGACCTCCTCGCCCTGGGAGTCTTGGCCGCTGCCCGCGAGGCAAGTGTCGCGATCCCCGATGACCTGTCGGTCTGCGGCTTCGACGATATCGCCTATGCAGCCCTCGCGGTGCCCCCACTAACCTCGGTCCGTCAGCCGGCACGTGAGATCGGCGCCCAGGCGGCGCGACTTCTCTTCGACCGGATCGAGGGGCGTGCGGGCCCTCCCCAGACTCGTGTGGTCCGAACCACGCTCATCGTCAGGGCATCGACGACCAAGGTTGCGCCGACCGATGCCGGCAGCCCGGCCACGGCAGCGGGGGACTCGAGCGCCTCGTAATCGCCACCTGGCCGACGCCTCTCTTCCGATGTCCTGGGAACGACGGCCCAGGCTGCTGACGATGACCCAGCCGCTGGGCTTCCCTGACCGGCTGGCGGCGACCTTCCAGGACGAGGTCGCAAGCACTGCCACCCTGCGTCAATGTGGGCGAAACTCCGAAGGGGCGCCTCGGGTCACGCCCCGACGTGACAACGCTCGTTGCCACCTGTTGGCACCTCTGTCGCTTGCCCCGGAGCGGCTAAGTCGGCAAGCAAGAGACGAGGGCTCGAAGCGGCAAAGAGATGAGGAGCTCCTGGCGGCACTCCCGACGCGATCGAGGGGGCTCGCACCCTGCCCGGGATTGCTGATATACCCTGCCTGTATAGCTCATACGTTGACGGCGTAGCGTTTGCGGAGCGTGTCGAAGAGGACCGCCGCAAAGATGATCCCCCCGCGGGCCACGTCCTGGTAATAGGCCGATACGCCCATGAGGTTGAGCGCGTTGTTGATGACTCCGATGAGTAGCACGCCGACGAGCGTGCCCACAAGGTTGCCCTGTCCACCGTACAGACTTGTCCCGCCGATGACCACTGCGGCGATCGCGGAGAATTCGTAGCCCGTGCCCATCGAGGGCGCGAACGCGTCGAGCCTGGACGTGAGCACGATGCTCGCGAGTGCGCTGAACAGCCCCGAGAGCACGAACGTGAGCAAGATCGTTCTTTCGACCCGAATGCCCGAGACGCGCGCGGCCTCCGGGTTGCCGCCCACCGCGTAGACCTGGCGCCCGAAGACGGTGCGCGACAGGATGAGATGCCCGATAACGAAGGTGACGAGCATGATCACCACTGGGATGGGCACTGGCCCGAGCAAGCCGAGCCCGATCCCCTGGAAGATCGGCGGCAGACCGTAGTACGACCGACCTTCTGAGAGGGTCAGGACGAGTCCACGAGCCATGGTCAGCGTGGCGAGCGTGACGAGGAAGGACGGCATGCCCAGCTTGGAGGACGCGAAGCCGTTGATCGTGCCAACGATCAGTCCCACCAGCAAAATGAGGGCGACGCCCACGTACCAGGGTTCGCCCCCGGACTTCATCGCGGCCACACCTGCTGCGCTCCCGAGGGCTACGATCGCGCCGACCGACACGTCGATGCCGCGGGCGATGATCACGAACGTGACTCCGACGGCGACGACACCGATGTCGGCAACTTGGAGCAGGACGTTGCTGAGGTTGCTGGCCGTGAGGAAGTTGGGCGTGGTGACTGCGACCGCCGCACACAGCGCGAGGAAGATGAGGTACGTACCGTAATTGAGGGCGTACTGCACCATCCGTCGGCCGAGGCGCTTCGCCCAACCAACAGGTGGCACGGCGGCGACCGAACTCTCCATCAGTGGACTCCTCCAACGGTGGCCAGGAGCACGCTCTGAGGACTGATGTCGCTTCCCCGGAGCTCGGTAACGATGCGACCGGCACGCATCACAAGGACTCTGTCTGCCAGACGGACGATCTCTGGCACCTCGGAAGAGATCAGGATGATCCCGGCCCCGTCTGCCGCCAGCTCCTGGATGAGTGTGTAGAGCTCCTCCTTGGTTCCGACGTCGATGCCGCGGGTCGGTTCGTCGAGAATGAAGATCCGAGGCTTCGTCTCAAGCCACTTTGCGAGCACGACTTTCTGCTGGTTGCCTCCACTCAGGTATCTCACCAGCCGGAGGACCGAGGGAGTGGCAATGCGAAGCTGGTCACGTTGACGCTCCGCGGCCGCGAGTTCGCCGCCGCGTCGCATCCAGCCCACCTTCGTAGCGAACGTTCGCAGGCTCGCCATAACGACGTTGTCGACGATGGTGTCGTCGACCGAGAGACCCTCGGCGCGGCGATCCTCCGTGATGAAGCCGACTCCAAGCTGTATCGCATCGCTGGGCTGCCGCACGCGCACCTCGACGCCGTCGATTTCGACTTTGCCGCTGTCGGGCTGATCAAGACCGAAAAGACAGCGAGCCAGTTCCGTCCGCCCGGATCCGAGCACCCCGATGATTCCCAGGATCTCGCCGCGGTGCAGCTCAAATGAGACGTTCTGTAGAACGCGCCCACGACTCAACCCCTCGACCCGCAACAACGTGGGCCCGATGGTTGAGGCAACACCTCGCGTGCGTGGCGCGAGATCATGGCCGAGCATCATCCGAACAAGGGCCGGTCGATCGACAGCCACGATCGGACACGTATCGACTCGTCGGCCGTCTCTCAGGACCGTGACTCGGTCGCACAGCTCAAACACCTCGTCCAGGCGATGCGACACGTAGAGCACCGACACGCCCTGCGCGCGGAGTTCGCGGATGATCGAGAACAGGGTCTCGATTTCCCGTTCCGTGAGGGACGAAGTCGGCTCGTCCAGTACGAGGATCTCGGTTCTCTGGACCAGGCATCGCGCGATCTCGACCAGTTGCTGCTCGCCCGGTCGCAGGCTCGCCACTCGTTGAGCCGGATCGATGTGTTCCAGGCCCACCCGTGCGAGGACGGTGCGTGCCCGGTCGCGCAGTGTCGCGAAGTCCACAACGCCCGGGACGCTTCTGGGCAACTCAGCAATGAAGATGTTGGAGGCGACGTCCAGGTTCGGAAAAAGCGCGAGCTCCTGGTGAATGAAGGCGATCCCGAGGCGCTGGGCATGCAGCGGGTCGCTGATCCGTACATGGTGGCCGCGGACGATGAGCTTTCCCTGATCGGGCTGGACGACGCCGCCGATGACTTTGAGGAGCGTCGACTTGCCGGCCCCATTCTCACCAACGAGCCCGTGGATCTCGCCGCGCAACAGCGTCAGGCTCACATCGTCGAGCGCCTGGACGCCGGGGAAGCGCTTCGAGATTCCGGCGAGCTCCAGGACTGGGGACTGGTCGCTCGGGGACGCCTCACGCGCGTGGTCCGACCGCGTTATTAGGCCGGGCTGCCCACCGACTGGCATATATGCCTCTTCTCCAGCCGGTCGCCGGCCCCTGCCTGCGACTCGCAGGCGCGAGGCCGGCGACTACTGTCCACCTGGCAATCGTCACGAACCAAGCTTCAGAACATTAGACCAGTGCGTCGGGTCATTCACGTTGGCCGGCGTGATGGGATCCGGGCCCAGGAGCAGGCGCGGCTCCACCGGCTGCTTGTTGATGGCCGCGACGGCAGCCTCGGCCGCCCTCAGACCCATCTCGATAATTCGCTGCGCTGCATCCCCATCCACGTAGCCCTCACGCACGGCGTCAACTGGCCCGGGGCAGCCGTCGGTGGAGATCCAGATGATGTGCCCGGGGTCGCCGATCTTGTGCAACTTGTTCAGCGATTTGAGGGCCGAAAACACGCCGGGGAAGTACGCACAGCCACTGGCCATGTAGACGGCATTGATGTCCGGAGCCCTCTGGAACGCATCCAGGACGGCCGCGTTGCCCTTGGCCGCATCCCACTTACCGTCGATGGCCACGACAATATTGAGGCCCAGCTTCTGCGCCTGCTTCGAAAAGCCCTCATGGCGTTCGACTCCGGCCGACGTGGCTTGATCGCCCATCAGCTCGAACACCTTGAGATTAGTGGCTGGGATGTTCGCCTGCGAGGCGGCCTGCCACAAGAGGTCCGCGCCCGCGGCGCCAATCGCGACGTTATCGGACTCCACAAGGGCGGTGACTTGCCCCCCTTCGGTCGAGCGATCGATCAGGATCACCGGGACGTTTGCCTTGTTCGCGGCGATAACCCCCGCCGAGAGGGCCGCGGAGTCCACAGGGGTGAAGACGATGGCATCGACCTTGCGCGTGAGCAGGTCCTGGATCATGTTGAGCTGCTTGGTCGCGTCATTCTCGGCATTGAGAGTGACGACGTTCATGCTGGCCTGAATGGCCCCGGCCAGGAAGCCGATGTACTGGGCCCGGAAGCCGTCGTTGCTGAGTTGCGCCGCGACGAAGCCGATGGTCTTGCCGCTGGTGCCCCGGTATTCGGCGGCTTGGCCCGCGATCGCTTTGTTCGCGAGATCAAGCGCGATCTGGATCTCGTTGGTCGAGATCCCGCCTGAGGGCGCGGCGGAGGGTGCTGGACTGGCCGCCGTAGTCTCGCTTGGCGTCCCGGTGGCTGACGGCAACGTGGCTGAGGCCGGTGGGCTCGCGCCCCCGGTGCAGGCGGCGCCCGCGATCAGGAGCACCGCGGCCAGGGCACAGGTGCGTCCTGCGGATGTCTGAATTCGGCTGAACATGGCTCTCGTTCCTCCTTCCTGTCCTATCCCAGGCTGCGAGGTCGGTCCTGATGACGTTGCTTGTGGCCTGCCGGTGCCACAGCCTCGGCGGCACTGGCTCTTCATGCGTACACGTCGGTGAGCACCTCCTCGGGCAACGGGAGCGGGCTCTCTCGTGCGTACTCGACCGCGTCGTCGATCACAGCCCGCACGGAGTCGGCAATCGCGTCGGCCTCCGCCTCGCTTACGAGCCCGCCGTTGATCAGTTGCTTGCGGAGCCGCAGGATCGGATCGCGCGCCCGCCACTCGGCCACCTCGTCACGAGTTCGGTACGTGTCGGGCTCACCTTCGAAATGGGGTCGCCACCGAAAGGTTCTCGCCTCGATCAGCGTTGGGCCCTCGCCATTCCGGGCGCGCGCCACCGCTTCAGACGCGGCGGCGTAGACGGCGAGGACGTCGTTGCCGTCGACCGTGACGCCCGGCAGGCCGTAGCCTGCCGCTCGATCGCTGATGGCCTTGGTCCGTGAGATTCGCGAGTACGGCGTCCCAACCGCATACCCGTTGTTCTCGCAGACAAAAAGGACGGGGAGGTTCAACATGGATGCGAGGTTCAGGGACTCGGCAAAGGTGCCCTCGTTGGACGCGCCGTCGCCGAAGAAGGCCACTGCGACCTGGCTCGTGCCCTTCGTACGCGCCGTCATCGCCGCGCCGACCGCGATCGGTATACCGGCACCCACGATGCCATTGGCGCCAAGAATCCCGATCGAAGGGTCGGCGATGTGCATGCTGCCGCCCTTGCCTTTGCAGTAGCCGGTCACCTTGCCAAAGAGCTCTGCCATCATGCGGCGCGGATCGCCGCCCTTGGCCAGCAGGTGCCCGTGGCCTCGGTGGGTGCTTGTAATCCAGTCGGCGCTGTTGAGCGTGGCGCACACGCCGGCAGCAATGGCCTCCTGGCCAATGTAGAGATGGACGAACCCCGGCAGCTCGCCCGCGGCGAACAGGCTGGCGACTCGACCCTCAAACTCCCGGATCAGGAGCATGCGCCGCAGAAGCTGAAGAAGCGTGTCGCGCGGGATCGACTCTGTCGCTGACGTCGTTGGGGCTGGCTTCATGGCTTGATCACCACCTTGAGTGCCTGGCCTCGCCTGAGCAGGTCAAGACCGTCCGATAGCGAAGCGAGGGGGAGACGATGCGTAATGAGCTCCTCGGTGCGAACGCGGCCCGTCTCGAGCAGCTGGACGGCGGAGGGAAAGGTGGCGTTGGCGAGCCACGTCCCGAGGACCTGAATCTCCTTGGTTGTGATGAGGGATTGCGGGACCGTGGCACGCGCCGCTGTGTTGACCCCGAAGAGCAACACCCTGCCGCCCTTGCGCGCCAGCTCGACCGCTAGCGGCAGAGCCGAACCGGCCGCGTCCACGACCACGTCACCGCCGATGCCAGTCTCTTGCAGGACCAACTCCCGGACGTCGTCCTTCGCCGGGTCGGCGAGCAGATCCCAACCGGCCGCGCGGGCTCGCTCTTGGCGATAGGCGCTGGTTTCGAGAGCGATGACCTTGGCGGCCCCGGCGAGCCGGAACACCTGGCCGAAGAGATGACCGATCGGTCCCATCCCGATGACGACCGCCGTCTCGCCCGGCTGAAGACGGACCTTCCTGGTTCCGTTGATGACATCGGCGAGCATCTCGGCGAAGACACCTTGGTCGGGCCCGACCGTCTCGGCGACCCGAAACGCAAGCTTGGCCGAGCCAACCCAGTAGCGGGCGAAGGCCCCGTGTGCGTTGATGCCGACCGCAACGACGTGCTCGCAGAGGTTCGGGAGGTGCGTCTGGCAGGCCCAGCATGTGCCACAGTAGTCGTTGGGGTTGACGACCACGCGATCTCCGGGAGCCAGGTGAGTGACGGCGCTGCCGATCTCCACGACACGGCCAACAAACTCATGTCCGAGGATCGTGCCGGGCGTGGCAGGATAGCCGGGCGGTACTGATGTGATGTGGACGTCGGTGCCGCAGATGCCGACCGCCTCGACCTCGATCTTGACGGCGTCGGCCCGATCCAATCGAGGCACCTCCACGTCGCGCACGACGAGCTGACCCGGTCCCTCGAAGACCGCTGCCTTCATCGTTTGGCCCATATGCGCGTCTCCTCTCCCGGGGTAGAGCAAAGCCTCGCCGTCTTCCCCTTGTCGCTCCAGGAAGGACGCGACCTTCGGCTCGTGGCTCGGCTCGCGGTGCCCTTCGCCCGGCCAGGCGTCAGCAAAGCTGAGCGCGACTCTCTTGCACTCGGTCGCACGCATCGCGTCTTCCGTTCTGGCGGCAGGACAGCCCAGGTTCCGGGTGTTTCCTGGGGGTTCAAGGTGGGAGGGACCCGTGTCGCGAGTTGCCGCGGAATGCCATTCGCCTCAAGCATCCGATGCCTCCTCCGCGAGCGGCTCATCCGCTGTGTCAGTGATGAGGGCGACGACTTCCCCGACAGCAACCGTTGTACCGGGCGTTGCCAGGATCTTGCGCAGATAGCCCGTGGCCGGGGACTCGACAACCACGTTCACCTTCTCGGTGACGATTTCCAAGAGTTCCGCCCCCTGCTCAACGTGGTCGCCCTCAGCGCTCAGCCAGCGTTCGATGACCGCCTCCTCCATCGTCAGGCCGAGTTTGGGGACCGACACCCTGGTCAACACAGCCTCCTCCGTCAGGTGGTGGCGCGGGCGGTTGTGGCGGCGTTGTCCCCCAAGGCTGTGCCATGGGCACGGCCGACGGTGGCGCGCACCGCCATCTCGATGTCCGCCTGCGATGGCAGGGCATGCTGCTCGAGCACGGGGCTGAAAGGGATCGGGGCAGGCTTCGCGCCGACCCGTCCGATCGGGGCGTCAAGATAGTCGAAGGCGACCTCGGCAACGCTCGCCGCCACTTCGGCGCCAACCCCGAACTGGCGCCAAGCCTCCTGCACCACGACGAGGTGGCGCGTCCGTTTCACGGACGCCACGATCGCGTCCAAGTCGAGGGGGGCGATCGTGCGGAGGTCGATTACCTCGGCGCTGACGCCCTCGCGATCAAGGGATTCTGCCGCAGCGAGCGAGAGGTGGACCATGTACGCATAGGCCACGATCGTCACATCTGAGCCCGGTCGCTTGACCTCGGCGGATCCGAGCGGGATCGTGTACTCGCCGACCGGGACCTCGCCTTTCACGCCGTACAGCTTCTTGTGCTCGAAGAAGACCACCGGATTGTTGTCGCGAATCGCCGACTTCAACAGACCCTTGGCGTCGCTGGGTGTCGCCGGGTATACGACCTTCAGTCCGGGCACGTGCGCGAACATCGCCTCGAAGGAGTCGGAGTGCTGGGCTCCAGCCGAGAGATAGCCGCCCGCCGGAGCCCGCAGAACGAGCGGGATCGAAAGAAGACCCCCGAACATGTAGCGCATCTTCGCAGCCTGGTTGATGAGCTGGTCCGACGCGAGCGTGATCCAATCGCTGAACTGGAGTTCGACGATCGGGCGCAAACCGGTGGCCGCTGCGCCAACCGCCATGCCGGTGAACCCTGCCTCCGAGATGGGCATGTCGATAACCCGTCGCGAACCGAACTCCTCGAATAGCCCCCTTGTCGCGCTGAAGGCCCCGCCGTACTGTCCGACATCGCAACCCCAGACCACGACGCTCTCATCACGTCGCATCTCCTCGGCCATCGCCTCGGCCAGGGCCTGGGCGTAGGTCAACCGGCGGGTCGGCGCCTCTGGGCTCGCTGTCGGAGCTTGACGGCCGCTCAATGGCTGTGTCGGCATTGTTGTCACCTCCAAGCTCTGGTCATCCGAACGGGACGCCACCGACGAGGACGACGTTCGCATACGGTGTCACTTCCCCTGTCCGGACGACGAGTCGCGCTGTGCTCACCATCGACTTGAGCGTTTCGTGGTCGACGTGGTGCACTTCAGCTGGCCGCAACAGGCGGGCGATTTCACCCTCGAGCATTGGGTTCGAACGCGACAGCTCAGTGGCGAGAACCGCCGACTCGATCTGAAGGGATGCCGCCACCACCTCCAGTGTTTGGCAGAGGCCTGGAACGCCCGGGGCGAGTGAGAGGTCCAGCACCTCAACGGTCGGCGGGACAGGTAGCCCGGCATCGGCGAGCACCATCGACTCGCCGTGACGAAGGGCTACGATCGCGGCGACCAGGCGCGAATTCAGGATTGCTCCGTTTCGTTGCACGACGCGTTTCCCTTCATTCGTCGGTTCACCGACCACGGCCATTGGGCCTCCCAATGGAAGCAGCGATGAACCCCTTCAGTGAAGCGTTTCACGCAGCATACCGAGCCCCACCCCGATTGTCAAGTGCGAGTCCGGCTCATGTCGGGGGACAGCGATTTCGTCGATCTCCGGAGCGGGGCGCGGCGCCGTCTAAGGGGCGGCCCTACCCGAGCTCCGGCAGCCGGTTGCCGCGTCGTCACGGCTCCCGCCGCCGTGTGGCTCCGTGTCGAGGAGGGGTACGGTGACGCGTTCCCTCCACCTGGTAGACTCCCACGCGTTACCCGACCCAAATCCGCCCGGGGATCCACCGGGCGCCTTGGGCGCCCGGTGGCAAGAACCGGCAGACTGCGTGGCGAGGGAGCGACGATGGCCGACAACCGAGAGCGATGGGCCCTCATTCTCGGCGCCTCGTCCGGCATGGGCGAGGCGACGGCCATCGCCCTCGCCCAGGCCGGCTACCGGATCTGCGGGATCCACCTCGACTTCCGGGCCGCCCTCGCCCACGTCGAGGAGATCAAGGCCAAGATCGCCGCGGCCGGCTCGGAGGCGCTCTATTTGAACATGAACGCCGCTGACGACGAGAAGCGGGCGGCCGCCATCGAAACCCTCCGGACCCGCTTCGAGGAGCG
>Ga0272446_1007924_pt1 | contig 10356 bp, 9 predicted proteins | sample YNPCB0061_FD_194587 | JGI IMG/M metagenome (GOLD analysis project Ga0272446, IMG submission 194587) | Hot spring microbial mat communities from Yellowstone National Park, WY, United States - YNP-CB-006-1 | ecosystem: Environmental > Aquatic > Thermal springs > Hot (42-90C) > Sediment | place... | reverse complement strand
TTCTGACTCCTGACTTCTGTCTTCTGTCTCCCGACTCCCGACTCCTCCCCCCTATTCCACCTTCGGCTTTTCCAGAACCGGCTTCCCTGTCGCCTCGGCCAGGGCATGAAGCATGCCTCGGAAAATCCAGACATGGGCCGGATAGAGAAGGTACCAGTAGACTTGACCCCAGAGACCCCGGGGCTGAAACCGAGAAAGGAACGTCAAGCGGGTCCGCTTGCTCCCTTCGCTCGTCAGCCGGATATCGAGAACGGCGTCTCCGGGCGTTTTCATCTCCGCCTGAAGCACCAGACGGGACGGTTTCTGGACCTGAAGCACCCGCCAGAAATCCAGCGGATCTCCTGCCGAAAGCATCCGCTCGTCCTTGCGGCCGATCCGCATGCCGATTCCCCCGGCCAGTCGATCCACCGCCCCCCGAAGCCACCACAGGGCATTTCCGTAATACCAACCCGTCTTCCCCCCGATCCGTTCGATCCAGGGCCAGATATCTTCCGCCGTAGCCTCGATCAGCGTGGAAACCCGGCATTCCAGTAGCGTTCCTCCGGCGTATTCGGCATCTCCGCAATGCACCCATTCCGGTGGCCGATCGAGCCCCGCATCGAACCAACACGAGTCGACCTGGTGCGCCAAAACATCCTGGATGGCCGTCCGAATGCTCTCCCGACATCCGAGCAGCCGCTGGGGAATCAGCGCCCGAATGGCATCGTCTCGACAGATCACCGGAACGCTCAACCCTTCGGTCAACGGAACGGCGATGGTCGATGGAATGGGGGTGATCAGGTGGATCCAGTATGCGCTCAATTTGGGGGTGACAAAAGGAACCGGAAGGATCCAGCGTCTGGGAAGGCCCGCCTCTTCAGCGTATATCTGAATGATGTCTCGATACGTCAGGATATCCGGTCCCCCGATATCGAAGACACGTCCGGCCGTTTTCGGCTCTTCCAGGCACCCCATCAAATAGTGCAACACGTTGGTGATGGCGATGGGCTGACAGGGCGTGGTGACCCAGGACGGGGTGATCATGACCGGCAGACGCTCGACAAGGTATCGCAAGATTTCAAAGGATGCGCTTCCGGCCCCCAGGATCATGGCGGCCCTCAGAACGGTGCAGGGCACATCGCCCGCCTGCAGAATGCGGCCGACTTCATGACGCGAGCGCAGATGCGGACTCAGATACGGGTTGTTTTCCTCTCCTAAGCCGCTCAGATAGACGATCCGCTCATGCCCGGCGGCCGAAGCCGCTGCAGCCATGTTCTTTGCGGAAATCCGATCCGCATCGACGAAGCGTTTTCCTTGGGCGTTCATCGAATGCACCAGATAAAACGTCGCCCGACATCCCTCCGCAGCCTTCACCAAAGAGGCAAGATCGAGCACGTCGGCTGCCGCAATTTCCAGAAGCGGATGATCTCCCCAGGGACGGGAACGGAGTTTGTCGATCGATCGCACCGCAGCCCGCACCCGATAGCCCTTCTGCAACAGCATCGGCACCAGCCGCCCGCCCACATATCCGGTAGCCCCACATACGAGAATCGGTTTTTCCATGGTCAAGACTCCTTTTGCAACGGCCGCAAGGATTCCTTCAACTGCACCCGAACTTGCTCGAGGGGCCCCTTCTGCAATTGAAGACTGTGGATTTCGAATTCCAGGACGGCAACGTCCGGTTGGATCAGCATATCGGTGAGATGTCCGTGTGCGGTTTGCAGCTCGTTCAGGATGGTTTTGCAGCGGAATGCATCCGCTACGGGCCTGCACAGACCCGAAAGGGTGAGCGACAAAATGCGGGAGCGTTCCGCAGGCTTCCGATCTCGGGTATCGATGAGAAAGCTGATGGTCGGATGTTTCAGAACGGCCCGATATTTGGCCGTATTTCGAAGTGTCGCGAAATACAACCGAGTTGCCGTCTCATCGGCGACATAGGCCATCAACCCGCAATGGGGATTGCCTTCCGAGACGACGGCCAGCACCCCCATCGATTGGCTGCGGATTACGGAAATCATTTCTGCTGTCGGCATCTGAGCATTCATCGAATATCCCCTTGTTGTTTCCGTCTTCTTCGACATTCCATCAACAGGAACGGATAACCTTCTTTTTTCTCTTGTCGAAACTGTATCCGAATCGCAGCATCGAATCAAGGCATGGAATTCCGTCTTCAGGATTGTAAGCATGATCGTCTGATATTTCGCTCTCTTGCAGCCTCCGGCATATGAAAAACCCTCTTGACACCGCCCCGAATGTCCCATAATAGATTTCGAGTAACCTTCTGAATCGGCTTCCATGACCGTTCCTGTGCCGATGGAAAGGCGACGGCGCTTCGTCTGTTTCGGTCTTTCGTTCCACCTTCCACCCCCAAAAAGGAGATGAACATGAAGAAACTCGGACTGGTCGTGCTTCTCGTTTGCTGCGTGGTGATTCCCCAGGTTCAAGCGGAATCGGCCAAGGTGATCATCGGAACCGGAGGAATCGGCGGGGTCTATTACTACTATGGCACCCAAATTTCCGAAATCCTCTCCAAGAACAACGTCGTTGCGGCAACGGCCATCCAAACGGCGGCCTCCGTCGACAACATGCTTTTGATCCGGGACAAGAGCGATCCTGCGAAGAATACCTACTTTCTGGGGACGGTTCTTCCCGATACGGCCTTCGTGACCGTCACGGGAAAACACGAGAAGTTCGCCGAAAAACCGGCCAAGGCCGCCATCATGTGGATGATGTACCCGAATTATCTGCACATTGTTACGACGGACAAAAGCGGCATCAACAAGCTGGCCGATCTCCAGGACAAACGGGTGTCCACGGGTGCTCCGGGATCCGGAACGGAATTTACCGCCCTGAACCTGCTTAAGGCCGCCAAGATCGACCCCGAAAAATTCAAGAAATGGGAGAAACTGGGTGCCAAGGAATCCGACGAGGGGCTGACCAACGGCACTCTCGATGCCTATGTCTGGAGCGGCGGACTGCCGACCGGATCCATCGTCGAGCTCTCGAACACCCTCAAGCGCAAAGGCATGGAAGTCAAACTGGTTCCCCTGCCGGAATCGGATCCGGCAGTCGCTCAGTTCATGAACGATTTCAAGGGGCTGGTCGATCCACAGATCATTCCCAAAGACGTCTACGGAACCTCTGCCGATACCCCGTCGCTGGCGTTCTGGAACATGTTCGTGTGCCCGGAATCCCTTCCGGAAGAAGTCGGCTATAAAATCACCAAGGCCGTTTTCGAGAACCTCGACGGCCTGAAGGCGGCCGTGAAACCCGCCAAAGACACGACTCCGGAAAGTACGGCCAAATTCATCGGCAAGACGGCCATCCCGTTCCACCCAGGAGCCGTCAAGTACTTCAAGGAAAAAGGACTGGTCAAATAGCGGTTCAATGATCCACTCCCCCACGATGAATCGGCTTCTCGTCGCGTTGCTTGCCGCAGCCATCGTGGGGTTTTTCGTCAAACCGGCCGTCGTCGTTCAAAACGGAGCGCAAACGCTTGCGCTGTTTTGGCGCTTCCAAGAGGGAAGCATCCACTTCACGAATTCCGTCACCGATCGGCCGGTGGACATTCACTTCCGGATCACTTCCATGTTTTCCGATTTTCGCATGGTCACCGACGAACTCACCGAGCAGTACTATACGGCCGGCGGCTACGACGTCAACGAGCGGCTCAAGCCCGAGACCACATCGATTCTGCGAAGCTGCAGCATGAAGGGAATAGAGCTAACCATCGGAAATTATCATTGGCATGTCGAAGAAGGATGTGTGGAGGTTCGACTCATATGGACGCTGTAATTCGCAGAATCGTGTTTGTCCTGGCCGTCGCAGGCACCCTATACCATATCTATCTCGTCATTCACCCCTACACCCCTTTTGCGGATCTGAGAATCTCCATCCTGGACCTCACCCAGGTTCAACGGGCCATGCATGTCTTTCTGATCGCCATCCTCGGCTACCTGATGAGCGTGATCCGCATCAAGGAGCGAAGTGTTTTGGGCGGCCTGCCGCTCGTGATCATGACCGGTATCGTCACCATCGAATTCGTGGGTCTGGATCTCCCCCTCCTGCTGAAAGCCGCCGGCATTCTGATCTGGGTCATCACCATGCTGTCGGTCGTCGTTCCCGTCCTCCGGAAAGCGACCAATGTCCTGTGCGCCCTTCTTGCCTTTTTCCCGCTGATCTATCTCATTGTCACGTATGAAAAGCTCATCTATCGGGCCATCATCCCGGAACCCTGGGACCTGGTGATGAGTTTTGCGGAAATTCTCTTGGTGCTCGGGGTGATTTTCCGCCTGAGCGGCCCCATCATGCCCACCATCGTGATGATCTTTCTGCTGTACAATCTCTACGGCAACCACATTCCCGGTCTCTTCAGCAATCCCGGATTCAGCTTCGACATGCTCCTCGGAAAGATGTACTGTGAAACCGAGGCGGGCATTTTCGGCTCCATCACGGGCGTATCCCTCAAGTACCTCATTTACTTCACGACATTGGGCGCCCTCGTCACTCGGATGGGGTTCGGGAAGATCATCGCCAACATCGCCCTGCTCTTCGTCGGCAGAAGTCCGGCATCCCCCGGCAGGGCCTGCTCGGTGATGGCCGTTCTGATGGGCATGTTCAGCGGTTCGGGAGCCGCAGACACCCAGTTCGTCGCCACCCTCACCAAACCCCTTTTCGAAAAGGTCAACTACAACCGCCTGGTGGCTGCAGGCGTCATTGCAACCGTCGGATCCATCGCCTACATCACCCCGCCGGTGATGGGTTCCATCTCTTTCATCATGGTCGAGTTGCTCTCCATTCCCTATTCGATGATCATTCTCATGGCCATAGGCCCCATGCTGCTGTATCTGCTCGGCATCGTCATCTACAACGAGCTTTATGTCCGAAAGGAAAACCTGCCCCAACTCGAGATTTCAAGCCTCATCGACTTCGGGTATTTCAAACGCTACGCCTATGTCTTCCTTCCGATCATCTTCATCATCGTCATGATCTATCGGGGCATTTCCATCAATGTGACGGTCTCCACGGCAACGGGTCTCTTTCTGCTCTTCGCTTATCTCGATAAAACCGTCCGACCTCCCGTTTCGGAAGTCTGGAAAGCCCTCGAGGAAGGCATCATTTCTTTGTTGCCTATCGCCAGCGCCGTCATTGCAGCCAACATGATCATGTCCATGATGGTGCTGAGCGGGCTTGCGTCAAAGTTCTCCATCGTTCTCATGAAAATGAGCGGAAGCAGCATCCTCTTGGCCACCCTGTTCACCGGCATCTTCAGCCTGATCCTCGGCATGGGGGTTCCGCCCATTGCCACCTACGTCCTGACCTCCGCCCTCACGGCCCCCACCATCCAACAACTGGCCATTTTGAGCGGCATTCCCGAGGGTCCCGCCCTCCTGGCAACCCACATGTTTCTCTTCTACTTCGCCGTATTGGCGGAAGTCACCCCGCCCGTAGCGCTCTCGGCCTATGCTGCAAGCTCGGTCATGGGAACCGATCCCGTACAGACAGGTCTGTTTGCCGCACGGGTCGCCCTGCCCAAATACTTCATCGGGCTTACCTTCATTCTGTCTTTCAGCGGAACGGCCCTGCTGATCGTTCCGATCACCCAAACCCTTTCGGGAATGGATGCCTTCCTGCCGATCGCCTTTCGATATATCAGTTCCATCCTGGCGGTCATCTATCTGAATGTCGGGGTGGTCGGTTTCTGGGTGAAACCTCTCGTTGGATGGGAACGCTGGGTGGTCGGTATCTGCGGCTTGTTGCTGTTTTATCCGTTTTTTTCCTTCAACATCCCGGCTGGCATCATCGGAGCGGTGGTCCTCATCCTTTCCTATCTCACCCATCGCAGGGAGAAGAAAACCCTTGTCTTGCCCGCTTGAACCTGGAAGAATAGGAGGAAATGTTGCCCGTCAACGCGGGATGAAGCGCAAGAGAGCATCCGGCTTTTTTCGAAGCGATTCACTGGAGCACCCCATCGTTCAACCAACAGGTATTACGAGAAATGCACGTTCGCCATCGTTCAACAATCCTACTGACACTGTTTTTTCTGACCATCGGTTGGGCAAGCGCCGGATTTTCATCCGAGACGCCCACAGTCGAAGCCATCCTGAAGCGGGTCGAGGCCCGCTATGCCGGAGAAGGCTTTTCCGCCAATTTCTTTCAGACCTCCGTCGTTGCGGCAATGGACATCACCGAAACCGCATCCGGTTTTCTGCAGATCAAGCGGCCCGGCAAGATGCGCTGGAGCTACGAAAAACCCAAGAAGCAGTTGATCGTGACCGATGGAAAGACCATCTGGATCTACAAACCGGAGGACAACCAGGTCAGCATCGGCGCCTTTCCCGAAATTTTCGGAAACGGCAAAGGGGCCGGGTTTCTCGCAGACATCCAACAAATCCGCAAATCCTTCGACGTCAGCCTCAAAGAAGTCAATGCAAGCGGGGAATATGTCCTGAAACTCGTTCCCCTGTCGAAAGAGATCGACTTGACCCATATTCTGCTGCACATCGATCCGCAGACGAGCGACATCGTCGAGATCCGAACGCTGAATTCCTACAAGGACGAAACCCGCATCGAGCTCACGGGCATTCAACTGGATCAGCGCTTTGAAGACGTTCTGTTTCAGTTCGACGTGCCGAAGGGGGCGGAAATCATTCGGCTGGACGACCAGGGGAAGCACAAATGAAAGAAGCGATTCGAAAACTCTTGAAGGAACGAAACGGCATTCTGCTGGCGCACAATTACCAGCCTGCGGAAATTCAGGATGTGGCCGACATGTGCGGAGACTCGCTTGAGCTCAGCATGAAGGCCGCACAAACCGATGTGGAAGTACTGGTATTCTGCGGGGTGCATTTCATGGCCGAAACGGCGGCCATCCTATGCCCGGAGAAAACGGTCCTGCTGCCGCGCATGGATGCCGGATGCCCGATGGCCGACCGGATCACCCCCGAAGCGCTTGAAGCCCGAAAACGCGAGCTGCCCGGGATTCCGGTGGTCACCTATGTCAACTCCCCCGCTTCCGTCAAGGCGCTCTCGGACATCTGCTGCACGTCGGCCAACGCCGTCCAGGTGGCCGAAAGCCTTCGATGCCCGGAAGTGCTGATGACGCCGGATCGGAATCTGGCCCGGTATGTGGCCTCCAAAACGAAGACCGTCGTCCATGTGTGGGACGGCTGCTGTCCCATCCATGATGCCATGCGGGCCGAAGATGTGGTGCGCGCCAAGCAAGCCCATCCCGAAGCGCTCGTTCTCGCACACCCCGAATGTCGAATGGAGGTTCTCGAGCTGGCCGACCAGGTGCTCAGCACATCGGGCATGCTACGTTTCGCCTCAAGCTCTCCCTACAGGGAATTCATCGTCGGAACGGAAGTGGGGTTGCTGCACGGCCTTCAGAAAGCCAATCCCGACAAACGCTTCTTTCCGCTTTCGGAGCGAATGCGTTGTCCGGATATGAAGAAAATCTCCCTTGCCGATGTGGTCGGTTGTCTGGAGAGACTGGAGCATCGAATCACGGTACCGGAAGCCATCCGCCGGAATGCGTTGGGAGCCGTACAGCGCATGTTGGAGGTGAAGGGGAAGTAACGCTCAAACCGACTGTCTGCTTGGCCCCCACAGAAAAGCCGTGTCCCGTTCACACGGAACGATCGTCATCGTCGATGGATGCGGCCAAAGAGAAATGAAGCGCGAAGACGCAACGGAAGCGAAGCAAACGATCCGGTCCGAACGGGGAATGCTTCGCACCCCATGCGTCTTTGCAGCGAGAGTTTCGAATCAGGCATTGGCCATTTCCGCCGGAATGTCGGCATTCGTATAGATCTTCTGCACGTCATCGCAGTTGTCGAGGGCTTCCATCAGCCGGATCATGCTTTCGGCCTCCTTGCCCTGCAGCATCAGCGTGTTCTGCGGCAGCATCGTGATTTCGGCTTCCGAATAGGGAATTTTGGCCGCATCGAGTGCCGCCTTCACGGCCTCGAATTCCGCCGGAGCCGTGATGACCTCAAATCCGTCTTCGTCTTCCTTCACGTCCTCGGCACCCGCCTCGAGGGCCACTTCCATCAGCTGCTCTTCCGTCACCTTGCCCTTCTCGATGCTGAAATAGCCTTTCTTGCTGAACATCCAGGAAACGCAGCCGTTCTCTCCCATGCTGCCGCCGTACTTACTGAAAATATGGCGGATTTCCGCAACCGCTCGGTTCTTGTTGTCCGTCAGGGAGTCCACCAGAATGGCTGCCCCACCCGGCCCGTACCCCTCGTAGGTGCTTTCCTCGTAGGTGGTCCCCTCCAATTCCCCGGTGCCCCGTTTGATGGCTTTTTCGATGTTGTCCTTGGGCATGTTCTCGCTTTTTGCGGCTAAAATGGCGGCCCGAAGACGCGGGTTCGCGTTCGGATCTCCTCCGCCCATTCGAGCCGCTACCGTCAACTCCTTGATGAGCCGGGTGAAGATGCGCCCTCTTCGGGCATCCGCGGCTCCCTTCTTGTGTTTGATCGTGGACCATTTGTTGTGGCCTGACATGATTTCCTCCCGAGCATCACATGGTTTTCAGTGGTTCGATCGTCAACGAAAGATGTGGAATCGGCTGCAGGATCCGGGTCCGATTTCTTGCCGATTCCGATGATATAGATTTCCTTGCTCGCCTTTCGGCAGCTCATGGGTTTGAAGATGGCATGACGCATGAAAAGTGCTTTCACCTCACGCACGAAGCATTCGACATCCTCACCTTGGAAAATTTTACAGACAAATGAGCCCCCTGGCAAGAGCCGATCTCGTGCGATCGAAAGCGCAATGCGACACAACTCGAGGGAACGGGCGGCATCGACGCTTTTTTGGCCGGTGGTCGACGGCGCCATATCGCTCATCACGACATCGAACGGCCCTTCGACGGCATCCATGACGGAAGCCTCCGTGACATCGCCCACGATCGCCCGGGCCTGCACAGGAAGCGCAATCGCTACAGGCGAGCGGTCGATTCCGATGATCCTTCCTTCCGGGCCGACCAGCTGAGCCGCATATTTGAGCCAAGAACCGGGCGCACACCCCAGATCCAGCACGGAGGCGCCCTTTCGAAGAATGTTGAATTTGACCTGAATTTCCTGGAGCTTATACACCGATCGGGCAGGGAAATTTTCCTGTTTCGCCTTGCGGGTATAGTGATCGCTCCAGCGATTGGCTGTCGAAGACCGAGAGGTTTTCATGCAAGAAGCTCAATGGGTGGGGTTGAAGGAATGTTCCATCGCCTGTGCGATGGTTCGTACGGGAACAAGGGTGATGGATGCAGGCGGATGGTGGATGCCGCTGAGGGCCTCCGGCACCAGGGCACGAGTAAACCCTAGTTTGGCGGCTTCCGAAAGCCGGGTCTCCAGATGGCCGACCCCGCGAATTTCTCCGGCAAGCCCCACTTCCCCCAGCGCAATCGTTCGGGAATCGAAGGGTTTGTCCCAGAAGCTCGACGCGATGGCGATCATTACCGCCAGATCGACGGCAGGCTCGTCCGCCTCGATACCGCCTGCCACATTCATGAAAATGTCGTGGCCCATCAGGTGCATCCCCAATTTCTTTTCCATGACGGCAGCCAACAGGGCCACCCTGCCCGGATCCAGTCCGAGGATCGTTCGCCGGGGTGTCCCGTACACCGTATGGCAAACCAAGGCCTGCAGCTCGATCAGAATCGGCCGGGTGCCTTCGAGGGTCGCGGTAACCACGGAACCTGCAGCATTGTCCGGTTTTTCGGCCAGGAAAACGGCACTGGGATTCACCACTTCCTGCAGTCCGTTTTCCTTCATTTCGAACACACCGATCTCGTTCGTCGAACCGAACCGGTTCTTGACGGCCCTCAGAATGCGGAACAGATGGTTGCGCTCTCCTTCGAAATAGAGCACCGCATCCACCATGTGCTCGAGAAGCCGGGGACCGGCGATGGCCCCGTCCTTGGTGACATGGCCTACCAGAAAGACGGCGATCCCGGTTTGCTTGGCAAACTGCATCAGGCGAAGGGCCGTCTCCCGAACCTGGGTCACGCTTCCGGGAAGCGAGGGAACGGCCGGATCGAGCACGGTCTGAATGGAATCGATCGCAAGCACACTCGGCGAGCACGTTTTGGTCATGTGGAGGATTCGGTCGATATCGGTTTCCGCAACCACCCACAGGGAGGGATGGGTCACTTCCAGACGGCCGCTTCGCATCCGAATCTGGGCGATCGACTCCTCTCCAGAGACATAGAGCACCCGGTGGTCTTGCCGGGCAAGTGCATGGAACGCTTGCAGCATCAGCGTCGATTTGCCGATTCCCGGATCGCCTCCGATCAGCACCAACGATCCCCGGACAATCCCCCCGCCCAACACCCGATCCAACTCGGGGATCCCGATCCTCAGCCGCTCGTCCTCA
>Ga0272446_1007922_pt1 | contig 10357 bp, 5 predicted proteins | sample YNPCB0061_FD_194587 | JGI IMG/M metagenome (GOLD analysis project Ga0272446, IMG submission 194587) | Hot spring microbial mat communities from Yellowstone National Park, WY, United States - YNP-CB-006-1 | ecosystem: Environmental > Aquatic > Thermal springs > Hot (42-90C) > Sediment | place... | reverse complement strand
TTCAGGTAGTAGATGCCCGGCGGCAACACGTCGCGCAATACACCGCGCTGGCCGGCCACCGCCAGTTTCTGGATCACCTTCGCCTGGCCCTTGACCGGCTGGCCGTCGGGCCCGACGCTGACCTCTTCGACGGTCTCGACGCCGGGCATGTCGCCGAGCTGCGACGTCACCACCCCGCAGTACCCTACCGGCACCACCGTGGCCGGCACCATGCGCACCTCGTACACGTAGGGATTGATGCGGTAGGTGCCGGGCGTCAGTACCCGCCGTTGAATGCCCTGGTAGCCCTCGTCCACGACCTCCCGACCCTGCGGATCGGGCGGCCCGACCTTGTTCACGAGGACGCCGACCTGCGGCCACTGGCCTTCGAGCCGCGGGACGCCGGTGTCGTCGGCGCTGTTGAAGGCTTCCCGCCACGTCTGCGGGTCGCCCACCGGCACCGTGACGAGCGGGTGCCGCTCCCAGTCGTACGTCCACGGATTCAGGAAGTAGCGCCCGGGGCCCAGCGTCTCGCGCAAGATGCCCTGCTGACCCGCCTCGGCCACCTTCGCCCCCGGCGGGCGCGGCGCGCCGGTCTTGCGGATCAGCACGAGGCATTCGTCCGCGTGGACGTACACGCGCAAGAACGCGAAGGCGCCGATGCCCGCGGCCACCGCCAACGCGGCCAGGCCGCCCAGCACGACAAAGAAGCGCCGCATCATGGCTGGCCTCCTTTTGTCGAGGATCCCGCGGCCGGGCGCTCCGGCGCCAGCGCCCGGAAGATGTCGGCGAACGGCCCGTCGGTGCTGGCGAGCACGGTCTTCAGCGCGGGGGCCAGCTTCTGGTAGAAGAAGAACTGCGCGTACGCCTCGCCGCTACCGTAGGCCGCGATGGCCGCCCGCAGCGGTTCGGCTTCGGCCTGGTACTGGAGCAGCCGGACCTCGGCCTCGGCCCGGCCGCGCGCCAACAGGGCGGCGGCCGTTTCGCGGGCGGCCTCGAGATTCAACTTGGCGACCGCCAGGCGCTGCTGGGCCGCGGTCAGCGCGACCGCTTTCTGCTGATCGGCCTCCTTGACGACCGCGACGACCTCGCGGTTGGCCTGGCCGATGGCCTGGTTCTGCTTCTGCATTTCCTGCTGCTCGACGAGTTTGGCCTCGGACAGCGCCAGGCTCATTTCGTTCTCGTACTGCTTGATCTGCTGCTCGGCGAGCTGGCGATCGCTGATGGGGCCCGCGATCTCCTGCGGCGGGACGATCCGGCGGATCAGGGCCGACCGGGTCTCGATGCCCTGGGCGTAGCACTGCTGCCGGAGGCCGTCGAAAAGCCGCTTCTGGAAGACCGAGCGCGTCTCGCCGGCGATGAAGTCCCGGGCCTGGAGCTTCGAGCCCTCGATCCGGCACAACGACCGCACGTACGGCAGGATCAGCTTGTCGCGAATGTCATCGTGGACGCCGATCGCGACGAGCACGTACGGCGCCAGGTCCTGACGGATGGCGTACTCGACGGTGCAGTCGACCAGAATCTCGAAACTGTCGTTCGACGGGAAACGGATGCAGTCGGCGCCGCTCAGGTCGAGCGTGTGGCTGCGGACGTCGATCGCGTCGATGCGGCGCACGTAGGGGTTGTTGTAGTACATTCCCGGCGGCAGGACGTCCGGCTGCACGCCGCGCTCGCCGGCCGCGACGACGTAGCGGTTGGGGTCCTGGGGATCCAGCCCGTGATACAGCGTCTGCACGCCGACGTGGCCGGGAGGAATCACGACCGGCTTGACCCGCAGCACCTCGTAGGCGAGCGGATTGAGGTTGTGGCGGCCCGGCGGCAGCCACTCCACCTCCGGCCCGCGCTCGTCGGGCTCGGTCGCCACCGTCTTGCCCGGGGGCAGCGGCCGCCCGTACTTGCGCACCTTGATACCGATCTCCTCCTGGGCGATGTTGATCGCCGGATAGAGGCGGCGCTCCCAAAAGAGCGGGTCGAAGAAGTGGCGGCCCTCCGCCAGCGGCGCGTACACGATCCCCTTGTAGCGGTCGGTGCGGTCCTTCGCGTCGAGCCGCTCGAGCAGGGCCGGGTACAGCACGACCTGCTGGGTCACGAGCTCGCCGTCCGGACCCTCGGCCGGCAGAGCCGCCCCGACCTTGCGGATCAGGACCAGCACGTGGTCGGCGGGTACTTCGACCCGCTGGACGAACCACCAGTAGCACACGCCCGCCAGCACGACGACCGGCAGGGCGAGCAGGGCGACGAGCCGGGCCGGAATGACCGGACCGCCGGCCGGGATGTGGCGCAGTCGCTCGTCGCCCGGGGGCGGAGTTACGAGGGGCATGTCGATCCTCCCATCAGGTTACGTTCGTCGGCGGCAGTGCCTGACCGCACTGGCCGCAGAAGCGGGCGCCGGCCACCACCGGCTGCCCGCAGTGCGCGCAGGTCCGCGGGGGACTGGGACGCGGGCCCGCAGCAGAGCTGCGACTGGCCAGCACGCCGAGGATGAGCAGCGCCCCGACGACGAGCAGCAGGATGAACAGCGTCGGCCCGGTCATGCGTTTCGGACTCCGCGCGTAGGATAGCGTACGCCCCGGCCCTGTCCCTTACAAAGCCGGGGCTTTCGTGGAATGGTGAGACGATTGCGGCCGACCCGGGGGGCCGGCCGCTGCGGGAGTGGCGGCCGTGGCGCGACGGCCGACGCCGGATGTCGGAAATCGTCAACCGCCGCCGAGCAGCGCCACGAACACGTCGATGTCGTCGAAGTCGACGTCTCCGTCGAGGTCGCAGTCGGCGTTCAGCCAGCGGCAGCCGGGATACTCCGCCTCGTAACCGGGCTGGCCGCTGAGCGCCACGACGAACGGGTCGATGTCGTCGAAGTTGACGACGCCGTCGCAGTTGGTGTCGCCGGTGATGAACGGCGAATTGACCGTCAGGGTCGCGGCATTGCTGGTCTGCGACCCGCAGGTGTTCGTCACGACGCAGTCATAATCGCCGGCGTCGTCAAGGGTGACGGGATTGATCGACAGTGTCGCCGTCAGCGCTCCGCTGATGCGGCCGTCATCGGTCAACTCGTTCCCGCCCTTGCGCCAGCGGAACGACAGGCCGTCGCCCGTCGCCGTCACGGAAAACGACGCCGAGCCGCCGACGGCGGCGGTCGCGTTCGCCGGGTGCCCGGTGATCGCCGGGCCGGCCGGTACGGTCAGGGCCGCGGCGTTGCTGGGGACCGAGCCGGCCGCGTTGGTCGCGACGCAGTCGTAGCTCGCGACGTCGCCCGGGCCGACGGGGTTGATCGTCAGGGTCGCGGTCGTCGCACCGCTGATATTGCCGCCGTCACTGAGGTCCGAGCCGTTCTTGCGCCACCGATAGGTTGGCGCGGGCGTCCCGGTGGCGGCGACGGTGAACGAGGCGCTGCCGCCGGGGCATATGGTCTGCGGGCTGGGGTGCAGCATGAAAGACGGGGCGACGTTGACCGTGAGCGTCGCGGCGTTGCTGGTCTGCGAGCCGCAGGCGTTGCTCACGACACAGTCGTAGCTGCCGGCGTCGGCTGGGCCGGCCGGGTTGATCGTCAGGGTCGCGGAGGTCGCACCGCTGACGTTGCCGCCGTTGCTCAGGTTGTTGCCGTTCTTGCGCCACTGGTAGGCGGGACTGCTGCCCGTGGCCGTCACGCTGAAGGACGCCGGGCTGCCGGAGGTTACGGTGACGTTGGCCGGGTGCTGCGTGATGGTCACCGGGATGTTCACGGTGAGCGTGGCGGTGTTGCTGGTGGCCGAGCCGTAGCTGTTGGTTACGACGCAGTCGTAACTGGCGGCGTCACCCGCGCCGACCGGGTTGATGGTGAGGGTCGCAGTCGTCGCGCCGCTGATGCTGCCGCCGTTGCTGAGGTTGTTCCCATTCTTCCGCCACTGGTAGCTAAGCGGCGCGGTCCCCGAGGCCGTGACCGAGAAGCTCGCGCTGGTGCCGACGCAGCGCGTGAGACTCTGCGGATGCTGCGTGATTGACGGCGGACGCACGACCGTGAGCTGCGCCGGAGAGCTGGTCTGCGGGTTGTTGCACGGGTTGTTGATCACCACGTCGTACAGGCCGGCGTCGAGCGTGCCGACGTTCGCAATGGTCAGCGTCGCGGTGGTGGAGCCGGTCACGCGGCCGTCGTCTTCGAGGTTGCTGCCAGCCTTGCGCCACTGATAAGTAAGCGGGGCGGTGCCGCTGGCGCCGACGGTAAAGACCGCGGTTTGGCCGACGATGATCGTCTGCGACGCCGGCTGCGTGCCGATCGTCACGCCCTCGCAAGGCGGGTAGTCGTAACCAATGGCGTCGAACACGGCGATGTCGCGCGTGCTGAAGTAGTTCGGATAGCGGGTCTCTCCGTTCGCCAGCGCCGGGTCCATCAAACCGATCGGCGGCGTCTGTTCCTTGAAATGGCTGGCCTGCCAGGGGTTGCCGTCTTCCATCCAGTAATCGACAGTGCTGCCGGCCACGTCCACGCAGTGCTCGTCATCGGGCGTGTTGTAGTCCACGAGCCGCGGGCGAACCTGCCACTCCTCCGGCGTGTCGGGGTTGTAGTCGAACGCGCCGTCGGTGCGCTGGAACCGGAAGATGTCCAACGCGTTCATGTACGACGAAGTCGTGCTGTCGGCGCCGGACACGAATCCGAGGGCGTGTCCGACCTCGTGAATCGCGACGTCCACGAACGAGATCAGCGAGCCGGGCACGCCGTCCGACGGGTCGTAGTCGAAGGCCATCGAGGAGTTGAAGGCCATCGACGCCGCCGTGCCCGACGTCGAGCCGACGGTCGCGCGGTAGTTGGCGCGCGTCCACGTGATGAAACCTTCGTTCGTGATGGCGCTGCTGCTGCCGTTATACCGGACGGGGATCGTGTTGCCGAGCGGCAGGTAGTTCTGGATGAAGTCGTTCGAGTCCATGCCGCTGATCAGGCCGCTGCGGGACGTGGCGTACGTCACGTTCGAAACAAACTGCGACGAGGTGGCGCCGATCACGCCGCTGGGCAACGACTGAAACGTCACGTCGATGCTCACGGTGATCGGGTCGCTGAACAGGTTCTCAATGTAGGTCTCGGCTGCGGCGAAGGCCGGGATGGCGGCCGACGGCACCGATCCACCGAGGTTGAAAACGATGTTGATGCCCGCCCCGCGGATGCGCCGGTCAACCGTCAGCACCGGCCCTTCCGCCAGGACAGCGTCGTGCGCATGGGCGATCTGCTCCAGCTCCAGCGTGGTGCGCCCGCGGGGGTCGGAGTTGCACATGAAGCGCCAATGTGCCTCGCTTTGGATCTCGATCTGGCTGCCGTCGCAATAAAGCGTGCTGATCTCCGGCTCCAGCGGTACGACGTAAATCGGAATGCCGGAGGAAGGCGGCGCGGTGGGATCGTCCGCTGCGCGGTGGTCGGGGCCGTGCGCACGCGCGCCGAGTGGCGTAACGAGCAGCAGCCCGCCGGCGAGTAGCAGTGACGACGCTCGGAGGACAAGTAGACGCGGCATTGAACGCTCCCAGAAACAGTCGGGCCGCCAAGCCCAGCGGGCGACCCAGTCGGCCGATAAACAGGACGCATCCCGGGTTGCAGGGGCGAGAAAGTCAGTCGGTGGCGCCAACCGGGCGCAATCAAACCGGCTGCCCACTCGTTGCCAGCCGGGCATCCACAGCGCTCTACCTGAAGGCTAGCAGTGCGGTTGCTCCGAGTCAATGTAGAAAGCGGCGATGCCGACAACTGGGCGGACAAAACCGGGCGTCTTCATCAGGACTGGGCCGAACGGGGTCCGGCGCCGAGGGGTAGCATGGCCGAAAGTGGGGGGCCGCAACCGGTTTCTCGACCATCGGTCCCTCCGCGAACGAGCGTAGAGCGGGGGTCACCCCTCGGCAGGGGGACGGTACCATAACCGCGACGTCGGGAAGATGCGTTTGCCGCCGCGGCGTCGCGGGCAGCACGCACCCGGCTGTACGCCGGCCCGTGAGCGGAACCATCGGCTGCGCGACGCTCGGCGGAAATCGGAGACCGGGTGGCATGAGTCGAACCCCACTGCTCGGGCATGTGTGCCGCGCTCTGCGCAAGGCTGCCCGATCCGAGTCCGTTTCTCGGGAAGATCACGAGGCGGCCACGTCACCGATCGGGCGTCGGGCGTTCTTGAGGTGGTCCGGCTCGGTCGCAGGCGCTGCTCTGGTGGGCCGGTTCCTGCCGGGCTGTCGCACGCCGGGCGCGCCCGCGGTCGGCCGTCACCGGCACGGTCGAGACGGCCCGCGGGTCGCGGTGGTAGGGGCCGGGCTCGCGGGTCTCACCGCCGCGTACCGCCTGACCCAGGCCGGGTTGAGAGTGGACGTGTACGAGGCCGCTGGCCGCGTGGGCGGCCGGGCGTTCTCCGCCCGCGACCTGCTCGCGCCGGGGCTCGTCACCGAGCTGGGCGGCGAGTTCATCGACTCCGGGCACCTCGTGCTGCGGGAGCTGGTCCGAGAACTCGGTCTGGACCTTCGAGACATGCAGGCCGATCGCGCGGACCTGTGTCCCGTCGCCTACTACTTCGACGGCCGGCACTACTACGAGGCGGAGATCGTGGCCGCGTTCCGGCCGCTGGCCGGGGCGATCGAGCATGACGTGCTGAGCCTCGGGGACGAGTCGCCGCCGGGGCCCGCCGCCCGCACGGCGGCGTTCGATCGGTTGTCGCTCGCGGAGTATCTCGACCGCATCGAGGCCCGCGGCGTAGCGCGGCGTTTGCTGGAAGTCGCGTTTGTGACCGAGTACGGCCTGGACACCGGTGAGCAGTCTGCGCTGAACCTGCTGATGCTGATCAACCCCGACACGAGCGGCGGCCGGTTGGAGCTCTATGGGGCGAGCGACCAGCGTTACAAGGTCGTGGGCGGCACGCAGCGCATCACGGACGAGCTGGCGCGGCGGCTTGACGGCGCCGTGGCGATCGGGCACCGGCTGGTCGCCCTTCGATCCGACGGGGCGCGGTGCGTGCTGTCCTTCGAGAAGGCGGGTGGCGCGGTCCAGGAGGCAACGGCCGATTTCGTGGTACTGGCCGTGCCATTTACCACGTTGCGCGAGGTGCAGTTGGACTGCGACCTGCCGCCGGTTCAGCGCCGCGCGATCGCCGAGTTGCGCTACGGAACGAACGCGAAACTGCTCGTTGGATTCGCGGAGCCGGTGTGGCGCGGCAGCGGATTCGGTGGCGATCTGTTCACCGACCTGCCGCTGCAATCCGGCTGGGACCACGGCCGCGGGCAGGGCATCGCCGGTGCGGGGTACACGATCTACCTCGGTGGGACCGCGGGAGTCGAAAGTGGCATCGGGACGCCGTCGCAGCAGGCGAGTCGGCATTGGCCCGCCCTCGACCGCATCTTCCCCCGAGCCGTACGGGCGAGCACCGGACGCGTCGAGCGGTTCCACTGGCCGACCCACCCGTGGTCACGGGGGAGCTACTCCTGCTGGGGCGTCGGGCAGTACACGTCGTTCGCGGGTGTGCTCGGTCGTCCCGCGGGCCCGGTCCACTTCGCCGGCGAGCATTGCAGCACGGACAGCGCGGGGTACCTCAACGGCGCGGCCGAGACCGGCGTGGCCGCCGCGGAACAGGTTCGCACCGCGGCGCGGGTGTGAAGCGAGCGGCGCGCGGTGCTGAGCGGCGGTTCCGGGAGAGCTGTACCCTGCCGGCGGCGGCGTGAACGGCCGAAAGCGCGCGCCGCGTCAGGCCTTGGCCGCCCCCGGTTTCTGGCACGTGATCGTGCCGCCCCAGATGGAGCCGTTCGGAATCGTGATCAGGTGGCCGTCGGCGTTGGCGAGCACGGTGGAGACCAGTGTCATCGACTGCACCCGGCCGGTCACGCCCGCGACGGTGACGGTATCGCCGAGGTCGTACGGCCGGTACAGCAGGATCATGACGCCTGCGGCGAAGTTGCTGAGCGTGCCCTGGAGCGCGAAGCCGATCACGAAGCCCGCGGCGCCCATCGCCGCGAGGAACGGCCCGATGTTCACCTCGAGCATCGACAGCGCGATCACGAACCCCGCGAAGAACGTGATCTTCCGAACCACGTTGACGATGAAGTCGCGCAGCAGGCTGGAGACGTTCTTGAACGCGCCCAACGCCCGCGCGGTGACGCCGCCGACGATGCCGGTGATCACCCGGAAGACGATCAGCGTGACGACGAACAGCAGGATGTTCCGGCCGTAGCGGATGCCGCCCTCGGTTGACTTCAGCCAGTTCGTGACGGCCGTCCAGGTCGCGTGAGCATCCGTGACGTTCACCGTGATGCCGGACACCGCGGAGATGTAGGTGTCGTAGTCGTCGGGCTTCCCGCCCTTGGCCTTCAGCGCGGCCAGCACCAGGTTGAGCCGGTCGGTGACGACGCTGCGTTCCTCGCGCGCCTTGGCGGCCTCCTCGAGGAGCCGGGTCTTCTCCTCCCCTTCCGCCTTGCTCGCCGCGATCTCGGCCTGGCTCAGGGCCGCGACGCGTTCCTGAAGCACTCTGAGCCAGCCGTCCGCCTCGACCACCAGCTCCGCTTTCGTGAGCGGCAGGAGCAGCAGGTCGAGCTCAGCCTTGGCGATCGCGGGGTTGGCCGTGGTTTTCGGGGTCGGAGGGGCAGGCGGCTGCGCCGGAGCGGTGACGGCGAGGGCGGCGAACAGCACGAGCACGACCACAGCGCGAGAGGCGGTCATGGCAGCTCCTTCAGCGGGATGCGGCGGCACGGTGCCAACCCGCACCCTGGACGACAACCGGCGGACTCGGATCGAAACCGAACACACCCGACCCAATGGCGACAGCATAGGCGCGATGCCGGGGAGTTGTCGACCGGCCGTCGCCCTCCGGTGACGCGTGTGCTCCGGTCGCTGTGCCGAAACCGGTTCAGATCTTGATGAACACCTTGAATCGGTACAGCGGCACGAACACCAGGCAACACGCGATGACCAGCGCGAGGCTGCATGCGAGCGACGCGAGACTGGGCGACAGCACCACCTGGGCCAGCTGATACAGCCAGGCCGGGACGCCGCTCAGGCCCGCGGTCGCATTCCCGAGCTGGTCCCGGATGGCCTCGTAGAACCACGTCCAGGCGGACACCGGGCTGCCGTCGGGACGGGACGCGACCGCCGCGGAATCAAGCCACCGCTTGCCGATCCCCGCCACGAAGTACACGGCGATCGCGTTCGTGCCGATCACGAGGAACGGTGCGGCCCAGCGACGGCGGCCGTAGACGTCCACCAGCCAGTAGCACGCTGCGAGGAAGTGCATCGCCAGCCCGCCGGTCACGAGCACGTAGGAGCTGGTCCAGATCTTCTTGTTGAGCGGAAAGACGAGCGCCCACCACAGTCCGAGCACGAGCAGGACGTTGGCGGCGAGGAACAGCCAGCCCGCGCGATCGCGCGGCTCGCGGGGCGTGCGCAGCCATGTGCCCGCCAGGACGCCCAGCAGCACCGTCGCGATCGCGGGCAGGGTGCTGAGCAGGCCCTCGGGGTCGGGCCGCTCCCGGTACAGGTGGTCGCCCAGAAGCCGGACGTCGATCCAGTCGTGGAGCACCCCGGTCGGGCGGGCAGCCGCCCACGCCGGCGCGTAGTCGGCGGGAGCGTGGCCGCTGGTCACGACGATCCAGTATCCGACCAGCAGTACTCCGATCGTGACGATGCGGCCGCGGGTACCCAGCCACATGACGACGAGCGACGCGAAGAGGTAGCACAGGCCGATGCGCTGAAGGACGCCGGGCACGCGGAACGGTTGGCCGCCGTTTCCGGTCCGGAACGTCTCCCAGGAAAGGATGAAAAGTACGATCGCGCCGGCCAGCAACAGCCCGGAGACGACCTTGCGGAGCCGCGCGCCCGTCGCCGTGGGCCACGCCAGCGGCGGCTCGTCGATGAAGAGCGCGCCCAGCCCGATGATGGCCGCGATGTATGCCCCCAGCAACCGCCAGCGGGCCTGCGACTCGGGCGTCCACGCGGTCAGCAACGGCCAGCTCGGGGCGGCGGCCAGAATGAGCCCGAGGAGGATGAGGATCAGCGTGCGTCGCACGACGTGTTCGAAGAGGCGCAGGCGGGACGCACCCTCGGCCAGGCGGCGGTCGAAGGAAAACGGCATCGCGACGCCGACGATGAAGAGGAAGAACGGGAAGACGAGGTCCGTCGGCGTCAGACCGTTCCACTCCGCGTGTCGCAGCGGGCTGTACGGCACCGCCCAGCTCCCCGGGTTGTTCACGATGATCATGCCCGCGATCGTGAGGCCCCGGAAAACGTCGAGCGAAAGGAGTCGCTCGCGCAGGCCCGCCGCAGCGCGGGGCACCGCCGGTGGGGAGGGCACCGAGGGTCGGCTTGGCACGGGGGCGCGCGGCGCGACTGTCGCAGCAGGCGTTTCGGTCAGCGGCGTGCGCGGCGGGGGGGACGTCGGCGGGGGTGCCGCCGGAGGGGCCTCGG
>Ga0272446_1007921_pt1 | contig 10357 bp, 8 predicted proteins | sample YNPCB0061_FD_194587 | JGI IMG/M metagenome (GOLD analysis project Ga0272446, IMG submission 194587) | Hot spring microbial mat communities from Yellowstone National Park, WY, United States - YNP-CB-006-1 | ecosystem: Environmental > Aquatic > Thermal springs > Hot (42-90C) > Sediment | place... | reverse complement strand
GTGGTGGTGCGGGCGATCCCGCCTAAACTGCCGCGTGTCGCCATGCTCCGGATGAACACGCCGGGGTCGCCGGAGAGGTCGCGCATCCGGATTCTATCGCCGAGCACCGCGCCGCCGCTAAACGGGCTGGTCGGGTCGACGGCGATGATGCCGACGGTGCGTTGTTCAACCTTGCGGTAATGCAAGGCGAGGGCGTTCACAAGGCTGCTTTTGCCCGTGCCGGGTGCGCCCGTCACCCCGATGATGTGGGCGTGCCCCGTGTACGGAAAAAGGGCCGAGAGTTCGGCGGCGGCGGCCCCATTTTCGATCCGTGTGAGGAGGCGGGCCAATTCGCGCTTGCTGCCCCGAATGGCCGCCACGATGGGCGGTACACCAACCTCACTCACGGGCGAGGGCCTTCCGAATGTGGGCGGCGATTTCTTCGGTGTTGGAACCCGGCCCGAATACGCCGCTCACGCCCATCGTTTGTAGCGCCTCAATGTCGTCGTCGGGGATGATGCCCCCCAACACGACCTTCACATCATCGAGGCCGTTGGCCTTCATGAGTTCCATAATGCGCGGGACGAGCGCCATGTGCGCGCCGGACAAAATCGACAGGCCGATCACGTCTACGTCTTCTTGTAAGGCCGCTTCAACGATCATCTCTGGCGTTTGGCGCAACCCGGTGTAAATAACTTCCATCCCGGCGTCACGCAAGGCGCGGGCGACCACCTTCGCACCCCGATCATGCCCATCAAGGCCCGGTTTTGCCACCAGTACGCGGATTTTTTGTTCAGTTGCTTCGGTCATGGGGAAAGAATCCTTATTTTATTGACGAGAGTCCTGAAATCATTATAGCACCGTGCCGAATGAACCTCACCTCTTTGTTGCGTTACATGCGTTACAGGTGGGATCAAGAGGCGCTGACCGCGCCCCAGTTCAACGAGCGGGGGAGGCGTGCGGGGGGGATTACTCCCCCCGCACGGCGGCGACGAGGGGTGGTAGGGCAATCAGGGCCTTTGAGAGGCGCGTGCCGTGCCATGTGAGGTAACTGCCATCGAACAGGTAAATATGCTTGTTCCGCGCCGCCGGAATATCCAGCGCGGCGATCTCGGCCATGTCGGGTTCGCCAAAGGCATACGGCTCGCTCGGCAACAAGACCAATTCTGGCTGCGCCGCCACGACTTCCTCTAACGTGATGCGTGGGTAGCGCGTATCGCGGCCCACCACGCGCCGATCATCGGGGGGCAACGGCTCCGCCTGACCCAAATCCGCCGCGAGGGGGAATTGGCGCTCGCGCTCGGCAAACACGTTCTCGGCCCCACAGGTGTAGAGCAGGTCGTGAAGGTAGGTATCCGCGTTGAAGGTCATCCATGGATCGCGCCAAATCGGGACAAAGGCCCGTACCATGCGTCCGGCGGTCATGTAGCGGCGGGTTTGCTCATAGGCGATCTCAAGGGTACGGACGCGGTAGGTCATGTGGGCGTCCTCAAATACATCCATGAGCAGCCACAGCAACTGCACAGCATCCCAGACGGTGCGCGGCTCCGTCGCCCAGACGGTGATTCCAGCAGCGCGGAGGGCGTCGGCGTCTTCGCGGCGGTTCTCTTCGCTATTCATCAGCACCAGATCAGGACGGAGGCCGATAATCCGCTGAATGTCGGGGTTTTTGGTGCCGCCCACCTTCGGCAAGCGTGCCACGCCCGCCGCCGGATGAATGCAGTAATCCGTACAGGCAATCAGCCGATCTGCCAATTCGAGGTCAAAGAGGCTTTCGGTCAGGCTGGGGACAAGCGATACCACCCGACGCGGCACAAACGGGATCGGGCGTTCGTCCTGAACTTGGTGGATGTAGCCCGACAGGTCAGGATCGAGGTTGGGAACGTCGGTCATACCTCCTCCGAATTACCGTTCACAGCACGTTCGGCCAATTTTTCAGCAAGTTCACGCCCCAGCATGATCGTGATTCCCGGCCCCCACGCTTCGACTTGCTGGTTGGGGCCAAGCGCCAACGCCGACCCCGTCGGGATGCCGATGCCCAGATGATCGGGATATTCGGCCACGAGGTCACGCATGAGGGCGTTTTGTTCGGGCTGTTCGGCATAGGGCACAATGATCGCCTTCTCAACCCAGCCGAGTCCCGCCTCGCGTTCCGCGCCGTGAAAAATGGCCCCCAAAGCGACTGCGCCCGCCCCAATGCCAAACATCACGCCGCCGCGTGCGAAGGCGGCCTCCATCGCCTGAGTTGGCGCACCGAGTAGGCCCTTTCGTAACGATTCGTAATCGGCCCCATCGCCGAGGATGACCATCCCCGCCTCTTTGATCTGATCGCGGATCGTGTCATCGTCTTCGGTCAGCACGTCGATCAGGTAGCCCGTTGGCGCGCCCATCTCGTCTAACAACGACAGGTGAACATCAGCCTCATCCTCATCGCCCGCCGCCCAGATGTAAGCAATCGGTTCGCCGTAGGCGATGCGGGCGAGGGCACGCGCTTCGATGTCCAGCTCCACGTCGTGTGCGTCATCAACGGCGAGGCTCGTCCCGCCACTCAGCACGATCCAGCCTGCGCCGCCGCGCCATTGCAAGAAGTCGATAGAAGACACGGCTAATTCTCCCCTGCCCGGCGGGTACGAAAAGGACGGGGCACAGCGGTGCGCCCCGTGAGTTCGGCATAGAAGGTAAGCCAATTCCCATCTGGGATCAGCGCATGGGGCATGGCCTCTAGCATAGCGGGGTTACCGATGTACATCCACGCCAACGCCTCACTTCCGCTAGCGAGTTGCACGCGGCGCTTCTCCCGACGGTAGAGGCCGGAGGCATTCCCATCGGCTGCTGTCGGGTTGTAGCCCTCCAAGCGGTCTAGCATCTCAAGGACGTGGGCGTAGACAATCGGGTGAACGATCATCCACTCACCGTGAACAACTTCATCCGGCTCCCCTTCCACCATGACTGGGAAATGGCCGACGGTGTACAGCCTCATGCCGGAAATGGTGGCCGGAATCTCGCTAACGGTGTAGCCGGCCAACAGACGCATGTAGTTATGCTGGCCGCGCCGAAGCGTGCCATACACAAATAACGGGGTTTGTATCCATTCGCGGGTGTTGGGGGGCACAGCCCGCCGCGTCCCTAGCTTCATTTTTGCAGATACTCCGCGACAGCCGTCGCCAGCAAGCCCGCCGCGAGGGGCAGGCAGTCCTCATCAATATCGAAGCGCGGGTGATGGTGGGGGAAGTTCAAGCCACGCGCTGCATTGGCCGACCCAACAAAGAAATACGTGCCCGGCACATGGTCTAAGAAGTAGGCCATGTCCTCAGAGGCCATCGTCCGCTCGTTGTCCCGCAGGGAGAGCGGTACGGGCGAATTGACCTGCGCGAAGGCCTGCCGCAGGCGGGCGTTGGTCTGGCTGTTGTTGACCAACGCGGGGGTGAGTTCCTGCCAGTCAAGGGTGGCGCTACACCCTAGCGCCGCGGCGATTCCCGTCGCAATTTCCCCGATTCGGCGGCCTACAAGGGCGTTTGTTTCCTTGCGGTAGGTGCGGAACGTGCCGCCCAATACGGCCTCGTCAGGGATCACGTTGTTAGCGAAGCCCGCCCGCATGGTACACACCGAAAGCACCGCCGTATCTAGCCCGCTGACATTGCGGGAAACGATGCTTTGCAGGGCGCTCACGATCTGGGCGGCGGCCAAGACCGGGTCAGCGGCCTGTTCGGGGATGGCCCCATGCCCGCCGCGCCCCTTAATCGTGATGGTGAAGTCGTTGGCGCTGGCCATCGCCGGGCCTTCCGTCACGCTGACCACGCCTACCGGCATATCGTTCCACAGGTGCAAGCCAAAGGCGTAGGCGGGGGTGGGCGTTTGCAGCACCCCATCGGCGATCATGGCCGCCGCCCCCCGCCCGATTTCTTCAGCGGGCTGGAAAATGAACTTCACCCGCCCCGCGAGCTGATCGCGGTGGGCAGCAAGCAACTTCGCAACGGCGAGGGCAATGGCGGTGTGCCCATCGTGACCGCAGGCGTGCATTTTGCCCACCGTCTGGGACGTGTATTCGGTCTGGTTGGCCTCGTGAATGGGCAAGGCGTCCATATCACACCGAACGAGGATCGTTGGGCCGTCAGCAGCGCCCTCCAGAATCCCGACGACGCCCGTTTTCCCAACCCCGGATTGTACCTCTAAGCCCAATTGGCCGAGTTCATGGGCGACGATTCCGGCGGTGCGGGTTTCCTCGAAGGCCAATTCGGGGTGACGGTGAAAATCCCGCCGCCGGGCGACCAATTCTTCACGGAGCGCCTGCGCCCCTGCCATCCAGTCGATTGCGCTTGACATGCTGTGCCGTATCCCGTCTTGGTGTGCTGGTGAATGCCTTCATTATAGCAGAGAGTTGCGGCCTTATCCGCCACCGAGCCGTTGTGCGAACCATACGACCAGCCCGCACGCACCGATCAGGAACATCAGGCCGAAGCACCCGCCACTTAGGACGAGCAGTTGCATTCCCGGTTCTACCCGTAGCGCTGTCCCGATCAGGCCCGGCTCACGTCGGTCTTGCTCGCGTTCCCGCTGCTCAAGCGGATCATGCCGATGTCGGCTCGCCAAAGAATTGCGCCGGATTTGGCTGCGCCCGCGCCGCCGAGTCGGTTCGGGTTCTACCGCCCCACGCCGCGCTGGAAGTTGCAGATCGTCGACTTGCCCTTGCGCCCAACGGTAGCTCTCCGCCAGTTGGGGGTCGGTGGGCAAGTTGGCCGGGTCGGGGTTTGGGGGGGCAGCTCGGCCCCGCCGCTGCTGGATAAAACGCTTAGGATCGAACGCGTTGAAATCGTCGAAGGCTTGCTCGCGGTTGACGCGGTTTTCTTCGTCTAATTCGTCCATTTCGCGGTTGAAGTCGTCTTCGTCACGGTGATCAAACATAGCGGTGACCTCCCTGTTCAGAACCTCACCCCCCCACCCCCCTCTCCTTTGGGAGAGGGGGATAAAGGCTGTGGGTGAGCGGCTAGAACATGAAACTTCCGTTACGGTACAGCACATCTCCATCAACGACGATTTCTGAACCATCGCGCATGTCACAGATCATATCCCAGTGAATGGCAGACTCGTTCACGCTGCCCGTTTCGGGGTAGCCGCGCCCAAGCGCCATGTGGATCGTCCCGCCGATCTTCTCATCGAACAGGATGTTGCCCGTGAAGCGCTGAATGCCGAAATTCGTGCCGATGGCGAACTCGCCAAGGTAGGCTGCACCCGGATCGGTGGCGATTTGGGAGAGCAGATATTCTTCGTTCTTCTTGGCCGTCGCGCTGACGACCTTCCCGTTTTCAAAGCGGAGTTCAACACCCTCTACGACGCGGCCCTCCCGGATGGCCGGGTAGGTGAAGCGCACCCAGCCGTTCACAGAATGTTCTACCGGCCCAGTGAAGATTTCGCCGCTGGGCATGTTGTGCGTCCCGGTTGAATTGACGAAGGTACGGCCCTCGATGCTCAGCGTCAGGTCGACGTTGGGACCGCGCACGACCACGTTTTTGCGGCCCTTGAGCCAGTCGACATACTTCTGCTGGTTATCGCCCAGTTCGCGCCACAGCCGGATCGGGTCGGGTTGGTCGGCGAAGGTAGCCTTGTAGACGAAATCCTCAAATTCGGTCAGGCTCATATCGGCCTCTTGCGCATAGGCTTCCGTCGGGAATTGGGTCAACGTCCAGCGCTGATCGTTGGTGGCACTCCGTTCAAAACGGATTTTGCTGAGTTCCGCACGGGATTTGGCCCTTAGCGCGATCCGTTTGGGGTCGATGGACGTGCCAGAACGGGTGTTGTTGGTGCTACGAATGGCGATCAGGACTTTGGCTTGTCTGGCGGCCCAATCTTCGAGGGGGGAGATGTATTCGAGTTGCTCTTGGCTGGCATGGCGCAAGAAGAAATCGCCCATTTGCTCATCGGAGAGGGCGACGAGGCAATGCCCGCCCGCCTTGACGACTTCCTTATACGTCTCGCGGATCAGGGGCAGGCCGCTGAGTTCGCCGTTGATGATCACGGTTTCGCCGGGTTGGACGGCTACCGAATATTGAACAAGGGTGTTCGCTAAACGTGCAATGCGCGGGTCGGTCATGAGGGGTGTTCTCGCTTCTTTACAAAATTGACAAAGCCGATCATAACGGCAAATGAACGCCTTTGCCAGAAAGTAGCGCCGCCCGCCCGCTTGTTTATGATCGCGTTTTGTATAACAATGCAACCATCAACGTGCTGGTGTGGGGCGGCCCTTTGCCGAAGGGCAAGTTTAGGGTTAGACTAACAGTTGTCTACGGGAGGGAAGGGCATGATCTACGGCAGGCTGGATGTTTACTGGCCGAACAGTCCATCAGAGAGTTTTCCTTTAGAAAAGCCAACCGTTGCGATTGGCCGTTCATCAGGCAATGACATTATGCTTGATGCCACGTCCGTTTCGCGCTACCACATCAGCATTGCTTACGAAAACGGGCAAGTGATCCTGCGTGACCTTGAATCCGTCAACGGCACGTACATTGACGGCCAGCGCATTAAGCCCAACGAACCCTATTTGTTACGGGGGGGCGAAGAAATCCAAATTGGCGACCTGCGATTGATCTTCCAGCCTCGCCAAGATGATATTCCCACCCAACCTATCTCTTCCCAGACGGCGGTGCTCACGGCTCCCACGCTTCAACTCCCATCCACGGAGGCGAAGTTCCGAGTCGATGTCGAATCCCCGATTGCTCCGGTCACCCCCGGCGCACATGTCCAAACGACAGTGATCGTCACCAACCAAAGCGACCAGACCACGCGCTACGTCGTGGAGGTCTCTGGTCTCCCCAAAGATTGGGCGCGGGTAGACCGCCCCGAACTTGAAGTCCGGCCCAGCGAACAGGCCTTCATTACCCTGAACTTCAAACCCCTCCGGCGGAGCGACAGCGCCCCCGGCGAGTATTCTGTGACCGTCAAGGTCTGGGACAAAGAACAGCCCGATATGCCGATTAGCATCGTCATTCCGCTGGTCGTGCGTTCCTACAGCGGCTTTGGCATGGCCCTTGCCTCAGAGCGGGTAGAGTTGCCTAACCCCCTCGAGTTGTACATCCACAATCAGGGCAGTGGGCCGTTACCGATTGTCCTGTTCGGCAAGACACAGGGCGATGTGCTGATATTCGATATGCAGCCCGCCCGCGTGGTGCTTTCGGCGGGCGAACGGCGCGTGGTGCGCGGCTACATGCGGCCCCGCCAACGGCCGCTGATGGGCGGCACACAAATTGTGCCGTTTGATGTGCTTGTACAGTCGCAAGACGCCTCCGCCTTCCTCGCCACCATTCCGGGGGTGGCCGTCTACAAGCCCGTGATCACTGGGTGGCGGGCGGTGTTGCCCCTCCTCGCTATCCTGATCGTGCTGTTGGGGGCCATCTTCGCCCTGACGCGGCCCCGCGCCGCAGAGGTGCAAGGCTTCACCGCCTCGCCCTCCGCCTTGCTCCGCAATGTGAGCCAACCCCTCGACGTGGCGTGGCGGGTTGCCAACGCTAAAAACGTCCGCATCGAGTACCGAGATGCCCAAAATCGCATCTTGCAGCAGGCCTTTGAGCCAAACGCCGACAGCCGTTTCATCGTCATGCCGACGGACGGGGCCTTCACGCTGAGCCTGATCGCGCTGGGGGACGACGATCAGGAGGTGCGGCGGGAGCTGACCCTGCCCGCCGCCTTTCCCGCTTGCCAAACCCGCAAAGCGGATGCCCCGCTCTACGAGGGACCGGGCGTCAGCTACCGGCTCGTGCGGGTCATTCCGCAATTGGGGACGCGGGTAGAGCTGGATCGGCAGGATGGAAAGGCCGAATGGGTGCGCACAACCGCGCCAGAGTATTTGGGGGGATGGATGCCCCTCTCGTGGTTGGATTGCGGCGCGCTACAAGTAGCCAATTTGATGGTTCCGGCACAGGGGGAAGTCCCGCCGCCGCCGACTCTCACCCCAACTCCGACGAGTACACCCACGCCAACAGCAACAGCGACCAATACGCCCACCAACACGGCTACGCCAACGGCGACAGCGACCCACACGCCCACCCACACGGCCACGCCAACAGCAACAGCGACCCACACGCCCACGCATACGGCGACGGCGACTTACACTGTGACGGCGACCCATACCGTTACGCCAACAATGACGGCGACAGCCACGCACACGGCTACACCGACCCACACGCCCACGCATACGGCGACGGCGACCCATACTGCGACAGCGACGGCCACGCACACCCCTACACCGACAATCACTGCCAGCCCGACCCGCCCGGTCACCAACACAGCGACCCGCACCCCCTCGCTGACGCCCACGCCAACTCAGTTGCGGAGCAATACGCCTGTCATCCGAATCTTTTAGACCTTCTTCGTTCGTATCTAACGTTCACCCAACGTTTAGTTATAATTGATAAGAATTACGCTATGCTATGGGGGGGAAGTCCCCCCTCAGCGGGCGTGTGGTTCCGTCTGGCCCGCTTCTGAACGTCGGGAGGGGTTAAACACTTCACACAATTGGTTTATTGCCCCTTTTAGGGGTATATATTCCCGAAAACTTTGCTGAGTCAGTGCAGGAGTCCTCTTGTTTAAGCGAATATTCGCGCTCGTCAGCATCCTACTCTGCTTGCTTGCCTTAGCCGTTCCTCCCCTTGCTACGCCTGCTGTCGCGCAAAATGCCCTCGTCAGCCTAACGCTTGAAGCAGGCTACGAAGGCTACTTCCGCGAAGGCAAGTGGACGCCCGTCCGCGTCTTGCTCTCCAACACGGGGGCGGATGTTTCAGGAACCCTCCGGATTTTTGCAACCGATGTTGTCAACGATCCATCGGAGTCGTATGCGGCCAGCATCGATCTGCCGCAGGGATCGAGCAAAGGGGTGTTCATCTACCTCCCGCTAACAGCGCAAGCCCAGCAAGTCCGGGTAGAACTTGCCACAGCAGACCGCGTGATCGCCTCTGAGACACGGCCAGTACGCCCAGCCCGTGTCTCAGACATCCTGTTCGCCGTGATCACGGAATCGCCGCGCGGCTCAGTCGACTTGCGGAATTTCCGCAGTGGTATCGGCGATTCCTACCAAGCTAACTGGCGCACGGAGAACGTCCCACGCTTGGGGGAGGCCCTGCGCGGCCTCGACGCCCTGATCCTCACTGATGCAGACTCCGGTAATCTGTCGACGGATCAGCGCGAGGCGATCCGTGATTGGGTGCTGGCGGGCGGCCACCTCATTGTGACGGGCGGCCCCAACTGGCAACGGACGGCGGCGGGGGTAGCGGGTCTGTTGCCCGTCCAGCCGAACGGAACCCTGACTCTGACGAGCATGTCACCGTTGGCCCGCTTTGCCGGCGTGAGCGATGCCCTCGCCGTGCCTTCGGGGGGGAGCATCGTCGTCACCCAGAGCGTGCTTCTGCCCGGATCAGAAGTGCTGGCCGAACAGAGCGGGACGCCCCTGTTGGCCCGTCGGAAGTTGGGCGGTGGCGTGGTGGATTACCTCGCCGTTGATCCCGGCCTCGAACCACTGCTTTCATGGGCGAACCGCGGCCAATTCTGGTTCACGTTGCTCACCACCAGCGGTCAGCGCCCAACATGGACAAACGGCATCATCAACCCGGATCGGGCCATCGCCGCTGCCGACCAGATCAAGGGCTTGCGCCTGCCGGATGTGGCCCAGTTGGCCGTATTTTTGATGATCTACATCATCGTGATCGGCCCCCTCAACTACCTCATTTTGCGCCGTTTGAACCGCCGTGAATGGGCATGGTTCTCCATCCCGCTGATCGTGATATTGGTGGCGGGCCTGTACTATGCGACTGGCTTTAATTTGCGCGGCACGCAGGCCATCGTGAACCGCTTGGCACTGGTACAGGTATGGCCCGGTACAGAACGCGGCCAAGTCGATGCGGTGATCGGGGTATTGGCCCCCCGCCGCAACGTGTACGATTTCGGCGTACAAGCGGGACTCACCCTCCGCACCCTGACCGGCCAAGAATTCGGCGCCCCCAGCAACCTGATCATCTATGAAGATGGCAACTACGAGGCAAAAGCCTTCCCCGTTGATGCGGGGACAACCGTCCCCTTTGCGGCCTCTGGCTTCGTCGCCGTCCAGCCGTTGGAAGGGGAGGCGCGGGTACAGCTGACGCCCGGCACACTCAGCACGCCATCGAATGAGGCGGGGGTCGTCGGAACGCGCTTTGTGGGCACGATCACCAACACAACGGGCATGATCCTCCGTGATGTTACCGTCCTCGCGGCAGGCGGGTCGCAGCAGTTGGGGACGCTGCAAATTGGCGAGACACGCACCTTCCGCATCGATGTGACCGCCCGCCAATCCCCGCCCATTTCGCTGGGGAGCGGAAATTGGGCGGCCCTGTATGCTGGGCGGGGCACTTCCCGC
>Ga0272446_1007920_pt1 | contig 10358 bp, 8 predicted proteins | sample YNPCB0061_FD_194587 | JGI IMG/M metagenome (GOLD analysis project Ga0272446, IMG submission 194587) | Hot spring microbial mat communities from Yellowstone National Park, WY, United States - YNP-CB-006-1 | ecosystem: Environmental > Aquatic > Thermal springs > Hot (42-90C) > Sediment | place... | reverse complement strand
AGAACCCCGCCTACCCCGATACCCTCTATGTTGACGCCCTGATCGGCCCGGATACGGTCAACACCGTCCCGCCCGCTACGCTCGCGGCGCTGCTCGACCACGCCCATCCCGCCCCCACCATTGATGCTGACGTGGACGAGGCCCGCGCCCAAATGGACCGCTTGGCGGGCTTGGGCATTTCGATGGAGGCCGTCACCGATAAGCTGCTCCAAGATGGGGTTGCTGCCTTCGTCAAATCATTTGAGTCGCTCATGAACAGCATCGCCAGCAAACGCGAAGCAATCATCGAGAAGGTGCAGCGCCGCTCGGCCAAGTTGGGCGGGTATGCGTCCGACGTGCAAGCGGCCATGATGCGCCTCAGCCAAGAAAACATCATCCCGCGCTTGTGGGCCAAAGACCACACCATTTGGAAGCCCGAACCAACTGAGATCACCAATCGGCTGGGCTGGCTAGACGTGGCGGAGCGCTTGGGCACGCCCGAAAACATCCGGGCCGTGCACGCCCTCACCGATGAAGTGTGGGCCGACGGAATCACCCACGCCGTATTACTCGGAATGGGCGGCTCTAGCCTCGCGCCGGAACTCTTCGCTAAGGTGTATGGTGCGGGCGTGGGCGATCTGGACGTGACCGTGATGGATACCACCGATCCCGACGCGGTGCAGGCTTGCCTCGCTGCTTACCCGCCGCAAAAGACGCTCTACATCGTCTCCAGCAAGTCCGGCGGCACGGTGGAAATGATCTCGCTGTTCAAATTCTTCTACAACGTGGTGCTGGAACACTATGAAGGGGATACGACCAAAGCGGGCAGCCACTTCATCGCCATTACCGACCCCGGCAGCGGCCTCGCCGACATCGCCCAGCAGTACCAATTCCGTAAAACCTTCCTAAACGACCCCGAGATCGGCGGGCGCTATTCGGCCCTGTCGTACTTCGGCCTCGTCCCCGCCGCCATTGACGGCGTCGACCTGCCCCGCCTACTAGACCGGACGGCCCAAATGTCTGCGCTGTGCAAGCCCAGTCCCGATCCGGTCTACAATCCGGGCGCGTGGTTGGGCGTGATCATGGGCGTGATGGCGAAGGCCGGGCGCGATAAACTGACGATCATCACCTCGGCGGGCATTGCCAGCTTCGGCGATTGGGCTGAGCAATTGGTGGCTGAATCGACGGGCAAGGAGGGGCGCGGAATCCTCCCCGTCGTCGGCGAGACGGTGGGCGTCCCCGCCATGTATGGGTCGGATCGGCTGTTCGTGCACCTCCGTCTGGTCGAGGATGAAACGTACCTGCCCGCGTTGGCCGCCCTCGAAGCTGCCGGACACCCTGTCGTCTACTTCACCTTGAATGATGAATACGACCTTGGTGGGCAATTTTTGCTGTGGGAAATCGCTACGGCGGTGGCGTCGTGGCTGTTAAGCATCAACCCCTTTGACCAGCCCAACGTCGAGAGCGCCAAAATCCTTGCGCGGCAAATGGTCGCCGCCTACATCGAACGCGGGGCGCTCCCGCCGCAGACCGCCGCCCTCACCGACGGTGCGATCACGGCCTACGGGGACGACGTCACAGGGGCCGATGCCCCCACCGCCTTCCGCGCCTTCCTGAGCAAGGCCGGGCCGGACGGGTACATCGCACTTCATGCCTACCTCCCGCCTTCGGAAGCCACCTCCGACCTGTTGCGGGCCATGCAAACCGCCATTCGGGAGCACACCAAGCGGGCGGTCACGGTTGGTTACGGGCCGCGCTTCCTGCACAGCACGGGCCAACTGCACAAAGGCGACGGCGGCAAGGGGATTTTCATCCAGTTCACCAACGACCCCGCCCACGACACCCCGATCCCCGAAGTGGCGGGCAAGCCGGACTCCAAGATCAGTTTTGGGGTGCTGAAGATGGCCCAAGCGCTCGGCGATGGTCAGGCGTTGCGGGCCAACAACCGCCCTGTGATCCGGTTCCATTTGGGCGCTGACGTGATGGGCGGCCTGAAGCGCCTACTAGAAGGGTTGTTACAGGTATGAGTACCGAAATAGACCTGAATACGCTCAAGGCGCGGGCGGCTGAACGGGCCGTTGCGATGGTTGAGTCCGGCATGGTGCTGGGGCTTGGCTCCGGCAGCACGGCCCTATTTGCCTTGCGCTACCTTTCGGCTCTGATCCGGGAGGGGAAACTGCGCGATGTGGTGGGCGTACCGACTTCGGTTCGGGTCGAGCAGGAGGCGACCCGGCTGGAAATCCCGCTGGTGAGCCTTGACGATCGGCCTGTGATCGACCTGACCATCGACGGGGCGGACGAAGTAGACCCCGACCTGAACCTGATCAAGGGCGGGGGCGGGGCGCTCCTTCGGGAAAAGATCGTCGCGCAGGCAAGCCGCCGCGAAGTGATCGTGATAGATGAAAGCAAACTCTCCCCCCGTCTGGGCACAAACTGGGCCGTCCCTGTGGAGATCGTGCCATTTGGGTGGTCGTCTACGGCCCGCTATCTCGAATCAATCGGGGCGGTGCCAAAGCTCCGTACCAACGCCGATGGCACGCCCTACCGCACCGACCAAGATAACCTGATCCTTGATTGCACCTTCGGGCCGATGGCCAACCCGTCGGAGATTGCGACCAAGATCAAGGCGCGGGCGGGCGTCGTGGAACACGGTTTGTTCTTGGGCTTGGCCACCGAAATCATCGTTGCCAGCGCCAACGGCATCCGACGGATTACGCGGGCCTAGCGCGGCGGGTTCTGGCACAAAAAAGCCCCCAACTTGCCGACTGGCAATGGGGGCTTTTTGTTTGCGGCGGGGAACGGGCAGGGTCGTCCGTTGGCGCAAGCGCCCCCCGACGGAAAACCGCTTGCTAATCCGGCAGAATCTTTGTGCCCATGAAGGCGTCAAGCCAGATCAGCAGAAGGAGGGCAACGGGCAATGCCGTGAGGGGCAGAAGCGGCACATTCACAAAGCTGATCAGCAGGACGGCGTCCAGCGGGATCGGTTCCTTACCCCACAGGGCCGGAACAAACGTGAAGGAAGCCGCCGTAACCGCCCCACCAAGCACAAAAGCCAACACCCATACAAGGATGCGGCGGGCCTGCAAGGTGTTATCTTGCTTGGCGGTGGCCTCCGGCTGGGACGCCGCAGCTTGCTCTACGGGCTTATCGGTCATGGATGAGACTCCTCATTGAGTGGCGACTAATACAGATTTTAACGGGCGACGGGCGGGCCGTCAACACATGTGGGAAAATGCCCGCCGCCCGTCTCTGGTAGAATCGGCCAAGCTACTGAGCCGGTTCTAGCCAGTACACCCCGCCTTCACCCTCCGCCGTCCACCCGATTTGGCCATTGTAGTTCACTTGCCACCACACGTACCCATCCCCACACACGGGCTGGGAGAGGACGGTGAACACGCCCCCCGCCGGAATTTCCCCGATCACGGTGCTGATCTGGCGATTCCGGCTCGGCGCAGTGCGAAGTGCATTCGGGAGGCCGGGCGTGACGCGCCCCCGCCCCCCCTGCGTGAGCCGCGACGGTAACCCGAACCCGCAAAGGAGCGGCTCTAGCCAGTAAGTGCGGCCTTCCCCTTCCGGCGTCCAGCCCGTGACGCCCAAATAGCTGACCTGCCACCACGCAAAGCCGTCCGCACAGATGGGGCCGTTCAGGACGGTGAAGACCCCGCCACCGGGGATGCTCCCGATCACGGTGCTGACGTTGTTGTTGATGGTCGGTTGGCTGCGGATGGCGTTTGGTTGGCCGGGCGTCACCCGGCCCTGATTGCCAATCAGCAGGCGGGTGGGCAGCAGCGGCGGGCAGGCGTTCGCCACGGGGAAGGGTTCCAGCCAGTACACGCCATTTTCGCCCTCCGCCGTCCAGCCAATCAGGTTGTTGTAGCTAATTTGCCACCAGTAGTAGCCCTCGTTGCAGACCGGGCCGTTGAGCACTTTGAACGTCCCGCCGGGCGGGATAGACGCCAACTGCACCGAACGGGCATTGCGGGAGGGGCGGGCGGGTTCGCTGTTCAGGGCGTTGTTGAGGGGCGGGTTCAGCGTCACCCGGCCCTGAATCCCGACGCTCAGACGGGGGGCGAGGGCGCAGCCAACGGCGGGAGCCACCGTCGGCGGCGGCACGGTGGCCACGACGCCCGCGGGCTGCACGCGCCACGTATTGGCCGCCCACACCACGTAGCCGGGGCGGTTGGCCAATAACAAATCTGTGCCGGGCAGGAAGAGCGTTTTACCGCCGCGCAAGATGAAAATGCCATTAGCCACATAGGCGAGGGCTTGTCCGCTCCGTGCGATGGCGATTTGGTTAGGGTTACCGGTGAACGGTAGCAGAACGGCCTGCCCATTGGCCGCCCCGAACCAGCGCAGGCCGCCATCGTTGGGGTTGGGCGTAAAGTAAGCCGTCACGCCGCCTGCCGCACCGCTCGTGATTTCGGGGAAGCCGGGACTGGGAATCGTCGTCCCGTTGATCGGGTTCACCAGCACCCAATTGCCGCCCGCGTAGTACACCCCGATATACGGCTGAGTCTCCAAGGTGACCCAGTGGAAATCGTATACAGAGGTCGTGGCAGGTGGGAGTTGGAATTGCCCGCGCAACGCGCCCGAATTGTCGTACACGAAAAGCAGTTCGGCGAAGGTGTTGTTATTGTTGGCCATCACCGGCACGCGGATCGCAATTCCGCCCGCTGACCAGCGCGGCCCCGTCACGCCGAGGATGTTAAATTCCCCCACGACCCGGATCGGGCTAGTGGCGCGGATGGCATTCGTCAGCACGTCGAAGATCACCAGCCGCCAGTTATCGCGGTTCCCGATCACCTCCGATTCGACCCATGCGAGTTGCGTCCCGTCCGGCGACCACGCGGGGTCGAAACGGCGGATGAACGTCTCCGTTGGCGCACCCGTGCCAAACGTGGCGTTTGTGGGCTGCTCGGCGAGGCGGACGGCCTGCCCAGTCGTGAGGCTCCATACCCAGATGTTGGCCGGTGGAATGTTGGGCGTCTCCCCAAATTGGCGCAACGCCGGAATCGCTACTTCGGCAGTAGAGGCATAGGCGAGGCGCGTCCCATCCGGGGAAATGACGGGCGGTTGGTTGTAGCCCCACTGCGTCAGTTGGCGGAGGATGGCCGTCGATTCGTCGTAGCTCCAAATATCACCATTCAGCAGCATAATCAACGGGCCGTCACCTTGTGCGCGGGCGGGCGTGGCTGCCGGAAGGGGCCATGTGGCCGCACCGACGGTCAACATTAGAGCCAACAGGAAGGCAAAAACGGGGCGGTTGCGCGTCATTTCTCGTAAATCTCCTCTACGGGGAGCATAGCACTCCCCTTATTTTACGTTCGGAATGACCAACACCTTTCGGGCGATTTGCGTGCTAATGGTGTGCGGCTCGGCATCGCCCCCGATCTTGACGCCAATGGTGTCGTTGAGGGGCGCTCGGCTCGTCAGGATCACCAACGCACCGGGGACCAAGCCCAGATCGGACAGATAGCGCAACACCTCCGGAGTCTGGTCAATAATCCGGCTGACCTCGCTGCCTTGAAGCGTCTCGAGGTCGCACAGGAGGATCAGGTTAGGGACGTTAAGCGTCCCATCGGCGGCGGGGATCGGGTCGCCGTGGGGGTCGATCAGGGGTTGGTCGAGGGCCTCTGCAATGCGGGCCTCCAACCGCTCGGAGATGTGGTGCTCCAACCGATCCGCCTCATCGTGAACTTCATCCCACGTGAAGCCAAGTTTTTGGGTCAGGTACAGTTCTAAGAGCCGATGGTGACGAATGATCTCAAGGGCGATGCGTTGACCGGCCTCCGTTAGGCGGACGCCCCGGCGGGGTTCGTGGGTCAGCAGTTGGGGGATGTTCTCGCCAGACGAAAGGCGCTTGATCATCTCGGTGACGGATGGGGCGGCAATATCGAGGGCGCGAGCCAAGAGGGTCGTTGGCACGGGGTCGGTTTGTTGCTCTAACAGGTACACATGTTTCAGGAAGTCTTCGACGGCGGGCGTGCGCCATTCGCCGCGCAGAGTGTCAGCCATCGGGTGCGCTCCTTCATTGTTGATAGCCTGAGTCTATCACGAATCGGGGTGTTGTTCAGCCCCAAGATAGCAGGGGGTTCCCCGATAAGATTAAAAAACAGCATAAATTCGCTTAGATTCTGATCAGAAGCACGCCATGCCGTCCGAAAAAACCTTAAGATCAATTTGTGTGCCGCGATGTATTGTAAGAAAAGGAATGGCGATGATCGACGAAACTCGGTTTGATTTGGCGCGACGGGCGATTGAACGTGCCGCACAGAAACTCCAGCTTGGCGACCTTGATAGTGCTATCGCCCTGTACCAAGATGCCATCCGCCTGCACCCGACGGCAGAAGCCCATACCTTGCTGGCACAGGCCTACGGCGCGCTGGGTCTGTACGAAGATGCCATCGAAGAGGGAATGCGGGCTATCGCCCTCGACCCCGACTACGGCAACCCCTATAACGATATTGGCGCGTACCTGATGGCGATGGATTGTTGGGAAGCGGCCTTAGAATGGCTGGAGAAGGCACTCCATGCGCCGCGCAGTGAACACCCTGCCTACCCCTACATGAACTTGGCGCGGGTCTACCTGCATTTTAAGCAGGAAATCAGGGCGCTTCGGGCGTTCCGCAACGCTTGGGAAGCCGAGAATTACCTGCCAGCCCTCGACGCCTACGAGGAGTTAGCAGGCAAACTGAACTAGCCGCAACCCTCCCCCCGATCTCAGGTGGAATCGGGGGAGAGGACACGCACGCTAGCAAATGCGGGGAAGTTGTTCGCCGGTGAGCATGTCGATGATGCGGCTGCCGCCAATGGCCGAACGGAGCGTGACCAACCCGGCAGGAGAGTCCGCCACCGCCCCGATCTGCGTAGCAGTGGGTTCATAGCCGCGCAGGATTTCAACCGCCCGCGCCGCGTCTTCGGGGGCGACGAACGCCGCAAAGCGCCCCTCGTTCGCCACGTATAACGGGTCAAAACCCAGAATTTCGCACGCGCCGCGCACGTCATCCCGCACGGGGATCCGCCGTTCTTCAATGTGAATGGCCCGCCGCGAGGCCTCTGCAATCTCGACGAGGGCGCTGGCCAGCCCGCCGCGGGTCAGGTCGCGCAGGCAATGCACCCGTATCCCCGCATCGATCAGGGCATGGACGGGCGCGGCGAGCGGGGCGCAGTCGCTCTCGATGGCGCCCTCAAATTCCAACCCCTCCCGCACGGCCATGATCGCCATGCCGTGCCGCCCAATATCGCCGGATAGGATCAGCGCATCGCCGGATTGGACGTGGGCCGGGCCAATGTGCAGCCCATCGGCCACCACGCCCACCCCCGACGTGTTGATGAAAATGCCGTCTCCCTTGCCCCGATCCACAACTTTGGTATCGCCTGTGACGATCTGGACGCCGATGGCGGCGGCTTGCGCACGCATCGATTGCACCACGCGCCAGAAAGTCTCCATCGGCAGGCCCTCTTCTAAGATGAAGCCAACGCTCAGGTACAGCGGGCGCGCCCCACACATAGCCAGATCGTTCACTGTGCCACACACGGCCAATTTGCCAATGTCGCCGCCGGGGAAGAACAGCGGACGAACCACGAACGAGTCGGTAGTGAAGGCGAGGCGGCCCGTCAGCGGCGGTAAGATGGCCCCGTCATGGCGCGATTCGAGGATCGGGTTGCCGAAGGCCGGAACGATCACCGCTTCGATCAGGCGGTGCATGAGTTTGCCGCCGCTGCCATGCGCCATCAAGACGTGTGGGTACTCGGTGATTGGGAGGGGGCAGGTCAGGTTAAAATCGAAGGGGGTCATGCTTCAGCTTTCTCCAGTCGGCGGTAGCGGTAATAGGCCGCACATGCCCCCTCGCTGCTCACCATCGTTGCGCCGAGCGGATGTTCGGGCGTGCAGCGCGTCCCGAAGGCCGGGCACTGGGTGGGCTTGAGCGCCCCTTGCAAGACGAGGCCAGATTTGCACTCGGCGGGTTCGGGCACGCTTTGGGCGGCCACCCCGAAGCGAGTCTCGGCGTCAAAGGCGGCGTATTCGGGCCGCAAGCCTAGCCCACTTTGCGGAATCTCCCCGATTCCGCGCCACTTGCGCGGCACGACCTGAAAAACGTGCCGGATGAAGTCCTGCGCATAGGAATTGCCCGCTCGCTGTACGGCCCGGCTGTACTGATTTTCGACTTCGGCGCGGCCTTCTTCCAACTGCTTGACGGCCATGTACACGCCCTGCAAAATGTCCAGCGGCTCAAAACCCGTCACCACGAAGGGCACGCGGTATTTTGCGGCGAGGGGTATGTATTCTTCGTAACCCATCACGGCGCAGACGTGCCCAGCGGCGAGGAAGGCCTGCACCCGATTGCCCGGCGAATTGAGGATCGCCTCTACAGCGGGCGGAACCAGCACATGCGAGACGAGGAGCGAGAAGTTCTCGACCTTCGTTTGGGCGGCCTGATAGACGGCCATCGCGTTGGCGGGGGCCGTCGTCTCAAACCCAACGGCGAAGAAGACGACCTGCTTGGTCGGGTTCTCGCGGGCGATCTTGACGGCGTCCATTGGGGAGTACACGATCCGCACGTCGCCGCCTTCGGCCCTCACACTGAGCAGGTCTTTGGCACTGCCCGGCACACGGAGCATATCGCCAAAGCTAGTGAAGATCACGTCCCGGCGGGAGGCAATGTCAATGGCCTTGTCGATCAGTTCAAGGGGCGTCACACACACCGGACACCCCGGCCCATGGAGCAGGTTCACGCCCGACGGCAACAACTGATCGACCCCGAATTTCATAATGGCGTGCGTTTGGCCGCCGCACACCTCCATCAACGTCCATTCGCGGGTGGTGATGCGGGCTAACGCCTGTGCGTATTGGCGGGCCATTTCGGGGTCGCGGTATTCCTGAATGTACTTCACGCGATGCCCTCCCCGTCTTCAAATTCGGTCAGCTCGCCCATCTCGCGCAGGTATTCAAAGACCTTTTGCGCTTCCTCCGGGTCGATGGTGTTGAGGGCAAACCCCACATGGACGATCACATAGTCACCGACTTGGGCTTCGGGAGTGTAGGCCAAGTTCGCCTCCTTGACGATCCCGCCGAAGTTGACGCGGGCCACGCGGGTCAGGGGGGCTTCGCCACTAATGCTCAAGATTTTTCCGGGCACTGCTAAACACATGTCGCGTATCCTATTCCGATAATAACCGTTATCGTGCGATCTAGCCGCCTGCCTTCCGGCGGCGGAGTTCCCGCGCTGCCCCGACGATCTGCCCTAGCGAAATTCCGCCGTCGTTGGGCGGGACGTTCCGGCTGTAGAACGGCATTCGCCCGTCTTGTGCCAGCCGCCGGAAGGCCGATTCCAGCAAGCGCTTATTCTGAAAGACGCCGCCCGCCAAAACCACGCGCTCCACATTGACCGCCCGCGCCGCCGCCGCGATCATCTCTGTGAGCGTGTTATGGAACTTAGCGGCCATTTCGCCTACGCGCACCCCTGTCCTGAGATCGGCCAGCAAGGCGTGGATCATCGGTCCCCAATCCAGCACGCCGTCGGCGACCTCAAACGGGTAGACCGCATCGGTTGGGGCGGAATCGGCGGCAAATTCAAGTTGCATGGCGGCCTGTCCCTCGTAATCGGCCCGGAGGGAGAGGCCCGTAATAGCCGCGACGGCATCGAACAGCCGTCCGGCACTGCTGGTCAGGGGAGAGTTTATCCCACGCGTGAGGGCCGTCAATAGGACGGGCAATTCTTGGGGCGTGAAGGCATCGTAAATCGGGAAATCGTGCTTGTGATAGCTCCCTTTGGGGCCATCGGGGTGAAAGAGGGCATACAGTAGCCCCAACGCCGCCCGTCGCGGCTCCCGAACGGCTTTTTCCCCGCCCGGCAACGGGAAAGGCCGCAAATGTGCTACCCGTTCATAGCCAGAATCGGTCACGTGCAGGAATTCCCCGCCCCAGATCGTGCCATCGGGGCCGTACCCCGTGCCGTCCCACGCCACGCCGAGCACCTCCCCCGTCAGGCCGTGTTCAGCCATACATGCCAAAACGTGGGCGTAGTGGTGCTGGATCGGGATCACAGGGAGGGCGTTTTGGGCCATGCGCTGCCCGATCTGGGTCGAACGGTAATCGGGGTGCAGGTCGACGGCAATGGCAGTCGGCTGAATATCGTACAGGTTCACAAAATGGTTGACGGTGCGCTCAAAGACGGCGGCGGCCTCCGCCGAGTCCAGATCGCCGATGTGCTGGCTGATGAGCGCTTTCGATTCGACGGTGATAGCGATGGTGTTCTTCTGATGAGCGCCCATCGCCAAGAGGGGCGGTACGCCCTCTGGGAACAGCGGCGCAAGATTGACTGGCAGCGGCGCGTAGCCCCGCGCCCGCCGGAGGATCATCTCCCGCCCGTTGACCA
>Ga0272446_1007919_pt1 | contig 10358 bp, 11 predicted proteins | sample YNPCB0061_FD_194587 | JGI IMG/M metagenome (GOLD analysis project Ga0272446, IMG submission 194587) | Hot spring microbial mat communities from Yellowstone National Park, WY, United States - YNP-CB-006-1 | ecosystem: Environmental > Aquatic > Thermal springs > Hot (42-90C) > Sediment | place... | reverse complement strand
GTTCGCCGTGCATGGCCAGCTTCATCATTCGCGATGCCCAGGGCCGGGTCTATCCCGCTCAAAGCAAGCGACTGGCTCCGGATTTCTTCTTTCATCCCCAGGTCTATCGGGCCACAGGCGAGCAGGTGCGACTGCCGGCCGGTCGCTACACCGTCGAGTGCCGACGCGGCCCCGAGTCGATCCCCGAACGACGCGAACTGGTGGTGGGCGATAGTCCTGTGACCTTCTCCTATCAGGTCAAACGCTGGATCGACACGGCCAAACGCGGCTGGTATTCCGGCGACCACCACATCCACGCCGCCGGCTGTCAGCACTACGAGAATCCCACGGAGGGAGTCGAGCCAATCGACATGTTCCGCCACATCACCGGCGAGGATCTGCGCGTCGGCTGCTGCCTGACTTGGGGGCCGTGCTTCGACTACCAGAAGCGATTCTTCAAGGGCCGGCCTGATCCGGTGTCGCGCGATGACTTCCTGCTCCGCTACGATGTCGAGGTTTCGGGATTCGGCTCACACGCCTCGGGCCATCTGTGTTTGCTCAATCTCAAACAGCAGATCTATCCGGGCGGCGATTCCAAGCACCACTGGCCGACGCTCGGACTGAACACCCTGCGCTGGGCCAAGAAACAGGGAGCCATCTGCGGCCCGGCGCACTCCGCTGCAGGCCTGACGCGAGCCGTCGATCGACTGCCCGGCGGCAAGGACGGCCCGCATCGCCTGCCCAACTGGGACATCCCGGCCTATGACGGCATCGGAGCCAACGAGTTCGTCATGAACGTGCCGCACGAGTTGCCCGGCCCGGATGGCAAGTTGCTGCCGGCGGTCGATTTCATCTCCGCGATGGACACCGACCGCGTTGCCGAGTGGAATATGTGGTATCACACGCTGAATTGCGGCTATCGCGTTCGCGTCTCCGGGGAGACCGACTTCCCCTGCATCTACGGCGAGCGAGTGGGCATCGGCCGGGTTCACGTCCAGGTGGATGGCAAGCTCGACTGGGACAAGTGGGTACGCGGCATTGCCGAAGGTCGCAGCTACGTCACCGATGGCACCACACACCTGCTCGACCTGGAAGCCAGTGCCGGCGAGCGTCGCACGCGGTTGGGCATCGAGGGAAGCGAACTCAAGCTGGCCGCTCCCGGCAAGGTACAGGTGCGTTGTAAGGTGGCTGCTCGTCACGACGGTCGCAAGACGGTGCCGGTCGAACTGATCGTCAACAGCTATCCGGTGGCCACGCGAGATATCCGGGCCGACGGCACCGAGCAGGAACTGACCTTCGAGACGGAGTTGTCGCGCAGTAGCTGGCTGGCAGTGCGGGTCTTTCCCCACGCGCACACCAACCCGATCTTTGTGCTGGTGGATGGTCGGCCCATTCGAGCCAGTGCCCTGAGTGCGGAGTGGTGTCTGCGCGGCGTGGAACAGTGCTGGAAGGCTAAGCGTTCGACTTACAAGGTCGAAGAACTCAAGCAGGCCGAGGCCGACTACGACTTTGCGCGTCGCGCCTACCTGCGCATCAAGGCCGAAGCGGAGGGCAAGCCATGATCGGACTGATTCTGTTGCTGTTGTGCAGTGAGGCCGATGCCGAACTGACCCAGTTGCGCGGGCAACTGACTGGGTTGGCCCGCTCGCTGGAGAAGCTGGAGCGGCCGACTGGTCAGATCAGCCCGGCGCAACTGCTGGAGTTGGCTCGCAAGACAGACTGCGACGACATCCACAAGGCCCTCGAACCGCATGTGCTGTTCGTGCTGAACATCAACCCCGAGTCGCGCGTCAAGGTGGCACGCGGCAAGGCCATGGCGGAGTTGGCGGCCGGCAAATCGCTGGCCTTCCTGGTGCGCGTGGACAACACCACGGGCACCGCGCCGCTGCTGCGTGTCGGCGTGGATGAGGGGATTCCGGCCGACATGCTCTCTGGAGTGACGGCTCGCATTCATGCGGACAAGGATACCCCCGCCAAGCTAACGGGGGCAACCGTCGATTACCGCCTTGTCTGCATCGAGGCCAAGACTCCTGGTCGGCGAGAGGCTCTGTTCCGCTTCGACGTGGGCCAGGGAACTCAGGACGTGGGATTCCGCGGTGAAGTGGCCGTGTTGTTCAAGGTGACCGACAAGAAATGAGGGTTCGCACTCCGCCCGCTGACGCGGGGCGGCTCGCTCTGGCGAGCTAGGTTGCGTTAGCACCTGGAGGGTTCGCACTCCGCCCGCTAACGCGGGGCGGCTCGCTCCAGCGAGCCAGGTTGCGTTAGCACCTGGAGTGAAACCCCTCAAGGAGAGGCAGAGCCGTCCGGCTCAGGATCGTTCTTTTCTTCCGGTGGTTCCTCCACGGCCTGGATACCTCGTCGAGCCAGTGCCTGCCGGAGAAGATACTCGATCTGCCCATTGAGACTTCGCAACTCCTCCTCGGCCCAGCGTTGCAGGGCCGCCAGCAATCGTTCGTCGATTCGCAGCAAGAACGCCTTACGCGCCATGCTCTGCCTCCTGGGTACGGACGAACGTCATCAGTTGTACAGCGTGCCCGTGTTGAGAACCGGCTGCGGATTGCCGTGTCCGCACAGCACGACCATGAGGTTGCTGACCATCGCCGCCTTGCGTTCCGGATCGAGATCGATGACGTTTCGCTTGTTCAACTCGTCCAAGGCGTGTTCGACCATGCTGACGGCGGCCTCGACGATTTGCTGCCGAGCGGCGATCATGGCAGCGGCCTGCTGTCGCTGCAACATGGCGGCTGCGATCTCCGCCGCATAGGCCAGATAGCTGATCCGCGCTTCCAGCACCTCGACCCCGGCGATGTGCAATCGCTCGTGCAGTTCGTGCTTGAGTTCCTCGCCGATCTCCGCCGTGTTGCCGCGTAGCGAGCGTTCCTCGCCGTGGGCATCGTAAGGATACTTGCTGGCCAGGTTGCGCAGAGCCGCCTCCGACTGCACCTTGACGAACTCCTCATAGGCATCGACCTGGAAGACCGCATCGGTGGGATTGATCACCTTCCACACCACGACGGCGGCAATCTCGATGGGCGTGCCATCGTGATCGTTGACCTTGCTCGGCTTGCGCGAGTGACTGGCCGGCACCACGACCTTGCCGCTGGCATCTTTGACCTCCTCGGTGCTGTTGACTCCCGTCTCGAAGGTTCGCGCCCGCAGCGACACCAGCGTCCGCCAGTACAGCGGATTGCCGTAGAAAAAGCCCACCTCGCGGAGCGTGCCGACGTAAGCACCAAAGAGTTGGATCACTCGCGACTGGTTCGGCCCGTTGACGATGAAGCCGCAGGCCAGGAAGATGCCCAGCAGCAGCAGCAACACGGCCGACAGAACCAGCCAGCCCGATTTGTTGACGGCAGCCAGGATGAATAGCACTACGATAAGTGCCAACAGCCCCAGCAGGCCGAACAGCATGGGCCAGCCCGACATCAATTTCACTTCACGCTCTTGCATGGCGAAACCTCCCGTGTGGTGTTAGCTTGATGATATCATCTTGCAATCGCATTGTCCACCAGAGTATTCGTCGCAGAGGAGGAGATCTTGCGAGGAACCGAGTGAATCCCTGGACAGCGGCGCGGTAGAGCGAGACAATCGAGAAACGGGATTCGCAGAGCGATTTGAAAAGGGAATTGGCCATGAGCGTGACCGTGCCCGAGAGCTTCTTGCCGCAGGTGCCCTCCGACCGCACTTCCTCGACCGATGACGAGCGGATCGCCAACGTGGTGCCGTTGCCGCCTCCGGAGCATCTGATCCGCTTTTTCCCGATTCAAGGCACGCCGATTGAAGCTCTGGTGCATCACACCCGCGAACAAGTGCGCGACATCCTTCGCGGCAATTCGGATCGTCTGCTGGTGGTGGTTGGGCCGTGTTCGATCCACGATCCGGCCGCTGCGGTGGAGTATGCGGGTCGGCTACGGGAGGTGCGCGACCGGCTGGCGGACGATCTGGAGATCGTCATGCGCATCTACTTCGAGAAGCCGCGAACCACGGTCGGCTGGAAGGGATTGATCAACGATCCGTATCTCAACTGCAGTTTCCGCATCAACGAGGGATTGCGAATCGCACGGGATCTGCTGGTGCGTATCAACGATCTGGGAGTGCCGGCTGGCTCGGAGTTCCTCGACACCATCTCGCCACAGTACATCGGCGATCTGATTTCCTGGGGAGCCATCGGCGCGCGGACAACCGAATCGCAGGTTCATCGCGAACTGGCTTCGGGGTTGTCGGCACCGGTCGGCTTCAAGAACGGCACCGATGGCAATGTCCGCATCGCCGTCGATGCTCTGCTGGCCGCCCGACAGCGGCATCTGTTTCTGTCGGTTCACAAGAACGGTCAGGTATCCATCGTTGAGACGCGCGGCAATCCCGACTGTCATGTGATTCTCCGGGGAGGCAAGACTCCCAATTACGGCCCGGAAAGCGTGGCCAGCACTTGCAAAGAGCTAGCGGAGGCGGGCTTGCCCGAGCGATTGATGATCGATGTGTCGCACGCCAACAGTGGCAAGCAATTCAAACGACAGATCGAGGTGGCGACCGCCGTGGGCGAGCAGATTGCCGGCGGTGAGCGACGCATTATCGGAGTGATGGTGGAATCGCACCTACGCGAGGGCCGGCAAGACTTGGTGCCGGGCAAGCCGTTGGTCTATGGCCAGAGTATCACCGATGCCTGTCTGGGCTGGGAAGACACGGTGCCACTACTGGAAGGCTTGGCGCGATGTGTGCAAAAGCGGCGTAGACGCTAGGAGCGAGCCGCCCCGCCTTAGCGAGCGGAGTGATGAACTCCACCCGCTCACGCGAGGTGGCTCGCTGTTCCACCACCCGCTGACGCCAGGTGGCTCGCTGTTCCACCCGCTCACGCCAGGTGGCTCGCTGTTCCACCCGCTCACGCCAGGTGGCTAGCCTCTTCATCGCTGAAGGCTCCCTCTTGCAATACCTCTTTAAGCCGATTGCGCGAGACGTGCAACCGACGCTTGATGGTGCCGATGGGAACCTCGAACTCTCGAGCCATCTGTTCGAGGTTGCGACCGCGGATGTAGAAGGCGATCAACGTCGCTCGGTCAACCGGCTTGAGTTGCTCTAGAGCCTTGTACAACTCGCTAGCTCGCTCGCCCCGGATCAGGGCATCCAGGGGATTCGTACCGCTGGCCTGGGCACCATCGAGCAACTCGCTCTCGGCCTTCTGCAACGGCCCCTTGCGGGTAAGGCGATTGATGGCCATCCGCACGGTGATCTGCCGCAGCCAGCCGGGAAAGCAGGCGGCATCACGCAACTGCGGCAACTTCTTCATGGCGTGCAGGAAGACCTCCTGCATCAACTCCTGCGCATCCGTCGGATTGCGCAGGCGGGCCAGGGCCACGGCGTAAACCGTTCCCTGGAACCGCTCGACCAGCATCCCCAACGCCTGCCGATCGCTCGTCTTTGCCCGCTCCACCAACTCCGTAATGTCGTTCCCGATCATCATTCGTCATTTCCTGTTCGATCCATCGCTACAATGCGACACCCCGCGTGCAGAAGGGCTGCCCCCCATCCTGGATCAACAAGGGGAGTACGAACACACCTTCGCTTGACCGGATTGGCGCGGCGGACCGCATGGCCAGCCGGCGTATTCCGGGAGCGGGGAAACGGTGGCTACATTCGATGGCGGTTAGCGCGGCCTAAGACAATTGGCCGAGTAACCCGCGACTGGTGCTGCTGAAGGGTTATCCCAATGAACCGAACCGTCAGGAGAGATTATTGCGAACCCTGGGCGAGGGAAGCGTCTCTAGAAGGTCAGAGCAGCGGGAGAGATCCGCTTCAGAAGCCGGTCAGAGCCTTCGAGCCTCTCGCTTCCAGTGTGGAGGCGGCGGCGGTCGGCCTGAGCCAGAGCGGCAGCAGACTGAGCAAGCAGCGGGATCGACCGACCCCGGGCAGAACGCCTATGAGGCCATACGCCCCAGCGGCGTTCTTGCTTGGTTCCTCTGCTGCAAATAGTCGCGGTGAGGAGTGACGCATGGAGGAAGCGACTCCAGAGACTCCCATATCGACCGCGCTGGTATCGAAGCGCACGACGCTGGCCAGCGTGTCCCGCAGGACAACGACGCCACGCAGCACCAGGGATTCCAGAATGAAAGCGGCCATGGGAGACCTCCGGCGATTCCGATGGAGTCGAGAGTCCGACAGTTCGGAAACGGCTGTCGAACTCCGTGTTGCATTCGATTGAAGGGTTTTACGATTCCTTTGTTCGACGGCGAGTCGAACCTGTGATTTACTCTGTACTGTCTAATACGGACAGAGTCGCGGAGTGTGACAACCTTTTTCGCCATCCGCGACGAGGGACAACAGTCCCTCATTGATTAGTGAGACGGCACAGAGAGCCGTAAGGTTCGCGCAAGTGGAGCAAAAAAAAGGAAAGTTCCAGGCTACGCGCTGTGCCAGTGAGACGAAACCGCTTCGGGACCAGCGATCCCTGTTGCGGCATCGCTGGGAAAACCACGCCTGGATCCAAATCACGGCCCATCGACAGGTTTTTTTCCTGGCAGATCGCCTCGGTCGCATTTGCTTCTGCCGTACATCACCACCAGTAGCATCGGCCACGATGCGCCGGTTCGCTCAACACTCGACACAGAGGGCGCACACTCCGCCCGCTGATGCGGAGCAGCTCGCTCTAGCGAGCCAGGTTGCGTCAGCACCTGGAGGACGCACACGCAGTGCCGAACTTTCATCTTCCCTTCGGAACACAGTGCGTACAGCTTGCCTTCATGGTGCCGATAGGATTGCAGGAGCCACAGGGACTGGGCCGACAGGAGCAGTCGTTGAAGAAATAGGCGTAGAGCGGATAATGCGGATAGTAGCAGGGGCCCTCTTCCTTGCAATGCGTAGAGCGATAACACAACCACGGTTTCAAGCACGCCAGGATCTTGTGGCCGTGGTGCTGGCGTTTCTGAGGCAGACAGGCTTCACAGGACTCGCAGGGCATTTCCCCGGCTTGCGCCGAGGCGGAAACGGTGGCGGCGAACAGCAGTAGTCCGAATAGCCATCGTTGCATGGAAGATCCTCCTTGACCTCCGTCGCCTTGCTCCGAGAGGAGCGACCGTTGCTTTCCTTACGTCCCCAGTTATCGTCCGATTCCGCCTGGTTTGTGCAGCCTTTATCTCGCTTGCGATCGCTCCATCTCGACAAAAGCACATGGCACGCTCCAGAAAACGCCGACATCCCGAAGCCCCTCTCTTCTGGAGAAACTTCGAGATGCTTGCGAATACCTCGTCTGGCCGATCAGGCGGCCTGACGCATCTGGCCGTCCACGAGTTGCAGAATCGCCGTCGCCGCTCGCTGGCAGGCACCCGGTACGACGACGCTGGTCCGCAACTGGGCCAGTTGGCCACACAGTTCCTCATACGCCGTCCGGTCGCTCAACCAGTGGAGAATGTGGCCGGCGAGTTTGTCGCCGAGATTGCGGGTATCGACATATTCGGGGAATAATTCGCGATCCGCCAAGAGATTGACCAACGTGATGAAGCGAGCCGTCCGCAGTAGCCGACACAGCAGCATCTGGAAGGGCGTGACACGGTAGAGTATCGTCGAAGGTTTGCCGCGATAGAGCAGCTCCAGGCTGACGGAGCCGGACACACTCATACAAGAATGGGCGAGATGGATGATCTCGGGAGTCTTGCCGTGGTGAACCTCGACGGGCAAAGGCGAGCCAGCGAGTTGCTGGCGCACCCAGTCGGCCTGATCGGAGCGGAGACAAGCGACTAGAAAGCGGACATCGGGTCGGCGGGCGTGGATGATTCGCGCTGCCTCGACCTGGGAAGCGAGGTTCTGCCGCAGTTCCGACCGCCGCGAACCGGGTAGGATGGCGACGATGATACCGGGACGATGCCGCTGCGCGGCCAGAAACCCCGCATCGAGCCGATAGGCTGCCAGTTCGTCGAAATAAGGATGTCCGACATACTGAGCCGGCACCCCACGCGCTTGCAACCAGTCGGTCTCGAAGGGCAGGACGCTGAGAACCTGATCGGTCAATCGCCGCATCTTCTTGACGCGCCAACCGCCCCAGCCCCACAACTGCGGCGGAATGAAGTAGCTGACGGGAATGGCGTGCTGGCGAGCGCAACCAGCCACCCACCAGTGAAAGCCGGGATAATCAATGAGTACGACCGCATCAGGTCGCTGTTGCTGGAAACAGGTTCGCGCCAGGCCAAGGATGTGATGGAATCGGGCAATGTTGGCAATGACCGCTCCAATGCCGACGACCGCCAGATCGCACAAGGGATAGAGTAACTCACAGCCGGCGGCGGTCATGCGTTCGCCACCGAAGCCCACAAACTGTAGGTCGGGCCGACGTTCCCGCAGCTGACGGATGAGGTTGGCTCCGTGGACATCGCCGGACGGCTCACCAGCACTGAGGAATAGTCGCATGCAGGCATCCTTGCCAGAAGAGAAGAAGGCTCGCTCCCAGTGCAAGCCAGTTGCCCGGTGAGCATATGCCGGACGAGGCAAGCAAGGCAAGGGCAACTTCCCCTGCCTGTGATACCGAAAAGATTTCCAGAAAGAGCGAAGTTCCGTAAGCAGCCAGTCGATGATAAACAGAGCAAGACAGAACGAAAGGGATGCCACGGCCCGGAGGATGTGCGAATGGCCTCTTACTTGCGTGTCTACCCGCCTTGCCAGGAAGACGGCCAGGTGGCTTCGGAGTCGCCAGCAACCGTTCGCGTTCGCCTAGCGGATTTGTTGCCCCTGGTGGCTCTGGCTCATCGGCAGAATTATCTGTGGTTGCAAGACTTCCTCGATGATGAAGTGATCATTACTGATGACCTATTCGAGGTGCTTCGCGCCTTCCGCTGTACCCGACCTTCGGCCTGAGTGCTTGCTTGCGCTGGAATGACCCGGCTTCCTCCATCCACTTGCGTGGCGGGGATGCCGGGTCATTGCATTTTTTGGTCCTTCCCGTTGCCGATGTATTTTTCCTCTGGCAACTCTCCGCCGCAGTTTGCACAATAAGCCTATCGCTGAGATTGGTATCCGCCTGTCCCCCAGCAAGGAGAAGGTATCCCATGTGGGCGGCTCTCGCCTTGACGACCGTGTTGACGACCGCTCCCGCGCAGCAGTCGCTCGAACTCAAGAACGTGCGCGTGACCTCCGGTGTGCTCGGCCCAGTTCGCAAAGAAAACAAATTGATGCCCGGTGACATGCTCGTGGTAGCCTTCGACATCGAAGGGTTGAAGGTCAAGGACGATGGTATCGTCCAGTATGCGATGGGCATGGAACTCGTCCGCAAAGATCGCTCGGGTAAGGAGAAGATCCTGTTCAAACGAGAGCTGCAGGACATCGAAGGGATCAATTCCTTGGGTGGCACCTCAGTACCGGCCTTTGCCCAGATCGTTTTAGGCACCGACTCCGAACCAGGCGACTACAACCTACGCGTCATGGTCAAGGATCGGCTCACCAACAAGGAGGCGTTACTCAACAAACCCTTCGAGGTCGTTCCTACCAAGTTCGGATTCGTACAGGTTCTGCTCACCTCGCGGGCTGGCGAGCCGTTCCCGCCTGTCGGTCTTCCTGGGCAAATTGTCTTCCTGCGCTGTAGTTTGGTTGGCTTCAAGACCAACCAGGATAAATTGCCACACATCTCCTTCGAGATGCAAATCCTCGATGAGGCCGGCAAACCGACTATTGCCAAGCCCTTCAAGAACGATGATATCAAGACCGATGTCAGCAAGACCAACGGTACAATGATCTTCCTGCCCATCCGTATCGAGTTGAATCGGCCGGGCAAGTACAAGGTGGTTCTCAAGGCCAAGGACAACATTGGCGGCGAGACCATCGAACACAGCCTTGATCTGACCGTGTTGCCGGCCGAGAAGTAATTCGTTCCCCCTGTTTTGAGTACGCCGATGAATAGCAACCAGGAGCGAATCGCCCAGTTTCGCAAGATGGCCACTGAAGATCCAGAGAACGAGTTGGCTCACTACCGGCTCGGCGGCCTACTGATGGAGGAAAAGCAGTACGAAGAGGCCATCGCCTCCTTCCAACGCACCCTCCAACTCAGCCCGCAGTTCTCCAAGGTCTATCAACTCCTGGCGCAGTGTCTGATCGCCGTGGAGCGAAAGGACGAGGCCATCCAGATTCTCCAGCAGGGCTACGCTGTGGCCGACGAACGCGGTGATTTCATGCCGCGTGAGGAGATGTCCCGGTTGCTGGTGCAACTGGGACAACCCGCCCCTGTCTCCAAACGCGGCGGCGGCACTTCGCAGGCTTCCGATGGGCCAGGTGGCTTTCGCTGCCAACGCCCGACCTGCTCCTCTGGTGCCAGAGCGCGTGGTCTGCCAACCCCTCCGTTCAACGACGATCTAGGGCGGCGCATTCAGGAAAACATCTGTGCCGATTGCTGGAACTCCTGGCTC
>Ga0272446_1007918_pt1 | contig 10358 bp, 7 predicted proteins | sample YNPCB0061_FD_194587 | JGI IMG/M metagenome (GOLD analysis project Ga0272446, IMG submission 194587) | Hot spring microbial mat communities from Yellowstone National Park, WY, United States - YNP-CB-006-1 | ecosystem: Environmental > Aquatic > Thermal springs > Hot (42-90C) > Sediment | place... | reverse complement strand
GGTTTTAATACGTCGAAAGGGTCAAAAACGCTAAAATCCGAGAAAATACAAGGGCTGTCTGATAACTAACAGAGTTATCAGACAGCCTCAATTGTCTCAAAAATAAAGGGCCTTACCGGTAGGTTCCCCGTAGGTGCTGAATCGTCACGGCCGATCTCAACGCTTCCTCCGATCGTAACACTTTCTCTGGTACTGGCGTTTCCTCCGGAATGAGCGGCCAGGAGTCCTTGGTCGTCCCCGACCGATTTGCCGCAGGGGCAACAAAACGAAGGGTTCGGTCCCGATGGGGCAATAGGGTAATCATATTATCGTCCCAGTGGCCCGGAAGGCCGCTGATGTCCACGCTAACGTAAAACGCCGGGACATCGGTGGTCAGGGTCAGTTCCAAGCTCCCGGCTCCCTGGGTTAGGGTTGCGGTGATGGTCGGCTCCCGTAAATCGCAGAGCTTGGGTTCCACCAGAAAAAGGTCCGCAACCAGGGACCGATCAATCCCGCTTACAAGCCTTTGGGTCGGCTCGTCCAGTTCCAGTTCCGCTCTGAGGAAGACCGTATTTTTTTCTCTGGGAATTTGGTCCTGGGCGACCGTCCAGGGATTTAGCACCGAATCGGGGGGAACGGTAACCGCCTCGGTGGCGGTCCAAACTACTTCTCCAGAAAACGAGATCAATTGGAGGCGAAGACTCCCGCTGATTCGATGGGCCGTATCGTTGAGGATGTGGGCCTGAACCTTCCCCTGGGCCTTGTACAACACCGTGGCCAGGGGGGCGAAAAACCGCCTGGCCGTGTAATGGAGGAGCTTCCATTTTCCCGAATACTCAATGGACGACCAGGAGGCCACGGGCCAGCAATCGTCCAATTGCCAGAACAGGGCGCCCATACACACGGGCCGCTTAGATCGCCAATAGTCCACCGCCGTTTGAATAGCCAGGGCCTGCTGAACCTGACTGAGGTAGAGCATGTTCGAAAAACCCTCGGGAAACCGGAAATAGCGGGAGAAATTTTCTATGATGATCGAGTTCCCCCGGGGATTTTTTTGATGGTGTTCCATGACCGGTGAGGTTAGGTTCCGTTGGTCCTCGGGACAATAGGATCGAACCCCCTCTTCGGAGGGAAAGGATTGATAGCCGAATTCGGAACAGAAGCGGGGCGTAACGTCGTAGTAGGCCTCGAAGGGTTTCCCCTCGTGCCAAACGCTCCAGTAGTGCATGTCCCCCCGGCCGTCGGCGTGCCAATTGTCCGAAAAATCCGCCGGACCGGCGGAGGGAGAACTGGGCCACCAGGTCCGATCGGGATCGAGTTCCCGGATCGTGGTTCCCACGACACCTTCGTTAAGCCGGTCGTAATCGATAATGTACCGGTCCCGGAAGGCCCGGCTTTCGGGATACCAGGTGAGGGCTCCCACGTTTTCGTTGTTTCCGCACCATAGGGCAATGGAAGGGTGTTCTTTAAGCCGCCGTATCTGGTACCGAATTTCTTCCCGCACCTCCTCCAAAAATTCCTTGTTGGAAGGGTACAGAGAACAGGAAAACATCATATCCTGCCAGATTAGAATTCCCAGCTGGTCGCACAGATCGTAAAAGATATCATTTTCGTACTGACCCCCGCCCCATACCCGTACCATATTCATATTGGCGGCTACCATATCCAGAAGGAGTTGCCGGTACCGATCCTCGGTTTGTAGGCCCGGCAGGGCGTCCAGGGGTATCCAGTTAGCCCCCTTGGCCCATACATCCCGGCCGTTCACCCGGAACGTCAAGGAACGGCCTATGGCGTCCTCCTGGGCTACCACTTCTAGATCCCGAAACGCCAGGGTTTTGGGTTGGGCAGTAAGCGTTTGACCCTTCCCCCGGACCTCTACCTCCAGGGTGTACAAGGGCTGTTCCCCGTACCCTGCGGGCCACCACAACTGGGGAGCCTGGACCGAAAGCTCCGTTTCTAGAACGTTTACCCCCCCATGGAGGGCCCAAACCTCCACCGTTTGCTCCGCCATGGGTACCCCGGCGGGGTCCCTTAGACGACAGAGTACCGTGATCATCCCAGAGCCAACGGGAGCCGGAACTTCCGCGTTACCCTGGGGTAGGATGTAGCGGATTTCTACCGGCACGTTCCACCGCAAAGAATCGGTATGGAGGGTTCTAAAGGAAAAACCTTCTATATAGCCAATGGTGCTCAGGGTTAGGGAACAGCGACCGTAGATCCCCGCCACCATAAGGCAGGGGCCCCAATCCCAGCCTCCGTGGCATTGAACCTTCCGAATTAAATTCCGGTGGGGCGATTGGACGGGATAATACGAGTGGGGAACCGGGTAGGGCAAAAGATCCGAGCGCCGTTGGGCTTCCCGTTCGGCGGAATAACAGATTACCCGAATCGTATTCGTCCCCCCCCTTAGGTGGTCCGCGATATCTACAACCACGGGGGAAAACATATCGCTATTTTTGGCGACCCTGGTCCCGTTTACCTGGACTTCGGCTATCGTATCGATGGAATCAAACCGTAATATGGCCCGGTTTTCGCGCAATTGCGCTTCGGGAATTTCAACGGTCCGTTCAAAAATAAAATCCCGTTGGGCTAAATATTGAACCGCCAACTCCTGGGTCCCCGTATAGGGGTGGGGAATTCGATGGGCCCTTAAAAGCGCCGTGTGGCTATCCCCCGGAATAGTACAGGGAATCCACTCATTATCATCCACCCGCAAATTCCACGTTCCCCGTAAATCAAGTTCCTTCATATTCCTTCCTCCCCAACCCCAATAGGGGTGTCTTAACCCACTAAAAAAACAATTGGTTTTTAGAGGGAACTTAAACTTTCTTCGAAAGAGGGTTTTGTAAAAATAACAGATTTTCGCAAAAACTTCATTCTTTTTTCTTGACGGATCACCATAGTCAATGAATCGGCTCTTGGACCTGGGGTTGGTGACCGAAATGTCGGAAGGACAAGCAGGACCAAGCGGGGGAAGAAGGCCCATCCAGCTTTCTATCAACAAGGATTACGGTTATATCATCGGTATAGAGATGCAGGTGGAAGCCTACTCGGTGGTGGCGGTTAATTTGGCGGGAGAAATATTACGGTTTAAAAAGGAACCCAAGGCCATTACACCCGAAACGTTTATCGATGATGTGGTATTTATCGCCCGATCCTTCGCCGCCGAAATGGGTGGAGAGGAAAAATTGATCGGCGTTGGGATAGGTATGGGCGGGGTGATCGATTCGGATCGCGGGATTATCCATTATTCGATACCCCTTCATTTATCCGCCCCCCTCCATTTTTCAGATACCATCGCCCAACGGCTTAACACGCCCTTTATGATTGGCAACGACGCCAACTGCTGTGCCTGGGGAGAGTTAGCGTTTCACCGGGCCGATGGGTTAAAAAACTTATACCGGGGTATGGTGGGGGCCAAGAATTTCTTTCAATCCATGGTGTTTTTACCCCAGTTCCTTTCTACTATCGTTATCGGTATCCTTTGGAAGAGGATGTTCCAAGCCGACGGGCCCGTATCCCGGTTAATTCAAATAATATCGGGTAACCCAAACGCCCAATTTGATCTCATGCTTCGGGCCGATACGGTGATGTACCCCATCGGATTTGCCCTTATTTGGATGTACACGGGTTTTTATATGGTAATTTTTCTCGCGAATTTACAAAAGGTCGATACGGAAATGATAGAGGCGGCTCAAATAGACGGGGCGTCGGAGTTTCAGATTTTTATTCGAATGATCGTGCCAGTGCTCTCTGGGACGGTTTTGGTTTAGGCCATTTTAGCCATCGCCGGATCTCTTCGGGGGTTCGACTTGATATTTTCCATAACTACCCAGGGTTTGCAGAGGAACAACGCCATGGTACTTCCGATTTTTATGTACCAGACCGCGTTTCAGGATTTTAACAATTCCGCCCGATTCGCCTACGGCGCGGCGATTTCTAACGCCATCGTGGTAATCAGTGTGGGTTTAATTCTTATAAGTAACCTGATAGGAAAAAAAGTTAACGCCGGGGAGGAGTATTAACCATGACCAGCCCATCGGTCCTCCGGGCAAATCGGATAAAAAAAGCGGTTGGCACCGCTATTTCCTACATCGTTTTTGTTTCCTGGACTTTGATTACGGTGGTTCCCCTTCTCTGGATGGGGTATTCATCGTTTAAGTCAAACGAAGAGCTGGCCCGGGATATCTACGCGTTCCCCCGGGACCTTTTTGATAGCTACCATCATGAATACGTGGTTATACCCAAATCTCTAAACGTGGTGTTGGATTACGATCCTATAAAGGATCCCCGAGAACGTTTGATTATAGAGTCCACCACTATCGCTCCGACGCGACGCCTCATGGTCCATTTCCTCGTTAAAGAAGAGTTACCCCCCCAATTACAGAATTTAAAACCCGGCGATAAACTGTTCGTATACCAATTGCCCCCTAAAATGCGACAGCGGATCTTCTGGTCTACCGTGTGGTTCAACTATATTTCCGCCTTTACCCGGGGGACCCTTGGGGGGAAATTCATAAACAGCGTTATTTATGCCTCCGTGTCCACCTTTTTCATCGTGATTTTCGGTTTGATGGCGGGGTTTGGTCTGAGCAAAATGGCCTATAAGCGGGCGTCGATAATTATATCCGGGATTATTGGTTTGGGATATTTAATCAGTATTAACTCCGTCATCATCCCCCTCTTTCTTATGCTTTCCTCTATTAAATTAACGGATACCCATCTGGGGGTAATCCTGGTGTATACCGCCTTTGGCTTACCCATGTCGGTCCTGCTGGCGTCCCAATTTATCAAGGGTCTTCCAGACAGCCTGATAGAGTCGGCTTTTATGGACGGTGCGACGATGACCCGAATGTTTTTTAGCATCATCGTCCCGATGACCGTCCCAGTAATTATTACGATAGCGATAATCAACGCTCTGGGTATTTGGAACGAATTTTTGCTGGTCCTCGTAATGGCTAGCTCCGAATTCACAAAATCCCTACCCGTGGGGGTATATTCCTTCTCGAGCTTGCAAAGTACCCAATTGGGGTGGCAATTGGCGGCCCTGGTGATAGCGGTCCTTCCGGCGATGATCGTGTATTTTATTTTCAACAAACGGCTGACCCAAGGGGTCGTAGCGGGCGCCGTTAAGGGCTAGGAGAGATTACCCATGCGCTTTGGACATTTTGATGACCTTCAACGGGAGTACGTCATCGATACTCCCTGGACTCCGTATCCGTGGATTAACTACCTGGGCACGGAAAATTTTTTCTCTCTCATTTCCAATACCGCCGGGGGCTATTCCTTTTATAAGGATGCCCGCCTACGCCGAATAAACCGTTACCGGTACAACGATGTGCCCCAGGATTCCAATGGACGCTACATCTATATTCGGGAACGAAGGCTGGATGGCCAAGATACGGAGGGAAATTGGAAGCGGGGCGATCCCCTGGGGCCCGCATGGAATCCCGGATGGAAGCCCACAAAGACCGAGGTGGACTTTTACGAATGCCGCCACGGGTTAGGTCGAACCACCATAAGGGCCGAGAAAAACGCCCTGGAAGCTACGGTTCGGTATCTGGTTCCCCTAGGCGAAACGGCGGAGGTTCAGGAACTTACCATTGTAAACAATTCTTCGGAAGTCCGGGTCCTGAGCGTCTACTCCTTGGTGGAATTCAACCTGTGGAATGCCCTGGATGATTTTACTAATTTTCAAAGGAACCTTTCTACCGGACAGGTGGAGGTGGAAGGAAACGCCGTCTACCATGTGACCGAGTATCGGGAACGGCGGAATCATTACGCTTTTTTTTGGACCAACGCGAACATAGCCGGGTTTGACACCGATCGGGACACCTTTATAGGCACCCATGGGGATTTTTCTTCCCCCTGGATGGTCGAACAGGGGCAAAGCGGCAATTCCCTGGCGGACGGCTGGTCTCCCATCGCTTCCCACCGTATCGAATGGATTTTGGAACCGGGGGAAAAGAAGCAGGCGATCTTTGTGTTAGGGTACGTTGAAAATCCGGAGGATCAAAAATGGGAGGCTCCCCATCGGGTACGGAAGGACTTAGCTCGGGCCTTACAGCATCGCTTTTCCACGTCCCAGGCTTTTCAAAACGCTTGGGACGCCCTAGATCGATTTTGGGACGAAAAGCTTTCCCATTTTTCCGTTGCCACGGGGGATGAAAAACTAGACCGGATGGCTAATCTTTGGAATCAGTACCAGTGCGTCGTCACCTATAACATGGCCCGTAGCGCATCCTATTTCGAGAGCGGTATTGGCAGAGGTATCGGATTCCGGGATACGTGCCAGGATTTGCTGGGGTTTGTTCACCTTATGCCGGAAAAGGCCCGGGAGCGATTGTTTGATGTGGCTTCTACCCAGTTCCCCGACGGGGGAGCGTACCACCAGTTTCAACCCCTAACCAAACGGGGAAACGCCGATATTGGGGGGAATTTTAACGATGATCCCCCATGGCTGATTATTGGCGTGGCGGGGTATATAAAAGAAACCGGTGACTGGGATTTTCTACGGCAACAGGTTCCCTTTGATAACAATCCACGGAATACCGCCAGCCTTTTTGAGCATCTTAAACGGTCCTTCGATCACGTTCTAAACAATTTAGGACCCCATGGGCTTCCTCTTATCGGTCGGGCGGACTGGAACGATTGCCTTAACCTGAATTGCTTTTCCACGGATCCCAACGAATCGTTCCAAACCTCCACCAACAGGGATGGCAGAAACGCCGAATCCGTATTGATTGGCCAAATGTTCGTATACGCGGCCCCCGGCTATATCGAAATGTGCAAAACCCTGGGAGAAACGGCGGAAGCCGAACGGGCTTTGGCGGCGGCGCGGCGAATGGAAAAGCTGTTGACGGAAAAAGCTTGGGACGGCCAGTGGTTCCTTCGGGCCTACGACGATGGGGGAAATAAAGTTGGATCCGCCCAAAACAGGGATGGAAAAATTTATATAGAAACCCAGGGGTTTGGAGCCATGGCTCTGGTGGGTCAAGACCGGGGGTACCCGCAAAAAGCCTTGGATTCGGTGGCGGAGTACCTGGATACGCCCCACGGCGTGGTAATCTTGGATCCTCCGTATCAGGAATACCATGTGGAATTGGGAGAAGTTTCCTCCTATCCCCCCGGGTACAAAGAGAACGGTGGCATATTCTGTCATAATAATCCCTGGATTATGATCGGCGAAATACTGGTTGGCAGGCCCGAACGGGCCTTTGCCTATTGGAAAAAAATAGCCCCCGCGTATCGGGAAGATATCTCGGAACTTCATCGTATGGAACCCTACGTCTACTCCCAGATGATCGCTGGGAAGGCAAGCCATCGTCAGGGGGAGGCGAAGAATTCATGGCTCACGGGGACTGCGGCCTGGAACTTTGTGGCCCTTTCCCAATGGATTATAGGCATCCGTCCTTCCTTCTATGGGCTTATCGTCGAACCCCGTTTGCCCGCCCATATTACAAGGGCTACGATTCATCGCCTTTTCCGCGGGGCGACCTACACGATCGAGGTGGAAAACCGTCAGAACGACGGTCCTGTTGTCCTTACGGTGGAAGGGAAAACCCTGCAAGGAACCCTGGTTCCCCTGGCGAATCCGGGCTCGGAAGTGGTGATCCACGCGCGGGTAGGATAAGCGTCGGGTAAAAATTTATTCCCAGGGAAGAACGAGAAAAGCAGGGAACATTAAAGCATTTTGTGGAATGGGACCGTAGTATCCTTGGGAGGATACTATGGCCCATGCTACTTTTAAATCCCGTTTTACGGCTTTGGCGGTGCCCCTGGCGCTACCCCTGGTGGTTTTAACCGCCTGCGCCGCCTGCGATACGGGGCTTGGCTCGAGCGGCCCCGCAAAAAAGGGGGACCCCCAAAGCCTCCGTGTGGTAAGTTGGAACGTTCAGGCCCTCTTTGACGATACGGATACGGGGACCGAATACGCCGAGTACCGCACTTCCGCCGGTTGGAATTCCGCCGCCTATCAGGAGCGCTTAAAGACCCTGGGAGCGGCCCTTCTTTCGTTTCCCGACGGGGGCGCCGATATCATCGCTCTGGAGGAAGTGGAAAATGCGCGGATCCTCCAGGATTTGGCCCAAACGGCCCTGGCCCACCGGGGCTATGGGTGGAGCGCCTTCGCGAACGTACCAGGGGGTTCCCTGGGGGTGGGGATCCTCAGCCGGTATCCTATCAATTCGGCCCTAACCCATTCCATTTCTTCCTACGGACAAACTATTCCCCGTCCCATTCTGGAGGCGAATATCGATATCGATGGGGCACCCCTCACACTTTTTGTCTGCCATTGGAAGTCTAAATTGGGATCCGCGGAGACTACGGAGCCCCTTCGCCGGGCCGCAAGTCGGGTTATCCGGCAGAGGCTGGGGACGCTAGGGCAAAACAGTCCAGGTCTATCGGTGTTGGTGGCGGGGGACCTGAACGAGAACACCAACGAGTTTGAACGGCAAGGGGGGCTTACTATAACAGCCCTTATGCCCGATTCCCCCGACGCGGAGGCCCTTGTTCAGGGAACCCTAGGGCCGCGGATAGGGGCAGACCAGGGCTCCCCGACCGATGGGTTGGGGGAACCGGACTTCGTGGTGGTTACGGGCCTCCAACCACCCCGTTCCAGCTGGACCCCTCCCAGGGCTACCTTTTTTGACCCCTGGCTGAAGGGCCTGTGGAAGGGTTCCTACGCCTATCAAAACGCCTGGGAACAGATCGATCATATCCTTTGCCCGGAAAGTCTTTTTGACGGCCAATCCTGGGAATACGCCTCCTTTGCGGTGGCAGATGGGGCTCCCTTTGTGGGAGAATCGTCCTACCCCCAGACCTTTAACCCCAAAACGCTGAAGGGCCTCAGCGATCACCTACCGGTGATGGTAACCCTGGAACGGAAAGCCAGCCAAAAGTAACCGGTGTGGGAGCGGTCCGGACCAACGATCCACCGGTCCGAAAGACTCTTAGCCCAACAGAGCCGAGACTTCCAGGGCTATGGCTAATTCTTCGTTGGTCGGCACCACCAGGAGGGCCACGGGAGAATCGGGGGTGGAAAAAATAAATTCCCGTCCCTTGACCCGATTCTTTTCCGGATCAAAACGAACTCCCAGCCATGCTAAATCCTGGCACACCCTCTGCCGCAGGTCCGGGTCATTTTCTCCGATTCCCGCGGTAAAAACGATGCCGTCGATGCCGCCCATCACCGCCGCGAAGGCCCCGATAAATTTTCTTAACGCGTAGGCGTAGTAATCCCTGGCCATACGGGCCCCCTCGTGCCCCTGGGCTTCCAACTGTTCCAATTCCGCCATGTCCGCAGAAACGCCGCTGAGACCGAGGAGGCCGCTTTTTTTATAGAGGATTTCATACACCTCCTGGGCCTTCATGTTTTGCCGCATCAACAGGTCTAAAATGACACCCCCGTCCACGTCCCCCGAGCGGCTACCCATGGGCATACCGGTAAAGGTTCCAAAGGTGGCGGTGGTATCCACCGCCAGGCCCCCCTGAACCGCGGTGACGCTGGACCCCCCGCCCAGGTGGCACGTTACAAGCCGGAGGGCCCCCAGGTCCCGCCCCAGCAATTCGGCGGCCCGTTGCGCCACGTACCGGTGGCTTGCTCCGTGGAAACCAAATTTTCGGTATCCATACCTTTCCCGAAGCTCCTGGGGAAGGGGATAGATGGAGTTCAGCGGGGGCTTTTTTTGATGGAACGCCGTATCGAAGGAGGCGAACTGGGGAATTTCGGGATGGAGTTCCAGGCATTCCCGAATCCCCGCCAACTGCACCGGGTTATGGAGGGGCGCCAGGGGGATGCACTCCTCAATTTTTGCCAGGGTATCTGGATTGATAGGAGCCGCCTCGGAAAAGTAACTACCCCCATGGACCACCCGGTGGCCAATCCCGTGGAGGACCGTATCGGAAGGAATTTGGCCAAAAACCCATCGGAGCGCCTGGGCGTGGGAAAAGCCCGGAAGTTCCGCGGATTCTTTTTCGCTCCCCCCGTCGAAACGTTGGATCTTTCCGACGCAGTCGTTCCTCCCAACCCGGTCGACGGCTCCCTTTATCAACAATTTTTTTGACCGGGTTTCTAAAAGTTGAAACTTAATCGTGGTACTACCGCAGTTTAAAACCAAAACATTCCGAGCATCCGAATCTACCCTTTCCATACAGCCTCCGTAGAAGGCCAATTTTCATTCCCCCCCCGAGACTTGTCAAGGCCACCGGGAATAGAGGCCCCTCGCCGTCGCCTACCCCGGAGGCTGGTATTTGCGGTCCCACAGCCTCCAAATGAGGCTGTCCCGTAACTTAGGAAGTTACGGGACAGCTTCTTTAATGTTGTATTTTCGTAGGATTTTAGCGATTTTTCCTGGTTTTAATACGTCGAAAGGGTTAAA
>Ga0272446_1007917_pt1 | contig 10359 bp, 2 predicted proteins | sample YNPCB0061_FD_194587 | JGI IMG/M metagenome (GOLD analysis project Ga0272446, IMG submission 194587) | Hot spring microbial mat communities from Yellowstone National Park, WY, United States - YNP-CB-006-1 | ecosystem: Environmental > Aquatic > Thermal springs > Hot (42-90C) > Sediment | place... | reverse complement strand
CGTCCGGTGTTCAACAGCGTATCAATCAGCCGGCGAATGGCGGCACCGGCGACCAGCAGGCTTTCGATGGGACACACCACGATTTTGTATCCCATAGCGGCCAGTTCCTCGACCGGCACAATTGGCGTCTTGCCTCCGGTGAGCATGTTGACGAGCAACGGCCCAGGCACCTCGCGCGGGATGCGTTCCAGTTCCTCTAGACTTTCCGGAGCCTCGATGAAGCAAACCTCCGCGCCGGCCTCCTGATACATCTGGGCACGACGGATGGCTCCCTCCAGTCCCTCGACCGCTCGGGCGTCGGTGCGGGCGATGATGACCATGTCGCGACGCACTTGCAAGGCGATCCGCAATTTCAGCACCATTTCCTCCGCGGGGATCAGTGCCTTGCCGACGAAGTGCCCACAGCGTTTGGGAGTCACCTGATCTTCGAGCAGAATAGCGGCGGCTCCGGCTCGCTCGAAATCACGCACGGTTCGGGCCACGTTTTGCAGATCTCCGTGGCCGGTATCCCCGTCGGCAACTATCGGGATCTTCACCGCTAGAGCCATCCGACGGACAGCATCCGCCATCTCCGAACCGCTTATAAGTCCGATGTCCGGCACCCCTAGCAGACTCGCCGAGGTGCCGAATCCCCCCAGGAACACGGTTTCCAGACCGGCCGACTCGATCAATCGCGCTGTGAAGGCATCATGCGCTCCCAGACTGCGAATCGCTCCCGGTCGGGCCAGGAGATCGCGAAAACGACTAGCTGGCATCGCATTACTCCCCTCATTTGGCCGCTGGACTCATCAGGTACGCGAACAGATCGCGAACCTGCTTTTCGCTCAGGGTACTCAACTGCCCCTCGGGCATCAGCGAGACGGGCGAAGCTCGCAGTTCCTCGATCTTGCTGCGATCCAACCGCACCGTTCGTCCTTCGGGATCGCGGAGCGTGACCGTCGTCTTGTCCTGAGCCGCGATGATGCCCGAGAGGGTTCGGCCATCGGTGGTCTCCACCACAAACGAGGCGTACTCCTCGCGAATGACCGCGCTGGGATCGACGATGTTTTCCAACCAGTACAGGGCGTTGCCGCGTTCGTAGCCGGTTAGTTCCGGGCCGACCTCGCCACCCTGGCCGAATAGTTTATGACATTTAGCACAGAGATTGGCGTAGATGATCTTGCCCGCCGATGGATCGCCTTTGCCGGTCTGAAGGTACTTGGCCAGGCGGAGAATCTCCTGCTGCTTCTCCTGCGTCGCGCTGGCGCGTACCCGACCGAAGTGTTTGCCGATCAGTCGCGTCAGTTCGCTGTTGCGATGCAGAGCGAGCTTCTGGATCACGTCGATCGGAATCGTGCGCGGATTGATTTTGCCCGCGTCGATGCGCTGCAACAGGGCCAGTGCCCACTCCGGTCGGCTGACCAGCAGATTGTGCGCTGCCCCACGAACGCCGCCCGCCTCAGGCAGTTTGTCTGGATAGAGATCGAGAATGGCCCCGGCAATCGTCGGCTCGCGATACCGGGCCAGTGCCGTCAGGGCTTCCTGCCGCACCTCCGCACTGGGCGATTGCCGGACGATCTGCAACAGCACCGGCACACTCCGAGGCAGGTCGATCTCGCCGAGAATCTTCAAACACTCCAGGCGAGTGTTCCGAGGAGCTTTTTCATCGGCGATAAGTTCTAATGCCCGTTGCAGCGAAGGAGCATGGCCCATGCGCATGCCCAGCAGCACGCTGGACTGCCCGCTACGCTCCCAAGCCTTCGTCACCGCTTGCACCAGGGCTTGTGGCAACTCGCCGGTCGAACGGCCGGCGAATCCCTTTTCCAGCCCCGCCAGCAAACGCGTCGTCAGCCGCTGATCGGGGGCCTGTTCGAGCAAGCGGGCACAAGCGGTCAGATTGGCCAACCCGCCGGCCATCGCCCAGCGTTGCATCAATCGTTCGAGAATGAACTGCTCGACGAGCGGCCTTGTCCACAATTCGCTCTCGGCGAAGAGTTTCACGATCGCTTCCCGATGCGATTCGGCCTTGCTCTCCAGTGCCCACCAGCCCAGCAAGGGCAAATGGGGATCTTTCACATCGGCATCGTGTCGCCACAAGCCGCGCAAGATGCCCAGACACACTGGGCCAGGCAGCCGCTTCGCTGAGCTAGCAAGCTGGCTGCGCACCTCGACATCGGTCTCCTTGGCAGCACAGGCGATGAGTTGTTGGCCCAGAGCATCCGAGACGCTGCCACGATCGCCGATCAATCGGATGGCCCAGCGACGCAGATGAGGCGAAGCATGCGTGATGCCCGCCTGAAGAGTTTCCTCATCGAGTCCTCCGCACACCTGCAAGCCCCACAAGCCATATAGAGCCGTTCGCTCGGAATCCTCTTGGAAGAGCTTGCGGAGCGGAATCAGAGCAGTTCGATCCTTGCGGTCGCCGAGCAGTCGAAGGGCCGTGTCGCGATACCAGCGACTTGGATGTTTCAGCAGCGATACCAGTTCCGCCGTGGACAGCCGAGCCAGATCCTGTCGCGGTGCCGGAGTGAACTTCTCGGGACGAATGCGCCAGATTCGCCCTGTTGCTCGATCCCAGTTGTCGCGTGGATCGACGTGATTGATGCGTGGCTCGTACAGATCGGCCACATACAGGGCACCATCCGGCCCCGGCTTGACATCCACTGGACGGAAGCGTTCGTCGCTGGTGGTCAACAGAAACGGCTCCTCGACGGTGCGAAACGTCGAGTGCAGCGGATGCAACGCCGTCACTTGCACGCGTCGTTGCAGAGCGTTGACTCCGACGATGCGGCTGGCCAGTTCGGGCAGCGCGGATTCACCATAGATGGTCATGGCGTGGACGAGGCGGTCGGCGTTGCCCTGGTGCGGCATGTGATCGAAGTAGCCTAGCGCGTAGGGATTGGTGAGCGGCCCGTGCTTGCCCCAGCCCTTGATGTAGTAGCCGCCCTGAACGTAGTGCAAGCCGCGATACACGCCCCAGTTGGTGCCGGAATAGACCCGGCCAAAATCGTCAAAGGCGACGCCGAAGGTGTTGCCGCCGCCCTCGGCGAAGAGTTCAAAGCGGTGCTGTTCGGGATGATACCGCCAGATGGCCTGGCCCAGAAAGTTCGTCGTCGTATCGCTGCTGGACAACTCGGCGCGCACCTTAGCGGTGCAGGTGCTGCCGTGGGCTCCGTAGATCCAGCCGTCTGGCCCCCAGGTCAGGCTGCTGGCAACGGCATGGGTGTCTTCCAAGCCAAACCCCGAGAGATGCACCACAGGCTTGCCGGGCCGATCGCAACGCGTCGGATCGGGATAGAAGAGCAGGTAGGGAGGATTGAGTACCCACACGCCACCGCGTCCGGGCAGTGCGGCGGTGGCGATGTTGAGACCGTCGATGAAGGTGGTCACGCGGTCGAAGGTGCCATCCCCGCGTGTGTCCTCGTGGATGGTGATGCGATCCTGTCCGGGAAAGTGGTTGGGCGGCGGGGGCGGCACGCGGTCGAACTTGGCCCGGATGTACCGATCGTAGGCCACGACTTTCAGCCCGGCGGGAAACGGATATTGCCGATACTGCACGACCCACAGTCGGCCGCGCTCATCGAATTGCAGGTACAATGGCTGTCGGACAGTCGGTTCGCTGGCAATGAGATCGACGGCCATTCCAGGTCGGGGGCGGAAGGCCGCCTGTGCCTGAGTCGGCGTGAGTGGCGGCGTGTTGACCATTTTGGCCTTGAGATTGCGGAGGGCTTCGGAAAGCCCCTCGGCTCCCTGGATTTGTTCAGGGATTTCCTGGGGCGATGGCGGCGGGGCGACGGCACACACCAGAGCAGTCAGGCCAACCATCAGGCTGGCACAGGCAAGCAACCAGCGCATCATTTCTTACTCCCAGGGGCAGGCCAGTTGAGGTGTTTGTGCAAGAAGTCGAAGGTGCCCTTACCGTTGATGGTGTGCGGGCCGACGAACCATTCGATGGCGACGCGGTCGCCCAGACCGAGCCGTGCCTGGTACAGATGTCGCACCTTGGCGAACTCCAGAGCGACTCGGTCGTCTGGGCCAACGCCATCAAAATGGCCACGTTCCACCATGAACGGCCGCGGCGCGATCAGGGCCGCCATCTCGGCGTAGTTGAAGGTGTTGCCCAGATCGAATTCAAAGATCTCGTATTCCATCGTCCAGACGTAGCTGTAGGGGGAACGCGAGGATGCATTCTTCCACACCCAGTCGTTGAAGTCGGCCGAGCAGATGGACAGGCAATAGTTCTTGACCAGCGGCGGCACGCGCATAGCCGTCTTGCCGCCGTAGCTTAGGCCGTAGAAGGCGATCCGCTCGCCATCGACCATCGGCAGCGTCTTGAGCCAGGCGGTGATCTGCTGATGCTGCGGCACAATGACGCTAAACAGCGTCTTCTTGATGGGGTTGGCCTTGCGCTGCAAGGTGCGAAAGCGATCTTTGAAGATATAGAGATTCTGCGGCGCGAAGGTGATGAAGCCTCGTTCGGCGAGTTGCGTTGCGAACGCCTTGTAGGCGGCGAAGCCCTGCTTACCGATCGTGTCTTCGGGCCGGCCTTCCAGCCCGTGCTGGCAGACCACGACCGGGCGACGTTCGCCCGGCTTGAGATCGCGCGGCAGGATGAGCAATCCATAGGCGATGACATCGGGAAAGACATCGAGGACGACCTGATAGATCGTCCATTTCGGCGATTCCTGGAATAATCGTGTCCGCGGATTGGCGGGCAGCAATTTGTGATCGAATCGGCCGATGATTTCCGTGGCGAACTGCTCACGATAGGATTCGATCGACTGGACGAAGCTGGCCTGACTGGTCAGGTCGAGGCGCGGATGGCTGCCCGGCTTGTGGAACTGATCGGCGATGGGCAGGAATTGTTGGCGAACCGCAGGCGAGTCCTCGAGCAGTTGTTGGTTATGGCGGTCGATGGCTCGGAAAAGTCGCTGCTGGCGAGCGGCGACCTCAAAGTCCTTACGCAGGGCCTCGACGGGGCCGCGATCCTCGACCAGTGGCGTTTCCAGGCCGAGCAGAAACTCACGCAAGGCCCGATCGGAACCCGGCAAGCCGTCCTCATTGTGAACCAGCGAGCGGCTGGCCCAGGGAACCAAGCCGAGCAACTTGCCGATGCGCTGGAATTCGGCCTTCACCTCCTCTAGAGGCGGACTGACAAGTCGGGCCGGCGCGCCGCCTTCGGACGGCAGAGTGAGTTCTGGGCCGCGACTGGCCTCGATGACCACTCGCGCCGGCGCGATCATCGCAGCCAGTTCGGCATCGCCAAACTGTTCGAGCAGACCGAAGACGTTGCGATCCAGCGGTTGTTCCCAGATGCGGTCGCGATTGCCAAAATAGCCGCTCACGCACACGCTGCGAATGCGTGGATCGAGTGCGGCGGCATACAGAGCCAACATGCCGCCCTCGCCCCAGCCGATGACGCCGATTTTCGCCTTCTCCCCTCCCTCGCGAGCGAACCAGTCCACGCCGGCCAACACCTGTTGCACCTCGTAGCCGATCAGGTGTCGGCCGAGTTCAAAGGCCGAGCGATAGAGAAACTCGCGGCTAGTCATCTTGGCCCGGCCGCCGCGAGCGGCATAGGTGCGGTCGATCAGGGTCGGAATCAGCACGCGACAATGGCTTTGAGCCAATCGGCGGGCATACTGCGAGACGGGCTTGAGACCGGGAGCCAGCCCAACGAGTTGTTCCGGGGTGACATCGGCATCGGGCACAGCGACCACGTCGGCGACCGGCTTGCCCTTGGTGGGCAGCAGTAACAGCCCCTCGGCGTGCAGATCGCCGATGACCGGCCAGCGCACGGAATGGATGTCGAAGTGTTTACCGCGTCCTATCAGCGAGGATTGTTCGACGGTGCTGACCAGTTCCGGCGAGCGGAAGGCAACGCGGGCATCACGCACCCCCAGAATGTGTGCCAGTCGTTTGCGATTGGGTTCCAGCGAGAGGGTGTAGGCGGCTGGAGCGGACAGATCGCGTTTGTAGAACGTCTCGCGAGCACGGCCGGCCGCTGCGATCTCGCGTAGCAGAAACCGATCCACGCCCTCGACGAGTTGCGAAGCGATGTCCCCTGTGAGCGTCAACGGAGCCGTTCCAGGGAACACCTTGCTGGGAACCTGCCCGTGCAGATCAGTCAACCCCAGCATCAGGACGAGCAGAGAGAGGCGGGTCATGTGGCACCTTGACGCACCAGGAAGCAAAGGAAGGACGTCAGAGAGTGTATGTTGTCGAGTTCGATCGGCAAGCCGGCATGCCTTGGCCCAATGGCCGTCAAAAGAGAAACAGGGGCGTGGCTCTGGGTTGCCCAGCTGCCATGCCCCTGCTGTGCGTCTGACCGAAGAGGATTACTTGGACTGACCAGCCGCTTCCAGTTCCTCGGTCTCGCTGTCCTGCTCGGTTGATTCGGTAGCCGGTTGCGAGCCGTTCAGACGTACCTCGGCTTCCTGGTGGGTGCGGAAGCCTGTACCAGCGGGGATCAGGTGGCCGAGAATCACATTCTCCTTCAGACCGACCAGGTAGTCGACCTTGCCGGCTAGAGCCGCCTCGGTCAACACCTTGGTCGTCTCCTGGAACGAAGCGGCACTGATGAACGAATCGGACTGAACGGCGGCCTTGGTGATGCCCAGCAACTGCGTGACCACAGTGGCCGGTGTCGGCTTCTCGAAGGTCGGTAGTCGCTTACCGTCGGCCTCGAGTCGGGCCCGCTCTTCCTCGAAGATTTCGCGAGGCACCACCTTGCCGGCCTCGAACTTGCTGTCGCCGGGATCCTTGATCTTGACGCACTCCTTGAGACGGTCGTTGACGGCCTGGGCCGCGAACTTGTCGATCACGCTGCCCGGCAACAGGCCGGTATCGCCGCCCGACTTGACCATCACCTTGCGGAGCATCTGGGCGACGATGATCTCGATGTGCTTGTCGTCGATCTCGACACGCTGCATGCGATAGACCGCCTGCACCTCCTGGACGAGATAGTTTTGCACGGCCTCCGGCCCGGAGATGGCCAGGATCTCATGAGGCACCAGTGGCCCGATGACCAGACGATCGCCCTTCTTGACGTAGTCACGGTCGTTGACGCGAACGTGCTTACCGGAAGGAACGATGTGTTCGACCTCGCGGCCAGTCGGTTTGCCCGTTGCATCGTGTTCCAAGATGAAAATCTGCCGCTTACCACGCTTGCGTTCGCCCATCTTGACGATGCCATCGACCTGAGCCATCTTGGCGGGATCGCGGGGAGTGCGGGCTTCAAAAATTTCGGTAACGCGGGGCAAACCACCCGTGATGTCCTGAGTACCGGCCGCTTCAGATGTCAACTTGCTGATCAGGGTGCCGGGCGAGACCCGCTGTCCTTCTCGCACTTCGAGGAACGACCGTTCCGATAACCAGATCGAATCGACTACCTTGCCCTGGTCGTCCTCGATCTCTACGCGCGGATGTAGATTCCCCTTGTGTTCCAGGATGATCCAGCGTTCGGCATTGGTGGCCTCGTCGCGTTCCTTGCGAAGTGTCTGGTTTTCGATGACATCTCGGAGACGGACGCGACCGCCCCTTCTGGTCAGCGATGCCGTGATGTGCGGATCCCACTTGGCCAGCACCTTGCCCGGTTCGACGGTCTCGCCATTCTGGAACAGCAGAATCGAGCCGGTGGGAATGCTGAAGGTTTCGACGATACGATCCTTCTGCAAGATATGCAGTTCTCCCGTACCGCTCGACAGAGCGATGCGTTCGCCCTTGTCATTGATGACATCTTCGATGCGTTCGTAGCGAACGATGCCCCCCTTCTTGGTTTTGGCCTCGTTATCACCGAGTTCACGTTTGACGGCACCACCGATGTGGAAGGTTCGCATGGTCAGTTGCGTGCCCGGTTCACCGATGGACTGAGCGGCAATGATACCGACTGCCATGCCCTCTTCGACGAGGGAGCCGGTAGAAAGATCCATGCCATAGCAGAGCCGACACACCCCCAGAGGGGCCATGCAGGTCATCGGACTGCGAACCATGATCTTGTCGATGCCCAGAGCCTCGATCTTGCGAGCGGCCTCGACGGTAATCATCTCATTTTCCCTGACCAGCACCTCATTGGTAGCCGGGTTGGTCAAGGTGTTGCGACTGACCCGTCCGCGAATCGATTCGGCCAGTGGCCGTTCCACCTCGTCCCCTTTGTAGAGGGTAGACTTAGTGACCCCCAGCGTGGTGCCACAATCGTGCATAGTGACGACCACGTTCTGAGCTACGTCAGCCAGCTTGCGGGTCAGATAGCCGGAGTCAGCGGTCTTTAGAGCCGTGTCCGCCAATCCCTTGCGGGCACCGTGGGTCGAGCTGAAGTATTCCAGCACGCTCAGCCCTTCGCGGAAGTTGGCCTTGATGGGAGTCTCGATGATGGTGCCGTTGGGCTTGGCCATCAAGCCACGCATACCGCACAACTGGCGGATCTGTTCGATACCACCACGCGCGCCGGAGTGGGACATCAGATAGATCGGGTTGAGGTAGGGCTTGCCGTCGCGACGGTCGTTCTCCAGATCCTTCATCATCGCCTTGGTGATTTCGTCACGGGCTTGCGTCCACAGATCGACAACTTTGTTGTAGCGTTCTTTATCGGTGATGTTGCCATCATCATACTGCCGCTGGAAGACCGCCACCCGTTTGTCGGTTTCGCGGAGGACGGTTTCCTTGTTGCTCGGAGTACGCAAATCATCAGCCGCGAAGGACAGCCCAGAACGGGTCGATTCACGGAATCCGAGGTCTTTCATGCGATCGAGCAGTTCGATGGTCTCGCGTCGGCCCAGCAGCAAGTAGCAGTCGGAGATCACGCGAGCCAATTGCTTGTTGGTCATGGCCACATCGTAGAAGGCCATCTTGGGATGCAAGATATCATTGAAAAGCACCCGGCCGATGGTCGTGTTGACCAGCCCATTGCTCTTACGGGGAATCTCCTCGACCTTCGTCGATCCCTTGTCAGTACGGATTTCGCTGAAGACACGCTTCTCGATAGGCAAACGCACCCGAATGCGAGCATGAACTCCCAGTCGCTTCTGGGCGACAGCGGCATGCACTTCGGCAATGCTCGAGAAGATCATGCCTTCGCCTTCCTCGCAAGGCTCATCCAGAGCAAAGCGGACGGCCTTGAGTGATCCACTCGGTTCGTAGCGATCCGTTCCCGCGGCGGTTCCGCGATCCTGCCCGCGAGCTGCCGTCAGCCAGTAGCAACCCATGACGATGTCCTGCGACGGACTAATGATGGGTTGCCCATTGGCCGGACTGAAGATGTTGTTGGTCGACATCATCAACACATGAGCTTCGACCTGAGCTTCGATGGACAGCGGCAAGTGAACAGCCATCTGATCGCCGTCGAAGTCGGCGTTGAAGCCCTTGCACACCAGCGGGTGAATACGAATGGCGTTTCCTTCGATCAGCACCGGCTCGAAAGCCTGGATACCCATGCGATGCAAGGTCGGTGCCCGATTGAGCAATACGGGATGGTTCTTGATGACCTCCTCGAGGATATCCCAGACCTGCTCGTCCTTGCGTTCGAGCATCTTCTTGGCCGACTTGATGGTATCGGCGTGACCGAGTTCCTTGAGTCGACGGATGATGAACGGCTGGTACAGTTCCAGGGCGATCTTCTTGGGCAGACCGCATTGGTGCAACTTGAGTTCCGGGCCGACGACGATGACCGAACGGGCCGAGTAATCGACGCGTTTACCCAACAGGTTCTCGCGGAAGCGGCCCTGCTTGCCCTTGATCATGTCGGTGAGCGACTTGAGCGGCCGATTGGACGAACCGAGAACCGGCCGCTTGCAGCGGTTGTTGTCGAACAGAGCGTCCACCGACTGTTGCAGCATTCGCTTCTCGTTGCGAATGATGACCTCGGGGGCGTTGAGATCGACCAGTTTCTTGAGTCGATTGTTGCGATTGATGATGCGGCGGTAGAGATCGTTGAGATCGCTGGTGGCGAAGTTGCCGCTGTCCAGCAGCACGAGCGGCCGCAGATCCGGCGGGATGACTGGAATGCACTCCAGCACCATCCACTCGGGTTTGTTCTGTGGGCCGCCATTTCCGCTATCGCGAAGCGCCTCGACTACTTTGAGTCGCTTGACCAGCTCGCGCATTTTCTGCTTGGACGATTTGCCATTGTCGCGTTCTTTGTCCATTTCGCTGGCGAGCTTTTCGCGAAGTTCCTTGGAAAGCGCGACCAGATCCAGTTGTTCGAGGAGTTTCTTGATGGCCTCGGCCCCCATCTCGGCCTCGAAGACATCGCCATAAGCCTCTCGGGCCCTGCGATACTCCTCCTCGGTCAGCAATTGGCCCTTCTTGAGCTTGGTGGTGCCTTCCGGGCCTGGATCGAGAACCACATAGTCCTGGAAGTAGATGATCTTCTCCAGGCTGCTT
>Ga0272446_1007916_pt1 | contig 10360 bp, 15 predicted proteins | sample YNPCB0061_FD_194587 | JGI IMG/M metagenome (GOLD analysis project Ga0272446, IMG submission 194587) | Hot spring microbial mat communities from Yellowstone National Park, WY, United States - YNP-CB-006-1 | ecosystem: Environmental > Aquatic > Thermal springs > Hot (42-90C) > Sediment | place... | reverse complement strand
GGCCCCCATGAAGCCGGGCGGGAAAAACTGGGCTTTATCCATCCCCCCGGGCCGCAGGAGATTGAGGCCCATAAAGGTGAAGAAAATCTTGGCCTCCATTCCCGCCCTGGCCGCCTGGATGGCCAAGATCAAGGGAGGGTAAGCGCCGTCCAGGCTGTCCCGGGCGCAGATAAAACAGGCCTTGTCTTTGGCTGGCTGTTCGGCCGACATAACGGTTCACCTCCTGCCACGGCTAGGTCCCCAGCCGTTTGAACATCTTTCTGCTGGCACCGCACAGCGGGCATTGCCAGTCGTCGGGCAGATCTGCAAATTTCGTCCCCTTGGGAATCTTGCCCTTCTTGTCGCCCCGGTCCGGGTCGTAAATGTAGCCGCAGTTGGCGGTCTGGCACTGCCACATCTGCTCATAATTGGCCATCGCCGCTTTCCTCCCGATTATTGAAAATGCCCTAAAAACTCCCGCAATTTCGCCTTATCCACCGGCTGCCGGGCCAGGGGGACCTCCTGCAGGCAGGGGAAATGGGCCTCAAAGGGCAGGCGATTGTTTCGGTATATCACCCCCAGGGGGATTTTGTCACCCCATTCGTGGGCCTTGGCCATGGCCGCAGCCCAATCGGTGGGGTCATAGGACTCGGGTAGGATATAGCAGCGGTTTTTGTACCAAGCGAAGGTATTGACTTTATTAAAGGAAACGCAGGGCTGGAGGATATCCACCAGGGCAAAGCCCGGATGGGCCAATGCCTGCTTGATCATCTCCACCAAATGGTCTTCCAGGCCAACAAAGGCCCGGGCCACGAAGTTGGCCTGCAGGGCCACGGCAATGGCTATGGGGTTGAAGGGCGCGGCCGCCACGCCGTGGGGTTGGGCCTTGGTAACAAAGCCGGTATCAGACGTAGGACTGGCCTGCCCCTTGGTGAGGCCATAGACCTGGTTGTTGTGGACCAGCAGGGTGAGGTCCACGTTGCGCCGGATGGCCGCCAGGAAGTGGTTGCCGCCCTCGCCGTAGGTGCAGCCGTCGCCGCTTTCGACGATGACCGGCTGCCGGTGGTTGGCCAACCGGGCCCCCGTGGCCACCGGCAGGGAGCGGCCGTGCAGGCCGTTGAACAAATTGGCATTCAGATAATGGGGCGCCTTGGCCGCCTGACCGATGCCGGAAATGAAGGTCACCTGGTGGGGGGCCAGATTGCTGGCGGCCAAGGCCTTCTTGACGGCCGGCAGGATGCGGAAGTTGCCGCAACCCGGGCACCAGGCGGTTTCATAGTCGCCGTAGATGGCCACATCGAGCATACATCGACCTCGCAGTTGGCGGTTAGGAGGACAGGGCCTGCAGAATATATTCCGGGGTGATGGGCAGGCCGTCATAGCGCCGGATATGCCGCCGGATCTCGAAACCGGTCTCCCGGCGGATGAGGCGGGCCAGCTGCCCAAAGGCGTTGCCCTCTACCATAATCACTTCTTGGGCGCTCTGCAGCTGCTCTAAGAATTGCTCGCCCAGCAGCGGCCAGACCTGGGAGAAGCAGAGCGCCGCCACCTGGCGGCCCTGGGCCTTGAGCGTCGCCGCGGCCTCCAGGACCGCGCCCCGGTTGGAACCCCAGGTGACCATGAGGAGCTCGGGGCTGACATGGCCCACGTAAGCCGGCGGGATGACCTCCTGCCGGAGGCCGGCCTCTTTGCGCAGCCGTTTTTCCACCATCTGCCGGCGTATCGTCAGGTCCTCGGTGATATGACCGTCAGGGGTGTGTTCGTCGCTGTCGCAGATGACCAGGTGTTCACTGAGACCGGGCACCAGCCGGGGGGAAATGCCGGTCTCGGTCAGGGCATAGCGCGCATACGGCACCGGCACTGCCGCCGGGTCGCGGCCCACGACGACCGGGGCCAGGGAGTCAATATCGAAAGCTACCACCGCCCGGTAGGAATCCGCCAGAAATTGGTCCGTCAAAAGGAAGATGGGGGTCTGATATTTTTCCGCTAAGAATAATGCCTGCCGGCTCAGATGAAAGCATTCTTCCACGGTGCCGGGGGCAAAGATGGCCCGGGGGAACTCGCCGTGGCCGGCGTGCAGGACAAACTCCAGATCGCCCTGCTCGGTGCGGGTGGGGAGCCCCGTGGCCGGACCCGGACGCTGGGCCACCACGATGAAGACCGGCGTCTCCGTCATGCCGGCCAGGCTCACCCCTTCCACCATGAGGGCAAAGCCGCCGCCGGAAGTGGCCACCATGGCCGGCACCCCGGCATAGGAAGCGCCGATGGCCATGTTGATGGCGGCGATTTCATCTTCGGCCTGCTCCACCACCAGTCCCATGGGGTCAGCCGCAGCCTGCAGCGTCAACGGGATGGAGGTGGACGGCGTCATGGGATAAAAGGCGCAGAATTTTAGCCCCGCCGAGATGGCCCCCAGGGCAATGGCCTCATTGCCGTTGAGCATGAGGCGCTCCCGGCGATCGGTGGCCGGGGCCAACCTGACGGTCTCGGGCAGCTGCTTCGCATCGGCCCAACCGATGGCCTTGGCAAAGACCTCCCGGTTGGCCGCGGTCACTTCGGGCTTCTTGGCGCCGAAGTAGTCCTCCAGGGCCTGGAAGACCACCCCTTCGTCCAGCCCCAGGAGATGCGTCAAGATGCCCAGATAGGCCACGTTGACGCTGCGGTCGGTGGCAAATTCTTGGAACGGCACCTTCAGAACCTGGTCGTGGTCGGCGGCAAACCGCTCATCTACCAGAATGAGGCCGGCGTCGCTCATTTCCGGCCGGTGCAGGCGCACCGTTTCTTCATTCAGGGCCACGAGCAGGTCCACCGACGCCCGGGAGGCGATGATCTCCGCCGGACTGATGCGGATGGCAAAGGTATTGTGGCCGCCCCGGATGCGGGACTGGTAACTCTGGGTGACAACGATACAATAGCCGGCACGAACCAGGGCTTTGGTCAGGATCATGGCGATGGTCACCAGCCCCTGCCCGGCCTCGCCGCCAAGGAGAAGATTCACATCATAACGTCCCATGGCTCTCCTTCTGCAAAACGCCAACCTGCTGGACCGGGCGGGAGTGCCCCAACCCGGCGCTCCTGATGAAAAAGGGGCGCTGGTGATGCTGCTGCCAGGCCCCTTAGCTTTTGAAAAATTATTATGTCTGAGTGGCCGGCGGCGTAAAGACCCGGGTGCCCAATTCCCGATCCAACATGAGCAGGGCCTGGGGGTTGTCCGCGGCCAACTTGAGGTTCTGGATAATGGTGTCGGCCGAGGCCTCCTCTTCCACCTGTTCGCTGATGAACCACTGCAGGAAGGCGTTGGTGGCATGGTCCCGTTCGGCCATGGCCACATCCACCAGATGGTTGATCAGGCCGGTAACCTTTTGCTCGTGCCGGAGGGTGGCCTCAAAGACCTCCAGCGGCGAGTTCCATTCGCCTTCGGGTTTGGCGATGGTATCCAGGTGCACCCGCCCGCCCCGTTCGGTGATGAAGTGATAGAACTTCATGGCGTGCATGGTCTCTTCCTGGTTCTGCACCATCATCCAATTGGCAAAGCCGTTGAGGTTGTTGGCATAAAACCAGGCGGCCATGGATAAATAGAGATAGGCGGAATAGAGTTCAGCATTGAGTTGCTTATTGAGCTCGTGCTCCATGTTAGCGCTGAGCATGGCTTAAGCCTTCCACAGTCCGTGCAGGTTGCAGTATTCCCGGGCGGTGACGGTTGCCGCATCAATACAGAAAACCGCTTCCGGGGCATCGCCGGGCTTTAAATACTTCCGGTAGGTCTTGCCATCGGCGATGACTTCAATCCACTCAATATAGTGCTTCTCTTCCATGGGATGGGCGACGCTGCCGACCTTGACTTTGAAGCCTTCGGCGGTCTTCTCGATGACCGGCACATGCTTTTCTTTGGCCGCATCCACGGTATTTTCTTCATACCTCTTCATGGGCTGGCCGCAGCAGACCAACTGCCCGGGGCCAGCATGCAGGATTTCAACGATGTTGCCACAGATTTCACATTTATAGATTTCCCGTTGTACCGTCATGGTTGCTTCCTCCTTCAGTGAGTTTCGAGTTTCTAGATGGTTTCCGGTTTCCAGTTTCCGGTTTCCGGTTTCCGGTTTCTGGTTTCTGGTTTCTGGAAAATTGGTTTTTTAGGGCGGGCCGTGCCCGCCAAAGTTAGCCTCTGGCAACAACCTTTTTCCCTGTTTTAAACATAAAGAGGAAATTGAAGCTGTTTTCCAATAACCTTTTCCCTTTTCCCTTTAAAAGCCCTCCGTCAGGACCTCGAAATGGGCCTGGGGGTGGGCGCAGGCGGCGCACATGGCCGGGGCGGCCGTGCCTTCCACGGTGTAGCCGCAGTTGCGGCAGCGCCAGGTCACCTTGGTTTCCCGTTGGAAAACCCGGTTGTTGGCCACGTTGGCCGCCAGGGCCCGATAGCGCTGCTCATGATAGGATTCGGCCACCGCCACGGCCTCAAAGACCGCGGCGATCTCCGGGAAACCCTCATCTCGGGCGGTCTGGGCAAAACCCGGATACATCTTGGTATTTTCGTAGTGCTCACCTTCGGCGGCGGCCAGGAGATTTTCCAGGGTGCTGCCGATCTTGCCGGCCGGGAAGCCGCCGCTGATTTCTACTTCGCCCCCCTCCAGGAACTTGAAGAACCGCTTGGCGTGCTCCTTTTCCTGGTTGGCGGTCTCTTCAAAGATAAAGGAGATCTGGACAAAGCCTTCTTTCTTGGCTTTGGAGGCAAAATAGGAATAGCGGTTGCGGGCCTGGGATTCGCCGGCGAAGGCGGTGAGGAGATTTCTTTCCGTCTGGGTGCCTCGGAGTGATTTCATGCGTCCTTTCCTGGTTGGGGTTGCCGTAGCTCGGCAGTCGGCCCTCCCTGGCCGACTAACCTGAGCCGAAGCCTGAATCTTTATCGTCCTTCGAATGCAGGCTTGCTTCCTAAAAATAAGCCTTTTTTCGGCTTAATCAATACGCTGGAAAAATTTCTTCAGCGTATTACAGACGGGACATTTTTCCGGGGGCTCGCCTTCCACGGTCAGACCGCAGACCGGGCAGATATAGACATCCACCATGGTCTGGTTGTCCAGGTTGTCCAGCATCTTTTGGTAGAGCTGGGCATGGATCTTTTCCACTTCACTGGCGTAGGTAAACGACCGCTCGGCCTGGGTATTGCCTTCGGCCTGGGCATCAGCAATCATGTGGGGATACATGCTCTTGAACTCATGGGTCTCACCGGCAATGGCTTCCATGAGATTCTCTTTGGTGGATTTGATGCCGCCCATAACCTTTAAATGGGCGTGGGCATGGACGGTCTCGGCCGCGGCTGCCGCCCGGAACAACCGGGCTGCCATGGGAAAGCCTTCCTTGTCGGCCTTTTCGGCAAAAGCCAGATACTTGCGGTTGGCCTGGGACTCGCCGGCAAAGGCTTCCTTCAGATGCTCCATCACTTTCGACATACTGTTCCTCCTCTCTGCAAATGAATTACATGAATACTGCTCAGTCACGATGAGGCCAGCTCTCGACCTCTCTGTCTTCCACCAGATAACAGAAAAGCGGCCACTCAAATTCCCGGAGGGACACTGGACAGCGCAGCTGCACGTGTTTGTCGGAAATACCGATCACCTCCCAATCCCCGCGCCGGGGACCGCCTTCAATAGTAATCTTTTGCCCGATCCGGAAGGGATAGGGCCGGAAAAAGGCTACCTGGGGCATAGCTCCTCCCATCGACCGTGCCAGGAACAGCGGCGGCAGAAACTTTCGGTGTCCGGCTGCAACTCCCGGGGTTCGCCGAGAAAGACCGGCCGGCCGTTATCCAGTTGAAAGTCGTAGGTTTCATATTCATCATCTGCATCTTTCAGATAAAATTGTTGCGAGCCGCAAATGGGGCATTTCATCTTGGCATCCTTCGTTGATTACGGATTTGGGGACCGTTTCCAGGCAAAATGGGTTTCCGGTTTCCGGTTTCTGGCCAAACCATGCTGAGCCCTGCCACCGACGACCAACCCACATTTTCATGGTTTCCGGGTGATTTCTAAATATCGGGTCATTGCCGGAATTTCAGCTTCTCGCGGCTTCCCTGCCGTCCCCGTTAGGCGAGGCCCTCCAACAACTGGTCATTGAGCCGTTCCACCAGGAAGAGAAGAGATTCCAGATCCAGGTAATCCATAACCTGAGCGTCAAAGAGAAAGTGGACCTCGGCGGCAAAGTGCTCTTCGGGTTCGGCTTCACGAAAGATAAGTAAAATCGGCAGATTGGGCAACGGCTGAAAAATAATTTGGCAGGTAGCATCCTTCGTGACCATAATGGGTTCGCCGCCCAGTTCTCTGGCCCGGCGAGTAAAGGCTGCAGCATTGCCATTAATCCTCTCGGCTAGCTGATGCTGCAGCCGCAGCAGCGTCTTGGTCTTGGAGATGGAGTTGGGCAGATCCTGAAATTTGACCCACCGCCCGCAGGGTCGCCGGTGCCCGCCCGAGGAGACGTAATTATACAGCAGGATGGCATCCCAGGGATTGGGCACAAACCCCTGGCCATACTGAACGTCATCCTTAAACACCCGCACCGGCCGGCAGAAATAGCGGAACCGGAGAAAAGGCCGCCCGTATTCTTCGCCAAACTCCGCCCCCAAACCCGGGGCGGCGGCGGCAAAATCCAGCGGCGCCACTTTTTCCTGGAGGAATTTCAGGGCGATGGCCAGGTTATCCCGCCGCCGCCCCACGCCAGTCTCCTGCTGGCCCTTGATGGTTCCGGCCAGGGCCTTGGCTTCCTCTGAGAGATAAGGACAAGCCGCCAGCTCGGCGCCCTCCACCACGACCTGGGTGGCAAAGGCCAGGCAGGTAGGAAAACCACATTCCCCGCAGTTGGTGCGGGGCAGATACTTAAACAGCTCCAGTGCCGATATTGCCATGGTGTGTTTACTCTGACAGAGGGGATTGTCCGGCCAGCGGCCGGCAGCGGGGACAGATACCGACAAACTCCAGACGGTGTCCCAAAATGGTATATTCCTGCAACAGAGGAAAGGATTGCGCCAAATTGATCAGGGGCGGCCCATAGATGTCATCCACCCGGCCGCAGACCAGACAGCGGACGTGATAATGCTCGGAAAGGTCGGCGTCAAATCGCCGCTGCTCCCCCGGCAGTTCCAACTTCCGGATTAATCCATGCGCTGCCAGTTGCTCCAGGTTGCGGTAGACCGTGCCCAGACTTATTTTGGGCAGCCTGAACCGCACCCGCTCAAAGACCTCCTGGGCCGAGGGGTGGGTTTTGTCCCGGCGCACCTCTTCCAGGATTATGTCCCGTTGACGACTATGCCGCTTCATACACTTCCTAATTAATAATAAATACTGTTATTACTAAAGAGAATAATTCCCCACTCTGCTCTTGTCAAGGTGGCTGGAAAATTTTTCTTCAGGGCGAGACCGCGGAATCCTTCAGTCGACGGCCGGGATTTGAAAGGCGGGGTCCAGGATGGCCAGCAGGTCCACCAGGATTCTGGCGGTAGCGCCCCAGATGGTGGCGCCTGCCAGATCACAATAATAGACCATCCGGCTTTTTCCCTCCCAGACATGGGGGCCGGTGCGCCAGCGGTGGGGTTCCAGCAGCTGCTGCACCGGAAAGGAGAGGAGGCGGGCCACTTCCCGGGCATTGAGTCGGAAAGGGTACGGATGGGGGATCAGACCCACAAAACTGTGGACCAAAAAACCCGTAGTGGTCAAGGTGGTATTGAGGAAGCCCAGGACGTCCACTTCATGGGGGGGCAGGCCGATCTCTTCATGGGCCTCCCGGAGTGCCGTAGAGAGGAAACTATCATCCTCCGGATCGTGGACCCCGCCTGGAAAAGAAATCTGGCCCCGGTGCTGTTTGACCCACCGGGTGCGTTCGGTAAACAATAACATTAAGTTATTATTATGGAAAAACAAAGGGATAAGTACCGCCGCCGGGGTGCCGGGACCGTAATCCACCGGGTTCGGCACCACCTGCGCAAAAAGTTGATGGAGGCGTTGGGGGGTCATTTTCACACCAAAAACACTGGCAGGAATTGCGTCATCGGCTTACACATACTATATTGAAAATACCGGCCGGCGGCAAGAGGAGGGCGCAGCCGGCCAGAAAACCCGGACGGGCAAGGGAGAAGATTATGGCAGCAACCGAATGCCTCATTTTAAGTGATCTGCGGACCGCCATCCGCATGGAAGAGGATGGCAAAAAGTTCTATGAAGAGGCGGCCCGCAAGGCCAAAGACGAGGGTACCAGAGAAATCTTTCAGTATCTGGCCAATGGTGAAGTTTATCACATCAAACGCATCCAAGAAATCTATGATGCCCTGGAAAAAGACCCCCATTGGCAGGAATCCATGTGCGAGTTCAGTCCGCCGGCCGAGGATCCCAAAATCTTCTCCGCGGCTCTGGCCAAAGGCAATATGGGAGCAGGGGACGCCAATGATCTGCAAGCCCTGGAGCTTGGCATGCAGATGGAGTCCAAGAGCATCGAGTTCTACCAACGGCTGGCCCGGCAGGCCCAAGACCCCAAGGAGCGGCGCTTTCTCCTCAGCCTGGTCAATGAAGAACGGGGCCATTACAATTTCTTGGCCGACTACCGCAATTACCTGGTGGACCCGGCGGACTGGTATTTCATCAAAGAAATGGGCCACGTGGACGGCGCTTGAGTCAGGCCCAAGATTCCATGGAAGTCATCATTATCGGTTCCGGCACGGCAGTGCCCTCCCGCCGGCGGGCGTCGCCGGCTCTGGCCATGCAGGCCGGGGCTACTTTGCTGCTTCTGGACCTCGGCCCCGGCACCCTGCGGGCCATGCTCAACTATGGCCTGGATTTTAATGATATCGACATCCTCTGCCTGAGCCACCATCATCCTGACCATGTGGCTGATCTGGTGGCGTTCCTTTTTGCCAGCCGCTATCGCCTGGGCTATACCCGCCAGGAACCGGTTTGGCTTGTGGCGGCCCGGGGATTCCAGGAATTTCACCGGCGGCTGCAGGGGGTCTGGGGCGAGTGGCTGGAGCCGCCGGCCGGTCTGCTCCATGTTAAGGAAATGGCCACCGATCGGACCGAGGTCCTGGCTTTGGATGATCTAAGCATCAGAACCGCGCCGGTGCAGCACCTGGCCACCAGTCTGGCCTTTCGGGTGGCATACGGCGGCCGGGCCGTGGTCTATTCCGGCGATACCGACTGGAGCGACAGTCTCATCCAGTTGGCTCAGGGCGCCGATCTGTTGATTCTTGAGGCTGCCAACCCCTGGAAGGTCCCGGGGCACCTTACCCCTGAGGAGGCCGGCCGACTGGCCGCTCAGGCCGGGGTGTCCAGGCTGGTGCTAACCCACTTCTACCCGCCCTGCGATGAGGTGGATATGGCCGCTGCGTGCCGCCGGGAGTTTGCCGGCGAAATCATCCTGGCCGAGGATGGCCTGAGGATCAGGGTGTAAGGCCGGTCTGTCGGCGGCACCATGCAAAAAGGAGACGTTATGGATGACTTTCTGAAAAAAACCATCCATTTTGGCCTTGGTCTGTTCGATTATACCAAAGAGAAAGTGGAAAGCCTCGTAGAGGAGATGGTCAAGCGGGGCGAGTTGAGCCGCCAGGAGGGCGCCCAGGCCGTGGAGGAGCTGTGGGATAAGGCCAGGAAAGAACAGAGCGCTTTCTGGGACCGGGTAAAGGACTACGTCACCAAACTGGTCGATGAAATGGCCTTGGTGCGCCGGTCAGAATTCAAGGCCTTGGAGGAACGGGTAAAAGACCTGGAAAAGAAAGCAGGCGGGAACTCAGAGTAAGGCTGGCCAGGCTCAGGCGGTGCGGTGGTATAAGTAGTCGGTAATCTCCAGAAAGAGGGCCTTTTCCGGGGAATCGGGGAAGGCTGCCAGGTTCTGTTGGGCTGCCAGGGTATAATCCCGCGCCTTTTGGCGGGCGTAGGCGATGGAACCGTACCTGTCCAGCAACGGCAGGAGCTCCCGGGCCAGGGCGGTGACGTCGCTTTCTTTGACTAAATGGCGCAAATGGTCCTGTTCCATCGGCGTGGCCCGGCTTAACACGTGGATAAAGGGCAGGGTGATCTTGCCCTCCTTTAGGTCGTTGCAGACCGGCTTGCCCATCTCCTGGGGATCGCCGGTAAAATCCAAAATATCGTCCACCAGTTGGAAGGTAATTCCCAGGTTGAGGCCGAACTCGGCTATGGCCTGCTCCAGGGGGGGCGACACGCCTCCCAGCAGGGCGCCGATCTGGCAGGCCGCGGCCATCAGTTTGGCGGTCTTCCGGGTAATGACATCGAAATATTCTGCTTCGCTCATGTCCACCCGGCCGGTGTTCACTAACTGCAGGACCTCGCCTTCCGCCATGAAAGTGGTGGTTTGAGCCAACACTTCCATCACCCGGATATTTTTCGTG
>Ga0272446_1007915_pt1 | contig 10362 bp, 10 predicted proteins | sample YNPCB0061_FD_194587 | JGI IMG/M metagenome (GOLD analysis project Ga0272446, IMG submission 194587) | Hot spring microbial mat communities from Yellowstone National Park, WY, United States - YNP-CB-006-1 | ecosystem: Environmental > Aquatic > Thermal springs > Hot (42-90C) > Sediment | place... | reverse complement strand
CAGGCCGCCCCACTGCACCGCCCCCATCACCGGGACGAGCGCGAAGCTCCAGTGCACCTTCAGGTCGATGCCAGCGACGCGGGCGATGCGCAGCGACGACGCCATGACGTGAAGGTTAACCAGCGGCCCCGCCGCGGCCATCCCTTCGCGCGTGAAGAAGCGTTGCGGCTACTTGCGGATCTGGAACTTGATCTTCTCGGTGCCGAGCGTGAACTCGTCGCCGTCCTTGATCTTCCGGCGAGTCACCTTCTCCTTCGCCGGGCCGAAGAAGGTGCCGTTCGACGAGTTCAGGTCCTCGAGGAAGAAGTCCGCGCCCTCGCGCGACACGCGCACGTGCTCGCGCGACACGCGGTTCGACTCGATGACGAAGTCGCAGCTCTTGCCGCGGCCGATGCTGAAGACGTCGCCCGTCATCTTGTACGGGTCGCGACCGGCCACGATGAGCGTGAGGCTCATCTTCCCAGCGCCGCGCGCCGGCGGGGGCGGGGCCGGCTCGGGCTCCGGCTCTTCGGGGAAGTCCTCCTGCGGGAGGTCGTCCTCCGGCGGCGGCTCCTCGGGCTGGTCGAAGGGGTTGCCCTCTTCTTCGGGCGGCAGCTCCGGCTCCGGCTCGGGCTCGGGTTCCGGCTCGGGGCGGCGGGGCGCCGACGCGGGCTTGGCGGCAGGCTTCAGCATCGGCGGCGCGGCGGGCGCAGCGGCCGCGGCCGGCGCGGGGCGGCTCGAGCCTCCATGCGCGGGCGCGCCCACCTTGCCGGGCACCACGAAGCCGTTGAGCCGCGCCAGCGTGTAGACGGCCTGCGCCACCAGCGCGTCTGCGGGCACGCCCATCTCCGACGACATCTGATCCAGCGCCTCCCACAGGTGGGGCGCCATCGTGATCACCTTCGAGTCCGCCATGTCGGGTGGAACCATACCGCTCACACCGTCGCTGTCGACTTGTCTTTCGCCGCGGACCGAGGCACTCACGTGCCCCATGATGAGCCTCTTCGACACCGCCCGCCCGAACCCCGCCGGCTACAAGGACGTAGCGCCCGCCGACGTCACGCTGCCCGCGCAGTGCTTCCGCGTCGTCGATGTGCGCGAGCCGCAGGAGTTCACCGGCGAGCTGGGCCATGTGCCCGGCGCGACGCTGGTGCCGATGAACGCCGTCATGGCGCACGCCCCGGGCTGGAACCGCGACGAGCCGCTGCTCCTGGTGTGCCGCTCCGGCGGCCGCTCGGCGATGGTGGCGCAGGCGCTGACGCGCGCCGGCTTCTCGAAGGTGATGAACCTGGCCGGCGGCATGCTCGCCTGGAACGCCGCCGGGCTGCCCGTGGAGAAGTAGCCGCCCGTGCCCGCCGCCGCGCCGTCACCGGGGCGCGCCCGCGTGCGCCGCTGGGTCGTGCGGCTCGCGCTCAGCTGGCTCGCCGTCACCCTGGGGCCGGTGGTGCTGTTCCGCTTCGTCGACCCGCCCACCACCGCCTTCATCCTCGAGCGGCGCTGGGAGGCGCTCTCGCAGCAGCAAGCGCGCTTCGCGGTCCGCCAGCAGTGGGTGCCGCTCTCGAAAGTCTCGCCGCACCTGCGCCTCGCCGTCATCGCCGCCGAGGACCAGAAGTTCCCCGGCCACTTCGGCTTCGACGTCGAGGCCATCGAGGACGCGCTCGAGGACCGCCTCGAAGGCAAGTCGAAGCGCGGCGCCTCCACGCTGACGCAGCAGGTCGCGAAGAACCTCTTCCTGTGGCCGGCCCGCTCCTTCGTGCGCAAGGGCCTCGAGGCGTACTTCACTGTGCTGCTCGAGGCGTGCTGGCCGAAGTGGCGCATCCTCGAGGTGCACCTGAACGTCGCCGAGTTTGGCGACGGCGTGTATGGCGTCGAGGCGGCGAGCCGGCTCAACTTCGGCGTACCGGCGTCCGCCGTGGGGCCGCACGAGGCCGCGCTGCTGGCCGCGGTGCTGCCCAACCCCCGGGCGCGCAAGGTGACCGCGCCCACGCCCGCCGTCGCCCAGCGCGTCCGCTGGATTGAGGACCAGGCCCGGCGCTTAGGCCCCGACACGCTCTCGCGCGTTGGACCGTGAGGTTTGACCTGGCGCAGGGCCCTCGGAGATCCGTGGACGCCCCCGACTGGGCTTCGCCCATTTCAGGTTTCTGAGGGCGACGTCGGCGCAACCCCCCTGAAAATCCGAGGCTTCCCGCTGGCCTGCCGCTCGCACCCGGAGGACGCGCGGAGTCACGCGACTTCCGAGTTTCAAGGCCGGCAATCCCACGGAACGGGGGCAACACATGAAGTCCTGGACGAATCGATGGCGGTGGACGGTGGCGGCGGCGGGCCTGGCGGCGCTCGCGACGGGCTGCAACCAGAGTGACATTCCCACGCCGCCCGGCGTGACGCAGCGGGTGGCGCTGCAGTCCTTCACCGGGCAGAACGCGTGCACGGACCTCGAGCAATACCTCGAGGACACCGCGGTGCTACAGATGAAGACGCAGCTCGAGGCGCAGCGCGACGGCGTGCCCAGCTGGGGCTGGTGGGGCGGCTGGGGCTGGGGCCCGGAGTTCGACGCCAACGCGGGTTCGCAGGCCTCGGCCGGCGGCGCGGCGCCTCCGAAGGCGGCGCCCACGGACTTCACCACCACCAACAACCAGGTGGCGGGCGTCGACGAAGCGGACTTCGTGAAGAACGACGGCACGCGCATCTTCGTGCTGTCCGGCGAGAAGCTGCACGCGGTGAAGAGCTGGCCGGCGGACCAGACCCAGGTGCTGGGCACGCTGAAGATTGAAGGCTGGCCGCAGGAGATGTTCCTCGACGGCACCGACAAGGCCGTCGTCTTCTCGTCCATCTACGAGTGGTACCCGCTGTCCAACGCGATGGGCGTGGCCTGCGACGCGATGTACTGCGGCTACTACTACGCCAACACCGTCAAGGTGACCGTCGTCGACGTGTCCAACATGGCGGCGATGCGCGTGGTGCAGGAGACCTACCTGCCGGGCCACTACAACTCGGCGCGCAAGGTGGGCAGCTCGGTGCGGCTGGTGCTGTCCGACGACTTCAACTTCCCGCCCGGCTTCAAGTGGGGCCCGGACTGGGAGCCCGGCCTCTGGGAAGACAAGGCCAGGCTGCGCGCCGCGTACGACAAGGTCATCGCCGAGAACGAGAAGCTGATTCGCGCGCAGACGCTGGCCGAGTGGGTGCCCGCGGCGAAGGTGAAGATGAACGGCCAGACGCTCATCGTCCCGCACGCGTGCAGCGCCTTCTCGAAGGTGAACGCGCCCACGCGCCTGGGCCAGGTGTCCGTCGTCACGCTGAACCTCGCGAACGCGAACATCGACCGCACCAGCATCCTCGCGGAGCCGGGCGAGATTTACGCCTCGCAGGACAACCTCTACGTCGCCACCCGCCACTGGTGGTGGTGGCCGGCGCCGGGCCAGAAGGACACGACGTACCTCCACAAGTTTGACATCAGCTCGCCCAACCAGGCGCGCTACGTCGCGTCGGGCACGGTGGACGGCCACATCGTCGACCAGTTCTCGATGGACGAGGCGGCGTCGGGCCACTTCCGCGTCGTCACCACCATCAACCAGCGCGTGCCGGACCTCGACAACCCCAACAACTGGTGGGGCCGCATGGAGACGTGGAACCGCCTCACGGTGCTGGCCGAGAACGCCGGCTTCCTCGAGGAGACGGCGCGCAGCGCGGACCTCGCGAAGGGCGAGCGCGTCATGTCCAGCCGCATCGTGGGCAACAAGGGCTTCGTCGTCACCTACCGGCAGGTGGACCCGCTCTTCACCTTCGACCTCTCGGACCCCACGAAGGTGGTGAAGAAGGGCGAGCTCAAGATTCCCGGCTTCTCGACGTACATGCACCCCATCGACGCGAACCACCTCCTCACCATCGGCACGTACATCCCAGAGCCGGTGAATGGGCAGCCGCAGGACTGGACGCAGCGCGCGCTGCAGCTGGCCATCTTCGACGTGTCGGACCTGTCCAACCCGCGGCAGACGCACGTACAGCTGGTGGGCACCGCGTACGGCTGGAGCGAGGCGCAGTACGAGCACAAGGCCTTCAACTACTTCCCGGCCAAGAAGCTGCTGGCGATTCCCTTCGCGGACTGGAACTCGAACTACTCGGGTGAGGACTACTGGAGCTACTTCACCTCGGACCTGCGCGTGTACGAGGTGGACCCGGTGCTGGGCTTCACGCCGAGGGGCGCCGTGGGCATGCGCGACCTCTACCAGGTGCAGCGCTACTACAACTGGACGTACTACTGGACGCCCAACGTGCGCCGCAGCGTGATGGCCGACGACTTCGTCTACGCCATCAGCGACGCCGGCATCCGCGTGGCCACCATCACCAACCTCTCGGTGCCCCTCGCCACCGCGATGCTCGAGCGCTACGTCGAGTACCCGTAAACCCCACCCCAAGAGGTGAGGCCCGAGGCGGCTCCCCGGCGACGGGGGGCCGCTTCGTCGTTTCGGGCGCTTGAATCGCCGGGTGATCGCCTCCGTCGGTGCCGGCAACTCACCTCGCAAGGGGTCGGGCCGCGGCCCCCCGGAAACCGGACGTCCTCGTCATGTCGCCCCGCACCGTCGTCGCCCTCGTCGCCGCCCTCCTCGTCCTCGCCGGCTGTGCGCCGTGCCTCCAGGGCGATGGCGTGGCCACCGTCGTCGACCGCTCCCCCGACGCCTTCTCGGCGCTGGAGGTCTCCGGCCCCATCGCAGTGGAGGTGGACGTCACGCCGGGCGCCGCGCCGGGCCTGCGGCTGTCCGGCGACCAGAACCTCGTCTCGCTGGTGGGCTGGAGCGTGGCCGGCCAGACGCTGCGCCTCGACGCGCGCGGGCTCGACCCGGTGGTGCCGCTGCGCGTCGTGCTGCGGGCCGGCGCGCTCGACGGCGTCGCCTCCACCGACGGCGCGCAGGTGACGGTGCGGCGGCTGTCGGGCGCGCGGCTGTCGCTCAAGGCCTCGTCGTCGGCGCGGCTGCAGGCGCTCGCGGTGGACTGCGACACCCTGGTGCTGGACGCGCGCACCCGCGGCCGCGTGGAGGCCGACGGCCGCGCCCGCGTCGTCGACGCCTGGGCCAGTGACGAGAGCGCCGTGGCGGCCGAGCGGGTGCAGGCCCGCATCGCCCGCGTGCTGGCCGACCGCTTGAGCGCCATTCACGTCTTCGCCAGCGAGGCGGTGACGGGCCGCGCGCTCCGCTCCAGCGAGGTGCGGGTGCACGGCGCGCCGCCCAGGGCCGACGTCGAGCGCGACGCCGCGCGCACCTGACACGTCAGTCGGCGGCGCAGTCCACCAGCGTGGGCGACAGGACGCGCACCAGCTCCGCCGGCGCCAGGGAGCAGAGCAGCCCGCGCCGGCCGGCGTTGATGAACAGCCGCGGCAGCGTGGTGATGGTGCGCTCGCAGTACACCGGCAGGGCCTTCTTCGTGCCGAAGGGCGAGGTGCCACCCACCAGGTAGCCGGTGTGCCGCTGGGCCACCTCGGGCTTGCACGGCTGCACGCTGCGCACGCCCAGCTGCCGCGCCAGGGCCTTCGCGCCCACCTGCCGGTCGCCGTGCATCAACACCAGGAGGGGCTTCTTCTCGTCGTCCTCGAAGACGAGCGTCTTCACCACCTCGTGCTCGTCGACGCCCAGCTTGCGCGAGGACGTCGCGGTGCCGCCGCGCTCCTGGTACTCGTACGGGTGCAGGGTGAAGGCCACGCCGTGGCGCGCGAGGAAGGCGGTCGCGGGCGTCTCGCTGCTCATCGCGCTACGAGACGACGCGCAGCACCGTCTGCTGCGCGGCGCGGGCCTCGTCGTCCTCGCGCAGCGCCACCAGCACGTAGCGGTCCGAGTCGGCGTCGAGGAGGTAGTAGTGCAGCGCAAGGCCCTCCTGCTGCAGCGCGGCGTTGAAGGCGGCCAGCACGGTGCCGAGGCTGAAGGGGTGCGCGCGCTTCGCCGCGGCCACGAGTCCGTCCCGCACCGCCGGCGGCGCGAGCGCGGCGAGGCCCTCGACGGGCACCACGGGGGAGTCGCCGAAGTGCTCGTCCAGGTAGGCCACCCGGTCCGACTTGGCGCGCGCCGTCAGCGTCTTCGAGCCGTAGTACGCCAGCAGCAGCTGGCCGGCGTCCTCGCGCGTCAGCCGCGTCGCGCCCTCGAGGTGCTTCGAGGCCTCGTGCTCGGTCCACTCGCGCAGCAGGCCCGCCCGCTGCAGCGCGGCGAAGCCTTCGCCGAAGGGCTGCGACTCGTCGCCGCCCTCGTCCACCAGCACCAGGCGGGCCACCAGCTGGCCCGCGCGATCCAGGCCCGTCACCACCTCCACCGGGCGGCCTGCGCCGAGGTGCGGCGAGGTGGCCACCGACACGTCGAAGTGCACGGCGGCGCCCGTCTGCAGCTTGATGGTGCCGCTGCCTTTGCCGGCGTCGAAGGCGGTGATGGTTCCGCGGGGCATGAGGCGGGGGATTCTCGCCGAAAGCGGGCCGGCGCGGGGCGGGTTTTCAGCGGGCCGCGGCCACGGCCTGCTCGAGCTGGGCGATGCGCTGCGCGCTGCGCTGCCCTTTCGGCAGCGCCTTCGCGTAGGCGAGCGCCGCTTCAAGTGTCTTCTTCCGCCCCGCCGCGTCGCCCTGCTTCTCGAGGATGGACGCCCTCGTCTCGAAGAGCCGCAGCTTGCGCGGGCCCTCGGTGCACTTCGAGAGCGCGCGGTCGATGGCGGCCAGCGCGACGTCCAGCCGGCCCAGCTCCCGGTAGAGGAGCGCGAGGCGCGCGGGCGGGTTGTAGTCCTTCGGGAACTCGGCCTCCGTGCGGGCCAGCGCGTCCAGCGCGCGCTCGGGGTGCTTCGCCGCCAGCGCCGCGCCGACGCGGTGCGGGTCGAACACGGCGCGCGCCGCCGGCGTCGCGGCCTTCGCCGCCTCGCGCTCGAGGAAGGTGAGCCAGTCCAGCGCCAGGGCCTCGGCGGCGACGCCGTCCTTCGCCTCCTGCCGCTCGGTGACGAGCACGTCGTACAGGCCGGAGCGGTCATCGGCCAGCACGCCGTCCAGCGCCAGCGCCTTCTTCCCTTCGGCCGCCAGCGCCGCCAGCTGCTTGTTCCGCTCGGGCGAGGCGGGCAGCTCCAGCGCGCAGTCGAGTCCCCAGACGATGCCGTTGACGCGGTCGCCCGCCGAGGTGAGGACGGCGAGCGACTCCACGGCCGTCTTCGTGCAGGACTCGTACTGCTTCGCGAGGTACTGCGCCGAGAGCGCCGACAGCGCGGTGCGCGCGGGCGAGTCGCCGCCCCCCGACTTCATCGCGGCGAGGTACTTGTCGGCCGCGGCCGCGGCGTCGCCCTTCGCGAGGAGCGCGTCGGCTTCGGCCACCGGCGTGCCCTTCGCGCGCGCGGCCGCGAGGAGCGCCGTCATCTGCGTCTCGTCGGCGCTGCCGATCCACTTGAGCACCAGCTGCTCGCTGGCCGGGTCGATGAAGAAGAGCGTGGGCCACGACTCCACGGGGAACTTCTCGAGGAAGCCGGCGTTCCTCGCCTGCTCGGTGTCGACGGCGGCGAACACCACGTCCTGCTCGAAGGCGGCGAAGGCGGGGCGCGTCAGCACGTGCTCGCGCAGGTACACGCAGGTGTGGCACCACGGCGCCCACGCGTCGACGAAGAGCAGCTTCTTCGACGCCTTCGCCGTCTTGAGCGCCTTCGCGTAGTCGTTCTCGATGAAGCGCGGACCGGCCGGCGTGGCGGCGAGCAGCGCGGAGGCGAGGACCAGGGCAGCCGTCATGCGCGCCCTCGTAGCCGCGCAGGTGCAGAGGTGCAATGTGGGCGCGCGGTGGTGCTATCAGGCAGCGCATGACGGCCTTCGACTGCCTGCCCTTCGACCGCCTCACGCCGCGCCAGGTGCACGACGTGCTGCAGCTGCGCCAGCGCGTCTTCGTCGTCGAGCAGGCGTGCGCGTACCTCGACGCCGACGGGGCGGACCCGTCGTGCTGGCACGTGCTGGGCACGGACGCCGGCGTGCTGGTGGCGACGGCGCGCCTGGTGCCGCCGGGCCTGAAATACGTCGAGCCCGCCATCGGCCGGGTGGTGACGGCGCCCGAGGTGCGGCGCACCGGCGTGGGCCGCGCGCTGATGCTGGAGGCGCTGGCGCAGGTGAAGCGCCTCTACCCCGGGCAGCCCGTCCGCCTCGGGGCGCAGCGCTACCTCGAGCGCTTCTACCGCTCGCTGGGCTTCGCGCCGGTGGGCGAGCCGTACGACGAGGACGGCATTCCCCACGTGGAGATGCTGCGCGACGCCTGACGGTACGGTGCGCTGGATCGCAGGCAGCGATGAGGCGCGCTTCTCGCCGCGGGGGCCTCGACGCTCCACGGGCGGCCGCGCGGAGTACCGTACGCCCCATGCTCTCGCTCATGCTTCCGTTGCTGCTCGTCGCAGGAAAGGCCCCCGCCGCGAAGCCAGAGCCGCTGGACGCGCTCGACTTCGACAACGGCACGGTGCTGGTCGCGCAGTCCGGCAGCTACGGCACGGGGCTGAGCTCGTGGAGCGCGTGGCGGCTCACCGACGGCGACCCGGCCCTGGGCTGGTGTTCCCCGCAGGGCGCGCCGCTGGGCGGCACCTTCGAGTGGGACCTCGACACCACCTGGCGGCTGGACACGCTGGCCTTCACCACCGAGGGCGTCGAGGAGGACAGCTACGCGGGCATCTCGGCGAAGTCGGTGGAGCTGTTCGTGTCCGACGGCGGCGAGTACCGGAAGGTGGGCAGCTTCAGCCTGCCCGGCAAGCGCACGAAGAAGTCCTTCCCGCGGCGCGCGGGTGGGCGAGGCGCCGAAGGCCGACCTCACGGGCGTGTTCGCGTCGTCGTACGGCCCGATGCGCTTCGTGCAGGAAGGCACCACCGTCTACGGCTGCTACGACTGGTCCGAGGCGGGCGCGGCGGTGTGGGGCGACGTGCAGGGGCGCATCGCGCGCGTCACCTGGTTCGAAGACGGTGAGTCGCCGCGCGAGGGCACCGCCACCTTCGCGGTGCTGCCCGACAAGTCCTTCTGGGGCGTCTGGTATGAGCACGGCGAGCTGGCCGGCGAGTGGTCAGGCCCGCGCTCCGACGAAGCCCCGAAGTGCGAGCCCCAGAAGAAGGGCGCCGTGGCGCGGCTGCTGAAGAAGAATGGTCGCGCGGTGCTGTACGGCATTCACTTCGCCACCGGCGCCGACGTGCCGCTGCCCGAGTCCACCGCCGCGCTGGAGGAGCTCGCCGCGGCGCTCGCGCAGGAGGCGAAGGTGAAGGTGCTCATCGAAGGGCACACCGACTCCACCAACACCGACGCCTTCAACCTGGACCTCTCGCAGCGCCGCGCGAAGAGCGTGTTGGCCTGGCTGACGCAGCACGGCGTCGACGCCGCGCGCCTCGACGCGAAGGGCTTTGGGAAGACGCGGCCGGTGGCGGACAACGCGACGGCGCAGGGCCGCGCGCTCAACCGGCGCGTCGAGGTGTCGGTGGTGAAGTAACCGTCAGGGCAGGGTGCCCGGCGTCTTCTCACCCAGCGTGGGGGTCGCGACGACGAAGTTGGAGTTCAGGTCCTCGCTCGTCTCGTTGTGCCCGGTGAGGCCGTTGCCGCCCGTCGCCGTCTCGATGGTCTCGTTGTAGCAGGCGCGCTGGTACGACTGGCTGGCGCTCGCGGCCGTCGTCACCGGCAGCTGCGAGGAGATCGGCGTGTCCGCGGTGAAGCCCGAGACGCCCGTCTTGTCGGTGCGCACCGAGGTGCTGGTGCCCCAGATGAAGTAGTCGACGTCGAGCACCGCACCGCCCGTCAGCCCGTTCCAACGGTAGAGCACGAGGTCCTCGCTGCTGTTGGTGAGGAAGCCGAAGTTGGTGAAGTTGCCCGCGGCCGGGTCCCACGAGCCGATCATGTCCGGCACGGTGGGGTCGCCGCCGGTGGGCGGAGGAATCTCGAAGTCCGGCTGGGCGATGCCGCACCCGCCGTCGCACTGGGTCGCGTAGTTCGCCGCGCCGGTGATGGCGATGACGCGCGTCTGCCCCGGGCCGATGGTCGCGCCCGCGGGGAAGCGGAGGTCGAAGTCGCCAAAGCCGGTGCCGCACGCCGGGTTGCTGGTGTGATCGTAGTAGCGGCAGTTGAGGCCGCCGTCCGTCGCGGTGAAGGTGGCGTTGTAGAGCCAGTAGTCGGTGAGGTCGATGATGGCCGCCGTCGGGTTGTAGATCTCGACCGCCTCGCCCGCCGTCGGAGACACGCGCACCTCGGAGATGAGCAGGTGATCCGCCCGCGCGCGCGCGCCGCACTGCACCGCCGTGCCACCGCCGCTGCCGCCGCCCGTGCCACCGCCGGTGCCACCGCCGGTGCCACCGCCGCTGCCGCCGCCCGTGCCACCGCCGCTGCCGCCGCCGGTGCCACCGCCGGTGCCACCGCCCGTGCCACCGCCGGTGCCCCC
>Ga0272446_1007914_pt1 | contig 10362 bp, 8 predicted proteins | sample YNPCB0061_FD_194587 | JGI IMG/M metagenome (GOLD analysis project Ga0272446, IMG submission 194587) | Hot spring microbial mat communities from Yellowstone National Park, WY, United States - YNP-CB-006-1 | ecosystem: Environmental > Aquatic > Thermal springs > Hot (42-90C) > Sediment | place... | reverse complement strand
ATAAACAATCCTGAAAACTTTGTCGGGAAAACTGTTCTTGTAGAAGGCGAAGTGCTTGAAGTTTGTCCTGCTGCCGGCTGTTGGATGGAATTAAAGAGCGATGATGAGAAGGGCAAAATAAAAATAAAAGTTAGAGATGGAGATATAGTTTTTCCAATGTCTGCAAAAGGAAAAAAAGCTTTGGTTGAAGGAACGGTTTATAAAATTGAACTAACAAAAGAAGAAGCAATTGAATACTACGAGCATCTTGGTGAAGAAAAAGGTGTTGAATTTGATCCTGCTACTGTAACAGGTCCGGTTACAATTTATCAGATAAAAGGACTTGGAGCAGAAATAGATTAGTATTCAAACTCATTTCAATTTTCAGATATCGAGCAGTGTAAAAAAAATCGTCCCGTGTATGAAGCGGGACGATTTTCACGGAGCTCATAACCGAAAATGATATTATTTCAACAATACCATCTTCTTGGAAAATGAATTTTCACCAGCAACCAGTTTATAAATGTAAACTCCACTTGAAAGACCTTCTGCAACAAACTGAATACTATGGTTTCCAGCTGGCATGTAGTCTTTAACTAATGTTGTTATGTATTCACCAGAAATGCTGTAAACATCCAGTTTTACATTTGCTGATTTAGGCAATGCAAATTTTATTGTTGTGCTTGGATTAAATGGATTCGGATAATTTTGTTCTAATGCAAAATCAGTTGGTATATCTTTAGAATCATGAATACCATTAATACCTTCAGTGTGAATATTCTGAGCGTATGGAGCTGCCCAATCAACCGTTTTATCAGTATGACATCTTAAACATGCAAAATCTAAAGTTACATAAGCCAAACCATTTGCATCTAATTGGACTTTAGAACCATCTCCTGTAAACATCGCTGTGTAGGTAACTGGATTAACATTAATTCCGAAAATGTGGGTTTTAACATCGCCGCGTCGTCCATTACCTATTACTTTTCCAACAGCAGATTTACCAGCTGGTGCCATATGACAGTCAACACAATCAATTGGTTTGGGCTGACCATTTAATAATACTTGCTTATCTGTGTGGCAATCTTGGCAACGTGTTTTAATAGCGCTGTGGGTAGAAGCAGTTTGATTATATCTTAATGGTATATGGGTTTCGTGACAAGTTGCGCAGGTTAAATCTGTTCCCTGACCATCACCGTGTTTTGAAGCCCGCATCTCATTAATTTGCTCATGATGTTGAATATAACCACCACCCGCTGGAATTTGATTTGTTACCCCACCTCTTTGATGGCAGTCACCACATCTTGTAATCCTTAAATTATCTCCTTGAATTGGTGGTTTAACGTTTATGGGATTTGATACGTGATCACTTCCAGGACCATGACAACCTTCGCATCTAATTCCGGGTTCGCTAAAAGTACCCATACTATCAGCAGGATTTCCAGTCCAAGATCCATTAGGTGACGGACCTGTTGTATGACATTTAAAGCAATTATAATTGTATTTTGTTGTCTGTCCTTGATTGTAAGGAACCCATTGCTGAGTTTCTAAATTATATTGAGCTTCTGGATTTTCAGTATATACCAAACCGTTTGGATAGACAAATCTTGCTTTCCAACCATAACCGCCAATCATATAACTGAAATCGGACCAATTTTTTCCCGGAGGAGGAGTTGGAACACCAGGACTTGTGTTTAGCGGAAACACCGGAGGTTGATTACCTGTAATTGCGTTTAATTTATAAGGATGACCAGAGTTCATATACTCAGCCCAAATGTTGTAGCCAACATTTGGATTAGTTGTGTTATGACATACCTGGCAAGTGTTTGAGCCAACATAGTTCTGAGCATTCAAATTAGAAATGCTGAAGAACATAATGGCTGACAATAGAATTGAAAACAGTCGAATTTGTTTCATATAATTACTCCTAAATTTATTATGAACAATATTTATTTGTTCATTTCAAAACTATCACTTGTTGCGCCCAGAATAAAGTTAACAATTATGAAAAAATTTTCATTTTTTATCACTTTGTAAGAGTACCAATTCAAATTATTTTTGTGCAAAAATTAAATTAGATATGCAAATACTTATTGTTGAAGATGAAATTCAGATTGCCGAGTCCTTAAAAAAGAATCTTCGGGACGAAGGCCACAATGCGATGATAGCACAAGACGGCGAAGCAGCATTAAAACTAATAAATGAAATTGAGTTTGATCTTCTGCTTCTCGATTGGCGAATGCCGAAGATTACCGGATTAGAGGTTTGCAAACAACTTCGAAAACAGGGAAACCAGACACCAATAATTCTACTGACTGCTTTGGGTGATATTTCAAATAAAATAGAAGCATTTAATGCTGGTGCTGATGATTATATCACTAAACCTTTTTCATTCGATGAAGTATTGGCAAGAATTAATGCCGTTATGCGAAGGGCAAAACTTTCTAAAGATGTACTTGAGTTTGAAAGTCTTACATTAGACTTGTCAAAAAGAGTTGTTACTACACAAGATAAAAAATATATCCATCTTTCCGATAAAGAATTCGATCTACTGAGAGTATTAGTTCAGCAAAAAGGAGAAATTGTTTCTAAGGAACAATTGTGCAAATTGGTGTGGGATTTAAATTTCGTTCCTCAGACAAATATTTGTGAAGCAACCATTAAAAACCTTAGAAAAAAATTAGAAGAGATAACGGGTAAAAAATATATTAAAACTATTTACGGTGAAGGGTATTTGTTAATTGCAGATTAAAATTAAAACTCCATTCATATCAGATACAGTTAAGAAACTCATAATTAATAATGTTTTAATAACCTCGTTACTTCTACTTATCTTGAATTTTGCCCTTGTTAGTATTCTTAATTATGTGCTTACCGAAAATTTGGATCAAAGATTAAAGCACGAAATTGAGAAAATTCAGGAAACAATATCTGCCACATCTGATGGAGTTGAAATTAAGAGTTTCAGGGAATTAAATGAATCAGATTTTAATTATCTGACAGACAATCCCTATTTCCTGCAAATTTATGATTTGGGTGGTAATATTCTATTGCAGAGCAAAAATGTAGTTTTATACAAAAGCATTCCCGTTGATATAATTTCACTTCAGGAAGACTATTTGTATAAATTTATTCAAGTGGAAAATGAGAAACTTAGAGCCGGGTATTCTGTTCTGAAAGACGACAAGGGAAAAGTAATAGCAATTCTTCAACTTTGCATTTTTGCCAGGGATCTTGAAAATATGATGAATAAGGTTTTACAGATTAACATACTTATTCTTCCGTTAATTTTATTCCTTGTAATTATCTCAAGTTACTTTATCGCACATAAAAGCTTTAAGCCGCTCAATATGATTATAGATGAAGCAAATAAAATTTCAGCAACAGATCTGAATAAAAGAATTGTTATAGATTCAAAAGAAACAGATGAGATTGGAAGGTTGAGAGATACATTAAATAGTCTTTTGGATAGAATTACAACCTATATAAATGAGCTTTCAAATTTTACGGATCAGGCTTCTCACCAATTGATGAATCCTCTTACAGCATTAAAATCTGAACTCGATTATCTGCTGAAGAGGGAAAGAACAATTGATGAATATCGAACTACAATAAGCGAATTGAAAAACCAAACCGAACATATGATTAATATTGTAAGAACACTTCTTATGATTACTAAAAGCTCAAAAAGTGTTCGACAATCAAAATCAGTTATTAACCTTAGCAAATTAATTAATAATGATATTAAAACTTTCTTTAAGCATCATAACATAATTTATAATGTTGAAGATGATATTTATATAAAGGGAGAAAATGAAAAAGTTTTTATGGCAATACAGAATTTGCTTAATAATGCTTTAAAATATTCACCCGATGGAGAAGAAGTTAAATTTAATTTATATAAAGAAAACACATTCATTAAGTTAGAAGTTGTTGATAAGGGAATCGGAATTTCTGACTATGAGAAATCCAGAGTGTTCCAAAGATTTTATAGATCGGAGACAGTTGAAAAAATGGGAATAAAAGGTTATGGACTTGGGCTAAGTTTGGTAAAAGCCGTTTTTGACGAAATAGGTGCTGAAATAATAATTTCAGACAATCAGCCGAAAGGAACAATTTTTACCGTTATCTTTCCCTCAATTATAATAGAATAGTAAGCCAGGTCAATCCTACCTTTATAATATTACTTATCTTTGCATGAAAAATTATTTTATTTATGGAAATTTATAATTACTCTTTTTTAATAAAACTTCTTTACAGATACGGAAATATTTTTATAACATCTTTGATGATTCTTAATCTTATTCCGCTTTTGGTTTATGTTGATAAGAACGCTTATCTCATTATTCCCATTATTATTACTTTACTGATTATTTACTTCACTAACAAATTTTATTTCCTCCTTTACAAAACATTTCCCTTTACAATTAAAGCTGATGAAGAGAAACTTATCTGCACCGATTTTATGTTTCGCAAAAAAGAGGTTGTCATTTATTATCATAATATCAAATCAATTTCCGGTGGAATATTTGAAGGACGACTTTCCGGAATTATGAAAGTATGTGATGGAAAGACAAACATTTGTATAGCATTTTCTCATCGCATAAAAAACTCTACAAAACTTATAGCCACAATTCTTAGTAAGGTTGATAAGAAAATTTACGATGAGAAGATTGATTCGCTTCAAAAAATCAGTTCCAAACTCAGAAAAAAGTGACCTGCAATCCCAAAATCCATTTAGTATTTTTGAATAAAGTAATTATGAAAATAAAATGAAAGTAGCAGTATTATTATCAGGCGGTGTTGATAGTTCAGTTGCACTTCGTTTACTTAAAGATGAAGGACACGATGTAACTGCATTTTATCTTAAGATTTGGCTTCAGGATGAATTTTCTTTTCTTGGCGATTGTCCCTGGGAAGAAGATTTGGAATTTGCCCGCGCAGTCTGTAATCAGGCAAATGTTCCTCTCGAAATTTTACCTTTGCAAACAGAGTATTGGGAAAATGTAGTTAGTTATACAATTGCAGAAATCAAAGAAGGCAGAACTCCAAATCCAGATATGTTCTGCAATCGCCTGATAAAGTTTGGAGAGTTTTATAAAAAGATTGACAGCTCGTATGAGAAAGTAGCAAGCGGACATTATGCACGAGTTGAAAAATTAAATGACAGATACTTGCTAAAAACATCTCCTGATCCGGTTAAAGACCAAACATACTTTCTTGCATATCTCACACAGGAACAACTTTCGCGGGCTTTATTCCCGATAGGAAAATTTACAAAAAAGCAAATCAGAGAACTTGCAAAAAATTATCAGCTTCCGAATATGTCAAGAAAAGATAGTCAGGGAATTTGCTTTCTTGGAAGAATAAGTTTTAATCAGTTTATCAAACATCATCTTGGAGAATTGCCTGGTGATATTGTTGAACTTGAAACACTACAAGTTAAAGGAAAACATAAGGGATATTATTTTTATACAATTGGTCAGCGTTCAGGATTAGGGCTTGGAGGTGGTCCTTGGTATGTAGTAAAAAAAGATATCAAGAATAATATTATCTACATATCAAGGCAGGATTATAGCAATAGGGCAAGAAAAGAATTTAAAGTAACAAAGTTTAATTGGATTGCTGATAAACCGGAAAGCGGAGAAAGATTAAGAGTAAAAATCAGACACGGTGCAAAATTCTATAATTGTTTTCTGGAAATTGATAATGAAACAGGAACTGTTTTACTTGATCAGGAAGATCAGGGAATTGCACCAGGACAGTTTGCAGTTTTTTATAAAGATGATGTTTGTATTGGCGGCAGTATTATTTCAGAATGAGTTGTTAAAAAATTTCATCAAACAATCTCATTGAAAAATCGGAAACCCCTCCTTGCTGAGATATTCCTTATTATCTTCTAAAAGTTTTTTAAATGCTTCAACAGGAACAATTCGTGTAATTCCATAACGCAGTGATGAATGCTTTTTAACATAAATATCTCCTTTGTATGGAATCACCGGATTGTATTTTGCTGCTTTGTCTGTGATGTCAGGATAGAGCATATCTTCCTTTTCCTCAGGCACTGAATGAACAATTCCCACTAATTCAAAATTCGGAACGCCATCCCTTATTGCAAGCACAATTCCTCCACTAAAGCCGGGATTGATTACTGCATCAACGAGGAACGAACCAATTTCATCTTTGTTAGGACTGCTTACTATTCCTTTGGTTATCATTTTATTGTTCATCGGGTATCCGATAAGATAAACGAAAGTTCCCCACTCCAAATCTTTCGCATTACCAAGCTTAAAGTTGAAGTACGGAAATCTTATTCCGCTTTGAATACCATATTTTCTTCCTAGAATTGCAAGATCAGATTTGGGATCATCAACGAGAATATCAACAGTACTCCCTTCCGGAAAGCCGGCAACATAAATAACCTGTCGCTCTTTTAAGGAAACAGATTCAATATACTTTGTAGCATTTCCCTTTTCGTCTGATTTATAAACTATCAATGTATCTGGAAAGTTAATTGTGTGTGAGCATGTTAATAATGCCACATTTCCGTTTCCGGAGTAAATTACCAAAGCAGTTCCTGATGAGGAATTGTCGATGAGAATATCTTTAACTGCAAGTTTCTCAATGTTTTCTTTTCTTAGGTCTTCAATAGTGTAATTGTTGTTTTCATCAAAGATGTAAACGCGATAAAATGCTGAAGCAATTATTCTTTGGATTGTCTCACTTATCCTTTGAAGTTCCGCTGAGGTTGAGCGATATGGAAATTCGCTGTCGTACTGTCCGTCTTTAAGTGTAGGATAAATAGAATCATAAGAAACAGTTGAACAACTCAGAAAAAAGAGTGTAGTTATTAAAACCGAAATAAAAACTAAAACCCGTTTCAGGTTGTTCATAGTTATTCCTTTCAAATAAGTAAACGAGCCGGATGTTAGTGAAAACAGTAAGCCACGAATTTCACTAATTAACACGAATAAAATTTTTAATCCTCGTGTTTAACTTTAAAACCTTTCAGCATCCACTTTCTTGCTAAGAGTAATCCGATTGGACTTACAATTGCAATCAGTCCATAAATAAACCACATCATTTCTGTATTCATTTCTGATGGTGGTTTATCTGCAGGACAGTATTGCATTAAAAACCAACCTGAGTATAAACTTGTAATCACTTTTGTGAGGAACCATGGAAACTGTCCAATTCCCATATAAATTCCTGTCATATTCTTCGGTGCAATTTCTGCAACCCATTGAAGAAATCTTGGCTGCCACATAGCTTCACCAATTGTCATAATCAGAATGTAAGCGATCAAAGTGTTTATGTTAGGACCAAGTGCAAGAATAAATGTTGGAGAAGCCATTACAAATGTTCCGATTATCATCATATCATAAGCATTTTTCTTTGCTGTGAGAGCAGCTACCATCGGAGTAAGAATAAAAATCAGTATCGGATTAAGATTAACAAAGAATTCAAAATTATCACTTACAAATCCTTCGAAAGCCCGTGATGTGTATTGTGGAATGGTAAGCCAGTTATGTGCGAATAAGGTTTGAACAAAAATTAAAATGAAAATGAAATAGAGAAATCTTAAATCGCGTAAAGGAAAATTTTTGAAATAGAAAATCATCTTTTCTTTTGTTGACATATTTGACATCTCATCTTTTTCTTCCTTCTGTGCTTTGACATACTCCTCGCCTTTTTTTGAAATTGCATCGTGCATTGCTTTTTTCGTGATAAGAAAATAAACAACAGCAATTCCTAACACAGTTAAAGCAACATAAACCCAATAAACACCAGTTATTCCAAATGATTTTCTAACAGGCGGAGAAATAATTCCTGGTAAAAATCCACCAAGATTCATAAGAGCATAAAGCATTGCGTAACCCATAGCAGATGTTTTTTCATCAGTAAGTTGTTTTACACCGGCATAGCAAGCCGGCTGATAAATTCCATAACCAAGTATGATAAAAAGAATTCCAAGCATTGCAATTGAATGAGCCGAGTTCCATAATCCCGGCTGGCCGGTGGAAGGTGCAAGTGTTAAAAATATTCTTCCCACAAGCATAAGTGATAAAGCAATCAATAAAGATTTTCTGAGTCCAATCCAATCAACTGTAGCACCGAGAAACAGCATTGCTAGTGTAATTCCTGCAGTAAGCACACCAACCATTCTTCCCGCATCAATATCGTTTAATCCGATATATTCATTAAAATAAATTGCGAGTAAACCAAGAACACCAAAATATGTTAATCCTTCGAGCACATAAGATATGTTTACACCGAGCAATGCCCGTGAAGTATGAGCAAGGTCTATGAATGGTTGAGTCAATTCTAAAACTATATTGTCGAATGCTGTGTATTGCTCTTTGCTTTTTAATTGTTTGGACGGAAGAAATAGCATTACAAAATAAGCTATCGGCGGAAGTACTAACGATAATAAAAACCAGATAAATCCGTTGTATCCTTTGAAAATAGCATTGCGAGCTGTGGCCAGAACAAAAAAGAAATAAAAGATTAACCCCAAACCGATAAAAACAATAATGAGATCGTTCATAAATTTTTCCGCAATTTGTTAATGTTATTTTTTAGGAATAGTTACTTTGAATAATGATCCTTTACCTACTTCACTTTCAAATGAAATTGTTCCACCGTTCTTTTCGATGAAATCTTTACACAATACTAAACCTAAACCGGTTCCCTTTTCCTGCTCAGTTCCTTTTGTAGAAATCTGTGAATCAATCTGAAAAAGTTTTGATTTAATGTTCGCCGGAATTCCTACTCCGTAATCCTTTACAGAAAATTCTGCAAATTCATCATTAAGATTTTTACAAACAATTTCTATACTTTTACCAGAAGGTGTGAATTTGATTGCATTAGAAATCAGATTTCTTACAACAGATTCCATCATATATTTATCTGCAAAAACATTACATTTATCTTCACATTGAGAATGAATCCTGATTTTCTTTCTTTCTGATTGCTCGGCATATAATTCTATCACCTGATTAACTATTTCACACAGGTTAAACTGAGTTTTGTTGACTTCAAGCTTTCCGGATTGAAATCTTGACCATTCAAGAAGATTCACAAGAAGATTATAAACATTGCTCGCTGAACGATAAATGTTTTGAGCAGTTTCTTTTATTTCTTCGGCATTCATTTCGTTAGAATAACTTGCCAGCAATTCCGAAGCTCCAAGAATTGTATGAAACGGATTGCGAAGGTCGTGTGCAATAATTGAAAACAGATTATCTTTTGCCGTGTTGCTTTTCTTAAGGTTGTCGCTGTAATGCTTAAGTTTTTTTTCTGTTTCTTTTAATTCAGTTATATCAGTAAGTGTTCCGATTATTTTAACCGCGTTACCCTCATTTATTCTTTTCCCTTTTGAAATCACCCATCTGATTGTTCCGTCTGTTCTTTTTATTCTATGTTCAAAAGAATAATTATCGGTTCTACCTTCAATAAGTTCATTCAATTTAGAATTTATTAACTCTAAATCTTCCATTGGAATAAAGCTCATCCACTCATTAGCATCATATGATTTTAATTCAGATTGTAAACCAAACAATTTCAGAAAGCCGGAATCAACAATAGTTTTTCTTTCAGAAGGAATGTATTCCCACACACCAGTTTTACCTGCTTCAACAGCGAGTTCATATCTTCGTTTTGTTTCGATTAGCTCCTTTTTAATACTGTGATTAAACAAAGTAAGCTGGATTATTCTGTTCAGTTCGTCAAGATTAAAAGGTTTGGAAAGATAAGCTGCAGGTTCGGTGAGTTTTGCTTTTTCAAAAGTATCTTCATCAGTATAAGAAGTAAGATAAATTACAGGAATGTCTTTTACTTGTTTAATTTTTTCCGCTGCTTCTATTCCACCGGTTTCCCCCTTTAGCTTTATATCAAGTAAAATAATATCGGGATTTTTTTCCAAAGCAGATTTAACAGCATCATTTCCGGTGTAAACAGTATCAATAACATCATAACCTGCTTTGAGAAGTTTAGACTCAATATTCTTAGCTATGATCGCCTCGTCTTCAACAACAAGAATTTTTACTTTATTCATTTCCATTTGAATTAAATAGCTGCTCGAAATCTAAGAAAATAATAATCAAAGTTCACGGGTAGAATCGTTTCAATTGCAAAATTTACAATCCCGTAACGCAGACTTCAGTCTGCGAATTAATAAAACAAATCTCGTAACACAGACTTCAGTCTACGAAATAATAAAACAAAACTCGTAACACAGACTTTAGTCTGTGCACCAATAAAGCTAAACCTGTAATTCAGACTTCATTCTGCGCATAAAAAAAAATCTTTTGATGATTGGATTAATTATTTATATCAAATTTATTTCTCTGTGGTTTTTATGCAATTGATGTCTTAATTTTC
>Ga0272446_1007913_pt1 | contig 10364 bp, 9 predicted proteins | sample YNPCB0061_FD_194587 | JGI IMG/M metagenome (GOLD analysis project Ga0272446, IMG submission 194587) | Hot spring microbial mat communities from Yellowstone National Park, WY, United States - YNP-CB-006-1 | ecosystem: Environmental > Aquatic > Thermal springs > Hot (42-90C) > Sediment | place... | reverse complement strand
AGGGAGGTTGTATTCCTCCTAATAGGAGGGAAGGGAGGTTGTATCCCTCCTAATAGGAGGGAAGGGAGCTTTAGCTCGACCCGAGCAAAGCGAAAGGGCACGCCCTAATATAAAATCAGTAGTAACGAATAAAATAAGTAGTAACGAAAAACTTTAATCGGGATACTTTTCCCACTTGCCCAAAATACCTGTCAGACCACCGGTATGAAGTAAATAAAGGTTATCATTTTTATCAAAAAAATTTTTTTTAATTAAGTCATAAACAGCATAAACCATTTTTCCGGTATAAATAGGGTCGAGTAAAATACCAGTATTTTTAGAAAAGTTAGTAAGAAAATTTAAGTATTTAGTAGTAGTATTAGCATAACCACCTAAATGATAATCATGTAATAATACAGGTTTTTTTTTAACTTTTTGAAGATACTTATCAAAAATATTTTCTGCTTTAAGGACAGCAATTCCAACAATGTTTGATGGGTGTTCATAGTGGCAAAGACCGGCTAAGGTTGTGCCCGTTCCAACCGCTGTAAATAAATATTTAGCTTTATTAGGAAGGTTAAAAATCAATTCTTTGAAACCTTCAAAAGCTAAGGTGTCTGAGCCTCCTTCGGGTATCCATAAAGTATCCTTTTCAATAAAATGTTGGGTATATCGATATTGAGTGAATAGACGATAATCACTACGATTTATAAATTCCATTTGCATTCCCCATTGTTTACATAAAAATAAAACAGGATTTTTTACTTTTTCACCTCTAATATAAGCAAAAGTTTGAATACCATTCATAGCACCTGCGCATGCAGTAGCCACTAAATGATTAGACCAGGCACCACCAAAGGTTATCCATTTTTTAATTTTACATTCTTTAGAAATTCTTAAAAAACCTTCCAATTTTCTAAATTTATTCCCTGAAATGAAAGGATGAAGCAAATCATCTCGTATGATGTGAATGTTTAAAGAAAAATCAGTAAAAAAAACTTTTTGATAAGTTGAGATATCAAGTGTATCAATTTGCATATTGAATGCGGAAAAAGTTTATACAAAACACCTACCTACGCCACGGTAGGTGGGTACTTCATCAATAATTTTTTCATCATCAAAAACATAAATAGCATTAAATCTTTCACAAAGTTCACCGGCTTTTGCGTGTCTTAGAAAAATACAATCACCGAGTTGAAGTTTTTTTTTGGAAAAAAAAGGAGTTTGAACTTCCCCAAAACCTTCATCTTTTAAATAATTAACTCCTTCTGGCAAAAAAACTTTAGGTTGTTTTTCTAAACCTATTGCACCTGATGCAATATAACCGCCTCCTGCGCAAGTATAAATATTAGGTTCAGGGTTTCGGGTAACTTCTATGCCAAAAAATAAAGCAGGTTCATGACAAAAATCATTATACATATCAAACAAACCACTTGAATATAAACCAGAACCTACGGTTACTTCATTGATATAAGGTTCTTGAATGGTTTTTTCTATACTACCTGTTCCGCCTCCATTCACAATAGTTAGTTCGTATCCTTCTTTGATAACCGTTTCATACATTTCTTTTCTTCTTTTTGCCAATTTTTTGATTGATATTTTTTTTAAAAATGGAATTGCCCATTTTTTTATCAAACTATTTTGTTTTTCACCTAGACCTGCTATTTGAGCTTCATAGCCCATAATTCCTTTTAAAGTTATAAAAGACAAAGATTTTATTAATTTTAAACGTTCTTTAAGTTGTTCCAAAGTTCTAATGGAAGAACGCTTTACTCCAAACCATAAAAACCCAAAATCTGTGGACATATCCAAATCTAAACAAACCGGTATTTTAGTATAATGCAATTTACCAAACTCATTAAGCATAACAAGGTGACTAGGCAAATCTGCCATAAAAGTAATATTTTTTCCTGCTTTTATCAGTTCAGCTAAATGAAGAAAATCATTGGTTACATTGTAGGGATATCCAAGCAATAAATTATCAAAACCTTGTTTAGCAAGCCATAAGGTTTCTGATGGATGATAAGTCATTAAACCTTGATATTGGGAATTATGTTTTAATACATAATCTAAAACCCATTGACAACGCACGGATTTGGTCGCAATTCTTATAGGAATGTTTTTAGCTCTTGAAGCTATATCGTTAATATTTTTTTCTAATGAAGGTAAATACAGCGCCGCAAATGGACGCGGAATGTTTTGAAATAAAGCATTAATTTCTTGGTAATCCATATGCAAAAATAGAAAAATTTGTTGTTTAGAATGATGATTTGCATGAGGGATATAACCCTATCAAATTTTAAAAAAAGGAACAAAAGAAAAACGAATGAAACGAGGGGCATGCCCTATTTATTTACACTTTGAACCAAAAAATAATTTGCTATGTTAATAAATGGTAACTAATTTTGTACAAAAAATCAAATATATGGTAAAAACACAAGTTTTCACAGATTATAAAGTTAAAGATATGTCTTTAGCTGAATGGGGAAGAAAAGAAATACGTTTAGCCGAAGCAGAAATGCCTGGTTTAATGGCAATACGTGCTGAATACGCCCCTTTACAACCTTTAAAAGGCGCTAGAATCGCAGGTTGTTTACACATGACTATCCAAACAGCAGTTTTAATTGAAACTTTGGTTGCCTTAGGCGCAGAAGTTAGATGGTCATCTTGCAATATTTTTTCCACTCAAGACCATGCAGCAGCAGCCATTGCAGCAGCAGGTATTCCTGTTTTCGCTTGGAAAGGTATGACCGAAGAAGAATACAATTGGTGTATTGAACAAACCATTTTCTTCGGTAGCCAAGATAGACCTCTTAATATGATTTTAGATGATGGTGGCGATTTAACTAACTTAGTTTTAGATAAATATACACATTTGGCAAAAGGTATTAAAGGAGTTTCAGAAGAAACTACTACCGGTGTATTAAGATTATACGAAAGAATGAAAAATGGTACTTTACCTTTCCCTGCTATCAATGTAAATGACTCCGTAACCAAATCAAAATTTGATAACAAATATGGCTGTAGAGAATCTTTGGTTGATGGTATAAGAAGAGCTACAGATGTAATGATTGCGGGTAAAGTAGCTATTGTAGCGGGCTACGGTGATGTAGGTAAAGGCTCTGCGCAATCATTAAAGGCTGCCGGAGCAAGAGTTTATGTTACTGAAATTGACCCTATATGTGCCTTACAAGCTCTTATGGAAGGGTTTGAAGTCCGTAAAATGGATAACATCGTTCATCTTGCTGATATTATCGTTACGGCTACCGGTAATTTTAATGTCGTTACCGATAGACATTTCAAAAAAATGAAAGATAAAGTGATTCTTTGTAACATCGGTCACTTTGACAACGAAATCAATATGGCATGGTTAAATGAAAATTATGGTAACACCAAAGTAAATATCAAACCACAAGTGGATATGTACAACGTGGACGGTAACGATATTATTGTTTTAGCAGAAGGTAGATTAGTGAATTTAGGTTGTGCTACGGGGCATCCTTCATTTGTGATGTCTAATTCCTTTTCCAACCAAACATTGGCACAAATTGAACTATGGAATCATGCTGATAAATACAAAAATGAGGTTTATACCTTACCTAAACACTTAGATGAAAAAGTAGCAGCATTACATTTGGCTAAATTAGGTGCTGAATTAGAAGAGCTTACCGATGAACAAGCTAAATATATCAACGTTCCTAAGGAAGGTCCTTATAAACCCGATTATTACAGATATTAAAATCAAAAAAAATATGAATTAGGGGCTGCTTTTATGGTAGCCTCTTTTTTTACATGCACGCATTTAACTAAACCAAAAATTCAATTTCTTTTTTTTCGTAATAAAAAATTACCGAAATTTGCGAAAATTTTTTTTAGCAAAAATATTGAACTATCAATGAGTAAAATAGAAACTCAAATTTATCCTACCAAAAAACAATTTCATCTTCCCGAAATCGAAAAGGAAGTCCTTGAATATTGGAAAAATTACCAAATTTTTGAAGAAAGCATAAAACAAAGAGAAGGCTCTCCTACTTTTAATTTTTATGAGGGTCCACCTTCTGCCAACGGCTATCCGGGTATTCATCACGTAATGTCTCGAACTTTAAAAGATTTATTTTGTCGTTATAAAACCATACAAGGGTTTAAAGTAAATAGAAAAGCTGGTTGGGATACTCACGGTTTACCCGTAGAACTCCAAGTAGAAAAAAAATTAGGTATCACCAAAGAAGATATAGGAAAAACCATTTCTATTGAAAATTACAACAAGGCATGCCGTGAAGATGTTCTAAAATTTAAAGATAAATGGGACGAGCTCACAGAGCTAATGGGTTATTGGGTAGATTTAAAAAATCCTTATATTACATTCGATAACTCTTACATAGAAAGCGTTTGGAATATTCTCCATACTTTTTACCAAAAAAACCTTTTGTATAAAGGCTATACCATTCAACCTTACTCTCCAGCTGCGGGGACTGGATTAAGTTCACATGAGTTAAACTTGCCGGGTTGTTATAAATTAGTAAAAGACACTTCTTGCGTCGCTCAATTTTTGGTAAAAGATACAGAAAACACTTTCTTTTTAGCCTGGACAACTACCCCTTGGACGTTACCTGCTAATAGCGCTCTTGCTGTTGGTAAAAATATTATCTATGTTAAAGTTCAAACTTTTAATCCTTACACTCATCTACCTATCATTGTTATTTTAGCCAAAGATCGTTTATCTGCTTATTTTTCAAAGGATGGCGAAAATTTAGATTTCAATGAATATCAACCAGGTCAAAAAATCATTCCTTATCGAATTATTGAGGAAATACAAGGTAAAGATTTAGAAGGTTTAATTTATGAACCTTTGTTTGACGATTGGGCTAATGCTTATCCTAATGAAGCGAAAAATGCTTTTAGAGTAATTATTGGTGATTTTGTGACTACTGAAGATGGTACGGGAATCGTTCATATTGCACCTACTTTTGGTGCTGATGACATGAGAGTTGCTAAACAAAACAATATTCCTGCTGTACTCTTTGATAATGAGCCTATTGTTGATAAACAAGGCAAGTACATTTCCAATATTCGCCTGTTTGCTAATCGTTATGTAAAAGATTATACCAATGACCCGAATTATAAAAGTTTAGATGTAGATATTTGTATTCACTTAAAAGAAAGAAATCGAGCTTTTAAAGTTGAAAAATACGAACATAATTATCCTCATTGCTGGCGTACTGATAAGCCTATTTTGTATTATCCATTGGAGTCATGGTTTGTAAGAACCACTCAATACCAAGATCGATTAGTAGAATTGAATAAAACCATTAATTGGAAACCGGCAAGTGTTGGAACAGGGCGTTTTGGAAATTGGTTAGAAAATTTAGTAGATTGGAATTTGAGCCGTTCTCGTTATTGGGGGATTCCTTTGCCTATTTGGACTAACTCTTACGGTTATCATTACTCAATAGGTTCCATTAAAAAACTCCAAGAAATCGGTTATATCATTTCGGAAAATTGCCCTGAACTAGAAAAGGAAATTTCTTCCCAACAAAAAATCTATGTTGGAAAGTTTGAAGGTGAGGCAAAAGCAATCCCAACCAAAGCAAAGTATTTGGAGTTTTGTATGGGCATGGCTAATTCAGAAAATGCACCGAAATCAAATGAGGTAATTCATAAGTGGTTAGAATCTGGTTGGCTTAAAAAATATTCGGATATTCCCATAGAGCAAATTGATTTACACAAACCTTACATCGATAGAGTAATTTTGATACCTAATGAAAATTCATCAGAGGTTTACGTTCGTGAAAATGATTTAATTGATGTTTGGTTTGATAGTGGTGCGATGCCTTTCGCACAAGTGCATTATCCTTTTGAAAATCAAGAAAATTTCAAAAATATTTTTCCTGCGGATTTTATTGCAGAAGGAATAGACCAAACCAGAGGTTGGTTTTTTACTCTTCATGCTATTGCTGTGATGTACCAAGACTCCGTAGCTTTTAAAAATGTAATTGCTAACGGTTTATTATTGGATAAAGACGGTGTAAAAATGTCAAAAAGACTAGGAAATGTGATTGACCCGTTTGAAACAATATCTCAATATGGTGCTGATGCCACTCGTTGGTATATGATGGAAAATACTCCGCCATGGGAAAATCTTAAATTCAATCTGGATACTCTTCAAGAAACCATTCGTAAGTTTTTTGGTACTCTTTTTAATACTTATAACTTTTTTGCACTGTATGCTAATTTAGATGGTTTTATTTTTCGTTATGATGAATTAGTACCTTATGAAAATAGAAGCGAATTAGACCAATGGATCATTTCGTTATTGAATAGTTTAATTCAAAAAGTAGAAATTGCTTTGAATGATTATGACCCAACAACGGCTGCACGTTCCATTCAAGAGTTTGTATTAGACCAGCTTTCTAATTGGTATGTAAGGTTATCAAGACGTCGTTTTTGGAAAGGTGAAATGAACGAAGACAAACTTTCTGCATATCAAACTTTATTTGAATGCCTTTTGAAGGTAAGTCAATTAATGTCTCCAATTGCTCCCTTTTCATCAGAATGGCTCTATAAATCCTTAATTCAATCTTCATGGAATGATAAAAATTCTGTTCATATAGCTTTGTTTCCAAATTATCAAGCTGAATTGATAAACAAAAAATTGGAAGACCAAATGGAGTTAGCACAAAATATCTGTTCATTGGTTCATTCCATAAGAAAAAAGCACCAACTAAGAGTAAGACTTCCACTTTCTAAATTGTTAGTTCCTGCATATAATGAAGAAATGAAAGAAGCTCTTTTAAAAGCCAAAAATTTGATTTTATCTGAGGTAAACATCAAAGAATTAATAATTCCAAATGAAGAGGATACTACCATCATTAAAAAGGCAAAGCCTAATTTCAAATTATTAGGTCCTAAATTAGGGAATCAATTAAAATTTGCTCAGCAGGCTATCGAAAAACTTTCACAAGAAAATATCAAAAAGTTAGAAAACGGTGCTTCTGTTATTGTTAAAATAGGAGAACTCGATTATGAACTCAAAAAAGAGGATGTAGAAATAATCAACCAAGATATCCCCGGTTGGGCAGTAGCTTCACTCCATGCCATCACTGTTGCGGTTGATTTGCAAATTACAAAAGAACTTGAAAACGAAGGAATTGTAAGAGATTTTGTGAATAGAATCCAAAATTTAAGAAAAGAATTAGATTTTGAGGTAACGGATAAAATTGAAATAAAAATACAACATCAAGAAGAATGGAAAAATGCTATTGAAGAATGGAAAAACTATATTCAAACAGAAACCTTAGCAAAATCCATTGAATGGATAAATCACTTAGAAAATGGTCATGAAATAGAAGTCAATAACGTTATAGGCAAAACAATTATAACAAAAAATTAAGAGGTTATGGAAGAAAAAACACATTATTCTGCGGAAGAATTACAAGAATTTAAAGATTTAATTTTAGAGAAATTAGAAAACGCAAAAGCGGAATACAAATCTTTGCAAGAAAGTCTTAAAGAGACAACAGAAAATGCAGCTGATGGTTATAATATCACTGAATACGGTACGGACACACAAGAAAAAGAACAATTAGAATTGTTTTTGATGCGTCAAGCAAAATTTATAGATTCCTTAGAAAGAGCATTGAAAAGAATAGAAAATGGTACTTACGGTCGATGTAAAGTTACCGGTAAACTAATACCAAAAGAACGTTTAAGAGCTGTACCACACACCGAAATTAGTATCGAAGCAAAATTGGCTCAAAAGAAAAATCCTACTATTATTTCTTCACAAGATACCACCGAAGAAACAGAGGAATAATACATGAATAAAAAACTAATAGGAATTGTTATTCTTGTTGTTTTGATTGACCAATTGACCAAAATAATGGTTAAATTTAATATGCAATTAGGTGAAGAAATCAAAATAATAGGAAATTTTTTTAAAATTCATTTTACTGAAAATCCGGGTGCAGCTTTTGGAATGACGCTCAGCAACTTATTTATGGGTGCCATTAGTGATACGACTGCAAAAGCTATTTTAAGCGTTTTATCTGTATTTTTAGTTTTTGGTATTGTTTATTATCTTTATAAAATAAAAGATCAACCTTCCGCACTTCCTTACTGGGTAGCCTTAATTTTAGGTGGTGCCATTGGTAATATTATTGATAGGCTTTTTTATGGTGTATGGTTTGCTCACATGAACGATTATGAAGGTGGTTTTTTACATGGTAGAGTGGTGGATATGTTTTATTTTGATATTTATCAAGGTATTCTTCCTGAATGGATACCAATTTGGGGGGGGACTTACACCGCTCTTTGGCCTATATTTAATATTGCTGACTCCGCTATTTCAATAGGTATTGTAGCTATCTTAATTTTTCAAAAAAGTTTATTTCCCGAAAATGAAAGTACAAATAAATAAAAAGTGTTGTTTTTATAAAAAATTTTTTATTTTTGCCAATAAATTAGCTAAGGCATGAAGAAAATTTGGATTACGTTCATTACAATTTTGATTGTAAATGTATTAAACGCACAAGGGTTTTGGACTCCAATTGATGAAACTGAAGTTCCAAAAGATATCGTAGATAAGTTTCACGGACAGCATCCTAATGCTAGAAATACACATTGGGGTCTTAGAAAAAGTGGTAGAACTGAACTTTACAAAGTTACAGCAGTAGAAAATGGGCATCACATAAAAGCTCGATATGATGAAAACGGTACGGAGTTAGAAAAAATACACAGCGCTGATATCTCCAAAGTTCCTGAACCTGTAAAAAAAGTTATTGATGAACAAACTAAAAATGGCTGGGAATTAGTACGCATCTATCACGCTTTTAAATATAACAAAAAAGATAAAGATGAAGACAAAGAAAATGATGACGATGATGATATCTACAAATTATTTTTTGATAATCACGAGCATTCACGTAAACATCTTCATTTAGAAGTAAATGTAAAAGGAAAAATTATAGAAAAAGATTATAAAAAACATTCCAAATACGAAGTTCACAATTAATGATTTTACTTTTGGTATTACTTCAAAATAGCGAAAAATTTTTGTTTGTTTCGGATAAAATCTATACGGTTTTATCCGTTGTTTTAATCATATGGCTTGGTATTTTAGTAAAATTATTTTTACTAGAAAAAAAACTCAATGAAATTGAAAAAAAAAATAAAAATCAAGAATAAAATCAAAATATGATTGGTGTAATAAAGGGAAATTTAGAAGGTAAAACGGCATTAGTTGGAGGTAGTACTCAAGGCATTGGTTTAGCTACGGCAATTTTGTTTGCACAGGCTGGTGCAAAGGTTGTTTTGATGTCTCGAAATCATGATGCTTTAGAAAATTTAGTTTCTGAATTACCTGTTCCCTACCATCAGAATCATCAATTCATTGTTGCTGATTTTTCCCACCCAAAAGATACACATAAAAAAGTTCTTGATTTTATACAAAACTATGGTAATATTCATATTTTAGTTAATAATTCAGGTGGACCTTCACCAGGTTCTATTTTAAGCGCACAACCGGAACAATTTACTTCCGCATTTGAACAGCATCTTTTAACCAGTCATTTATTAGTTCAAGCAGTAGTTGATGGTATGAAAAAAGATGCGTATGGAAGAATCATTAATATTATTTCTACTTCTGTAAAACAACCTTTACCAAACTTAGGAGTTTCCAATACGATTAGAGCAGCAGTTGCTAACTGGGCAAAAACTTTAGCGAATGAATTAGGGCAATTCGGGATAACAGTAAATAATGTTTTACCTGGTGCCACTAAAACCCAACGTTTAAAAGGAATTATTCAAAATAAAGCCCAAAAAATCGGAATACCTGTAGAAGAAATTGAAAAAGAAATGAAATCCGAAATTCCTATGGGTCGTTTTGCATTACCCGAAGAAATTGGCTATGCTGTATTGTTTTTAGCCTCTCCTTTTGCTGCTTATATTAACGGTATCAATTTACCTGTAGATGGTGGAAGAACCGGTTCTTTATAAATAATTTACTTATGTCTATTAAAGCAATAGAAAAAAAATGTTACCCAAAAATAAACCTCGGCTTATTCATAAAAGGTAAAAGATTAGATGGTTATCATGAAATTGAAACCTTAATGTTACCCATCAATAATTTTTATGACATACTTAAAGTACAAATCAATCCTCAAAATTCTTTCGAGTTCATTCAAACTGGAATCCCAATAGGAATCCCCATATACGATAATATCATTTATAAATCATGGAAAAAAATTAAAGAGGAATTTAATATTCCTAATGGAATTAAAGTTGAACTTGAAAAAAATATACCGCTTGGTTCTGGTTTAGGGGGAGGAAGTTCTAATTGCGCTCAGATGTTATTAATTATTAACGAACTTTTTGAACTTAATATTCAT
>Ga0272446_1007912_pt1 | contig 10364 bp, 11 predicted proteins | sample YNPCB0061_FD_194587 | JGI IMG/M metagenome (GOLD analysis project Ga0272446, IMG submission 194587) | Hot spring microbial mat communities from Yellowstone National Park, WY, United States - YNP-CB-006-1 | ecosystem: Environmental > Aquatic > Thermal springs > Hot (42-90C) > Sediment | place... | reverse complement strand
CGCCCGTCGCTTCGGGCATGGTGGCCCGACCCTTCCAGGAGCGATGCCATGCGAGAGACACGCCGGATCGAACCCTCGCCGTTGGCTCGGCCCCGGAGCGGGGCTGGCCTTGCCTTGCTCGGTCTTGCCGTCCTGGTCGGCGGCTGCGGCACCGGGTTCTCCGGGGCGGGCGGCGGGTTCGGCGGCTTCGGCGTCCGCCCTCTGCCGATCCCCGAGGCCGAGGCTGACGGCTACACGATCCGCCGGCTGCGCGGCCAGCCGGACAACGCTGTCGCCCTGCAGGCAGACACCTCCGTGCAGTGGCCCACCACGCGCGAGGACACGCGCCCGAGCATCTTCGAGACAGAGGAGGAGCGGCAGCAGCGACTCGAACGCGAGCGGCGGCCGCAGCGCCCCGCCCGCGGTGCCTCGACGGAGCGTCGCGAGACGCCGCGCCAGCCCGCCGAGATCCCAACCGCGCCCGCTCCTCGCGCTCTGGCCCCGACACCGCCCGACCCGGAGCTGCGCGGCCAGGCCATCCCCTTCGCCCCGCCCGGCACGGTGACGACCGGCGGCTCGCCGGCGGCGCGGACCGGCACCTTCGGCGGGCCCGCCGGCAGCGGAACGACGGTGCGCGACGGCGGGACGACAACGCTGATGGGGGCGGACGGCACGCTTCGGACCGTGCCAACGCCGCGCTGAGGCCGGATGCAGGTCCTTTACTTCGCTTGGCTGCGCGAGCGCGTGGGGCTCGCCGAAGAGACGGTCGAGCCGCCCGAGGGGGTGCGCACGGTGGGCGACCTTGCCGACTGGCTGGCCGGGCGGAGCGAGCGGCACGCCGCCGCCTTCGCCGAGCGTGGTGCGATCCGCTGCGCCGTGAACCAGGAATTCGCCACCGCCGAGACGCCCGTCTCGCCCGGCGACGAGGTCGCCTTCTTCCCCCCCGTTACAGGGGGCTGAGCCGGCGGCAGGCTCAACCGCCCGGTTACTGGCCCCCGGTCAATAACCGACGGTCACTTGCCTCGTCTCCGTGGGGGCGGCAGCGTTCGGTCGCGCTCGCCGAAGGCGCCGACGACATAGGCCGGGAAGCCGGGCGCTGAGCCGGTCTGCCGGCCGCGCACCGTGCGCCCCGCCCCCGGCCCGAAGGTGAAGCGCACGCCGACGAGCCCGAACACGAAGCCGTTCGGCCCGGCACCTCCATCGAGGGTGAATGACGAGCCGGGCGGCATGAAGCCCGGCGCCCACTCGACATTGCCGAAGCCCAGGCCCCGCCCTGATTGCGACGCCGCGCCGAGGTTCAGCCCGAGCGAGTCGAACGGGTAGTAGCCCCCAGAGGCGAGGCCGAAGAACCCGCCATTGAGCGCGCGGTTTCCTTCCATGTCCGATGGCACAAAGCCCGCCTGACCGCGCAGTGTGAACGGCCCGAGATAAAGCTCGCCCTGGCCGACGATCCGCCGCTGCCACAGACCCTCGCTCCGCGACGCCTCGGCGAAGCCGCCGATCAGCCCTAGGGCGGGGTTCTCCCACCAGACCTGCAGCTTGCCGCCAGCGCCGTCCTTGCCGAGCAGCCCGTTGCCCTGGGCCTCGCCGCGCGCTGTTATTCCGTTGTCGAAGGTGTAGCTCGCCGCGCCGTCGAGCAGGCCCGCTCCGGTCGTGCCACCCTTGTCGCTCTGCGCAGCGCCGCCGCGCGGCCAGAGCTCGCCAGCCCAGCCCGTGCCTGTGCCCTGGGCGTCGGCCTGCCCTGGCAGGGCGGCGGTCGCGAGCGCCGCGAGGCCGAGGATCCGCATCCGCATGGTTGCCCCTGCCCGTTCATTCCACCGTCGGATACGCCGCGGCCGCGCGCCGGGCAAGAGAGCCGCGCACAGGCGCGCAACCGTGTTGCAGCGCTGCATCGCCGGCCGCCCCGGGAGGTTGACGCCCGCGCACCGCCGCCGCTATACGGCCCGTCCGGTTTGCGAGCCGTGCGGGGCGTGCCCCGCTCCGGCGTGAGGGAGTTCGTGTCTTGGCCAAGCGCACCTATCAGCCGAGCAAGTTGATCCGCAAGCGGCGGCATGGCTTCCGTGCGCGTATGGCGACGGTTGGCGGCCGGAAGGTGATCGCCGCCCGCCGGGCGCAGGGGCGGAAGCGCCTCTCCGCCTGAGCGGCGTGGCCTGAGCAGCGTGGCCTGAGCAGCGTGCCGGGCGGCGAAACAGCGCCTGGCGTGACCTGCGGCGCTGCCGCGTCGCGCATGCCCGGCCCCCGCCTCGGGCGGTTGCGTCAGAGGGCCGAGTTCCTGGTCGTGGCGGAGAGGGGGCGTAAGTCAGCGATGCCCGGTGTCATCGTCCAAGCCTTGGCCGTGCCTGAGCAGCGTGTCGCGCGGCTTGGCTTCACCTGCTCGCGCAAGGTCGGCAATGCGGTGGCGCGCAACCGTGCCCGGCGGCGGCTGCGCGAGGCGGCGCGCGCGGCCCTTCCCGAGGGTCTCGCCGGCTGGGACCTCGTGCTGATCGGCCGCCCGGCGACGGTCGATCGCCCCTTCGCGCTGCTGCGGGCCGACCTTGACGCGGCGCTCGCCCGGCTCGGCGTCGCATGAGCGGCAAGCCCCCCCGTCCCGGCTCGCCGCTCGCCTGGCTGCTCACGGGCGGCATCGTCGCCTATGAGTGGACGCTCCGGCCCGTGATCGGCGCGAACTGCCGCTTCCACCCCTCGTGCAGCGCCTACGCCAAGGAGGCGATCGCGGTGCATGGCGGGGTCAGGGGCAGCCTGCTCGCGGCGCGGCGGATCCTGCGCTGCAACCCCTGGACCGAGGGCGGGTTCGACCCGGTTCCGCCCTGCGCCTGCGCGCCCGACGCATCGCCCGCTGGCTCGACCGGTTTGCCGAAGAGAGGCTGATGGTCGACCAGAAGCGCCTGATCCTCGCGATCGCCCTCTCTGTCGCGATCCTCTTCGTGTTCGAGCTGTTCTGGAACCAGCCGATCCGGGAGGCGGAGCGGGCGCGCCAGGCCGAGATCGCCGCCCTCGCCGAGGCCGAGGCGGCTGCCGCCCGGGCGCGGTCCGGCATGGCGACGGCGGCGCAGGGGCCGGGCGGTGCCGAGGCGGCGCGCCCTGAGGCGACGACAACGCCCGATCTCCGCGTGCGGATCGACAGCCCCGCGATGATCGGCAGCATCAACCTGACCGGCGCGCGCTTCGACAACGTCTCGCTGCGCAACTTCCGCGAGACGGTCGAGCCAGACAGCCCGCTCGTGCGCGTGCTGTTCGGCCGCGACACGCCGACGCCCACCTGGGCCCAGTTCGGCTGGACTGCTCCGGCGGGCGGCGTGCGCGTGCCGGACGTGAACACGCAGTGGCAGACCTCCGCCTCCGTGCTCGGCGCGGGCCGGCCCGTCACCCTTTCCTGGGACAATGGCGAGGGGCTGCTCTTCGAGCTGGTCGTGCGGGTGGACGAGCACTTCCTCTTCACCGTCGAGCAGCGCGTGACCTCCTCCCGCGCCGAGCCCGTCACCCTGCGCACGTGGGGGCGGATCAGGCGCGAGTTCACCCCAGTCACAGCGGGCAAATTCATCCTGCACGAGGGGCTCGTCGGCGTGTTCGGAGGGCGGCTGACCGAGCAGACCTATACGTCCGCGCGCGACGAGGCGGCGCGCGGCAATGGCCTGTCGTTCCGCCATGAGGGGCGCGGCGGCTGGGGCGGCTTCACCGACAAGTACTGGCTCACCGCCCTGATCCCCGACCAAACGCGCGCTGCCGATTTCGCCTTCCGCGTCATTCAGGAGGGCGGGCAGAACCGCTTCCAGATCGACTTCCTCGGCGACGCGAAGGAGATCCGCGCCGGCCTGTCCGATCTTGCGCGGAACCATTTCTTCGCCGGCGCCAAGGTGGTGGCGCTGCTTGACCGCTACGCCGCGCAGCTCGGCGCCGATGGCCTAGACAAGGCGATCGACTGGGGCTGGTTCTACTTCCTCACGCGCCCCTTCTTCGCGGCGCTGCACTGGCTCAGCGAGCTCACCGGCAACTACGGCGTGGCCATCCTGATCTTCACTCTGTTCCTCAAGGTGCTGTTCTTCCCGCTCGCCAACAAGAGCTACAAGGCGATGGGCAAGATGAAGCTCCTCGCCCCGCAGATGCAGGAGCTCAAGGACAAGTACAAGGACGACCCGCAGAAGATGCAGCAGGAGATGATGGCGCTGTACAAGCGGGAGAAGGTCAACCCCGTCTCAGGCTGCCTGCCCATCATCATCCAGATCCCGGTCTTCTTCGCTCTCTACAAGGTGCTGTTCGTCACCATCGAAATGCGGCATGCGCCGTTCTTCGGCTGGATCCAGGACCTCTCGGCGCAGGACCCGACCAACATCTTCACCCTGTTCGGGCTGATCCCGTGGGACCCGACGGTGATCCCGATCCTCGGGCCGTTCCTCCATCTCGGCATCTGGCCGCTGATGATGGGCGCGACGATGTATTTCCAGCAGAAGCTGAACCCGGCCCCGCCCGACCCGGTTCAGGCCAAGGTATTCCAGCTCATGCCGATCGTCTTCACTTTCATGCTCGGCACCTTCCCAGCCGGACTCGTCATCTATTGGACGTGGAACAACCTGCTCTCGATCGCGCAGCAATGGTACATGATGCGCCAGGTCGCGCAGGCCCCGGCAGCGGCGCGGACCTGAGCGACGAGGCCGCCTCTGCCCTCGAGGCGGGTCGGCTGCTCTTCGCCGGGCCGTGCGCCTTCGTCCATGCCGCGCAGTCGCTGGCCGGGCTGCCGCCGCAGGGCCTGCCCGAGGTCGCGTTCGCGGGACGGTCGAATGTCGGCAAGTCGAGCCTGCTCAACGCGCTCACCGGCCGACGCGCGCTCGCCCGCGTCTCGGCCACACCGGGGCGGACGAGGCAGCTCAATTTCTTCGATCTCGGCGGGCGGCTCAGGCTCGTCGATATGCCGGGCTACGGCTATGCCGAGGCCGCGAAGTCGGTGAAGGAGGCCTGGCAGGGGATGATGTTCGACTATCTGCGCGGCCGCGCCAGCCTGCGCAGGACCCTGCTGCTCGTCGATTCGCGCGTCGGCTTCAAGCCGGCCGATCGGGCGGCGATGGCGCTGCTGGACAAGGCCGCCTGCGCTTTCCAGATCGTTTTGACCAAGGCCGACACCGTGAAGCCCCCGGCGCTCGCGGCGATGCTCGACCGTGCCGTGGCGGAGGCCCGCGCCCACACCGCCGCGCTCGCCGCCGTGATCGTGACCTCGTCCGCGACCGGCCTCGGCATCCCCGACCTCCGCGCGGAACTTGCTTCGCTCGCAAGATGACGGCGCGATGACGGCGCGCACGCCCGCTTGACCAGCGCTCAGGCGGCGGGCAAGAGGCGCGCCGCGGCGGCACGCGGGAGGACCGACATGGCGGAGACGAACATGAGCGGGGAGGAACGCGCCCGAATCCTCTCTGAAGCTCTGCCCTACCTGCTGCGTTACGACGAGGCGACGGTCGTCATTAAGTACGGTGGCCACGCGATGGGTGAGGAGGAGCTCGCCATCACCTTTGGGCGCGACGTCGCCTGGCTGCAGCTCTCGGGCCTCTACCCCGTCGTGGTGCACGGCGGGGGGCCGCAGATCAATGCGATGCTGGAACGTCTCCAGATCACGTCGAAATTCGTCGACGGTCTTCGGATCACCGACGAAAAGATGGTCGAAGTAGTTGAGATGGTGCTCGCCGGCACCGTCAACAAGCAAGTTGCGAGCCTGATCACCGCGGCCGGGGTCACGGCGGTCGGCATTTCGGGCAAGGACGGCGGGCTGATCCGAGCGCGCAAGCTGTTGCGGACGAAGAAGGATCCAGGGTCGAACATCGAGCGCGTGCTCGATCTCGGCTTCGTCGGCGAGCCAGAGTTCGTCGACACCCGCGTCCTGAAGGCGCTGCGGTCGGCCGAGATCGTGCCGGTGATCGCCCCCGTCGGCATCGGGCCGGAAGGGCGCACCTACAACATCAACGCCGACACGGTCGCCGGTGCGGTGGCCGGGGCGCTCAACGCCAAGCGCCTCCTGATGCTGACCGATGTCCCGGGCGTGCTCGATCGCGAGAAGCGGCTGATCCCCGAACTCACCTGCGCCGAGGCTGAGGCGCTGATCGCGGACGGAACCGTTTCGGGCGGCATGATCCCCAAGGTCGAGCACTGTGTGCAGGCGGTGCGCGCCGGCGCCGAGGGAGCGGTGATCCTCGATGGGCGGATCCCGCACGCGATCCTGCTCGAACTCTTCACCGAGCACGGCGCCGGCACGCTGATACGCCCCTGAGAGCAGAGGCCTCCCCTCAGGGCGAGGCGAGCCGCGCCGCCTCCACGGCCACAGCGCCCCGCTGTGGCGCCTGAGGGCGGGCGAGGAAGGCGAGCTGCCAGCGCATTTCCTCCTCGGTCAGCGGCCAGGATTTGCCCGGAACCGAAGTGATCGCCGAATTCGGCGGCAGTCGCCCGAGCAGGGCCTGGACCACGACGGCCGCGCGCATCGAGAACCCGGCCTGCCAGCAGAGCGCGACCAGACCCTTGGCGCTGCGCAGCGCGGCGGCGCGCTCGACCACGGCAAGCGGCACGCCGGCCGCGTGCGCGAGCATCGCCGCGACGAGCCGCGTCTCGCCGAGCGTGGCTGACATCAGGAGCCTGTCCTCGGTGAGTTCGCCGTGCGCTTCGATCTCCGCCGCCTCGCCGAGCGCCTGGGCGGGGGCCGGCTGGTCCGAGGCGTGGGTCGATCCCTGCATCCAGGAGACCCGCTTGACCACCTGTTTCCTCAGGAACTCGGCGGTGGCCGGGTCGATGTCGGGGCGCTCGGAGAGTTTCATCACGAGGTGCTCGGCGACGATTCCGGCAAGCGTCCGCGCGGCGTTCGCCGAGAGCTTCGGTCGCCCGACCAGCGGCGCATGCCATTCGGTGTGCGCAGCGGCGCGGGCGATCAGCGAATCGAGGGTCTGTTCGCGGATTTGCGCCGACGTGTTGGCGAGCAGCTCGGTGATCGCGTCTGTCTCTGCGGAGGCGGCGATCGCGTCCGAGACCTGTGCGTTGAGATGCGGCCTGCGCGCGATCGCCGAGACCGTTCCCGGGCCCGGCGGATCGGCGACGAGGGCGAGCAGATCCTGCTCGGTCAGGATCGGCGAGAACTCGAGCACCGGCCCGGCGACGGGCAGGGCGATGTCGCGCGCAAGCTTGGTGATAAGAGCGCGCGGCGCGTCCGGCATTGCCTTGACCACGTCAGCGATCGCGGCGCGCACCTGCACCGCCGTGTCGTTGACGAGCCGCGCCAGCGTCTCCCAGGTCAGGCGCGAGAGCCTGTCCGTCTCGCTCTGGTCGAGCGTCGGCGCCAGTGCGGCGATCTTGCGCGCGAGCGCGACCCGCACCGCCTCGTCGCTGTCGCCGGCGAGCAGCGCATTGGCCTGAGCCGGTGTGCTCTCGTTCGCCGCGACCGCGACGCGCACGGGCGCCGCCTTGTCGGTGGCGAGGTAGTAGAGGATCTCGGGCGCCATGCCACGGCTGGCGGCGAGGCGCGCGCGCGCCTCGGCATCGCCGGCGCGGGCGATCCGCTTCGCCTCCTCATAGTCGGCAGCGAGTAACGCGTGTGGTGGCATGTCGTTCACGGGGTGGTGGTCACTGATGCCTGGGCAAGGCTCCAGGCTGACTTGCCGCTTCGTTTGGCCGCATACATCGCTGTGTCGGCGCGAATCATCACATGGCCGACCTCCTCGCCCGCCCCGCCCTCGCGCACGGCGATGCCGATCGAGAAGCTGAGCGGCGTCGCCGCGTCCGCCGAGACATGGGCGAGTGCGAGTGGCGCATCGGCGAGCAGGCGTTCGGCGCGCGCGGTGGCGATCCGCTGGTCAGCGCCGTCGAGCCAGAGGGCGAACTCGTCGCCGCCCAAGCGGGCGACGAGGTCGGATGGCCGCACCGCCGCGCGCAGGACCTGCGCTGTCGCACGCAGCGCCGCATCCCCCGCCTCGTGGCCAAGCCGGTCGTTCACCGGCTTGAAGTTGTCGAGGTCGATGTAGAGCAGCGCGCCAGGGCGCCGCTCGCGGTCGAGCCGCTCGAGCCGCCGCGTCACCTCCTCGAGGAAGGCGCGGCGGTTGAGGAGGCCGGTCAGCGGGTCGGTGCGCGCCTGGCGGAACATCTCCGACTGCAACGCCTGGTGCGCGAGGAAGATGCCGACGACGTCGGCCGCGGCGCGTGCGAGTGCGTGCTCCTCCTCGTCCCAGGAGCGCCCGCCGGGCGTGCGCCAGAGCATCAGGAGACCCTCGCCGCCGCCCGGCTGGAAGGCGGGAGCGGCGAGCACGGGCCGCCCCTGGGGGCAGGCGAGAGCGCGCGGCTCCGCCCCGCCCGTCTCGGCCGCCGCCGCGCCGAGCATCACGAGCCCGGGCAGTGGATCGCCGAGTTTCACGAGCGGAACGAGCTCCGACCCCGTCCGCCGCAGCACGGCAACGCCGGCGGCGCCGAGCGCCGGCAGGAGAGCGCGCGCAGCACCCGTCAGCATGCCGTCGGCCAGGACTTCGGCGCGCGCCTCCCGCAGGATCGCGTCCGTCAGCGCCTCGCGGCGCAGTGCTGCGGCAAGCGAGCCGTTGCGCTCCTCCTCCTCCGTGACGTCGCGCGCCACGCCGCGCGCGCCGATCACCGCGCCGTCGGGGCCGTAGAGGGGGACGCCGGCGAAGGACATACAGGCGAGGCTGCCGTCACTGCGGCGCAGCCAGGCGCGCAGGCCGCGCCTCTGGCGCTGCACGCGGAACGGCGAGAAGGGGGCGCCGCCGCGCTCGGGCTCGGCGAGCAGGAGATCGGCGGAAGCGCCGACCAGCTCCGCCGCCGGCCAGCCGAGCGCCGGGTCGGGCGCGACGAAGGTGAGCCTTCCCTCCGCATCGGTCTCCCACGCGAGATCGGCCGCCATCTCGACGAGGTCGCGCCAGCGCTGGCGGCTGTCGAGCAGCGCCTCGCGGAGCACGGCTTGGATCTGACCCTGCGGCACTGCTGTGTCCATGACGCTCGGCGGCCCTCGGTTGCGAGGCCGACAATGGCCGTGAGCCCGTAAACCGGAAGTTAGCGGCACGGATGATGACCATCGGATTGGCAGGGCCGCCGCCCGTTGACACCTGCGGCCGCTCTCGCGAGAACCGGCCGCCCTCCGCTCGGGGGGTGCGGTCAGGGGGAGAAGGGCGTGACGCAGGACCTGTCGGGCATAGCAGCCACCATCGAGGCGCTGTGGGAGGAGCGCGCCTCCCTCGGCCCTGCCACCGTCGGCCCGGCGCGCGAGGCGGTCATGGCCGCGCTTGCTCTGCTCGATCAGGGCAGTGCCCGCGTGGCGGAGCCGACCGGGTCGGGCTGGGTCGTGAACGAGTGGCTGAAGAAGGCCGTCCTTCTCTCCTTCCGGCTGGCCGAGTCGGTGCCGATGGCCACCGCCGCCGGCGCCTATGACAAGGTGCCGCTGAAGTTCGAGGGCTGGGGCGAGAACCGCTTCCGCGAGGCCGGGTTCCGCGCCGTACCCGGAGCGGTGGTGCGCCGCTCCGCCTACATCGCTCCCGGCGTCGTGCTGATGCCCTGCTTCGTCAATGTCGGCGCCTATGTCGATCGCGGCACGATGATCGACACCTGGGCCACCGTCGGCTCCTGCGCGCAGATCGGGAAGAACTGCCACATCTCCGGCGGGGCCGGGATCGGCGGCGTGCTCGAGCCGCTGCAGGCCCAGCCGGTGATCATTGAGGATGACTGCTTCGTCGGCGCTCGGTCGGAGGTGGCCGAGGGCGTGATCGTCGAGCGCGGCGCGGTGCTCGCGATGGGGGTGTTCCTTGGCGCCTCGACGAAGATCATCGACCGCGCGACCGGCGAGGTGTTCATGGGCCGCGTCCCCGCCTACTCCGTCGTCGTGCCGGGAGCCCTGCCCGGCCGCCCGCTGCCCGACGGCTCGGCCGGCCCCGCGCTTGCCTGCGCCGTGATCGTCAAGCGGGTCGACGAGAAGACGCGCGCCAAGACCTCGATCAACGAGCTCCTGCGTGACTGACGCCGTGGCGGACGCGAACCGCCCGGCCGCGCTGGCGCGCGACCCCGTGGCGCTCGCCGCGGCGCTGATCCGCTGCCCCTCCGTCACGCCCGAGGATGCGGGCGCGCAGGGCGTTCTCGCCGAGGCGCTGGGGGCGCTTGGCTTCGCCTGCACGCGGCTCCGCTTCGGCGCGATCGAGAACCTCTACGCGCGGATCGGCGCGGGAAGCCCGGCGCTCTGCTTCGCCGGCCACACCGATGTCGTCCCACCCGGGCGCGGCGCCTGGAGCGTCGACCCATTCGGCGCGGAGCTGCGCGAGGGCGTTCTCTACGGGCGCGGCGCCGTCGACATGAAGGGCAACATCGCCGCCTTCGTCGCCGCGACCGCCGCCTGGCTCGACCGCCACGGTGGCCGCCCGCCCGCCGCGCTC
>Ga0272446_1007910_pt1 | contig 10368 bp, 10 predicted proteins | sample YNPCB0061_FD_194587 | JGI IMG/M metagenome (GOLD analysis project Ga0272446, IMG submission 194587) | Hot spring microbial mat communities from Yellowstone National Park, WY, United States - YNP-CB-006-1 | ecosystem: Environmental > Aquatic > Thermal springs > Hot (42-90C) > Sediment | place... | reverse complement strand
AGCCATGGCTGTAAAGGGTAAAGGTAAGGGGCCGGTTCGGCGTGGGTGGCTGGCGGAGGTCCGTCGCGTCCGCTCCGCCAACGGGGTTCTCACGCGGTGGCGGCATTTTCACGATAAATGGTCATGGCGGGGGCCGCCGCCCCCGGGGATGAAAATGCGATCCTTGATTCCGCGAGGGCCGCCCCGACTGCCGACTGCCCACTGCCTGCTGCCGACTGACTCGCATCCGTTGGATACCTATATGCAGGAGCCGTGCCATAAACACGAAGAAAGCCGTTTGGAACGAAAAATATCTCTAACTATCCGAAATCAAATGAGGGATGAAGGGTATGTCCGGAAGGTGATAGGGAAGGGTGGAGGCTACAAGAAGCATTCATGCGACGGATAAGGCACGATATCGGTGCATCAATGCGACGCATCGTGCGACCTGAACAGGGTTACGTCGTGGGATCGGGGGAAATGCCGAGTTGCTTCAGTTTCCGATACAGGGTGCTCTTATGGATGCCGAGCCGTTTGGCCGCCTGGGTGTGGTTATATGCACAGGCTTCGAGTGCTTGCCGAATCGCCTGGCTTTCCAGGATGCTCCTTGTGGTTCGGATATCAGGAAGTGGTTCTGTGCAAGAGATCCGTTGCCGGAAATCATCCGGGAGGTCTTCGGTGGTGATCATGTCTTTTTGACAGAGGATGAAGGCGTGTTCGATCACGTTTTCAAGCTCCCGGACGTTCCCAGGCCATTCCCTGGAGAGGAAGAGGGACAAGACCTCCGGAGAAACGGCACGGATCGACTTGCCCTGAATGGAATTGAACCGTTGGATGAACTGATCCACGAGCAGCGGAATATCTTCTTTGCGGCTGCGAAGCGGCGGAATTTCGATGCGCATGACGTTCACCCGGTAGTAGAGGTCTTCCCGGAACGTGCCGTTTCGTACGGCCTCGGAAAGGTCCTTGTTGGTGGCGACAAGAATCCGGGCCGTCGTCTTTTCGGATCGGGTGGAACCAAGGGGTTCGAAGACACGTTCCTGCAATACCCGGAGCAAGCGTACCTGAAGGGCCGGGCTGATTTCGGCGATTTCGTCAAGGAACAGCGTTCCGTTGTTCGCAAGGGCGAAACGCCCCGGTTTGTCTCGGGTGGCTCCGGTAAACGCGCCTGCCTTGTAACCGAAAAACTCGGATTCGAGCAGGGTGTCCGGAAGCGCCCCGCAGTTGACGGCCACAAAGGGGCCATCCCGACGGGGGCTCAGGTCGTGAATGGTTCTCGCAATGCGTTCCTTGCCCGTTCCCGTCTCTCCGACGATCAGAACCGTACTCAGGCTTTCGGCGATGGGAGGCAGGATTTCGAAAATGCGACGCATCGCAGGGCTTCTGCTCACCAGATCGCCGACACGGTATTTGCCTTCCAGTTGTTTTCGGAGGGTTTCAATTTCGCTCAGATCTCGAAACGTTTCCGCACCTCCGATGACGGCCCCGCTCGCATCCCGCAGAACGGCGGTCGAAATGCTTACCGGTATCCGGGAGCCCATGGCGTCGATAATGTAGGCGGTTTTTCCGATGACGGGGCGGTGGGTCATCAGGGTTTCCCGAAGGGCGCATCCGGTTTCGCACATGTTCGATCGAAACACTTCTGAACAATAACGACCGATGGCTTCGCTTCGGGGAATGCCTGTGATCGTTTCTGCAGCCCGGTTGAAGGAAGTGATCCGCCACTCATGATCGACCGTGAACACACCGTCCGAGATGCTTTCGAGGATGGCTTCCGTCGGGTGGCAAGTCGTGTCGTTCGTTCGTTTTCCCATATTCGCCCTCGGCCGGCATGATCTTCGCCATAAACCATCAACCGTAAAACGTTTGACAATTTTATAGAATTCCATTAGGAAACTGCAAGATATGTTTTATAGGATGGACGATGCCTACCGGGGAATATCGGTCAACCGGGAGGAGATGGCTTGCCACCGGATCGCAGGGTCGGCGAGGGCGGCATTGTTTGCCCCTTCTTTTATGGAGGAAACGATTTTACGGAGGAAACGATGAAACAGGTCGTGCGCTGCTGGGTTGCTCTGATGGTATTCGTTTTCGTTGCATCGGGGGCTTATGGGGAAACGGTCATTCACAAGCTCGGGGTGCATCCGTTCTGGAAACCGCCGCTGAAATCCGTCTCGGAATTGCGCACCATGATTCAGAAGGCGCTGCCCGATCTCAAAAAAGGGTTTGAAATGGCCAATTCCCTCGATGTGTTTGAGGTCTTCGTCAACCAGGGCATGAGCTCAACCCCGGAGGAGATTCTGGTGCAGCCGGGGTCTACATTGCAATGGATGATTTTCAAGGACGGGAAAAAGGTCAAGCTCGTTCGGGATGCCGTTTGGAAAGGCAAAGGGCCGTTTAAGGCCTATCGGCTGAAGGCTGAACATCAGGGGAAGCAATACGTGTTCGTCATCCCGTGGGATTGCGGCAACGTATCTCTGGAACAGGTGGTTGTGCTGCCGCCGCCTCCGGCCCCAACCCCCGCCCCGGCTCCGGCTCCGGTGCCTCCGGCCAATCAGGCGCCAAGCTGTCATGTCATCATTTCGCCCGAGACGGTGTTTACCGGTGAATCCATTGTGATCGATGCCTCCAAATCGAGCGACAGCGATGGATCCATCGCTTCGATGCAGATCCAGGTCAAAGATGCCGATCAGCGGACCGTTCAGGACCTGAAGGTCGACAAACCGCCCTTTGTTCAATCCATCTCGCTGGACAAGGGCGGCAATTACACGGTGCATGTTACGGTCACGGACAACAAGGGGGCTTCCTCCTCGCAGCCCGGATGTGCGGCCAAAACCGTACGGGTCAATTCGCGTGGACGGTTTACAGCCGATGCGGCAATTCTCTATCAGGACGATCCAGCCACCTTCCTGCCGGTACGGATCGGTTATGAATGGCGTTTCAACAACCGCTTCTCGCTCCTGGGCATGGTGGGTATGGCGGATGTGATTCATGGAAACGACGACAGTTTCAGCGTCCTTGGCGATCTAACGGCCCTGTATCGCTATAACCGCTTCTTTGTGGGGACCGGTGTCGGCCTCTGGCATTCAGATCGGAACGATCGTTTCGATTTCATCCTCAACACCGGATACATTTTCTGGGGAGATCCGAACGACACGAACCTGTCGGTTTTCGTCGAGGGAAGAAGCGCGTTTGATGAATTCGACGATCTCGACAAATACGGTCGTATCGGTGGCGGGTTGCGGCTGCAATTCTAAGCAGTACAGGCTTGCCTAACGAGTTTTTCCCGAATCGATGGTTCAACGGTCATAAAGGCCGGTGGCTCAGCCACCGGCCTGTATGTTTCCGCAGAACGGTGACTGCACCTCATGATGTCTTCCCATACCCGCGGCCTTCTGATGATCTGCATCACCATTCTCCTGTGGGGGGTGCTGGCCATCGCCTTGAAATACAGCCTGAAGTTCATCAGCGTCTGTACGATCATCTGGTTCCGCTTCGCCTTTTCGTGTCTTTTTCTCGTGGGATACTATCTGATCCGGAATCCCGGATCGTTTGTCATTCTAAAGCGTCCACCGATCCTCGGCATTGTGGCCGGTCTTGCGCTTTGTGGAAATTACTACGGGTTTACCGTTGCGCTCGATCTGACAACGCCCTCCAACGTTCAGATTCTCATTCAGCTCTCCCCCCTTCTGGTGGCTGTCATCGGCATCACCTATTTCAAGGAAGCACTGACCCGACTGCAAGTACTCGGATTCGGCATTGCGGCCGTCGGATTCGTGCTCTTTTACTGGGATCAAATTCAACACCTAGTCATCTCCAAGGAATCTTACCTTAGGGGCAATCTCTGGGTCATGTTTTCCGCTCTAAGCTGGGCCGTATACGCCGTCTGTCAGAAAATTCTGGTCAGAACCTGGACCCCGTTGCAAACCAATCTGCTGATCTATGTCGTTGCGTCTGTCGTGTTTCTGCCCGCGGCTCGGTTCGAGGAAATGGCGGAAATTTCGGACATAACGATCTGGGCCGTTCTGTTGTTCATGGGAGCCAACACCCTCGTTGCCTATGCGGCCCTTTCCGAATCGCTCCGGCTGCTTCCGGCGAATCAAGTCAGCGCCATGATTGTTTTAAACCCTCTCATCACCCTGGCGATCGCAGCCGAGCTCACCCGAAGGAACGTCGGCTGGATGCCTGCGGAGAATATGACGCTGCTGGGATATATCGGCGCCCTGTCCCTGCTGCTTGGCGTCGGCTGTGTCGTCAAGAAGCATTGACCGCCCCCATTCGATACCCACCGATGGGCCTGCTATCTTCTCATCTTCTCATCTTCTGATCTTCTGACCTTCTGTCTCCTGCCCACTGCCGACTGCCCACTGCCCACCGCCCCAAAAATCTGACCATCCTTCGAATCCCTTCCCGAAACCCCTCCGGCTCACAGAGCAGACTCAACACGACGACCGGATCGTCCGCCTCGATATCGTAGAAATATCCGGGATGAACGAACACCTGTTCCTCTTCCAGCAGTCGGCAGGCCAGCTCTTCATCCGACAGGGCGGATTCCAGCCGGATCAGTGCATACCATCCCCCCTCTCGTTTGTAGAGGTTCCCCTGCAGCGGAACCAGCCCTTCTGTGGCGAGGGTCTGCAGATTCGCTTCGATTCGCATACGAACCTGAAGCTGGAAATGTTTCCGGTGTCGGATCAAATGGGAAGCTGCAGCCTGAGCCGAAGCCGACACCGACAGATAGGCATCCGAAATCCATTCCAGGCGTTCGGTCAGTTCATCCGTGAGATCGGAGGGGCCCGAGGCAACGATCCAACCCAGTTTGATTTGCGGCAGACCGCAGATCTTCGATAAACCGCTCAAGATGAAGGTCGACACCCGGTTTCTACCTGCGCAGGTGGCTCCCTGCGACACGTCTTTCGAAGTCGCGCCGAAATCGAGAAAGACCTCGTCGATGATCAAGGCCAAGCCGAAGCGCTCGCAGTAGGTCTCCAGCATGTCCAGCTCGGCCGCTCGGATGTAGGACCCCGTCGGGTTGTTCGGATGGACGAGAATGACGGCCTTGCACCGGTGTCCGATCGCATCGTAGAGGCTGTCGAGATCGATGTGCCATCCTGTTTCAGGTCGATAGGTCAGGGCATATGCGGCCAGGGAGACGTCGTCCAAGCGGGCGAGCACATCGAAGAGGGGATAGGAAGGTTTGGGAATCAGCACCTGATCCCCTGAATCGCACAGCAGCTTGAACAGAAAGGAATAGGCTTCGCTCGTGCTCGAGGTCAGCAGGATCCGGTCCGGGTGGACATTCACGCCGTAATCCCGATAGTAAGCCTGAACGGCCAAACGGGCATCGAGGCTTCCCTTCGGATCCGGTCGATACTGCAGGATGCCGGGTTCCGCGGCGGCCCTTCGAATGCCGTCATGGTCGTAGGAAAAACCGCACCGGGTGGGATTCGTTTCCACCAGATGGATGAGACGATGGCTGCCGGATCGAAGGGTTCGGAAAGTCGTCATCAATCGGTTGGGGGATTCAGGGGCAGGTACGCGACGAGAAAGCAAGGGTCTCATCATTTACACCCTGTAAAGGAAACCGACAAATTCCCTTCCTCCATGGCTGCTCATCGTCGTTACCCTCCTGTCGATCGAGCCTCTTCTATCTATAAATATCAACTGGTTATCCAACATGGTCTCTTGCGATGGCTTTGGCATGCCCCTTGCTCTCTTTGGAATCGGCATCGCCGGAATGCACTTGAAGCTTCATCTCGGCGGCGCGGCGGATGTTGCGTGGACAACTCATGTCCACCCGAACGGATTTGAAAGGAATTTTCTGCAACGTCATGAGCGGATCCCTCACCCCTATCCACCGGGTCGTTATCGTCGATCGGAATCCCCATGTCCGGGAACTTCTTCGGCGAGAGCTCTCTCAGGAAGGTTTTCGGATCCTTGTGGCCGGAAGGGGAAAAGAGCTGATCGAGCGCATCGATCAGGGCGAAACGGTGGATCTGCTCATTCTGGATCCGGACATTCCGGATATGGATCATCGGGTTCTCATCGAGACGATTCGACACAGACTTCCCAGTCTTCCGATTATTTTGCACGGGTTCATTCTCGATCTTCAACATATCGGGACACTTCCGGGCCCCATCATCCCGGTCGAAAAACAGGCGGACAGCATCGATCGGTTGAAGCAAGCCATGACCGGCATGATGTCCGCGCAAACAGCAGCGATGCAGGAGCAATGAGCTTCCATGCAATTCGATAGCGAATATTACAAGATCCTGGTTCGGAACATGTTCCTGACGATCATCACCGTATCTTTCGTTCCGGTGTTTTTCGTCAGCGCGACCATTTTCTATCAGTTTAACGTATCGCATCGGGAGAAAACGATCAGCCACATCGTCGAAATCATGCAGAAGCACAAGCTGCATATCGACAGCTTCCTGCAGCAGAAGCTTGCGGACATCTTGTTTCTGGAAAAAAGCAGCGGCATCACCAACCTGCTTTCCGAACCCTTTCTGCGGCAGCAGCTTCTTCTGCTGCAGAAGATCTACGGTCCGGTCTTTGTAGATATCGGATTTATCAACACGCAGGGGGTTCAGGTCGCCTATGCGGGCCCATATGCGCTGGAGAAGGCCTCCTACGAAAACACGGAATGGTTCGGCCGTGCCATCGAGCGGCCTTTCTTCATCAGCGATGTCTTTCTTGGGCTTCGGGGTATGCCCCACTTCATCGTTACGGTTCGGGAAACGGTTCAGGGCAACCCCTGGATTCTTCGAGCCACGATCGATTTTGTCGAATTCAGCAATATGGTGACCCAGATCCGGGTCGGATCCACGGGGTTTGCGTATATCGTCAACCGAGACGGAAAATTCCAGACCAAACCCATCTTCGATATTCAAGACAGCATCGAAGCCGTCGTTGAAGAGTTCAGCCGAGCTCAAATTCTGGATAACGGTGTGCGCATTTTAGAACGAAGGACATCAAATGGCAAGGAAGTCCTCTATGCCGGCACCTGGATGAAGAACAACGAATGGCTTCTCATCTACCAGCAGAACAAGTCGGATGCCTTTTCGGAACTGTATCGGGTTCAGTGGATCTCCATTGGCATCTTCCTCCTGGGGGGCATTGCCATCGTGACCATGGCCTGGCTGATTGCGCAGAAAATGGTGGGGCGTATCGCCATTGCAGACCGGGAAAAGGAGGCCATGAACCAGCAGGTGATCGAAACCGGAAAACTGGCGTCCATCGGGGAGCTTGCAGCCGGAATCGCCCATGAAATCAACAATCCGGTTGCCATCATGGTGGAGGAAGCCGGATGGATTCAAGATCTTCTGGAGGAAGAGGATGTTCGGAACAGCAAGAACCTCGAGGAAATCGAGCAGGCTGTCCGACAGATTCGGGCACAAGGCAGCCGCTGCAAAGAAATCACGCACAAGTTGCTGAGCTTCGCTCGAAAAACGGATTCCAGAAAGCAGCCCATTCAGCTCAATCACCTGCTGACGGATATCGTTGGGCTGTACGAGCAGCGCAGCAAGTACAGCAACGTGAAAATCACGACCGATTTCGATCCGAACCTTCCGATGATCGAGGGTTCCGTTTCCGAGCTGCAGCAGGTGGTGATGAACCTGTTCAACAATGCCCTGGATGCCATGGAAAAGAACAAGGGCGGTGAGTTGACCATCACGACGCGAAAAGAGGATCGAAGCGTCATCGTGGATATTCAGGACAACGGAAGCGGCATTCCCGAAGCGAATCTCAACCGCATCTTCGATCCCTTCTTCACGACCAAGCCCGTCGGAAAGGGTACCGGGCTTGGGCTCTCCATCTGCTACGGTATTGTCCAGAAAATGGGGGGAGACATTCGGGTATCGAGCAAGGTGAACGAAGGGACGACATTTTCGCTGGTGTTCCCACTGAACGAAGAAGAGATCATGAGAGATGGAGAACCAACCGACTCATGACCAATTCCGATAGCCTTTAACCCTTCATCTATAGCGTTCAGCCTATCACTCATTCAAGCCCGAGGAGGACACCCATGAGTATTGCAACCATTCTGCTCGTAGATGACGAAGTTCCCTTCGTCGAAACCATGACCAAACGCCTTGCCAAGCGGGATTTCCAGGTGGAAACGGCTTTTTCGGGACAGGCAGCTCTGGACGTTTTGGAAAACAATCGCGGCGTCGAAGTGGTGATCCTCGATGTCAAAATGCCCGGTATGGACGGGATCGAGACGCTGAAGCAGATCAAGTCGAAATACCCCTTGGTCGAAGTGATCATGCTTACGGGACATGCCACGGTGGAATCGGCCATTGACGGCATGAAGATTGGAGCCTTCGACTATCTGATGAAGCCCTGTGACATGGACCAATTGATCGCCAAGGTGATGGACGCCGCCAAGCGCAAGCGCGATCACGAAGAGAAGATCGTTCAGGCGAGAATCCAGGCCATCACCACCCGGCAAGCATGAGGAAACCCGTATGCAGGCATCCTCTTCCAGCCATCCTGCAGAAGATCCGCCGGTCGGAACCGACGTGTCCGTCAAAGATCCGTGTCGGCTGCTGTTGATTGACGACGAGAAAGGGTTCGTCGATGTTCTGGCCAAGCGTATCGCCCGAAGATCCTTCGACGTCTACAAGGCATACAGCGGTACCGACGCCCTTCGGATCATCCGGGATCACCGTTTCGATGCGGCCATCCTCGATCTCAAGATGGAGGATATGGACGGCATCGATGTGCTGCGGGTCATCAAGCGCATGGCACCCCACCTTCCGGTCATCATGCTGACGGGTCACGGGTGTCAGGAAGCCGCCAGGGAAGGCATGGAAGCTGGTGCCTTCGATTATTTGACCAAACCCTGTGAGTTCGAGGAATTGATGAAGAAGATCGAACTGGCGATTCAATCCTCCGGAGGATGCCGTGGAAGAGATGCGCGTGCTGTTCGTGGATGACGAGAAGGATTTTCTGGAAACGCTGATCAAGCGTATGAAAAAGCGGCATGTGGATGCCCATGCCGCTTCCAGCGGGACCGAGGCGCTCCGGTTGATCCGGGAATCTTCTTTCGATGTGGTCGTGCTCGATGTCCGCATGCCGGACATGGACGGCATCGAAGTCCTGCGGGCCATCAAGAGCATTGCACCGCTGTCGGAGGTCGTCATGTTGACCGGACATGCCTGCCTCGAAGTGGCCCGGGAAGGAATGAGTCTCGGGGCGTTCGACTACCTGATGAAGCCCGTGAACATCGACGAATTGCTCTACAAGCTTCAGGATGCCTGCAAGCAGAAGCGCCTTCAGGAAGAGAAGATTCAAAAACTCGAACAAGTCATGACCACATGCAGTGTGGCCAAATGATTCGATCAACAGATTTCATTTCCTATCCGAAGGAGGTGGTTGGTACGTCATCGCATCGTCTTGCCCCATCGGGAAAGCGACAACGAAATCGGGTGCTTTTTTCCAACACGGTTTAACCTTCAACAAAGGAGCAGCGGAGACATGAATTTCTTCAAGCAGTGGGGCCGTTTCATGATGGCCGGAGCCAGGGCGCACGCAGCCTGGGAACTGGAAATGTCCAACAACATCCTACGAAATCGAAAACGCCTGACGATTCTCGGGCTGTTGACGATTCCCGTCTTGTTGGGGGGATGGGCGTTCGCCGAACCGATTGCTTCGGCTCTCCCCGGGTTCATCGGAGACAAAAGCGCATACAGCCCGGCGTTTTACAGCACAGGGATTTTTATCGCATCCATTCTGATCGGCATCTGTGCCGGGTTGATCACTGGATGCATCGGGGCAGGCGGTGGATTCGTCATCGCTCCGGCACTCATGAGCGCTGGCATCAAAGGTATTCTGGCGGTCGGAACCGACCTCTTCCATATTTTTGCCAAGGCCATCATGGGAAGCGTCATTCACAAGAAATTGGGAAACATTTCGGTGCCGCTCGCCGTGACCTTCCTGATCGGCGCCATGATCGGGGCGACCACCGGCGGGCTCATCAACCGATGGCTCTACGAGATCAATCCCATCCTGAGCGATGCCTTCATCACCACCGTCTACTGCTTGATGCTGGGCGGGCTGGGCGTTTATTCCCTGATGGATTTTTTCCAGGCCCGCAAATCCGGTGATGCCGGTTCCGCTCATGGCGGAAAAACCGAAGGTGCGGAATTGAAAAGCCTGCCCAAGAAGCTTCAAGCCATCAAGATCCCTCCGATGATCACCTTCGATCAGGGGATCATTCCGGGAGGCCGACAGATTTCCTGCGTCTTTCTGATTCTAAGCGGTGCGCTGGTCGGTCTGGCTGCAGCCATCATGGGTGTGGGCGGCGGGTTTCTCACCTTTCCCATCTTCGTGTACATTCTTGGCATTTCTTCGCTGACCACCGTCGGCACCGACATTTTTCAG
>Ga0272446_1007909_pt1 | contig 10369 bp, 13 predicted proteins | sample YNPCB0061_FD_194587 | JGI IMG/M metagenome (GOLD analysis project Ga0272446, IMG submission 194587) | Hot spring microbial mat communities from Yellowstone National Park, WY, United States - YNP-CB-006-1 | ecosystem: Environmental > Aquatic > Thermal springs > Hot (42-90C) > Sediment | place... | reverse complement strand
GTGCTCGCACCCTCGCCTATCTATGTGATATGTCTCGGGTGCTGCGCTCCGTGCGCCTTGCATCCGACCTTCCTCGTGACGTTTTTCAACAGCCTGCTATGGATACCTCCAACCGCTGTTTCCTGGTTTAATGAAACTGTTGTCAGAAAAAGGAAAAGGGCCGTGGGTATCACCCACGGCCCTTGAGAATACGACAAATTGCAGCGGAACTCACATGGCAGCGGGTACACGTGCGGCTTTACGCGCCGCGGCGCTAATAGCTCGTGCTGCCGTTGCAGATTTTGCCATGCGGATCGCTTTCATGCTCAAATGAAATAGCACAGGGGTGTGCGGTAAGTCAACAGCTTATTTCAGGATTTCCCGCAGGGCGGCCAGATAGGCGAAGGCTTCGCCGCTCCCCTCCGCCGGCGCCCAGAAGGCTCTCTCCCCGGGGGACATGGGGCGGTACGGCCCGGCCTTGGACTCGAAGAACACGGTCCCGCTTTCCAGGGAAACGAAGGTGTGGAACTCTCCTTCCGGGATGTGCGCGCAGAACGGATCGCCTCCCGGAACCAGGACAGCCTTGTCGCGGACGGCGCCCCGTTCGTCGAAGAAGATCACCCCGAGCCGTCCCCTGACGCAGATGATGGTCTCGTCCTTTTCCGGACCCAGGTGACAGTGGGGCGGGATGTAGGAGTCCGGTTCCATGGCGTTGAACAGCCGGTGGCAGCGGGCCTCGTCGCCCACGTGGAGGTTGAGGTTCTTCCGGAGCCTCGGTGAGACTTTCGCTTCGCGGGTCACCTGGTCGAGCAGGGCCCGGCCGATGATACGCACTGGTTTCATGGATAGTTTTGATTCCTTTAATTGCGTTGTCAATTATTCCCCCTCTCCCTAGCCCTCTCCCACTGAGGGGAGAGGGAATTAAATTACTCCCCTCCTTTTGATGGGAGGGGTCGGGGGAGGGTGTAAATATGTGGTTTTTACTTCATGGTTGCAGATCCGGCGACCGACCCTACACCACCTCGTCTACATCCCTCCCGGAAAGCACGGATAGCGGCTCGGCCGCGGTAACGTAGTATCCCGGCCGGGCATATTCGTCCTTTTCCTTGATGAGCAGCCAGCTGTTGTCCCTGCCGCCCCAGCGGGTCCTGACGAGGGCGAAACCTCCATTCAGTTTCACTCCGGAAAGCCTGATTTTTACCGCGCCTTCGGCCAACATTTCGGCCAGGCTTTCCCCTCCGCCCTCGGGAACGAAGGTCCCCCGGTCCCAGACGATGACCTTCCCCGCCCCGTACTCCCCCTCCGGGATGCTCCCTTCGAAGTCGGCGTACTCAAGCGGGTGGTCCTCCACCTCCATGGCGAGCCGCTTCTGCGATGGGTCGAGGCTCGGCCCCTTGGGGACCGCCCAGCTCTTCAGCACCCCTTCGTCCTCCAGCCGCAGATCGTAGTGGAGGGTGCGGGCCCGGTGCTTCTGGATCACATAGAGACGCGGCTCCCTGTCGCCTTTCAGGGGACGGGTTTCCTCCCCGGCCGGCTCCGGGGATTTGCCGAAGTCGCGTTTTTCACGGTATCTGTCTAGGGACATGATGAATCGTCGTACGGTTGCTGTCTGAATTCCGTCCGGAAAGTATACGCTTGGTCCGGGCTGGGGAAGCCCCAGCCCGGACCTGACAGCATTTTTCGGGGTCATGCTATCATGCGCCGATTATCTCCTTGGCGCGCGCCACCACATTGTCAACAGTGAAGCCGTAACGTCTGAAGATCTCTCCGGCCGGGGCGCTGGCGCCGAAACTGTCCACGGCGATGACGCCGCCCCGGTCGCCGACCCATTCCCTCCAGCCGAGGGAGGAGCCCGCCTCGATCGCCAGCCTGGTTTTGACCGCAGGCGGAAGGACCAGGTCCCGGTAATCGGGCGGCTGCAGGCGGAACAGCTCCCAGCTCGGCATGCTGACCACCCTGGCGGAAATTCCCTCCGATACCAGGGCATCCCGGGCGGCCAGCGCCAGGTGGACCTCGGAGCCGGTGGCCATCAGGATGACGTCGAGGCGGTCTGCCTGTTCCCTGGCAAGGATGTAGGCGCCCTTCAGCGTGCCTTCGGCGTCGCCGAGCCCGTCGCGGTCAAGCACCGGCAGGTTCTGGCGGGTCAGGACCAGGATCGTGGGGCCGTCACGACGCTCCATGGCGGCGCGCCAGGCGAAAACGGTCTCGTTGGCGTCGGCCGGACGGATGACCAACATGTTGGGCATGGCGCGGAACGAGGCCAGGTGCTCCACCGGCTGGTGGGTCGGGCCGTCCTCCCCCACCCCGATGGAGTCGTGGGTCATGACGTAGACGGTCGGCAGCCCCATCAAGGCCGCCAGCCGCATGGCAGGACGGGCGTAGTCCGTGAAGATGAAGAAGGTGGCGGCAAAGGGACGGACCCCGCCGTGGAGGGCCAGGCCCGAGGAGCAGGCCGCCATGGCGTGCTCCCGGATCCCCCAGGCGATGTTCCTTTCCCCCAGGCTTCCCCTTTCGAGGTAGCCGCTGCCGTCGATCAGAGTCTTGGTGGAGGGGGAAAGGTCGGCGCTTCCGCCGATCAGCCATGGGACCCTGGCGGCAATGGCGTTGAGCACCTTGCCCGAGGCGGACCTTGTGGCCATCCCTCCCTTGTCCGGCATGAAAACGGGAATTCCCGCATCCCACCCCTCGGGGAGTCTGCCGGAAAGGGCCTCGCCGAAGCGGGCGGCCAGCTCCGGAAACGCCCGGCGATAGGCATCCAGCCGCGCCAGCCACTCCCGCTCCAGTTCCATGCCCCGCGCCACGGCCTTTTCCATATGGGCGGCCACCTGGGGGGGGACCAGAAATTTTTCGTCTTCGGGCCAGCCGTAGAATCTCTTGGTCAGCCGAATCTCCTCTTCGCCCAAGGGTTCGCCGTGGGCCTCCCTGGTGTCCTGGCGGTGCGGCGCGCCGTAGCCGATATGGGTGCGGACAATGATCAGCGAGGGGCGCTCCATCTCGTCCCGGGCGGCGGCGAAGGCGTCCGCCAGGGCCTTCAGGTCGTTGGCCCGGTCCCCCAGGTCCTGCACGTCCCAGCCGTACCCCTCGAAGCGGCGCGCCGTGTCGTCGGAGCAGGAGAGGGAGGTGCTCCCCTCGATGGTGATCCGGTTGTCGTCGAACACGCAGATGAGCTTCCCGAGCCCCAGGTGGCCGGCGATGGAGGCCGCTTCGTGGGATGCCCCCTCCATCAGGTCGCCGTCGCCGCAGAAGACCCAGGTGCGGTGGTTGACGATCTCGTGCCCGTCCCGGTTGAATACGGCCGCCAGGTGGGCTTCGGCCATGGCCATTCCCACCCCGTTCATGAAACCCTGTCCCAGCGGCCCCGTGGTGGTCTCTACTCCCGGGGTATGGCCGTACTCGGGGTGGCCCGGGGTTCGGCTGCCCCATTGGCGGAAGTTCTTCAGGTCGTCCAGCGTCAGATCGTAGCCGCAGAGATGGAGGATGGCATACTGGAGCATGGAGGCGTGGCCGTTGGACAGGATGAAGCGGTCCCGGTCGAACCATCCGGGATTGCGCGGATTGAACCGGAGGAAGCGGGTCCAGAGGACGTATGCCAGAGGCGCCAGCGCCATGGGCGTGCCGGGGTGCCCCGAGTTGGCCTTCTGCACCGCATCCATGGCAAGGGTGCGGATGGTGTCGATACAGAGCCTGTCTATGTCGTGGGTCATGAGTAGTCCCTCCCGGGGCCGTTTTCCCGTGTCGCTGTGCTTTGGTAAAACACTATATAGCATTTTGTCGTCACGGCCAACTCCCAAGGAGGGGGACAGGGCTGATTCGAGCCAGATAAAAAGAATTCTTTTCCTTTGGCCCAGGATGGGGTATATCTTCCGTGACCGCTTGAATCTCCGCGCTCCGCGGGAGTGCGTTCAGGAGGGTGATGGGGATGGATTGGGAAAAGGCGACCCGGATCGCATACGCCATAGGGAGGTCGAGGCTGGTGGAACCGCGAACGCACCTGTTCCGGAAAGCGGTTGAATACGCGGGGATCCGGGCGGAATGGCAGCTTTCCGAACCGGAAAAAAGGGTCGCCACGAGCGAAGTCCGCACCAAGGCGCACGATGCGTTCATCGAGGCGTGCGACATGATGGGCCGCCGCATGAGCGACGAAGGGGAGGATGCCTCCTGGAGGGAGGACCTGGGAGACGACAGGAAGGAGATCGGAGACTTCGCCTGCTACCTCCATCTTATCCTGGGCCTGGCGGCCAGGTAGCGGGGCGGAGGGAAACGGCGGGCTATTCGTCGATGTCCGAGGGGAGCGAGAGTTCGGCTTCATCACCCCCCCGGCCGGAGACGTATCCTTCGACCCATTCGTGGATGTTGCTTTCAACCACGGCCTTCAGCTCTTTCCGCAGCCTCTCCTGCCTCGCCTTGTCGTATCCGGCGACCTGCCGCAGTTCAAAGTGGACATGGGGGCCGGTCGAGCGACCCGTGTTGCCGGAGAGGGCGATGACGGTCTTGCTGTCCACCTTCTGGCCTGCCGTCACCTTCAGTTCCGAATTGTGGCCGTAAAGGGTCATGTAGCCGTTGCCGTGGTTGATGGCCACCAGGTTGCCGTACCCCTTGTACGGTCCCGCGTAATAGACGGTTCCCTTCTTCACGGGGTAAACGGGAGTCCCCGGGGGGACGGCGATGTCGATGCCCCGGTGGTACACCATCCGGCCGCTGCCGAACGGATCCAGCCGCCAGCCGATGCCCGAGGTCACGTTTCCTCCCTCTACCGGCAAAGTGCGGTCCGCCAAGGAAACGGACGGGAGAGCAAGAACGAGCAACAAGAGTATATGGCAGGTCTTCATGGCGCTCCACAGTAGTCCCGCGCCTGCACGCGAGCTCTTCCGCCGGTACTTTACTGATGTTTACAAGGTAGCATTTGGCGTCCTTCGAGTCAATCTGCCTTTTGGCCTCCGATTTTTCCGTCGATTTCCATTTGCGATCTTGTACACTCGCCCGCAAGGAGGAAGAGCAGCATGACAAAACCTATCATTGCCATCACCATGGGAGATCCCTCCGGGGTGGGACCCGAGGTCATTGCCAAGGCGCTGGCCGATCCGGAGATAACCGGCATCTGCAGACCGCTGGTGATCGGCGATCCGGGCGCCATGGAGAGGGCCATCGCCGTAACCGGACAATCACTGCGGCTCCGCCTGGTGGAGGGGCTGCCGACCCGGGATGCCGAAAAGGTCCTCTTTCTCCGTCCCCTTTCATCCCTCGCCCCCACGGACATGGAGTATGGAGGTCCCTCATCCGAGGCGGGCGACGCCATGTTCCGCTACATTAACGAGGCCGTACGCCTCTGCCTCGCGGGAGAGGCCGCGGCCATGGTGACCGCGCCCATCAGCAAGGCGTCGTTGAACCGGGGCGGCCACCGCTATCCCGGCCATACCGAGCTGCTGGCTGATTTGACCGGTTGCAGCGAGTACGTGATGATGCTGGCGGGCGACCGGCTCCGGGTGACGCTGGTCACCATCCACGAGGCCTTGGCGGACGTGCCGCGCCTGATCACCTTCGACCGGGTCCTGGCCACCATCCGGACCACCCACCACGGTCTCCATACCTATTTCCGCAAGAACCCGCGGCTCGCCGTCCTGGCCCTGAATCCCCACTGCGGGGAGCGGGGGCTGTTCGGCGACGAGGAAAGGCGTTTCATCGCGCCGGCGGTGGAGGCGGCCCGGGCCGAAGGGATCGACGCCCGCGGACCCCTTTCGGCGGACATGCTGTTCCATTTCGCCGCAAGGGGCGACTATGACGGTGTCGTCTGCATGTATCACGACCAGGGCCTGATCCCCCTCAAGCTTCTCCACTTCCACGACGCGGTCAACGTCACCCTGGGGCTCCCCATCATCAGAACCTCGGTGGACCACGGTACGGCCTATGATCTGGCCGGGACCGGCAAGGCCTCCCACATCAGCATGATGGCATCCATCAGGACGGCGGTCGGGATGGTGAGAATGGCCGGGCAAAGTCAAAGGCGAAAGGCGAAAGGCGAGGGGCGGAAGGCGAAAGTCGGCGCGTAGCGATACCGATGGATTCGCAAAATTCGTCACGCCCGTCCAGGCGGATTTTGTCAGTTTGTGCGAAAGCACCAACTATTGGAGAGAAAGAGGTAGGCTGTTTGAAGTTGAAAAGGCTGCTTGTTATAGTGGGTGGGCTTGTCGTTCTCTATGCGGCGTATGTCGGAATTTCCCTCCTGTTCCTCCCGCCGGTGGAGACCCTGCAGAACCGCCGGGCAAATCTGACCATCCAGGTGAAAGACTGGAAGGGGAACTATCATCCATTTGTCGTCGGACCGAAGAATCCCTACTGGACGCCGTCGGGGGCCATCCCTCCCGAGATGAAGTGGGCGGTGATCGTTGCCGAGGATGCCGACTTTTACAGGCACGAGGGGATCGATGTCAAGGCCATCAGGAATGCCATCAGGTACGACCTGGAAAAAAAGAGCCTGGCTCGCGGCGCCTCCACCATTACCCAGCAGGTGGCGAAGAATGTCTTCCTTTCCCGCGAGAAGACCCTCAGCCGGAAGATCAAGGAGATCATCCTGGCCCGGCGGATGGAGGAGACGCTCACCAAGGGCCGGATCCTGGAACTCTACCTGAACGTGGTCGAGCTTGGTCCCATGGTGTATGGCATCGGACACGGCGCGAGGTACTACTTCGGCAAGCCGGCCTCCGCCCTGACTCCCAGGGAATGCGCCTTTCTCGCCGCCATGCTCCCCGGCCCCCGGGTGGCCTACAATCCCTACCGGAATCTGGGAAAGGTCGTGCGGCGTTCGGAGATGATCCTCAGGCTGCTGCGCCGCAAGGGGGTTCTGACGGAAGAGGAGTACCAGGCCGCCCTGGCCGAGCAGCCGAATATCGCCGGTCTCCAGCGCAAGGTTGACCAGAGCCTCGAGCGGGGAGAGGCCGCCTTCAGCAACATGAGCGGCGCCGTGCAATCTGGGGGGGAGACGCCGGAAGCGCCGTTGACCGCCGAACCGTCCGAAGGCGGACCTTCGGAGGGGGAAGGAGCGGCGCCGGTTGAAGGCGCTCCGGAGCAGTCCCGTGACATCACCCCCCCAAGTCCGCCGCTTCCCGTGGGAGGGGACAGCCGGCAGCAACGCCTGCCATGAATCTGGCTCGACAAACAAAGAACCCCCGGATTTTTCCATCCGGGGGTTCTTTGTCAGCCAAACAGTTTTTTCAGCAGGTTGCTCAACCATCCGCCGGACTTCTTTTTTCCGGCATTGGCGAAATTCTCCCTGACCTGCTTCATGAAAGCGGCAAGTTCGGTCTGGGACTGCTCGATTTGTGTTGCTTTCTCCATACGCCTACCCCCCATTAGAAATATGATAACCGGCCGCGGCACTCTCGCGGACGAACCTTCGGGCCGGAACCTTCCTGACCGCATCCAGCAGGATAATACCCAGATCTATTAATTTTTCAAGAGAAAACTGTGTCGGGGGAAATGGACCGGACATGGCCGGGCTGCCGGCGAGCCGAAGGGAGGGGCGCTACAGCTCCTCGAAGTCTTCCAGGGAGTCTGCAGGCGCTTCTTCCTCCTCCGGCTCGAAGTCCTCCTCCATTACCTTTTCCAGGAAGCGGCGGTTCTCCCTGATCAGCTCGCGGATCTCCCGGGCCAGTTCCAGAAACCCGTCGGGACTGTTGGTCGTCTCCTTCATCACCGCACCTTTTTCAGCGCTCTTTCGTACATGGCCACGTACTCGCCGGCGGAATGTTCCCAGGAATAGTCGCATTTCATGCCGCTGCGCACCATCCGGTCCCACGCCTTCCGGTCGGCGTATGCCTCCAGCGCCCGCTTTACGGCGTCCCAGAAGGCCTGGGGAGTGTAGTCATCGAACGTGAATCCGTTGGGTTCTCGGACGCCGTCCCGCGCATCGAACACCGTGTCCCTAAGGCCGCCGGTTTTCCGGACGATGGGGACCGCGCCGTAGCGGAGGGCGATCATCTGCCCGAGGCCGCACGGCTCGTAATGGGACGGCATGAGGAACATGTCGGAGGCGGCGTAGATCCTCCGGGCCAGGACCTGATCGAAGGCGAGATGGATGGAGATATTTTCCGCCCCTTTCTTCCGGTAGCTGGAGAGCATCTTCATGTATCTCTCGTCACCGGAACCGAGGATCACCAGTTGCAGTTTTGCGGCCCTGAACTTGGGGAGGAGCTTTTCCAGGAGGTCGAGTCCCTTCTGGGCCGAGAGGCGGGTGATCATCCCCAGAAGAGGAATGTCGGCGCTCTGGGCCAGGCCGAGGGCCTGCTGGAGCGCCTTCTTGTTGGCGGCCTTGCCGGAGAGGGCGGCGGCGGTGTAGTTCTTGAAAATTGCCGGGTCGGTTGCCGGGTTCCACTCATCGTAGTCGATGCCGTTCAGGATGCCGTACAGGTCCCGTTCCCTGCGCCGCAGGACCCCGTCGAGCCCGCACCCCATCTCTTCGGTGCGGATTTCGCGGCAGTAGGATTCGGAAACGGTATTGACCACGTCGGCGGTGAGAATACCCCCTTTCATCAGATTGATCTTTCCGTAATATTCGAGCCGTTCGATATCGAAACAGGATTCGTCGAGCCCCATTTCCAGGAGCGCCTCCCGGTCGAAGATCCCCTGGTACGCCAGGTTATGGATGGTATAGACGAGGGCGGTTCTGGTGAAGAAGGGGTCGTCCCCGTGCTCGTACCTGATGACTGCGGGTACCAGGGCCGTCTGCCAGTCATGGCAATGAATGATGTCGGGGCGGAAGTCCAGCCTTTTCAGGAAATTCACGACCCCGCGGCAGAAGAAGGCGAACCGCCTGGCGTTGTCCGGGTAGTCGCCGGCGGGGGTCCCGTACAGATGGGGGCGATGGAAGTACTCTTTTTTTTCTATCAGGTAGACCGGGATGTGGTCGAGGGTGGTCTGGCGCAGCATTCCCCTCTCCACCCTCCCGCCGATGGGGACCTCCAGCCCTTTTCGCCCCTTCCTGATGGTGAAGCCGCCGGTTTCCACGCACTGGTACAGAGGCATGATGATGCGGACGTCGTGTCCCGCTTTTCCGAGAGCCTTGGGGAGGGAGCCGGTCACGTCGGCAAGCCCGCCGGTCTTGGCGAAGGGGGAGACTTCGGAGGCGACAAACAGGATTTTCATGGAACATCCTTCCAGAGGAATTTATTCAGCTCCCATCCGGAAACCCAGGGCGGCACTTTCCGGAAGTCGGCGGTTACGGGCCGCATCAATTCATGAAAAAAGTGGTCGGATTCCATTTATAATAAAATGCCGCCGTTTTGTCAAAACGCACGCGGCCGCGCTAGACCGGCGCCGCCCTGAGAAAGGCCGCCGCCTCTTCGGGCGCGGTAGGGTTGATGTGGAAGCCGGAGCCCCATTCGAAACCGGCGATGGGGGTTATCCGGGGCACCAGTTCGATATGCCAGTGATAATCGTACTCGATGGAGCTCCAGAAGTCGGGCTTCCCGGGGCGTGGCAGGAGCGAGGGCGAGGTGTGGATGATGAAGTTGTAGGACGGATCCTTGAGCACCTCCCTGATCCGCGAGAGCATGTCCTTCATGGCAACCGCCAGCTGCGCCAGTTCGTCGTCCTCCAGGAGGGCGAAGTCGTGGGAGTGGCGCTTGGGGAACAGCCGCAGCTCGAAGGGGAGGCACGAGGCGAACGGGGCCAAGATTACGTAACCGGGAAAATCCTTCACGATCCTTTCTCCCGCCTGAAGCTCGAAATCGAGGATGTCGCATAAGATGCAGCGCCCCTTCTGTTCGAAGAAGTCACGGCAGGTCTTGAGCTCGGTAACCACCACGGGCGGCACCAGGGGCACGGCGATGATCTGGCTGTGGGAATGGCTGATGGTGGCGCCCGCCCGGCTACCGTGGTTCTTGAAGAGCACCATGTAGCGGAGCCGCATGTCCTGCCGGAGATCGGTGATGCGGTACCGGTAGGCCTTGAGCACATCGGTGATCTCTTCCGGGGAGAGTTCGGCCATTCCCCGGTCATGGTCCGGGGTCTCGATGATGATCTCGTGGGCGCCGATCCCGTTCATGATGTCATAGAGGCCGTATCCCCTGCTCTTGAGATCCCCTTCCACCCGCAGGACGGGGTATTTGTTGGGGATGACCCGGACCCTCCAGTTGGGGGAGTCGGGCGGCCCGGAGGGCCGGATGGCGAAGATCTCGTGGGGCGCCTTATCCTCGTTGCCGTAGCAGAACGGACAACTGGTCATGGGGGTCACCGGATCTTTTTCGAAAAAATCGTTCGGTCGCCTTCCGCGGTCGGCGGCGACGATAACCCACTGGCGCTTCAGCGGGTCCCAGCGCAGTTCGGACATGGCTCCTCCATTTCTGCTTTCCGCTCACACGAGCCAGTTCTCCAGCTCCAGCTCCGGCCCCCGGTA
>Ga0272446_1007908_pt1 | contig 10371 bp, 9 predicted proteins | sample YNPCB0061_FD_194587 | JGI IMG/M metagenome (GOLD analysis project Ga0272446, IMG submission 194587) | Hot spring microbial mat communities from Yellowstone National Park, WY, United States - YNP-CB-006-1 | ecosystem: Environmental > Aquatic > Thermal springs > Hot (42-90C) > Sediment | place... | reverse complement strand
GAAGTGGGCATCGGCGTGCGCAGCGGGGTGTTTACCGTGACCAACGACACCACCGGACTGACCGTGAACTACAATGCCGTCATGACCACGCAGAACTTTGCCCGCAGCGCCAGCACGCCCGGGCCGCTGGTCCTGGGCGTGGTGTACCGCGACACTGACGGTGACGGGTTCTACACGCCGGGGGAGGGTTTGGCGGGCGTGACCGTTCAGCCCGCCGCGGGCAATTACTACGCGGTCACTTCGACCTCGGGTGGCTTCGCCTTTCCCGCCCCGGCCACGGCCGGCAGCCTGACCGTCACGTTCAGCGGTCCGGGTCTGGCCGTGCCGGTGAGCCGGTCGGTGACGCTGAGCCCGGTGAACGTGAAGGTGGACCTGAATCTGGCGCAGGACGTGCCGCTGACCTTCGTGCCGGGCAGCTTCGGGCTGACGGCGAGCAAGCAATTCCGCTTCGACCTGGCCGGGCCGGTCGGCGCCCGCGCGCGCCTGGAGTTTTCGAGCGACCTGAGCACGTGGCAAACGCTGGGCACGTACACGCTCAACGGCGGCAAGGTCACCGTGACCGATCCCCAGAGCCTTCAAGCGCGCCGCAGCTATCGGGCCGTGCTGGTGCCCTGAGCCGCGGGCGAAGCGGGCAACGCTGACGCGAAAAATCGGGCGCTCGGCTCAACGCGGCGCGCGGGAAATGCGCCGGCTTTGGGCCGCCCGCGCAGGCCGGGCTTGACCCGCCCCCGCCCCCGCCGTTCCAATCCGGCCATGCACGCATCGCTTCGACGCTTCTTTGGCCCGACTTTTACCCTGGCCGCCGCCGTGGCCGCCCTGGCCCAGAACCCCGTGCCCAACCCCTCCTTCGAGCAGGCCGACGGCCGCCGCCCGCGCGGCTGGCGCACCGAGACCTGGGCGGGCGAGGGCACCTTCACCCACGCCAACGTGGGGCGCACCGGCAACCGCAGCGTGGAGCTGGCCTCGGAGTCCGGCGCGGACATCGCGTGGACGGCCAACGTGGCGGTCGAGCCCTTCGCCCGCTACCGGCTCTCGGGCTGGATCAAGACCGAGAACGTCACGCCCCAGGGCGGCGCGCGCGGCGCGCTGTTCAACCTGCACAACCTCCAGGGCGTGGCCACGCCGGCGATCACCGGCACGCGCGACTGGACTCGGGTCGAGACCGAGTTTGAAACCGCCGATCAGACCAGCGTGCAGGTGAACTGCTTGTTCGGCGGCTGGGGCCGGGCCACGGGCCGGGCGTGGTACGACGACGTGAGCCTGGAAAAGCTGGCTCAGCGCGAGCCGCCCGCGCCGCGCCTGAGCGTGGACGCGGGGAAAGTCGGCGCGCGGCTCTCGCCCTACGTGTACAGCCAGTTCATCGAGCACCTGGGCCGCTGCATCTATGGCGGCATTTGGGCGGAGATGCTCGAGGACCGGAAGTTCTACCATCCCATCACCCCGGAATACCGGCCGTACACCGCGCTGCGCGACACGCCCTTTCCGGTGGTGGGCCGCTCGCCGTGGCAGATCGTGGGCGAGCCCGCGGGGGTGAGCATGAGCACCAACCGCCCCTTTGTGGGCCGGCACAGCCCGCGGGTGCAGGCGGGCAGCGGCCTGCGGCAATTGGACCTGGGCTTCACCGAGGGCAAATCCTACACCGGCTACGTCTGGCTCAAAGCCGACCCCGCCGAAGGCGCCACGGCGCGCGTGACGCTGGCCTGGGGCGATGAGCGGGGGATGGGCGATTCCCAGACGCTCACGGGCGTTGACGCGGAGTACCGCCGTTACCCCTTCGACTTCACCGCCACGCGCACCTCGGACAAGGGCTGGGTGGAACTGCGCGTGGACGCCGGGGCGGTGTTCATCGGCACCGCCTCGCTCATGCCCGCGGACAACGTCGAGGGCCTGCGCGCCGACACCCTGGCGCTGCTGCGCGAGCTCAAGGCCCCCATCTACCGCTGGCCCGGCGGCAATTTCGTCAGCGGCTACGACTGGCGCGACGGCATCGGCGAGCGCGACCGCCGCCCGCCGCGCACCAACCCCGCCTGGACCGGTGTCGAGCACAACGACTTCGGGATGCACGAGTTCATCCGCTTCTGCCGCCTGGTGGGCGCCGAACCGTGGATCACGGTCAACACCGGCTTCGGCGACGCCCACTCTGCCGCCGCCCAGCTCGAGTACTGCAACGGCTCGACGAACACCTACTGGGGCGCGCAGCGGGCCCGTCACGGTGCGCCGGAGCCCTTCGGCGTGAAGTTCTGGGGCATTGGCAACGAGATGTTCGGCCCCTGGCAGCTCGGCTACATGGCCCTCGAGCACTACGTCCTCAAGCACAACTGGGTGGTGGACAAGATGCGCGAGGTGGACCCGGGCATTTTCTGCGTCGCCTCCGGCGAGGCCGGCCGCTGGAGCACCGGCCTGCTGCGCAGTTGCGCCGAGCACATGGACGCCATCGCCGAACACTTCTACTGCCAGGAGCGCCCGGGCCTGCTGGCGCACGTCCGCCAGATTCCGGACAACATCCACGCCAAGGTCGAGTTCCACCGCCGGGCGCGCGCGGAGATGCCGCACCTGCAGGGCCGCGACATCCGCATCGCCATGACCGAGTGGAACTACTGGTACGGCCCGCACGTCTTCGGCGAGCTGGGCACGCGCTACTTCCTCAAGGACGCCCTGGGCATCGCTGCCGGCGTGCACGAATACGCCCGGCAGAGCGACCTGATCCACTCGGCCTTCTACGCGCAGACCGTCAACGTCATCGGCGCCATCAAGACCAGTCGGCGCCACGCCGCCTTCGAGACCACCGGCCTGGTCTTGAAACTCTACCGGCACCGCTTCGGCGAACTGCCCGTGGCCACCACCACCGAGGGATTGATAGACGCCCAGGCCGCCTGGAGCGCCGACCGCAAAACCCTCACGCTCGGCATCGTCAACGCCACCCTCCAGGAACAGCGCATCCCGGTGACGCTCACCGGCGCGAACCTCAAAGGCCCGGGCCGCCGCTGGCAGATCGCCGGCACCGACCCGCAGGCGTACAACGACCCCGACCAGCCGCCGAAGGTCGTCATCGAGGAAGCCCCGGCAACCTTCGGGGACACGCTGACCGTCGCGCCGTGCAGCGTGACGCTCTTCGCCTTCGAGGCGGAATAGCCCACGGCGGGGGCGGCCGAACTTACCTGCATGAATCCGGCCGCCGAAACCCCGCCGCCGCTCAGTCCCCGCGACCGGGCGCTGCGATTGGCCCACCAGCTTCTGGTCGGAGTGTTGTGGGCCGCCACCGGCGCGGTCCTGCTGGCCTGGGCGCAAGGTTGGCCCTTGCCCGTGCGCGCCGAGCCCGAACCCATCGCGGGTCTGCTGGGCATGACCTCAACCGCCGTGACCTGGCTCTACGGCCTGGCGGCGCGGCGCTTCGAGCAAAGCCGCCGCGCCCTGGCCCGCACCCGCGCCGAGCTGGCCGAGGAGCGTTACTCGCTCGCCCATGCCTTGGCCTACGGCTACGTGCACAACTTCCTCGAACTGGCTCTGACCCGTCTGCTCGAACAAGCCGGCGCCCGTTGCGCGGCACTCCAGTTTTTCGTGTTCCTGCCCGGCGACCTTGCCGAGCTGGAGCCGGACGCCATGAAACGCACCCTGGCCCGCCTGCGTAGCCTGGGCTACAGCACCGAGACGGTGCAACTGGACTTGAACCAGTCTCGCCCCCGGGAAGTGCTGAGCCTGCTGCGGGCCCCGGGCGACCCGCCGCGCTACTTCGATTTCCCCACCACGCTCCTCACCTTGCGACACTTGGTGGATTACCGCCTGGAATCGCGCCCGAACACTTTCCCCGACCAGGCCCGTCGCGACCTGGGCCGGGCCTACATCACCGAGTTCCGGACCGAGCTGGAACGGCGCCTGCGGGAAAAGGACCTGACCCGCCACGTGGTTCTGGTGGATCGGACCCTCCAGCCGCTGGCCGCGCCCGCTTGAACCCCGGCGCTGGCCGAGGCCGCTACGCCTTGGCACGCCTTCGGCCTCACCAGAAGCGCGTCAAGTCGGGCTTGGTCGCCGCCAAGATTTCGCGGATTCCGGCGCGTTCTTCGGCGGCGAGGTGCCGAAAGGCCGGCGGCGGTTCCGTCCCGCACAACACCTCGCCCAAGCCCCGGGCCACGGCCGCGTACAAGGCCGGCGGGAGTGCGTCGAAGGCCTGCGAGTAGATCATGTAGCTGCACCGCCAGGTGAACAGCCGCGTGCGCAGGTCAAAGTCCTTCAAGCTGCGGCCGTGGGCGTCGGTGCGGCGATGGCGGCGAAACGCCTCGGCAAAGGCGCTCCCGCCGCGAATGCCCTCCGGCGGAAAGGGGGCCTCGTCGCCAAACAACAGGTACTCGAGGATGCGCCGGGCCTCGCTTTCGACCACCCGCCGGGCGGTGCCGACCGGTTCGGCGCTCACCGGCTCGCCCCGCTCGCGCTGGAGGTTTTGCTGGTAAGTGAGCCACTTGCGGACCCGCAGGGCGCCGGTCACCAGCCGGTTCATCATGCTCGTTTGATGTTCGAGCACCAACAGCGCCACGATGTCGCTGTCCGGCCGCAGGTAGTCGGCGACCGGAAAAAACCGGCTCAGGTCGGTGAGGTTCGCCCCCGCCGCGCGGTCCATCACGGCGTCGCGGCCCGCGAGGCGCGCCGTCACGTTGCCCATGTGCCGGAGCGACCCGCTCTGGCCGGTCACGTACCAACCGCCCCACCGCTCAGCCAGGGGGCTTTCGTGGCCGATGAGAAAACTGCCCGCCGCGGTCAACGGCTCGCCTGAGGCGTCGGGGAACACGGAACGCACAATCAACCCGGGCCAGTAGCGGGTGAGCGCCGCCCCGTGGCACGAGAGGCAATCCGGGTCGCGCTCGATGCGCATCCCCGCGCGCTCCCGCGGGTCCACCCGGTAAAAGACCACCCCGAGCGCCGGGTCGGTCACGGCCACTTCGATCAACCCGCCCGGCACCCAGCCGACGTAGCAATCCTCGGAAAAGTAAATGGCGCGCGGCCGGCGCGGACTGATCCGGTCGCGCTGCAGGCTGGTCTTGGAAAACACCAGCACTTGCGACTCGACCGGCACCCCCAGGGCGTCCAACACCGCCCGCAGCCGGTCGTTTTCGGAGGCTCCCGTCGGCGACCACTCGCCCGCGGCCAGACGCGCCTGCAACACGCTCACCGCGTTGCTCGCCGGGGTGGCGGAGTACTGCAAGGGCGGCTGCTCGTACTCGGCGGGGCTTTGCGCCCGTGCCCCCGGCAGCGCCAGCGCCAGTGCCAGCCAGATGCCCCGATGGTGCATGGGCCGGGAGCCTTGCCGGCGCCTGCGGGCTTGTCCAGTTGGCAGCCCGCAAAACCTTGATTCACGTCATTCCCCGGGCCGGCGCAGGACCCGCGCGCCGCCGGAAACGACTTTTTTTTAGCGAACCATGCGCTGGCGGGGGCGAGGCGGTTCCGCAATCGCTCGCACTGCGCGCCCGGGACCGGTCAACTCCGGGCGGATGCCGGACGGCCCGGGCCGGGGCTGAAGCGCCGAACCCGGAGAGCCGGTGGGACTGAACGCCAGGGCGGGAGCAGGCTCCGGGGCTGCGGATGTTGTGGCCAGGCTCGCGCCGACTTCCGCCCGGGAAAGTGCCGGTGCCGGGGAAGCCGGCATTCGCGTCCGGACTGCATACGCTCCGGGCGTCGCACGGACTTGGCTAGCGTAAGCTGGGAGCGGCGCCGTGGGTGCCCGGACGCTGCTGGCCACGCCGGCCAAGGGCACGCCGGCGTTGCTGAAGAACTGCCCGGCCACGGCATTGGCCTCGCCCATGAACGTGGGTCGCGTCACGCCAAACAAGCCGCCGGCTCCGGCCGCGGGTGCGCCGAAGCCGCCCGCGCCCAGGCCGACTGCCTGGCCGCCGCCGGCCAGGGGCGCCACGTTCACGCGCGCCAGCGTCGGTCCGCCGTAACCGCCGCCCAAACCGGTCGCGGCACCGCCGCCGTACCCGGTCCCGCCGGTCCAGGGTTGTGCCAGCAGCGTCACCGTCCCGGCGAGCATGGCGCCGGCACGGGCCAGGGAGATTCGGAGTGTCATGGCGGAAAACTTCACCCGCTGGCGTGTGACTTCAAGAGCGCGCGCGAGGCAGAGCCCGGCTCGGCCCGGCGCATCAGGGGGTCACGGCCAGGCGCTCCTCGTGACGCTCGGGTTTCATGAGCACGCCCTGTTCCTTGTAGGGCTTGAGGATGAAGTGAGTGGCAGTCGAGAGCACGCCCTGGATGGTCGCCAGTTTCTCCGCGACGAACATGGCCACCTGGCGCAGGTCCTCGCCCTCGACCTCGACCAACAGGTCGTAGGCTCCGGACATCAGATAGCAACAGCGCACCTCGCTGAACCGGGCGATGCGCTCGGCGATGCGGTCGAACCCGCCCTCGCGCTCGGGGGTGATTTTGACCTCGATCACCGCGCGCACGGTGTCCACGCCCAGCTTCTCCTCGTTGAGCACCGCCCGGTAACCGAGGATGATGCCGTCGCGCTCGTAGGCCTGGATTTTCTCGATGACCTCGGCCTCGCTGAGCCCGAGCAGGGTGGCGATTTGCGCCGGGCGCAGCCGGCCGTCTTCGTGCAGCAATTTCAGCAGCGGATCCATGCCGCCACGCTAGGCCCGCGGGACCGGTTTTGCAGCACATTTCTCGAAGAGCCCGTCGGTGGGCGCCCGGGGCCGCCGGGCGGAACGGGACCCGGCGCCGGGGCAAAAAGGGTTGCCTTTCGGGACGGCGGGGCGCAGATTTCGGCAGGCTCAGTTGTCAAGCATTCACAACCATCCGTGTTGCCATGAGCGATGCCTTGAATCGCCGTGAGTTCCTGAAAGTGACCGCGCTGGCCGCCACTGCCTCCGCGCCCGCCGCTCTGCACGCCAACCCGCTGCTCGATCTGCCCACCAACCCGCTACCGCCGCCCCGCGCGACCCTGCCCCAGGGCCGCATCGGCACCCGCACCTTCAGCCGCCTGATGCTCGGGGGCAACCTCATCGGCGGCTACGCCCACGCGCGCGACCTGACCTACGTCTCCCACCTGATGAAGCGTTACAACACCGATGCCAAGATCGCGGAGACGCTCGAGCTGGCCGAGACGCACGGCATCAACGCCGTCAACAGTTGGGTCCGCGACGGCGCGCACCACTTCGAGCGCCACTGGAAGCGCGGCGGCAAAATGCAGTGGATCGCCCAGGCCCGGTTGACCGGCGACAAGGGCATGGACCAGTTCCTCCAGGCCGCCGACCTGGGTGCGGTGGCCATCCACGCCACCGGCGACACCGCCGACGCGCTGGTTCAGCGCGGCGATCTGGACACGCTGGCCAAGACGCTTGAGGTCATCCGCGCCCGCAAGTGCCTGGCAGGCATTGGCGCGCACGGCCTGGGCACCATCGTGGCCTGCGAAAAGGCCGGCCTGAAGCCGGACTTTTACCTCAAGACCTTCCACTCCCACGACTACTACACCGCGCCCCGCCCCGACGAGACCGGCGACCTGGGCCGGTACGACAACTCCTGGTGCAAGGATCCGGAGGAGGTGGCCGAGGTCATGTTCAACGTCCGGGTGCCCTGGATCGCCTTCAAGGTCTTGGCCGCCGGGGCCATCCCGCCCGCGCGCGGCTTCCGATACGCCTTCGAGAACGGGGCGGACTTCATCCTGGTGGGCATGTTCGACTGGCAGATCGAGGAAGACACGCGCCTGACCCGGGAAATTCTGGCCAACCTCAACCGCACCCGCCCGTGGCGGAGCTGAGCCGTGGTTCCCCGGCTGCCAGCCTGCACCCCGCCCCACCGCAGGGGCCGCGGCTTTGACAAGCGGCGGCCGCCTCTTTAGCGTGTCGAGCATGGAACACCTCCACGCCCCGTGGCGGATCGAATACATCCTGGCACCCAAGCCGAAGCAGGACCGGTCGCTCTTCACGCGCATCGCCCAGTCGGACGATGACATCGGCAACCACGTCCTGGCCCGCGGCCGCACCTGCTTTGCCGTGCTCAACACCTACCCGTACAACGGCGGGCACCTCATGGTCGTGCCGTACAAGCAGACGGCGGACTTCAACGACCTGACCGACCCGGAATTGCTCGAACTCTGGCACCTGACCCGGCGCTGCCTCAACGCCCTCAAACGCACCATGCACCCCGACGGCTTCAACTTGGGCATCAACCTGGGCCGCGTGGCCGGCGCCGGCGTCGAGGAACACCTCCACCTCCACATCGTTCCCCGCTGGAACGGCGACACCAATTTCATGCCGGTGCTGGCCGACACCTCCGTCATCCCGGAGGCGCTCAAAGACGTCGCCGCCCGCCTCCGGGCCGCGCTGGCCGCCGACACCGCCGCCCCTGAGTCTCCCGGACATGCCCACTGAGACGCTGCATTTCGACAACCCCCGGCTCACCTCCGAGCTCTTCAATCACGACGTCCGCAACCTCGCCGCCCTCGAGGCCGAACTGGGCGTGAAGGCCGTCGCCCGCGACACCTGGATTCGCCTCGACGGCGAGGCCGAAAAAATCGCCCACGCCCGCCGGCTCTTCCAACTGCTCGAAGGCCGCCTCAAGGCCGGCGGCGTGGTGCGCAACCAGGACTTTCTCCTCGCCCTGGGCATCCTCAAGGACGAAGGCGCCGCCGCGCTCGAAGCCCTCCAGGCCGAACGCATCCAGACCTCGCCCCGCAAGGCGGTCGTCAGCCCCAAAACCCCCGGACAGCGCCGCTACATCGAGGCCATCCGCCGGCACGACATCACCTTCGGCCTGGGCCCGGCCGGCACCGGCAAGACCTACCTGGCCATGGCCATGGCCGCCGCCGCCTTGCGCGCTGGCCAGGTCAACCGCCTCCTCCTCACCCGCCCGGCGGTCGAGGCGGGCGAAGCCCTCGGCTTCCTGCCCGGCGACCTCCAGGAAAAACTCGCCCCCTACCTGCGCCCGCTCTACGACGCCCTGCACGACATGCTCCCGGCCGAGGAAATCCAGCGTCACATGGAACGCGGCGTCATCGAGATCGCCCCGCTGGCCTACATGCGCGGGCGCACCCTCAACAACGCCTTCATCATCTTCGACGAAGCCCAAAACTCGACCGGCGAGCAGATGTTCATGTTCCTCACCCGGCTGGGCTTCAACTCGAAGGCGGTCATCACCGGCGATCTCACCCAGATTGACCTGCCCAAGTCCAAACCCTCCGGCCTGCTCGAGGCCCGCCAGGCCCTCCGCAACGTCGAGGGCATCGCCATCATCGAACTGGGCCGCAAGGACGTGGTCCGCCACCCGTTGGTCCGGCGCATCCTCGCCGCCTACGAAGAACACCGCGGCACCCGCGAATGAGCCGCCTCTACCTGCGCAACCGCCAGCGGGCGGTGCCCCTGGATGGACGCTTCCTGCGCACCCTGGCCGGGGCCGTTCTGGCCCAACCCGAGTTTGCCCGACAGAACTGGGCCGAACTGGGCATTCACCTGGTGGGCGACCGCCGCATGAGCGCGCTCAACGCCCGTCACCTCGGCCACGTCGGCCCCACCGACGTGATCACCTTCGACTACGGGGCGGCGCCGGCGGGCGATCCGGCGCCGGGCGGCCGGTGCGGCGATCTCTTCATCGGCGTGCCCGAGGCGTTGCGCCAGGCCCGGATTTTCCGCACCTCCTGGCCGGCCGAGGTGGTCCGATACCTCGTGCACGGGTTGCTGCACCTCAGCGGCTATGACGACACCACCCCGGCCGCGCGCCGGCGCATGAAACGCGCGGAAAACCGGCTCCTGCGGCGGCTGGCCGCGCGGTTTGACTTCGCCCGGCTCGCGGCCCACCCTTCCCCCCGCGCGTGAAATCGCAGCTCCAAATCTGGCGGGCCAACTTCTTCACCGGCCTGGCGGTGGTGCTGCCGGTGGTGCTCACCCTGATCATCCTCAAATGGGGATTCGGAACCATCACCGGCATCACGGACACGTTGCTGTTCTTCGTGCCCAAGGAACTCACGCGCGCCGACGGCGGCCGCGGTCCCACCTACTGGTACTGGAGCTTGGCGTCCTTTGCGCTGGCGGTGGTGTTGATCGCCGCGGTGGGCCGGGCCACGCGCTACTACATCGGCAAACGGATCATTTACTGGATGGACCAACTGCTCCGGCGCGTGCCCTTGCTCAACAAGATTTACAGCACCATCCAACAGGTCAACCAGGCCTTCACCTCCAGCACCCGCTCTTCCTTCAAGCAGGTCGTGCTCATCCAATACCCCCGCCAGGGCATCTACTCCATCGGCTTTCTGACCAGCGAGGAACTGCCCGAGCCCGAACAACGCGTGGGCCGCGCCTTGGACGGCATCTTCGTGCCCACCACCCCCAACCCCACCAGCGGCTTCCTGGTCATGGTGCCGGACGAAGACGTCATCCGGCTCAACATGTC
>Ga0272446_1007907_pt1 | contig 10373 bp, 6 predicted proteins | sample YNPCB0061_FD_194587 | JGI IMG/M metagenome (GOLD analysis project Ga0272446, IMG submission 194587) | Hot spring microbial mat communities from Yellowstone National Park, WY, United States - YNP-CB-006-1 | ecosystem: Environmental > Aquatic > Thermal springs > Hot (42-90C) > Sediment | place... | reverse complement strand
AATAGACGCCGTGTCGCCGTCGCCCGACACGATAATGCCCCGCAGCTTGTGGTTGGCCATCAGCGCGCCGCTGGCGATCGCCGGCGCGCGTCCATGCACCCCGTTAAACCCATGCGACGCGCTCAGAAAATACGCCGGGGATTTCGACGAGCAGCCGATTCCGGAAAACTTGGCCACGCCCCAAGGCTCCACGCCCATCTCGAAAAACGCCTCGATGAGCCGTTCCGTAATGGCGTTGTGCCCGCAACCGGCGCACAGCGTCGTCTTGCCGCCCTTGTACGGCAGGATGTCTAATCCGATGCGGTTCACCTTTCGCGGTGGAGTCGTCGTGGTCGCGCTCATAGGCCCTCCTGCTTCACCACTTCATCTGTCACGCTGCGCGCATCCACCGGCAGCCCGTCATAATGCAGCACGCTGCGCAGCCTCGCCGTCAACGCCGGGTCCAGATCCATGCGCATCAAAGCCAGCATCTGCGCGTCGCGGTTCTGCTCGATGACATAAACGCGCTCGTGCCCGGCAATAAAATCGTTCAGTTCCTCGGTGAAAGGGTAGCTTTTCAGGCGCAACCAGCTTACCGGAATCCCGTATTCCCGCATCAATTGGTCGCGTGACTCCTCCATGGCGTACCGCGAAGTGCCGTAGGCGATCAAACCGATCCGCGCCGCCGGATCTTTCAACACCGCCGGCCGCGGAACAGCCCGCCGCAGGCTTTCGAATTTCCTCGCCAGCCGGTTCATGTTGTTCACGTAGTCGTCCGGGCGCTCGGTGTATTGCGCCTTCTCATTGTGCCCGCTGCCCCGCGTGAAATATGCCGCCGCCGGGTGCGGCGTGCCGGGCAGCGTACGGTACCCCACGCCGTCCCCATCCACGTCCAGATAACGCGAAAATCCGCCCAGCCGGTCCAGATCCTCCTTCGTAAGCACCTTGCCGCGTTTCATCGGCGCCGTGGGATATTCGAACGGGTCCGACATCCAGTTGTTCATGCCCAAGTCCAAATCGCTCAGCACGAACACCGGCGTCTGAAACTCCTCGGCCAGATCGAAGGCCGTCCCCATCATGGAGAAGCACTCTTCCGGACAGGATGGGAACAGAATCGGGTGGCGCGTGTCGCCATGCGACAGCACCGCCGTAACCAGCACGTCGCCCTGTTGCGTCCGCGTCGGCAGCCCCGTGCTCGGACCCACGCGTTGCACGTTCAAAATGACCGCCGGAACCTCGGTGTAATAAGCCAGCCCCACGAATTCCGACATCAGCGAGATGCCCGGTCCCGAGGTGGCGGTCATCGCCCGCGCCCCGGCCCATCCTGCGCCGATCACCATGCCGATGGCGGCCAGTTCGTCTTCCGCCTGAACGATGGCGAATGTCGCCTTTCCCGTCTCCGGATCCGTGCGGAAGCGCCGCATGTAACCCATCAGCGATTCCACCATCGACGTAGACGGCGTAATCGGATACCAAGTCACCACCGTCACCCCGGCGAACATCGCGCCCAGAGCGCAGGCGGCGTTTCCCTCGATGATAAACTTGCCCCGGTTAGCGTCCATCCGCTCCACCCGGAAAGGATCGGTCTTGGTAAGATTGGCCTCGGCGTAAGCCCGTCCCGCCTGCACCGCGTTCCAGTTCATCTCCGCCGCCTTCGCCTTTTTCGGCCCGAACTGCTTGTACAACGCCTTGCGGACCTCCTCCAGATCGATGCCCAACAAGTGCGCCACCACGCCGTCGTAAATCATGTTCCGGACCAGCTTGCGCAGCTTCGCCTCCGGGCACACCGGCGCCACCAGTTTGTCGAACGGCACAGGGTAAAAATGCAGATCCCCGCGAAGCTCGTTCAGCTTCAGCGGCTCATCGTAAACCACCGCCGCGCCTGCTTCCAGCCCCAGCACGTCCTCCCGGGCGGTTTCCGGATTCATCGCCACCAGAAAATCAATTTCCTTCTTGCGGCCGGTCCATCCGTGCTTGCTCGCGCGTATGGTGAACCAGGTCGGCAAACCCGCGATATTGGACGGAAACAGGTTCTTGCCTGACACCGGCACGCCCATCTGAAAAATCGACCGCATCAAAACATTGTTCGCGGTCTGGCTGCCGGAGCCATTTACAGTCGCAACTTGGATGCTGAAATCATTAACAATCGAGTCCCTCTCCCGCCGCACCAGCGGCGACGAGGGAGACATTTCCACAATCGGCATATCGGAACCAGCCCCTCACTCTTCCCCATTGTAACCCTCCTGACACTCGCCGATGCCCGGCTGCACTCGTCCCGCCTTCCTTCCGTCCCAGCGCTCGGCGTTCTTATGGACTCAACCCGCCCGCCACGGCTTTGAACAACAGCACCGAACGAACCGCTGCGGCGGCCTCCGCTGCGGCCATTTCCTGTTCCATCTCCAGCACCGCCCGCTGCGCCTCCAGCACGGCCAAAAAGTCGCCGGCGCCTCCCACGTACAGATTCTCCGCCATCGAAAGTGCGGAACTGGCGCTCGCTTTCGCCTGTTGAAGCTTCGCCGTGCGTTCTAGCTCAGCCCGGTAGCCTGCGATGGCGTCTTCCGTCTCTTGAAATGCCGCCAGCAGCTCCTGCTCGTAAGCCACACTGGCTTGTTCGAGACGCGCGTCATTGGCTTGAATGTTGGCCCTGATTCGGCCGCCTGTAAAGATCGGCAGCACAAGCTGCGGTCCCACCCCGAAGAAGTTGCCGCCTCCCAAGCTCAATCCTGACACGCTGGTCCCCTGGCGCCCCATCAAGCCGGTGAGAAGCACCCGCGGATAGCTCTCCGACCGCGCCGCTTTCAACCGCGCCGTCGCCGCTTGAATGCGCGCCTCCGCGGCTCTCACATCGGGCCGCCGCAGTAAGAGCCCGGAGTCGATCCCACCCTCTAACCGGGGCAACCGCACCTCGAGCGGCGCCGCCGGCAAAGGCTGCGCCGCAAAGCTTCGATCGGCCACGAGCACCCCCAGGCGGTTGAGCCGCACCGTGCGCTCCGACTCCAGCATAGGAATCCCCGCTTCCAGCGACGCCAACGCCGCCGCCTGCCTCTCTACGTCCAATTCTGTTCCTAAGCCCGCCGCCGCGCGTAGCTTCGTCAGTTCCAGCAGATCGGCTTGCCTCGCCCGGTTGCGCCGTACGGCGTCGAGTTGGCGCTCCAAACCGCGCATCTCGAAGTACGTCCGCGCCACCTCCGCACTCACCACAATCTGCGCGTACAGAGCTTCATCCTCCGCCGCTTGCACGTCTGCGCGCGCGGCGCTCACGCGTTTGGAATTGCTCCCCCAAAAGCTGATCTCCCACCGTGTGTCCAAACTTGCCGACAACAACCCGGTTTCAAACGGCGTCACGAAACTCGCGGCGCCGCCGGAGCCTGACTGGGGAACCCGGACGATCCCCTGCTGAAAGCCCCCGCGCAACTGCTGTGCGCCGCCGTTCCACCCCAACGAGGGCAACAACGCCGAACGCGCTTCGCCCGTGAGAGCCCTGGCTTCGGCAACCCGGGCGCGAGCTTGACGCAGGTCCAGGTTGGTCTTCAGCGCCCGCTCCACCAACTCGCTCAGAACCGGATCCCCATAACTCTTCCACCAGGCAGCCGGATCCGCCGCCAGAGTGCACAACAGCATGATTTGCAGCATCGGGCCCTATTCCTTCGCTTCGATGTAAACGTCCATTTGTTGTCCCACATAGACCGGAGCATCCGCCTCTAGCGCATAAATCACCTGCAACACGCGCGTGTCCGTGCGCTCCGTGGTCTCCCCGGTCAAATTGCGTTTTGGAACCACGTAAGGCTCGATTCGAACGAACCTCAGCGGAAATCGCCGCGCCGCATTGCCCCGGACGCTTCCGTAGGCACGGGCGTCGGGGCGCACGCGCCAGGCATCCTTCTCATCTACGTCCACCCTCACCTGTGGCGAACCCTCCGCGCCCATCAGGATGAGAGGCTGCGCCGCGGGCGCTCCGGCAAACTCTCCCGCGCGAACATTCACCCGCAGGATTCTTCCGCTGACGGGAGCGGTCACGGTGAGCCGCTCCAGGTCGGTTCTCACCCGTTCTAAATGCTGGCGCGCTTGCGCCAGTTCCGCCTCCGCCACCAGGATGTCCTCTCGCCACGCCCCGGCCCGCAGTTGAGCCAACGCCGCTTCTGCCTCCCGCAACTGCGCGCGCGCCGCCGCCACGGCCCACCTGCGCCGCTCGAGATCCTCTGTGCGAACGGCGCGCCGGTCCGGCACAGCCTCGATAATGCGCAACTGCGCCTCGGCGTCCGCCAACTGCGCTCGCGCCTGTTCCAGCCGGGCCTCGGCCGGAGGGATATCTTCCGGCCGCGGCGCGTTCCTCAAGCGTTGCAGGCGTGCCTCGGCCACTCTCACTGCTGTCTCGCGCAGCGCCAGTTCCGCACCCAGATCCCGGTCGTCCAATCGCATCAGAGGCTGCCCTCGGCGAACCGCCTGCCCCGCCCGTACATAAACGGCGCTCACCAGTCCCGGAACCGGCGTCCCAATGGAAATATTCTCCGAAGCCGCTTCCACCATTCCTATTCCGCCAATCTGGCGCTCGAACTCGGAGGACGGCGGCGCCAGGGGCGGCGCCGCTTCCACTTGCTGCGGCTTCATGTGGCGTACGCTCAAAACGGCGAATGCCAGCGCCCCGGCCGCAATCGCCGGTATGCCATATTTAAAGAACATTCTCAGTGAACTCCTTTGCCTCTCTCCACTTTTTCGATGAGTCCGTCGCGAATCTCTGCAATCGCATCGGCGAATTCCAGAATCCGAAAATCATGCGTCACTACCAACACCGCCCTCCCCGGGCTCAAAGCCGCCTTGCGCAACAGTTCCATCACATGCCGCCCCGTCGGTCCGTCCAGCGCCGAGGTGGGCTCGTCGCAGATCACCAGCTTCGGCGAGTGTATCAGCGCCCGCGCAAAAGCCACCCGCTGCTGCTCTCCCCCGGAAAGCTTGTTCGGCAATACATCTGCCCGGTGCCCAATGCCCAATTCCGACAGCATCTGGCGGGCTTGCAAGATGGCGCTCTTGCGCTTCCACCCCGCCGCTAGCAACGGCACGGCCGCGTTTTCAGCCGCCGTCAGCGCCGGTATGAGGTTGAATTGCTGGAACACAAAACCCACATTGTGCAGCCGGAATAGCGACGCTTCACCATTGTGCAGCCGCCCTAGATCCCTGCCTAGCACCTCCACCCGCCCCGAGTCGTGTTTCAACAAACCGGCCACGATGCTGAGTAACGTCGTCTTCCCAGATCCCGACGGACCCAAAAGAAAGGTCATCTCACCGTATCTGGCCACCAAGTCCACTCCTCGCAGCACTTGCAACCTGGTTTCGCCGCTCCCAAAGGCCTTGTGGATCCCTTGGCAAACCACTGCCGGTTCCTTTTCCATCGTCTCGATTACCTCCTGCGGCTCGATGCTCAGCCCCGGAAAACCACCGCTGGATCCACCACCACCACTCGCCGTACGCTGACGATGGTTGCCGCCAGCACCACTGCCGCGATTAGTCCGCCCGTCAGCAGCATGACCTCCGGCAAAAGCCGGAAGCCTCGCAGATCCAGATTGTCCTTGGTCAGCTCGAAAAACAGAGCCGTCAGCGCAATGCCCACCGAATAGCCTATGGCTAGAACAACCACGCCCTGCATCACGATCATCCCGACGATTCGCACGCTGGTAACCCCGATGGCCTTAAGCGCTCCGAAATACCTCATGTTTTCCAGAATGAATAGGGAAAAGGTCTGGCCGGACACCAGCGCCCCCACCAGCAAGGCGATGCAAATCGTGATGCCAAAATTGATCGGTATGCCCGTATTGCGGATGTAGTACCAAATCGTTTCCCATCCAAATTGCTCCGCCGTGACAGCCTTCAGCCCCGTGGCCTGCGTAATGCGCCGTGCCAGCTCCTCTTCACCCACGCCAGGCCGCGGCTTGCACAAGACGAACGACATCTGACGTGGCTCGCGCCCCACCATGTCCAGCGCTTCGCTGTAACGGGCATACACCACCGGCAGATTCACAAAAGGCGGCGACGCGTCCACCACAGCCGCAACCCGTACCACTTGAGCTCCCATCTCCAGTTCCAAACCCGTCTGGTAGGGCTGCCCGGGGAAGAAATACTCAAAGCCCACCCGGTCGATCGCCACCGACTTTGGCGCTCGGATCCCCCGCCAGTCGCCCGCCAGGAACTTCTGCGGCAATCCGGTCAAGCTCGCATCGTCCACGCCCAAAAGAATCGAATTCCGAAACTTGCCGTCCGGAGCTTTCGCTCGCGCCACGCCCTTCAGAAGCGGCGCCGCCCATAGCACGCCCTCCACGCCCCGCACATAATACAGGTCCTGGAAACTCAACGCCCGTACTTCATCCAAGTACTGGGTCTTCGGATCCATCACCCAAATCCGGGCGTCCTGAATGTCCCGGATCTGCGATCTCGTCCGGTCCAGCAGCCCTACGAAAATGGACATCTGATGTGACATCAGGAAGGTTGAGAAGGCGATGGCCAGAATCAACCCTACGTACTTCGGGCGGTCGCCCGTGAGCATCTGCCACGCTACGTAGCGCAGGCCGGATTCCCCAATCAGCTTCACACTCATAGGATTGAACAGCGTTCAATCCCGATGCATTATTTTTCCCCGCCGCGCCATTCGGACCCGCTACCGGCGCCTCGCAGCAGAAGGTCCACCTGCCGCCGTATCAGCCGTCCCCGGTCCACGAACGGGAAGCCCTTCGCCGACTCGAGCAGGTGGACCAAACCGTGGACCGAAGCCCATACCGCCTGCGCCAGCTCATCTGGCGCTCCAGGATCGCCCCCCGGCTGCTGGAGCCTCAAACACTCCTGGCACAGATCGCGGATCCGCCGAAAGCAACTCAGTCCATGCGTCTCGAAAACGCTCGCCACATCCCTCCCCATTTGCGGCGCCGGGTGGGCAAAAAGAAATGCGTACTCGTGAGGGTGCTCCAGTCCGAATTCGATGTACGCTCTCAAAACGCTGCCCAGCCGTTCCCAGGGACTGCCCGGCCGCGCCGCCTCCCGCGCCAGAGTGGCGTCCAGTCTCCGTAACGTATCGGCTACCACCCGAGCCAGCAGCAATTCCTTATTCGAGAAGCAATGGTACAGCATGCCCGCCGAGCATCCGGCTCTTTGAGCGATCTTGCGGACAGACACCCCTTCAAAACCATGCCTCAGAAACAATTCCCGGGCGGCCGTAAAAATACGTTCTTCGATGGGGGTCTTCGGCTTTCGCTTGCTCTTTGTCAAGGGGATCCGGTTTCTCTCTTTTGATCTTACCGTCCCCTTTTGCCTGACCGGATGTGCTCCCGCTCTCCTCAGGCGCCCCAACTTTACAAGCTTGCGTGTCCGTGAGGCGTCAGAACGAAATCCGGATCGCCGCCTGGCAGCTTCGAGCGTCGCCGGCGGAGTTGCCCGCGCCCAGCCGCGGAACCGGAGTCAGCGCACCGTTGGCGGCGGTGTAGGCAATCGTGTTTACACCGGTGTTGTACTTCGTATTGAACGCGTTGAACGCTTCAAATATCAGTTTTGCCGTGAGCCGCTCGCGAATCGTAATCGGTCTCCCCAGCCGCAAATTCACCGTGTATTCCGGATCTGCACGCAGGTGACTCACCGGCAGAAACGGCACGCGTGCCCAGCCGCCGGAGCCGTTCAGCGAGCCCGGAAAAGCCATCGGAAGATTGGCGAACTGTTGTCCGTTCACTACCACCCGCGGCGTCGCGGGCAGCGCCGAAGCAAGCGTGATGATCGAAGAGATCTCCCAACCATTCACCAAATAGCGAGCCGCCGGCGAATCGTTCTTGAGCGGCTTGGGTTGCCACAACCAGTCGAACGCCGCGCGGTGCCGCTGATCGAACGCCGAACTGCCCCGGTCCATCCGATGGTCCGCGTTGTAGGAGTTCCACGGGATGGAGCCGCTGACAAAGTTCCCACCCTGGTCATCAATCGCATGGGACCACGTGTAAGCCGCTCGCGCAGAGAAGTTTTTCCCTATGCGTTGCCTCAGTTGCAGCGTCAAAGCGCGGTACCAGGACGAGCCGCCGTTGGACACCTCGAAAACATGCGCATGGGAGGGGTCCACCCTGGACGTCCACACCGCAGTGGTGAACGTCCCCGTCCTTTGACCGCTCGCGTCGGTGATCGTGTAGGTCGCGCTCCTGTTCGGCTCCGCAAGATTCATGTCCACCGCGGTCCACAGCTTCACGCCCCGTACGCCCACATAGCTCGCTGTGACCAGCGTCCCCCTCCCGAGGTCCCGCTCGATGGCCACCGTAGTCTGCTTGGTGTACGGGCTGCGCAGTTTTGCGTCCGCATACATCACGTTAACCGTTCCCGTCGGGATGGCGGATGCCGGAAGCACGGCTGGAAACAGCGGCGAGCCGCTCTGCGCCGGGCTGACCTCCACCCGCGATTGATAGACGCCGTTGCCCAGGAACAGCGCATCCATCAGTTCACCCGAGTGCGGAGCATGGAACATTCCGAAACTCGCCCGCACCACCGTGCGGCTCCCCAGCAAGTAGGAGGCGCCGATGCGTGGATCCGCGTTGATGTTCGGCGAGTTCACTTGGCGGGTTGCATAATACTTCCGGTTCTCCATCGAAGGTTGCGGCAACACCGGCTTGGTGTAACGGAGACCCCCGATCACTTGCAACTTCCTCGTCACCTTCCAAGTATCCTGCGCATAAACGCTGATCTCCGACGGCCGCAGCTCGCGCACCGGATTGCCGAACGTCTGCGTGAACAACGTGTAATTCTTCCGCCCCGCGCCGCTGAGATCTTGGGCAAACGCGGTCAGGGACGGGTAGAAGTAGGCGCCGCTCGCCCCGGCTAAAGACCCCACCCAGTCCCGCGTTCTGGTCCAGTCCACGCCCAGCAGGAACGTGTGCGCGCCGGCGCTGAACCGCAAATGGTCGATGAACTGTGTGCGGCGCTGCCTCCAGACCCCCGCGTCCGCCTGAGCCTCGCCCACGTTCACCCCCGCCACCGAGATTGCTACGGCGCCGGTGGACAATCCTGGGGTCTTGGTGCCGCTGTTTGAGATACGATCGTGAAACCATGCCCACCGCATCTCATTGGCTGAGCTCGGCGACGGCGTGCTGAGCCATTCGATCTTCCCATAGTGGCTGTCGCCCTTCGTGGTTCCCGAACCCAGTAAACCCCCATCGGAGGAAACCTCTCCCAAACGGGCGCCGAGCGGTCTGCGCGTATGGTTGGCGTGAGCCGCCACGGTGACCGTATGGCGGTCGCTGCGCCGGTAGTCAATCTTGCCGGCGCCCGATACGCTGTGTTCAGAACGCCCCACCATCGCATTCATCTGGCTCTCCACGAAGCGTGCCGCCAGCGCGCATTGCGCCGCCGTCGCTTTGCAGTTCGACAAATCGACGGCTCGCCCCCCATCGCCCGCAATCAGCGGGTTGGTGATGCGGTTCATCGTCGCGCCATGGCTGTCCAGAACCTCGCCGTTGGCGAAAAAGAACAGGTTGGTTTTCGGAACTGCGCCGCCCAGCTCCATGCCGGTTTGGGTCCGTTTGCGGAATAACTGGTTGCCGAACGCATATCGCGGGATGGCGGCTAGGCTACGATTGCTGAAGTATTCATACACGCTGCCCCGGAGCTGCTTCCCGCCGCTGCGGGTTACGGTGTTCACCGCGCCGCCCAATGCGTGGCCAAATTCCACCGGCGAGCCGCTCACCAGCACCTGCACGCCTTGCACGGCGTCCTGCGGCAGCCGTCCGGCAGGCGCCGACCGCCGCGTAGGGTACGTGTTGTTGGTTAACAGGCCGTCTGTAAAAAAGGCGTTGGATGCGGCCTGGCCGCCTATAACGGTTGCCGTAAGCCCACGGCTCCAGGTGGTCGCCGGCGCCAGCAAAAGTAAGTTCTCCCATTGCCGCTTCTCCACAGGCAGGGTCTCCAGTTGCTGCGCCCGGATCACCGCCGACACCGGATCCGGCGAGGGATTCACCGTGACGGGCGCCGCCTGCGCTCCGTCAGGCGCTCTTCCGTCTCTGGCTTCCAGCGTGACATCGAAGCTCACCCGTTGGCCCGCCGGCGTCTCAAACTCCTCGCTGCTCCATGAATGGTAGTTTTTGTGACTCACCCGCAGCCGGTAGCCCGGCGCGGGCGGCAACCCTACCGCCTCAAACACGCCGTCCAGGCTGGTTTGCATCACGCGCCGTACGCCGGCGGCTTCATTTTCCAGAATCACTTCCGCGTCCGGCAGGCCCTCGCCGTAGCTGTCCCGGATCACTCCGCCAACCACTCCGGAACCGGCCACCGGCTGAGCCCATACGCTGACGCTGAACGTAAACGTACACACACATACCAAGGTCGTACTCAGGATTGGTCTCATATGGCTTTCCCCTAAAACGCTCTCAACATTCTCGCTAGAGGAA
>Ga0272446_1007906_pt1 | contig 10373 bp, 11 predicted proteins | sample YNPCB0061_FD_194587 | JGI IMG/M metagenome (GOLD analysis project Ga0272446, IMG submission 194587) | Hot spring microbial mat communities from Yellowstone National Park, WY, United States - YNP-CB-006-1 | ecosystem: Environmental > Aquatic > Thermal springs > Hot (42-90C) > Sediment | place... | reverse complement strand
ACCTTAGCAAGAATCGGAGCAAAAAATCAAACGTCCGTATCTGTCGGCGGCCGACCTTCACATAATGTCCTCGATGTAATGGAAATCCGGCGGTTTGCCAGGTATGAGCGAGATGGCCAGGGCGTCAGCCTGGTAGTTGCGGGGCTGGACCGGGGCCGCCTGCAGATAAGTCTCGATGGCCCGCCTGAGATGCGCGATTTTCCGCGGCGTGATGGCTTCCTCCGGATGTCCGTAATCGTCCGTCCGCCGCGTCTTGATTTCGATGAAATGCAGCGTCTCGCCGCGCGCCACAATGAGGTCAATCTCGCCGGCCCGGCAACGCCAATTGCGCGCTACCAACCGAAAACCACGCGTCAGGAAAAACGCCGCGGCCAAATCTTCGCCGCGGTCGCCGAAACGCCTTCGGGCGTCTTTGGCTTCTGGCATGTACGTATCATATCAAAAAGACGCACGGCGGGCGTCCGTGGTCAGGGACGGATCAGGCGAAGATTATTCGCTCCGGCGTTATTTTTTCTTCGGTAGCCACTTCTCGAACTGTTCGCGTTCCGCTTGTTTGGCACGGATGGCAGGGACGGTCTTGGTCGCGTATCGGTAGATGGACCAGGCCCAAACGAGCGAGCAGGCCGTCCAGACCAGGTAAAATGCCCGCATGCTTAGGAGATAGACCTTCTCATAATCCAGCCCGAGTAATAGGAGCCCGATCAAACCCATGGTTATCAGGGCCGAAGCACTGCGGCCGTAGACGCGGCGCTTGAGCTTATCCCAGCCGGTGCGGCGCACCACGACCAAAAGCGCTATCCCGCCTGCAGTCATAAGTGCAAAAATCGCCAGCAGGACATATTGCACAATCGGCATGAGCGGCGTCGGTTGCGCAGCTAACCAGTAGCCGAAGGTGAGAGGCGGAGGAAGTGCCATATGCGAGGGGCATCCTGCCAGAATCGCGGCCATAGATCAAGGGCCCGTTGACCCAAGCAACGAAAACTGACTCTTGGCCGGGTGTTGTCTTCTTGATTTCTCCGGATTATTCCACGGCTTTGTCCGTCCGGTAATAGATTAAGCCGTAATGGTAAGGCCCAGCCTCGAATTCGTCACCGAACTCGATGAGCGGACTCTTGAGAATCTTCTTAGCTTCATCCTTACTCAAGCGCTGGCTCGTGGCCGGCCCGATCGGACTCGCGGTCGGCTTCCATTCTACCACCACGATCCGGCTACCGGGCTTGGCCAGACGCGCCATCTCGCGGACCAGCGCGGGCCGGTTCTGTGACAGATATAGATTATTGATGAGGAGAGTGATGTCGAGTGAGCTTTCATTGATACGGGTCGCGCGAAACACATCAATGTCGGACCAGACCGGATAAACGTTCCAAAACTGGCCGTCCTTGGCGCGCTTCTCAATCTGCTCAAGCACGCCGCGCTGGATGTCAACGGCAAAAACCGCGCCCTTGGCCCCGACGAGCTGGGCCGCCGGGAAGACAAAATGCCCCAAGGCCCCGCAACCCAAATCTGCCACCCGCTGGCCCTCGCGGATGCCGATGCGCTCCAGGAGCTTGAACGGGTTGATGAGCTCTGTGCCGCTTTGCGGAATCATAGCGCTGTTCAGCCTCCGGCCGATCCTTTCGGGAATAGGGCCGCGCCCAAAGTGGCGTTCAGGAAGGCATTCCACAGATCGGTGGCGTACATGAAGCCCACGAAGATGAGGAGTAAACCAATGGTCTTGTACATTAGGCTCGTACCGCCGCCACCGAGCTTGGCGTCGGCCCAGGCGATCGGACCGAAGGTCTCGATAAATTTGCGTGTCTTCCAGACGATGATGAAACCTATGGCTACCAAGACGATGCCGATAAAGATGCGTGTTAGCATATAGATCAAGTATAGCAAATAAAACGGATGACTAGTAGGCGGCAGCCGGGATTCAGGTGCCGGTGGCTGAGGAGCTGGGGGTCTAACGTTCATCTTGGTCATCAGCTCCAATTCCCTACCCTCACTTGATTTCAAGCCTATCGCCGTCCAAGGCCAACCTGGCCTCGCCATAGTATCCAGCGGCCCGGACTTCGGCCATGACCGCTTCCGGTTCGTCGATGCCGGGATAGTGGGTCAGCCACAGTCGCTTGACTCCGCCTTTGAGCGCGATGTCGCCGCACTGCCGCGGTCCCATGTGGCCGTACCCGCCCGTGTATTCCTGCCCAATCCGGACTTGACAATCGGCGACGAGCAGGTCCGCGCTCTGCGACAGCACGCGTACACCCTCGCACACGCCCGAATCGCCGGTGTAGGCGAAGACGCCGTATTTAGTCTCGAGCCTGAAGCCCATCGAGGGATGCCGGCCGTAGCCGTGATAGACGTCGTATGCTTTGAGCGTCACACCGGGCCAGAGTTCGACACGTTCGCCATCCACGAGGCCGACGTATTCAGGTTGAAACCCCTGCCAATATCCGCCGTCGTTCTCAGGCTGATGCCAGTTCCAGACCTGCGGGAAATCGCGCACCAGGAGTTTTGGCATGAAGATCTTGAGCTTCCGCGAGAGTTCGTCCTGGTCGCCGTAGATATGGCGGACAAACTTGGATTGGATGAATTGCGGCAAGGCGGCATGGTCCGGATGGGCATGGGTGACGGCCACATGCGATACGTGGCCGTAGTCGTAACCCGCGGCTTGGATGCGGAAGCGGATGCCTTCACTGCAGTCGAACAGAACCAAGCGGCCGTCGACATCCACCAAATATCCCGGCGGTTGCCGGTCGGCCATGCCTTCGATGCCGTTCACACACACTCCGGTGCCCAAAGCCACGACTTTCATCGCCATATGCCGCCATGATACGCGATGCGCATTGGTTGGTGTAGGGGGTCGGCATGCCAGGCGCCCTGTCGCGGTATCGGTCGGAACAAAAACGTCGTCCTTAACGCAACGCAGTTTATGCGACCAACTCGTCGTCCTGAACAGAGCGCAGCGCAGTGAAGGATCTCACCAACTCGTCGTCCTGAACAGAGCGCAGCGCAGTGAAGGATCTTTATAATAAAGGTTCTTCGCTACGCTCAGAACGACAGAAGGGGGAGCTTCTTTGCTACGCTCAGGACGACAGAAGGTGGCGCTCGGAACGACGAAATCAGAGATTCTCGAACCTCAACATCTTCCCTTCTTCGTCGAAATAAAATCTCATCTTAACTTTCCCTCCGGCCAAAACACCCGGTAGCCAATACGGGTCATCCTCCCACATCCGGTCGAACGGCAACTCGGAAATCGGAAACCAATCAGGCTTCATCTCCTCGGTCTCTTGCGGCTCGCCCTCCATTCCCTGAGCCACGAAAATGTGGCAAATTTGGTCCCAATCCGGTTTGCCTTCGAACCTGAATTCGATAATGCCGCGCGGCTCCAATCCGATGAGCTCCACGCCGACTTCCTCTTTTACTTCCCGGCGACATGCCTGTTCTGGCGTCTCTCCAGGCTCGAACTTCCCGCCCGGGCCGTTCAGCTTGCCGGTTGCGAAGCCGCGCTTCTTCATGGCGAGCAGTACCTGCCCGTCGCGCAGCGGATAGCAGAGCGTGGTCAGTTTCATATCTTCTTGTTGGAATGCTTCTTCGCCGGCTTAGCTTGCCGGCAGACTTTCGATTCGACGACATTGCGCACGACGGCGTCCAAGGCGCTCGGCAGCTCGTTGACCCCGTGGCCAGCGACGGTCATGAAATGGAATTTTTTCTCGGTCACCAAATCCGCCTTGAGCTGCTCGGCCAGCCAGACGGCTTCGGCGTAGGGCACCAGCGGATCATTCGTCGAACTGATGCAGACGAACTTTTCGCATTTCGATCGGATGCGCCGGAAATCCAAAGGCCTCTCATGCCAATGTAAAAGCTGTGCCTGATATTTTACTACGGCCGGACTAAAAAAATGCCGTCCGAATCCCGCCACCAAAACAACCAGGGGGAATTTCTTCTTGCCGCGGTAGTCCTCGAGATAGCTCAAGATAGTCGGACAGCCAAGCGAGTGGCCGATAAGAACAAGGCCCGAGGGATCCTTCACCTCCCGTCTAAGCACCTTCACCCATTCGTTTTTCACCGGCAGGAACGGATGCGGCATAGCGAGCGCTTTACTGCGGATGCCGTGCCTCGCCAATTCCTTCCGCAACCAAGGGAACCAATGGTTATCCGGTTTCCCCGCGAGTCCGTGGACCAAGATAGCTTGCATATACGGATAACTTATCCCACAAACGCCTTTCGCACAAAAAAGAAACCCTCACTAGTCAAGTGAAGTAACAAGATATTGCACGGGGCGTCAGCGTTTCTGGGTCCGGCAGGCCTCAGGCTCCTGATCCGGACATCTAATGTTTCAGGTATCCAGACCAAGGGCCCAAACCGCCGAGAATCGGCAATTGGGCATGAGCTTTGAGCGATGGCTTAGGGAGCCACGATTCCCACTTCTTCGGTGTCCCGGTTTCGGATGAATCCATCGGTCTGAAGCCAGACCTCCCCGTTTTCCACCCGGGCCAGGTGTTTAAGGGCCTTCAGCCGGCCTTCAGGCCATCCTCCAGCTTTCGGGCTTCCTGGAGATTCCAGGAAGCCATCCGGCTGTAGGCATCGCCATCGAGCCGAGCTCCGACGCCCCAGGCCGCTTCCGCCATTCCGCGGCAATATTCCGCCTGCTCGCGCAGACGTTTGATTTGCCGCTTTATGGCTTCGCGCTTCGGCTTCGCCATTCTTCCTCCGTCTGCCGGCCCTTATTTCCTCTTTTCGTCTGACGGACACGTCGACTTATGGAGGTATTTGGGCCCACAGGTTCCGAGTCGCTTCGCCACTAGCCGCCTTCGGGATATTCCACCCGTCGGTCAGTCTAATGGTTCTTCGCTCCTCGACTCTCTGGCCGATAATCGGCCGGAAGGTCGAAGAGAGAATAAGCGGATACAAGTTTGCAACTGAGATTAGTCGTTTGCATTCGTCAAAACGTTTAATAAATATCATAAAATGAATATTTTGTCAATAGTCTATAAACATTAGAAATAACTCATTTAAGCAAATTTAATTTATCTCTGTTAAGAGAGATACAAAACACAAAACTCCGCATTTGCGGAGTTCGTGATGGTGGACGCTGCAGGATTCGAACCTGCGACCCCTTCGGTGTAAACGAAGTGCTCTAACCAGCTGAGCTAAGCGTCCAATGATTTTTGATTCATTTTATGCACTCAGACCCGCTTTGTCGAGACTCCAAACCACCTGCGATATCAAATAAATCACCACTTTGCGGTGGTGATTCTTCTTCCCTCGGACAGGCTTTTATACCTGTTCGACGAGTTGGTGCACAGGAGAGACTTTTCACTGCTCAACCGACGTCGTCAGCTTGCGCTTGGGAACCCTGCGGTTCCCAGCTCCCCCGACAGCCGTCGGGGTCGCTCCCTCCGCCTGCGGAAACCTCCCGATTTCCGCGCCTTCCCCGGTTCAAATCCTTACTCCATATACCAAAACAAACTTCCCTGCGTTGGGGGAAGTTTGTTTTGGTGCACAGGAGAGGATTTGAACCTCCATGGGGTTGCCCCCGCTAGCCCCTCAAGCTAGTGCGTATACCAATTCCGCCACCTGTGCTCGCTTTCTGCATTTGGACGGTCGTGAACGGAAGATTAGCAGTCTTTTCAGCGTTTGGCAACCCTTCGCCTTCGGGCGCCAAACGCCGTCTCCGACCCGTGATGAGCTTGAGTTTGCGCGGGCAAATGCCGATTTTGAAGCGCATACTATTCATAACGTGGTTATCGACCCTGGCCTCAATCGGCTGACTGGCCACGATCTCGCCGGTTTTAAGCATGACGCGCGTCTCAAGCGCCGCCGCGCGCCGAAATAACCGACTGTTCTTTTCCTCTTCCGGCCGGATGACGACCTCGAGATAACCGTCCTTGGCGTCGGCGCTCGCCGCCCCGTTCTCGGCCAAGCTACCCAGGTTGCGGATAAAAATGGAACCGCCGACGGAGGGCGAGATGCGGTACCGACCCTCAACATCGACCGCGGCCAGGGTGTGCTCGAGTGCGACTTCGGTCAGGAAATATCGTTCATCCAGCCGCCCGACATCTATCGTTTCGATGAGCCGCGCCGCCAGGACGTCGCAAGCCGCTTCGCCTTTCGGAATGCCTAGGATCTGAGCCACCCGCGACGGTTCGTCAATCGGCAGATAGCCCAGCGTTACGTCCAAATCCGGCAGGAACCACATCACCTTATCGAGGGTCTGGTCATTACCGACCAAAACGACCGTGTCCGAACCCTGGCTAACCATGCTTTCGATTATCTCCTTGGCGCTACGAAACAAGGTCAGTCGCGCGGCCCGACCGACCAAATCCAAAGACGCCAGCCGCGCATCCAGCGCGGCCAATCCGCGTTCGTATTTACGATCATTCAGGAAATCGTCGTAAATAAACGCGTAGGTATCGCGGCGCATATGGAATCCGAAGCGCAAAGCCCCAAGCATGGGCTTCGAGTTTCGACTTCTTTCACACTCCTGGTTTCTCGGCCGGCAGTTTCTCACCAAACGGCTTCTCGGCTATTTGATCCTTAGACGATTCTTTATCTAACTTGCCCTGGCCGATTGAACACTTGCCATGCAAGATGGCGCCGGCCTCAATAGCCGCGGTCTCGCACGTCACGTCGCCCAAAATCTTAGCCGTGGCTTTGAGTTCCAGACGCTTCTTGACCGTAACCATGCCTTCGACCAGACCGGCTATGACTGCGTCGTTGACCGAGATTTCAGCCTTAAGCTTGGCGTCGGTCCCAATAGTCAGGAGTCCGCTCGTCGTGACATGTCCATTAACCTCGCCTTCGATGATCACGTCCCCCTGACTCACAAAATCCCCTTCGACCTTCACCCCGCGGGCGATGACCGTCGCCCCATTCGTTGCGGGAGTCGAAAGCGGCTCGTAATCCTGTCTGTCTGACCGTCTATTTGACGAAAACATACCGCCATAACCTAACGGTAAAATGACGAAATGTCAAAGTAGGCGCACGGCGCGCCGTGCCCTTACTCATTGTCCGTCACCCTGTCGAACGGCAATCTGAAGCTGAAGGTCGTGCCCAGTCCGGGACCGGCGCATTGCACACCGATGGCGCCGCCCGCTGCTTCGACCAATTTTTTCACGATGTAGAGGCCTAAACCCGTGCCGTCCGCCTGATGCATCCTACCCACCTTGCCGCGATGGAATTTGCGGAACAGGTCACGGCACTCCTCCTGCGTCAGTCCTGGCCCGGTGTCGGAGACGGATACCAGGATATCCCCTTTGCCCAGGCGGCAACCTACCGAAACCTTTCCTTCTTCGGTGTACTTGACCGCATTATCCACCAAATTGAACAGGGCATTCTCGAACACTTCCTTGTCGAGCTTGACAAGCTTAGGAATGTCTGCGGCCACATCCTGGACGAGCGCGAGTTTCTTGGCGCTGGCCAAAGTCGACATCTCGTTGAAGATATCCGTGACTTCCTTGCGCACGTCGGTCGGGACGCGGCTGGTCTGGTACATGCCGACTTCAATCCGTGAGGCGTTCAGGAAGGTGTCGGACAGTGACAAGAGACGGCTGGCCGTCTCTTCGATCTGGCCAGAGACTTTGGCCGCTTTCTCCGAGAGCGGTCCGAAGTCGCCGCCGGAGAGCATGGAGCTGGCCGAACGGATGCCGCCCAAAGGGCCGCGCAGCTGATGCGCCACCATGTCGACGAAGTCGGAACGTGCCGCTTCGAGCATCCGCAACTGGCGGTTGGCGTCTTCGAGCAGACGACGTTTGGTCTGCTCCCCCCGCACGGTGCTGATCGCCATGAGGGCGAATAGGGCGACGATCAAGGAACCAATGAACGCCACCCAGGCCTCGCTCGCGTCGCGCGAACGCAGGAGGATGACGACCGCATAGGCCGACAAAAGCAGAAAAAAAGCCTCGAGCGGGCCGAGTTCCACATCCATGAAGCTTACCCGGACGAAAGCCATCAGGGACACGACTAGAAAACCGAGGCTTAGGAGCGGCAAAATCAGGCCAATGGGCATGGGACTGATGAAGAGCTGGAGTGAACCGGAGATGAGGAAGATCGCCAGGAGGACGATGCCGTAAGTCGCGCGCCGCCGCTCTAGGTAGGATGCAGTTGAGGAGACGGTTACCGGATATAGATTGAAGCCGGAATATAAGACGGCGGCCGCGTACAGGATCAGGCCCATCGCAGCCGCACCCTGGAGGCAGATATCCTTGGGTACGCCTTCCCAGCCGAAATACGTCGCGACTTGGCCCATGGTCAGGCAGGCCAAAGCCAACAGGCCGGCCAAATACGCCAGATAGCCGGCCAAGCGGGCGGCCGAACGGGCCAGATAAGCGGCGGCGTGGATGGCCAAAGCCGGTCCGAAACATACGGTCGTGTAAAAAATCGTCTTCCAGACCATGACCTGCAATGGCAAAGCGGTCGCCCGCATCTGCATGAACCAGTCGGCCATGGTCCAAAACGACAAAGAAAAGGCCATCAGGACGAATAGGACATTGCCGGTCGCCCATTTGTTCCGCCACCAAGCCAGAAACCCTAAAAACAAAACGGCGTAACCGGCGCCCACGGTCAGCGTCAACTCAAGCGGCAGGAGATGCATAACTGAAAAAAATCCGAAAACCGACATGATTATACCTTTTTTCTGTTTTCGTGCTTAGTGTTTCGGATTTGCCTCACATCTCCTCTGGTACCGGAATGCCAAGCAGATCAAGAGCAAGGATCATTACGGATGCCGCCGAGGCCACGAGCTGGAGCCTAGCTTGTTTGATGCCTAACGGCGTCTCGAGCACCTTTACGTCGCGATAAAACTCGTTAGCTGCTTGGGCCGCGGCCAGACACCATTGGGCCAGACCGGACGGATTGAGTGTCGTGGCCGCTGACTTGACCACCGTCGGGAATTCTGCGAGTTGGATAGCCAGCCTTTTCTCGGCCGGTTCAGTAAGCTGGAGACGGTCTCCGGGCTCGACCCCGGTCTCGGGCTTCCACTTCGCTTTCCGCAGGATGGATTTAAGTCGTGTCACGGCGTATTGCACATATGGCCCAGTATCGCCGTCGAAGGACAGAGATTTCTCAAGATCGAAAGTAATAATCTTGTCGCTATCCTGGCGGAGCATGCCGAACTTAATGCCACCCATGGCTAAGCACCAGGCCACGTGCTCAATCTTGCCTGCTGGCCATTCTGGATGGCGCCTGCGCGTTTCGCCTTTCGCGAACTCTACGACCTCGTCGCGGAAACCCTGATAGGTCACGACGTTCCCCTCGCGGCTCGACATGGCGCCGCTCTTGAGCGTCAAGAATTCGTAGCCGACGTATTCCAGCGGCTTCTTGACGCCCATCAGCTGGAGCGTCCGGAAGAGCTGCTTGAAATACAAGGATTGCCGGAAATCGACCACGTGCAGACTGCGTTCGAGTTTTGGAAATTCCTCGAACTTGAGTTTCGCCAGCGCCAAGTCCTTAGTGGCATACAAAGACGTACCGTCCGATTTACGAATGAGGAAGACGCCGAGCTTCTCGTCTTCCAGGTCAACAACGATGGCTCCCTGGCTCGGCTTGGCGATCTTTTTCTCGAGCAGCTCGTCCACGATGCGCTGGCCGGCATCCACGACTTCGCTTTCAAAGTACTGCCGGTCGATGGCCACACCGAGTTCCTGGAACACCTGGGCCATCTCGGCGATGGACCAGCGCCGCGTCTCCTGCCAGATTTTCAGCCAGCCCGGCTTCTTCGCTTCGAGGTCCCGCTGGACCTGCGAAACCTGAATTTTCCAGTCCGGATTCTCCTCCAGGAGCTTGCAGGCCTCGGCGTACATCTGTCCAAGATAATTTCCGGTCCGTTTATCTTTCGGAATGGATAACAGGATGGTGTCTGCCATGGCTTCGTCGAGTGAAGCCAAAATATGGTCGGTCCACGCCTCGGCGGACAACGGCGACTCCGTAATCTTCCCATTCTTGGCTTTCTTAGGCTTGGGCTGCGGCACCGAATCCGAATGCGTTCGCACCAAAAGCCATAGGCACTTTGACACGTGCGCCCCGACGTCTCCGTGATAGCTAGCGGACACAACTTTCCAGCCGTTCGCGCGGAGTATCTTAACCAGCGCCACACCCAGCACTAGATTACGCAAATGCCCAACATGGATTTCCTTGTGCGTATTCGGCTGGGCATACTCGACCATAATCTGGCGATCCCGGCCTTCGTCCGTGCTGCCGTATTTGCCCAGGTAGTGCTCAATCTCCTGGACGATGCGCGCCACCAAATCTCCGGTCTTGAGCGTGATATTCAAATATGGACCGGTGGCGATCACGCTCTCGATAGTATGGTCACCTTTGGCGAGCTTAACGGCCAGATCCTTGGCGATATCCGCCGGGCTCCTGCCGAGCTGTTTAGCCGGCTTAAAGCAACC
>Ga0272446_1007905_pt1 | contig 10374 bp, 8 predicted proteins | sample YNPCB0061_FD_194587 | JGI IMG/M metagenome (GOLD analysis project Ga0272446, IMG submission 194587) | Hot spring microbial mat communities from Yellowstone National Park, WY, United States - YNP-CB-006-1 | ecosystem: Environmental > Aquatic > Thermal springs > Hot (42-90C) > Sediment | place... | reverse complement strand
TACCCGTCCATGTTGGTCAGGGATTGCTGATCATGCTGGGTTGGACGGTAGTATTTTACGGGCTGTATCGCTGGCTCTGGCGTCGAGGTCTGCAACAGTATTCCGGCATGGGAGCTTGACATAGTGCGATCGCAGTTTTTCGCAGCCTTAAGCAATGCCAATTGTCAAGGACTGCGCTCCAAGATTGGGGTCTTTTTCATCTAACGGTCGGCAAGATGCAGCTGAGCTCAGGATTTTCTCTGTCTATTGGGCAATCTTCCTGTCATGCTCTATATCCGAGGTAAGGACTCCAATTGATTCCCACAAATTACCAGGCTTGCCAAGCAGAAAGAGCACAACAGAAGTTAACATTTCCTCAACTTCAGAAATGCTTTCATCTGGGGATCAAGTTTGCTTTCTGGCCAGAATTGACTAGTGCAGCGTCAACTCTAGAAATTAGGGTTTGTAGTCAGCGCTTCAGCGCTAAAGCGCCGACTACGAGCCAATGGGTTCACCTTAAAATTAGGGTTTGACAGAACACTAGGTTTATAAGTGAAAAACACAGCCGGGATCAGCCTGGAAAAGACGATCCCCCGTTTGACTTCATAAAAAGCAACTGATCTAAAGGAAGCATTCTGTTACTATTTCAAGAGAGGCGAAATGTAAACAAGTCTCAAGCTATAATTGTTTTTCACTTGTGTGATTATTTTCATACATTTAGAAACATTTGTTTTTTGTGTGTTTAATCTAAATTTTGTAAAGGTAGGCGATCGCCCGTGAATGCACTGCTTCAATCTTCCTTTTTCTCGATCCAGCATCCCCAGTTTCAACTAGTCGATCTGAGGACTGTGTTGAATGCCAAAAGTATGGAGGTCCGTTGTCCCAATTGCGGCAGCCATGCCGAGCGTCACTATCTAGCCTCTGAACAGGTAACCCGGACCCAGTGTCCCACCTGCGACTATCTCATGGTGACCTGCTCTCTCACCGGCAGAGTCATTGAAGCCTACGCTCCGGGGCGCTACCACCATCATTAGGCCAAGGCTGAAATTAGGCCAAGGCCGAAGCCCGTAATTGGCCACAGGCCGCATCGGCAGCCAAGCCTCGGGAACGACGAATACTGACAGCGATATGCTGGGCTTTCAGCGTTGTCGCAAAGGTTCGCAGACCATCCTCGCTGGGTCGCTGATAGTCTACTTCCCGAATGGGATTGTAGGGAATCAAGTTCACATGGCTTTGGAAGCCACGCAGGAGATGGGCTAATTCCTGGGCATGGGTCGGCTGATCGTTGAGGCCGGCCAGCACAATATACTCAAACGTGACCCGGCGTCCAGTCAGACGAACATATTCCCGGCACTCGCCCAGTAAGGCCGCCAGTGGGTAATGGTGGGCACTGGGAATGAGTTGTTCTCGAATGGTCTGATTGGAGGCGTGCAGGCTGACTGCCAGGGTTACCTGCAGTTGATGCTCGGCCAACCGCCGGATCTGTCCCGGAATCCCCACGGTTGAGAGGGTGAGGGACCGCTGACCAATGCCCAGATCCTGGTTGAGAGACTTAACGGCCGCCAGGACATTGGGCAAATTCAGCAGCGGTTCTCCCATGCCCATGAAGACAATGTTGCTGACCCGCTGTTGAAAGTCTTCCTGGACAGTTAAAACCTGATCCACAATTTCATGCACAGCCAGATTGCGCTTGAATCCGCCCTTACCCGTGGCACAAAAATCACAGGCCATCGGACAGCCAACCTGGGAGGAGACACAAACCGTCAGCCGTTTTTCAGTGGGAATGCCAACGGTTTCAATAATTTGCCCATCTGCCAAACGCAGCAAGAATTTGACGGCGCCATCCGGTGCTGCCGATCGCAGATGTAAGCGGGACCGACCAACTGCTACTGCCGCCAGTTCTGTCCGCCATTGCTTGGGCAACACAGTAATGTCGGTCAGCGATCGCACCCCCTTTTGATAAATCCACTGATGCAACTGCTGGCCCCGATAGGCCGGTTGACCCTGCTGTTGAGCCCAGACCGTCAAATCGGCCAGGGACAAACCCAACAAGGGAGGAGCAACAGTGTCAAGCACAGCAGACATCGGTTCAACGGCTGAGGGGGAAATGGGTTAAGGCCGGTTCAAAATACCGGGGCACCCAACCCGCATCTTTCCAGCCTATCGCAATCCTAAATGATTTGTGAACGGCTGGATGGTGAAAGGGCTTTGTGAGAAGGATTTCCTGCGGAAACCTTTGACAATCCTGATCGGATCGCTATAGCAAATGCCGGGTTATCAGGCGCCTTAATTTAGAGTACAGCCGCCCGCAGACGAGCGATCGGTAGACAAACCAGTTTGCCAGGTCCGGAGACATAGGCTCTCTGGCGAAACACATCATAGTCGTTCCGCTCAATGACATTAAGGATCTTACGGTACAACATCAGCGCCGCCCACACCGGAAAGCGAGCATCAGGACTGAGGGCTCGAATGCCAGCTTCAGCCTGGGCGTAATAGTTGCGAGCTCGCTGGATTTGAAATCGCATTAAGGCCCGCCAGCGCTCGTCCACCACGCCGTTAAACAGATCCGCTTCGGTGTAGTTAAACTGAGCCAGATCTTCCAGGGGCAAATAGATACGGCCCCGGCGGGCGTCCTCCCCCACATCCCGCAAAATATTGGTCAGTTGATTGGCCACCCCCAGGGCGATCGCTTCCTGGGTGGGTAAATAGGTTGTTTTGTCCTGTGGATCCCAGGGGGCAGCGCTGGCCGGTACATCCACCCCCATCACGGAAGTAGACATGAGACCTACAGTGCCTGCCACCCGATAGCAATAGAGATTCAGTTCCTCAAAAGTTTCATAGCGCGATCGATACAAATCCATGCGCTGACCAGCAATCATGTCTCGGAATGGCTGAATATCAATTGGGAAACGTTGCAAGGTATCCACCAGCGCCACATCCACATCTTCAATCGGCTTACCGGCGAAGATGGACTCCAGTTGTTGCTCCCATTCATCCAGCGTTTCCATCGTGGTCGAGTTGGCCCGGGGCCCATCCACCAATTCATCCGTCCGACGGCACCAGACATAAATCGCCCAAATGGCCCGCCGCTTTTCCTCGGGCATTAAAAGCGTGCCCAGATAAAAGGTTTTGGAAAATTTTTCGGTGATCTGACGACAGACTTCGTAGGCATCCTCTAGGGAAGCCAGAGTTCTCGTGCAGGTAGTTTCAGGCAGTTGCAGCATTTCTTGAGAACGCTTGGCTAACATCGCAGGCTAGGGGGGGAAGGTCGTGACTTTAAAGCTCGGGCCATCTGGTAATTCAAATGTCCTGCATATCAGACCTTTAACTCTTCACGGACAACTTCAGTGGATTGGCTGGATTGTACCGCTTCAGAGGACAAAACAGACGACTGGCGGTTCACAATTGCCTGCGCTGTAAGCTTACCAGAAAGTACGGCCCCTTCCATACTGCCCAGGTAGCGCTGCATGGTGTAGCTGCCAGCCAGGAAGAAGTTGGCGATGGGGGTCTCCTGGGAAGGACGATAGGCCTGGCGCCCCGGTGTGGCGGTATACACCGATCGCGGCGTTTTAACCACCTTATATTTTCTCAGCTTAGCGGGATTATTTCCTAACAAATGCTGGGGGAAAAGGCGCTGCAACTCTTTCATGGTGGCATCGATGATTTCCTCATCTGACTTGTTGATCCAATCCTTAGCTGGCGCCAGTACCAGTTCCAGCATCGACCGATCCGGATCAGCGTATTCCTTACAGGCAATGCTCATGTCGGCATAGACACTGAGCAATTGCGATCGGGAAAACAGCAGATTGTCAATATCCGTCAATTTTCGATCAAACCACAGGTGCAAATTAATTACGGGCACCCCTTCCAGTCCCTCTAGCTTTTGGAAAAAGGCCATCTGCTTCCAGGGTTCGGGCATCAGAGCCTTGACCACATCGACCGACATGGCCGAAACATAGAGGTCTGCAGTCACTACTTCATCAGGCGCCCCATTCAACCCCCGAATCAAAAATCCTTTGACGCTGCCATCGTCATTCAGCAAGATTTGCTTCAAGGGTCGTTCTAACTGCACTTGGCCACCCCGTTCGGTAATGTAATCCACGATGGGTTGACACAACCGCTCCGTCGGCGAGCCATCCAGAAAGGCGATCTTGGACCCGTAGCGCTCCTGCAGAAAGCGGTTCAGGGCCGTCAGAATAATAGTGGCAGAAACTTCATCCGGATTAATGAAAGTCAAGGCTTTAGAGGCGGCGATGAACACATCCGAGCTAACCCGCTCGCCAATTCCCTGGCGCTCCAGCCATTCCAACAGACTGTAGCGATCCATGTCTTCCACATACTTTTGCCCCCGCAACACGCCGGGCCACAGACCGATCGCAAATCGCAGCTTTTGCTCCCAGGTCAGCATGTCGTTGTTATTGAGGATCGACAGGATCACGTTAAAGGGAGCAGGGATATCCGGCACTTTGAAGTAGGAGTAGGTGCCAGGTTTTTCCGGTTGATTAAAAATCAGGGCATGTTCTTTCCATTGCAGGCGATCTTCAATCCCCAATTCTGCCAACAATTGGAGCATGTTGGGGTAAGCGCCGAAAAACGCATGCAAACCGGTTTCATACCAATCGCCGTCTTCATCCTTCCAGGCAGCTACCAGCCCTCCCAATACATCCCGACTTTCTAGAACCAGGGGGGAGTATCCAGCATCCACCAGATACTTGGCACAAGATAAGCCAGCCAGACCTCCGCCAGCGATCGCAATGCGCATGTGACTTCTTTACATTTTCTTCAAGATTATCCGATATTAATTATACGTTGCAAACCGTTACATTTTCAGCGCTAATCCTTTAATTTCCGTCTAAACCAATCAATAAAAACAGCCCCACCGAAGGTTGGGACTGCTCCTGATTGGAAGTTCAACGTTGCCTCTTCTCAACCCACCCCAGCAGCCGTCACTGCTGCGTTGGGCACCCTTGCGACAGTTCTTTGCCTCTGCCCCACTGGCCAGCCCCGGCCAGCCAAGCAAGTTCCCAAAAGTCTATCACCTAGCTAATTAGAACGGCCTGTTCCACTAACCCATCAGGGTTGACTGCGCCTGACCGTGCCATCAGCATACAGTTCCATGGGAATTAATTCCACTTTGCCGTTAATCCGCATCAAAGAATAAACAATTTTAATCAGAGGGGAATTGTTTTGATTAAACCGACGAGACATGGCATGCACCTCAAGGTAGAAAGATTGATGACGGGTTTAATATACTCGTCCAGGTCTAAACTGACACTGCTTTAGCAAGCCCTCACAATCATTCATCTGTGTCGAGTATGGCTTAGAAGCGACGGGTTTCAGTAAAAACACGGTGGAGTTTCAGGTGGTTCAGATAAAGATTGGGTAAAACTAAGGACAACATCCAACTGGTTTTGACAAGCTGAAGACCTCCTATTGATGACTTTCGGTGTGGCTACAGGTTCCCGGCCTGGTTGCCCCCAGCTCATTTCCCATCCAGTCCGACCGCAGGGTTGATACAAAATGGGTAACTCACCCAGCTATTTTTTACAAATCTTTAGATCTTGTTCTATACTGCATCCACTTCTACGGTTGGCTTCAGCGCAACCGACCTCGATTCCTGATCCCGATTTAATCGCCGTGGGGCCATGAAGACAACCGAACTCGCCGCCCGTCTGGAACACTTTTACAACCAGGTTCAGACCATCATTTTGTCTCGACAGAATCCTATTACAGGCTTGCTGCCCGCCAGTACCGCCGTCAATGCCCACGGGGACTATACCGACGCCTGGGTTCGGGATAATGTCTACAGCATCCTGGCTGTCTGGGGACTGGGACTGGCCTACCGCCAAGTGGAAGCAGACGAAGGCCGTCGGTTTGAGCTGGAACAGAGCGTGGTCAAACTGATGCGGGGTCTGCTGTTTGCCATGATGCGTCAGGCGGAAAAGGTGGAAACCTTCAAGGTGACCCAGTCGCCCCTGGATGCCCTACATGCCAAATACGACACCCAGACGGGCGACACGGTCGTAGGCGACAGTGAATGGGGCCATCTGCAATTGGATGCCACCTCCCTGTTTTTGCTGATGTTGGCCCAGATGACCGCATCAGGATTGCATATCATCTTCACCACCGATGAGGTGAACTTCATCCAAAATCTGGTCTACTACATCGGCCGCACCTACCGCACTCCAGACTACGGCATCTGGGAGCGGGGGGCCAAAATCAACCACGGCAATCCGGAACTCAATGCCAGTTCGGTCGGCATGGCAAAAGCCGCATTGGAAGCCATGAACGGGCTGGACCTGTTTGGCGTAGAAGGCAGTCAGCGATCGGTGATCCATGTGTTGCCGGATGAAATCGCCCGATCGCGAATCACCCTGATGTCTCTCCTGCCCAGGGAGTCCAGTTCCAAGGAAGTGGATGCGGCGGTATTGAGTGTGATTGGCTTTCCGGCCTTTGCGGTGGAGGATGTCCAATTGTGCGATCGCACCCGCAATGAAATCCGCACCAAATTGCAAGGGCGATACGGTTGTAAGCGCTTCCTGCGGGATGGTCACCAGACCGTTCTGGAAGACACTAGTCGTCTGCACTATGAACCGCTGGAACTGAAACAGTTTGAACACATTGAGTGTGAGTGGCCGCTCTTCTTCACTTACCTGCTGCTGGACGGCATCTTCCGGGATGATCCGGCCCAGGTGACGGAATATCAGGAGCGGTTAAAAGCCGTGCTGGTGCATCAGGAGGGGCTGGAACTGCTGCCCGAACTGTATTACGTCCCGGAGGAAGGCGTAGAAGCCGAAAAACAAGCTCCTGGTAGTCAAATCCGACTGCCCAACGAAAACATTCCTCTGGTCTGGGCCCAAAGTCTCTATTTGCTGGGACAAATGCTCAGCGAAGGACTGCTGTCCGTGGGAGATATAGACCCTCTGGGCCGCCATTTGCATGTCCAGAAACAACATCGCCCCCTGGTTCAGGTCGCCCTGCTGGCCGAAGACGAAGCCTTACAGCAGCAACTGGCCGCCTACGGCATCGATACCCAAACCCCCCAGCAAATTGCCCCCATTCAAGTCCGGCAGGCCACCGATCTGTCAGCCGTCTACGCCCAAATTGGCCGCAACGACAAACTGGGACTCACCGGCCGCCCCAATCGGCGGCTGCGGATCCTGACCACCTCCCGCTTTTTCCGAATTCGGGGAGAGGTCATGGTGTTCCTGCCCTCCTTCTTGGACCAACAACAGTTTTACCTGACCATCGATCCCCATTTCTTGGTGGCCCAGATCCGGACCGAACTGGCCCACATCCAACGACATTGGCGGCAATTGGGACACCCCACTGTCACCCTGCTGCTGACCCACAACATGCTGGCAGCAGAACCAGAGAACGGTACGCCGCCCATGCTGACCCTGATTCGGGAATTGCAAACGGGCGATTGTAATGGGGTATTGGTGAAGGTGGGCCCCCTGAATCAATTGATGCTGACCGCCAGTATTGAGCGCATTGACTTCCTGCATGACTTTGAGTTTGCCCATCCGCCTGTGCAGAGCGTCCATCCAGAAACAGGATTACTGGGCTTCCAGCCGCGCAACGCCATTCCCCTCAGTATTTCGGAGGAATTCACCCTGGAATCTGAAACTGACATTCAGTTGCTACTGGAACGGTTGCAGCAGTCGGACAACCTCTATGAACAGGTGGAGTTGCTCAGTACCCTGGTGCAGTTGCAGGGAGACGACTTTGACACCGGCTTGGGCCAAGTGGGGCAAGTTGTCAGTGTGGCAGACCTGTTGGACGAAGTGTACAAACGGGCTGCCGAGTTGAGGTTGTGGGCTGTGGTGCGGCGGGCCGCTGGACTTTATCACAAGGTTATGCCCAGTCTAGCTGATGCCCTGACGGATATTCTGGTGCGCCAGAAACAAATTGCCATCGGTCGGGCCTACAGTGAAGCCTCGTTGATTACGCGCCCCGAATCCCCCATGGAGTTAGTGGACAAAATCAATGAGTTTTGCCGGGAAGACATTCGCGATCGCATGTTGACCCAGGAACTGCTGATTTATCTCAGTCTGCTGATTAAAGCCAAGCCAGAGTTGTTCAACGGTCTGCTGACCCTGCGCATTGGCTATCTGATTTTGCTGCTGACCAGTGATTTGAGCCAGGAGTTGCGGATCGCCCAGGACGAAGCCTACGAACACCTGATGCAACTCAGTCCCCATGAGATTCAGGATCGCTTGCTGGTGGTTCTAGAGGGCTATGAAGGCCGGAATCAGATGCTGCTGCAACAGGAATCCTTACACATCAAACAACAGGAGCGGGAGATCGAATGGGTAATTGCCACCGCTGCACGGGAAATGCCCTTGACCGTGGAAAGCTGGTGGCGCAAACGGCAACTGGATGGCGCCCTGAATCGCGCCCCCAAGGAGTTTTATCCCAAAGTGTGGGGAGTGCTAAAACATTGTCGGGGTCTGGTGATCGGCGACAAGCTGGAACGTCGCAACCGACTGGACAGCGACCTGCTGTTGGCGGAAATGACTCCCGGCGAAAAAAACTTTGCCCTGCGGGTGGAGCATTTATTGAACAAAATCGAAGCCCCGGAATATCGTCAGGTCAATATTGAAGCCCTGATGGAATTGGCTGCGATCGCCGAACAGAACCCCGATCTTTACGTCGAGGAATACATCGTTCTGGATGTGCTGATTGGTCATGCCGTCCGATTGGCCTGGTTAGACCAGCACCCCGAACACGATGACCACTACGATGAATACAAAGCCCTTGCCTGGCGATCGTTCTATGAAACCTCGCCCTATGACTGTGCCAGTTATGTAGCCAAGGCTCTCCAATTCCTGACTGAACTAAGCCAGCAGGAAGCACTGGTAGAGGTGGGTTAATTAGGCTGAGGATATCTTCGGTGGATTGGTCGCAGTTGCGCGCACATGATATTGCCCGTTGGGCTGAGCAGACGGTAGCGGGGATCTGGATTAACTTAAGCGTCTTTCGAGACGGCAACCGCCTGTTTCCGCTTGCGGATGGCGGCAATGCCTATTCCCACTAAACCAGGAAGCAAGGCTGGAGTCGGCACTACCGCAGCAGTGGGGTCGGGGGTGAAGTAGGGGGGTGATGGCCGCATCGTCGTAGCTGTAGGTGGCGGTAAAGAGATCTCCTGTATCTTGGCCATACTCCCAGGTGCCGGAAACGGTGCCATTGATAATCGCCGCCTGGGCAAGGGGGGCAGACAGGGTGGCTACTGCTACGAGAGAAGCTCCAGCCAGATAACCGGCGAGCGTTAAAATGGCAGTATCAACCCTACAAGCACAGTCATATAGCAATCCTATTTGATTTGTGAATGCCTAGTGCAGCGTCAACTCTAGAAATTAGGGTTTGTAGTCAGCGCTTCAGCGCTAAAGCGCCGACTACGAGCCAATGGGTTCACCTTAAAATTAGGGTTTGACAGAACACTAGATGGTGAAAGGGCTTTGTGAGAAGGATTTCCTGCGGAAACCTTTCACAATCCTGATCGGATTGCTATAGCTAGCAATCTACTATTACAGAACAGCGTATCCAACTGGAATTGCAGGCCGGAGGTGTTACCGTCATGGTTCAGGCCACAGAAAAGACCGACTACAGTCCAGAAGAATATCTGGAAATAGAAGCTTCATCAGAGATTCGTCATGAATATATGGATGGAGAAATTGTACCCATGACAGGGGGAACGCCGAATCATAATCAAATTCTGCTGAATTTAGCAGGGGCACTCAATTTTTCGCTCAGGCGGCAACCCTATCGGGTTTTCGCTGCCGACCAACGCTTATGGATTCCTCAACGACGGGTCTATACCTATCCTGATGTCGTGGTGGTACAAGGACCATTGGTTTATCAAGCAGGGCGACAGGATACGATTACGAATCCACTGTTGATCATCGAAGTCTTATCTCAATCTACCCGAGACTATGACCGGGGGGATAAATTCGTTGCTTATCGCACCATGTCTTCCTTCCAGGAATATTTACTGGTTGATCAATACGCCTTTCAGGTCGAGCATTATGTCAAAACTGGGAATAAACGATGGACATTACAGGAATACGACAGTTTGAACGACATGGTGGAGTTGGTCGCATTACCATTTGAGATCGCCCTGAAAGAGATCTACGACAAAGTTGAGTTTGAACCGATCAAGCAGGCTGAGTAAGCGGTTAAAACATTCCCCATACCAGGCAAGACAATGGCCAATCCTGATGACTATCTGAGATCTTGCACCTCTCGCAACAACCTGCCCTGCAATAAATTGCGGGCTAACAGAACTAAGTCCGTTTAAACGGACTGACGATCCACAACTTGGGTTTTCCAGTCTACTTCAGTGGACTTGCCTCTATTAGCCCGAACTTTTAGTTCAGGGCGGGGCAAGCCTAT
>Ga0272446_1007904_pt1 | contig 10374 bp, 9 predicted proteins | sample YNPCB0061_FD_194587 | JGI IMG/M metagenome (GOLD analysis project Ga0272446, IMG submission 194587) | Hot spring microbial mat communities from Yellowstone National Park, WY, United States - YNP-CB-006-1 | ecosystem: Environmental > Aquatic > Thermal springs > Hot (42-90C) > Sediment | place... | reverse complement strand
GATCATCGGTAAGCTCAATGGTCGCGCCGGAGCTACGCGCATCCTCGCGCGCCGCCAGCACGATTCGCCGGTCCGGCTCATAGCCGTGCGGTGTGGCAATGCTCAGCCGAGCGCCGCAGCGGGCCGCGCCGAACATCAATGAGTGGGCGACATTGTTGCCGTCACCAACATAGGCAATACAGAGCCCGTGCAACCGGCCCCTGTGCTCCAGCATGGTGAGATAGTCGGCCATCGCCTGGCATGGGTGAAGCATGTCGGTGAGGCCGTTGATCACCGGCACCGTCGCGTGCTCGGCCAGATTCACGATGGTGGCGTGATCAAAGGTGCGCGCCATGATCCCGTCCACCCAGCGCGAGAGGTTGCGTGCCACGTCAATCACCGCCTCACGTTTCCCCAGGCCGATGTCGCCAGGAGCGAGGTAGACGGCAAAGCCGCCGAGTTGCTGGATGCCGACCTCGAACGTTACACGGGTGCGCAGCGAGGCCTTCTCAAACACCATTGCCAGCGCCCTGCCGTCCAGGGTGTGCAGATAGGAGGCCGGGTTGAGCTTGATGTCGCGAGCCAGATCAATCAGATGCCAGAAGCCATCTGGCGGAAGATCATGAATCGAAAGAAAGTGCCGGATATGCATGGCCAACCTCCTTGCGCCAGTATGCCACTAGCGCGTCGGCCCGGTGCGGTCGCACCCGATACGCGCCAGCGCGGCATCGAGTAGTTCCACAAGGCCCGGTTTGCTTCGTTCCTCCAGTTCATACCACACGCGCACGACCGGTCGTTCGATTGCGAAGAGCCGGCGCAGATCGATGGGAGTGCCAAGCACGACCACGTCGCACGGCGTTCGCTGAATGGTTTCAGCCAGGTCGTGAATCTGCGCCGCGCTGTAACCAACGGCCGGCAAGAGCGCACCAATCTGTGGGTAATCGCGGTACGCCGCTGCAATCAGGCCGGCGGCATACGGGCGCGGATCGACAATCGCCGACGCACCGTGCTGGCGTGCAGCAATCGTCCCGGCGCCGAAGCGCATCCCACCGTGAGTCAGGGTCGGGCCATCCTCAACAACCAGCACACGCCGGCCATGAATCGCCTGCGGGTCATCAACGGTTACCGGCAGGGCAGCCTCGACAATCGCCGCGCGCGGGTTGAGGGATGCAATGTGTGTGCGCACCGCCGCAATACCCTCGGGTGGCGCAGTATCAACTTTGGCGATCAGGACGATGTCGGCACCGTACAGGTTGACCGCGCCGGGGTACGAGGTCAATTCGTCGCCAGCGCGGTGAGGATCGACGAGGGTGATCATGACATCGGGGCGAAAAAATGGTGCGTCATTATTGCCGCCATCCCAGACGATTACGTCCGCTTCGCGCTCGGCGGCTTCCAGAATGGCGGAATAATCAACACCCGCAAATACGGGCGTCCCGTTCATCACGTGTGGTTCATACTCTTCCAGTTCCTCAATCGTACACTCCGCTCCTTGCAGATCAGCAAGGGTCGCAAAACGCTGGACACGCTGGCGCTCAAGTACGCCGTAGGGCATCGGGTGCCGCACGGCAACGACGGCAAGACCGCGGTCGCGCAACACGCGGCAGACATACCGCGAGGTCGGGCTTTTGCCGCAGCCGGTGCGCACGGCAACAATGGCAATCACCGGCACGCGCGCAGGCAACATCGCGCGGTGCGGCGCCACCAGGCAGAAGTTGGCACCGGCAGCTGCCACCCGCACCGCGCGCTCCATCACGTAGGTGAATGACACGTCGGAGTAGGCGAAGACCACCTCGTCAACCTGCAGACGGCGCACCGTATCATCAAGCGCGCTCTCAGGGATAATCGGAATGCCTTCGGGGTATCGCGGGCCTGCCAGCGTCGAGGGATACCGGCGGTCGGCGATGTTGGGGATCTGTGCCGCCGTAAAGGCGACCACCTCAACCGCAGGATCGTCGCGAAACAGGGTGTTGAAGGTGTGAAAGTCGCGCCCTGCCGCACCCATGATAATGACTCGACGCTGAGCCATGACTGCTCCTTTCTCGACGTTGAGGCGGGAGCAAAGCTGACGCCTGGATCTTCATGATAGCGGAGAGTAGCCGGGAGGGACGGAAAGATCCGGGTACCTGGAGAGAAGACTCTTTTACACTGATTTCCAGATTACCGGGAAGCTCGATCGCGAGATCCGCGAACCAGAAACAATACCAGTCAAAGAGGACGTTGCGGCGCTCCTGTGGCATATTGCATGCCAGGTGGCTTTCTCGCGCGCTCCAGTGCGTTCTACAAAACGGACAAAGTCGCACACGGGTGTACTTCACCAGACAGTGGCTCGACGAACATCTTTCGGGTATGGTGATGGTGGGCTCACTATCAAAGGGGTTGACACGGCCAGTTGCTTCAGTTAGAATAATGCGCAGCTCCGATAGTGATACATACTTCATCCCTGGTTGCGGGCTTGCATGGCAAAGGCCATCTCCGATGTGCAAGGTGCAACGAAGTATCTTTCCCTCCAGGGATGCCGCGTGGGAGAGTTCCGCCCTCCCCTATTATCTTGAGTCCGGTCTGGTTCCACCTCAGAGACTGGTAAAGAGCAGCACATGACGAGTAGCAACGGCGCCACTCCCCACCACAGTGCCTCACTTGAGGCGCTTCTCGACTGACTGAACGAGCCAGGTACAGTTACGGCGCTGCACCAGTTGCTCGATCACGCCGAGTTGCTGGCCTATTCGGCTGGAGCGCTGGACGGACTGATCCGCCGTGGTGAGACGATCACCGACAATGTCGCCACCAGTCTCAACGAGGTGCGTCAGGCCTTGCCGGCGGAGAGTGGCGCCTACCTGCGCGAATTGGCAGCCCTGGGCAAGGAGTTGCCTGCCATAACGGCTACGGCCACGCAACTGGCCCAACTGTCGGCGCAACCGGAGTTTCAGGCCACTCTCGCCGCGCTGCGCCAGCCGGCCACACTGCAGGCCCTCAACCAGCTTCTTGGCCAGCTCGAACTGGTCGCGTTCACTGTCACGGCACTGAAGAGTCTGCTGCAGCGTGGCGAGGAACTGACCGATAACGTTCGCGCTAGCCTCGACGATGTGCGCGGCGCGATACCCAGCGAAAGTAATGAGGTCATCGCCCAGATCCTCTCGCTGGCGGTGCTGTTGCCGTATCTCCCCCGGCTTGTTGCCGTGGCGCCAAAGTTTATCGAGCTCATCGAGCGGCTGGCGCCCTTCGTTGCCTCACAGGAGTTTGACACCTTGCTCAGCTCCGGCGTGTTCCATTCGGCCACAGTGAAGCTGGTCGGGCAGGCCGGCGATGCCTTTGTCGCCAGCTATGAAGAACAGCGCCGCCTTCCGCCGAAACGTGGTCTGCTCAGTCTGCTGGGCGCACTGCGTGACCCGGATGTGCAGCGAGCCGCGGCACTCATCGTCGCGTTCGGTAAACGTTTCGGGCATTCGCTGCAGCGGTGAAGAGATACAGCGTGCACGAACTGTCAATTGCCCTTAATCTGGTGGAGATCGTTGAAGAAGCCGCGCGCCGCGCCGGAGCCGAATGTGTGGTCGCAGTGCACCTGCGTCTGGGCGCGATGTCTGGCGTAGTGCGTGAGGCTCTGGAGTTCTGCTTTCCGCTCGCCTCCGATACCCTCTGCTGGCCGTATGGCCTCTGGTTGCACCACGGGCGCCTGGCAATCGCCGATTCCGGCAATAATCGCGTTATGATCCACGACCTTGCCGCCATTCTGGCGCGTCTTGAGACAGCATAGTGCACTCGCGTGCCGGCTGAAGGACACGGGCGACGACACGAATGGGGGCGGAATGAACATGGCCAGCGTGCTGTGGTGCGACAGGCGGCGAAGTAAGTGTTCACTTGTCTCCTGGGAGCGCGGGCATCTTGCCCGCGTAGACGCGCCGAGGGCGGGACGCCCTCGCTCCCAGGTGCGTGTGTTACCCCAGTAGACGCGCCGAGGGCGGGACGCCCTCGCTCCCAGGTGCGTGTGTTCCCCCAGGTGTGAACACTTACGCGGCAAACACAAACATGCGGCGTTATGATGTAGCATTGCCGCCTCATAACGCCGCCAGAGAAGCGAGATGTTTTCGCCGTGTTCCGGCACCATGCCCGCATGGACCGCGAACCGGTGCAGGTTGTGAATGGGGTGCCTGATGGGTTTCGAACCCACAACCTCCTGAGCCACAGTCAGGCGCTCTGCCGTTGAGCTACAGGCACCGCGCACGTGGTAGTATAGCATAGCCGGGGATCAGCGTCAAACGCACGACCTGATGACAATCTGTTCAAATGCTTGACAGATCCTGGATGGTTTGTTACCATCGCGGCGAAGGGTCACCAGTGCACAGGAGCACACACAGCGCGAGCGGAGAGCGAGGCTGGCGCAGCCTCGTTTTTATATGTCAGGGGGCAACATCGGTATGGCAGAGATTGTTGATGCGTTGCGGATCTGGATTGAAGAGGCTATCCTGGCGCTAGGGTACATTGGCATTGCGCTGGTGATGTTGATCGAGAACGTCATTCCGCCGATCCCGTCAGAACTGGTGATGCCGTTCGCCGGCTTTCTCGCCGCCGAAGGGCGGTTGAGCTTTGCCGGTGTGGTTGCTGCTGGAACTGCGGGCGCGGTGCTTGGCGCACTGGTGCTTTATGCCGCCGGTCGCTGGGCCGGCGAGCCGTTGGTCCGCAGTTTCCTGCGCCGCTACGGCCGCTGGCTCGGCGTCTCCGAGCGCGAACTCGACGAAGCTCTGCGGGCCTTCGGCCGCCGCGGTGATGCGATGGTCTTCTTTGGCCGCCTCGTCCCGCTGATCCGGAGCCTGATCTCGCTGCCTGCCGGCATGCATGGGATGCCCGTCGGGCGGTTCTTGCTCTTCACAACGCTCGGTTCACTCCTCTGGAATCTGGCCCTCGCCACGGCCGGCATGATCCTCGGCCAGAACTGGGATGCCGTACTCGCCTTCCTCAGCCAGTACCAGCGCTTTACGCTGGTCGTGCTCAGCATCGCCGCCATCGCCTGGATCGGCAACCGGTTGCTGCGTGGCCGGCTGCGCACCCGGCAGCAGGCCGTTGCGGGAGATGCCGAGTAATACCAGGTAGCATTCGGACATACAACGATCAGGAGCGACGGCATGCACCCTTCGCTCTGCCGCTGCACGGCTCCTCAGGGTGCTGTCATCCTGGACGATCGAATGCTACACTCAGGCTCCAGGTCACGCCAGTTCGCCGAGCACCGTGAGCAAGCGATCGATTTCTTCAGCCGTGTTGTAGTGCACCAGGCCGATGCGCAGCATGCCGCCGCTCGCTTCCACTCCCAGCCGCTCCGTCAGGTTCAATGCATAATAGTTGCCGTCCCAGCAGAAGATCCCGCGTTTACCAAGAAATTCGGCCAGCGCACGCGGAGTATGCCCCTCCATGCGTACCGCCACCGTCGGCGTTCGCTGGTCGAAGCGCGCCGGGTCGGTAATGCCGTAGAATGACAGGCCGGGAATGGCCAGCAATCCGGCGATCAATTTCTGCGACAGTTCGCGCTCATACGCACGGATGGCGCTCATAGCACGCAGGAGCGCCTCGCGTCGACTCAACGCCGGCGTTTGCTGCCGCCCCAGTTCTGCCAGGTACTCGATCGCCGCGCCAACCCCTGCCAGCCCTTCGTGATTCCTGGTGCCGGTTTCCCAGCGATCGGGGATGGCGTCGGATGCCGGGCGAACCTTGTACGGGCGTAGCCGCTCCAGGTGCTCGCGTTTGCCGTATACCGCACCCATATGCGGTGCAAAGAACTTGTACGGCGAACAGGCCAGGAAGTCACAATCCAGCTCCCGCACATCGATCGGGCCGTGTGGCGCATAGTGAACCGCGTCAATATATACCATCGCGCCGGCATCGTGCGCCATCCGTGTGATGCTTGCTACGTCATTGATCGTTCCGACGGCGTTCGAGGCGTAACCAACGGCCACGAGTTTCGTGCGTGGCCCGATCGCGCGCGCCATGTCGGCCATGTCGAGGGTGCAATCCTCAATGTCGACATCTACCATGCGAATGACTGCTCCCTGCTCCTCCAGCGCTTTCCACGGAGCGACATTGGCATCATGATCCAGGCGCGTAAGCACAATCTCATCACCGGGGCGCAACTCACGCCCGATGGCCCGGCTGATGGCAAAGGTCAGTGTCGTCATGTTCGGGCCAAACACGACCTCGTTCGCATCACAGCCGAGCAGATCCGCCATGGCAGCATGCGCAGAGTCAATGATGGCATCACTGCGCTGACTGGTGGCGAATGCGCCGTGGGTGTTGGCGTTGTGATGCGCCAGGTAATCGGCAACGGCATCTATCACGCGCTGCGGTACCTGTGTGCCGCCGGGGCCGTCGAAAAACACGGCCTGCCGGCCATACACTTCCTGTGCCAGCGCCGGAAACTGGGCGCGAATCCAGGCTATGTCGAGTGTGGGCATGATGCGACTCCTCAGAGTGGGCGACTCTCGCGCATGGTACCACGAATTGTCGGGTTCCAATGCACCGGCTGTTGCTTGTGACCGTGTCACGTTGCGTGGGTGGTGTTACAATAGCTGGCGCAGAAACGATCCGGTTGACCATGAGGGACCCTGTATGCCTGCATTTCCGCGTCGCAGCGGCCTGGTACTCCACCTCACCGCGCTCCCCGGTCCATTCGGCATTGGTGACATTGGCGTGGAGGCCGAACGATTTGTTGACTTTCTGGTTGCTGCCGGGCAGACATACTGGCAGGTGCTGCCGCTCAGCCCGACAGGCTACGCCGACTCGCCATACCAGGGAACATCGGTCTTTGCCGGTAACCCGATGCTGATCAGCCCGGAGCGTCTGCTGGCCGATGGTCACCTGGTCGCTGACGACCTGGTGCAGCGGCCCGCATTTCCTGATGCGCGCGTTGATTTCGGCGCGGTCATTGCCTGGAAAACGGCGCTGCTCAACCGCGCATTCGTCCGCTTCCAGCGTATGCCCGCCGGCGTGCGCGTGCCATTCGAACGCTTCTGCGCCGAACATGCCGCCTGGCTCGATGATGTGGCGCTGTTTATGGCGCTCAAAGAGGCCCACGCATTGCGCGCCTGGCCCGACTGGCCCGCGCCGCTCGCAGCGCGCGAGCCGACCGCCCTTGCGCGAGCTCGCGCCGATCTTGCCGACGCCATCGAGGCCCAGAAGTATCGCCAGTGGGTCTTCTTCGAGCAGTGGGAACGATTGCGCCGGTATGCCAACCAGCGCGGCATCCGCATCATCGGCGATGTGCCGATCTTTGTTGCTCTCGATAGTGCCGATGTGTGGGCCAATACCCACCTGTTCCATTTTGACGCGAACCTGCGCCCGACGCTGATCTCTGGCGTGCCGCCCGACTATTTCAGCGCTACCGGGCAACTGTGGGGGCATCCGCTCTATCGCTGGGACGTGATGGCGTCCGACGGGTATCGCTGGTGGATCGAGCGTTTCCGGGCCGCGTTCCACTTTGCCGATATAGTGCGCATTGACCACTTCCGTGGCTTCTATAACTACTGGGAGATCGCCGCCGGTGAGACGACAGCAATCAATGGGCGCTGGGTTGATGGGCCACGCGACGACCTGTTTGACGCCGTCACTGCCGCGCTGGGCGACGTTGCCATCATTGCTGAGGATCTGGGCGATTTTACTGCCGAGTCGCGTGCTGGCCTGGATGCGTTGATGGAACGGTCTGGCTTCCCTGGTATGCGCATCCTGCAGTTCGCCTTCAATCGCCGTGAGGGTGATCGTTTCTTCCCGCACAACTACCCGCGCGCCTGCGTTGCCTATACGGGTACGCACGACAACGATACGCTCGTCGGGTGGTTCGCCAGCAGTTCAACGGAAGCCGAGCGTCGCGATGCCGCGCGCTATCTGTGTGGTGGCAGCGCCGACATCGCCTGGTCGTTCATCCGCACGGCGTGGATGTCGGTCGCCGACACTGCTATGACGACCGTTCAGGATCTGTTGAGTCTGGGGAGTGATGCGCGCATGAACCTGCCGGGCACGCTCGGCGCGCACAACTGGACCTGGCGCCTGCCGGCGGGAGCGCTCAACGGGCAGATTGCCGCACGGCTCTACGATCTGACCGACATATATCAGCGGTTGCCATGATCGTCGGGCATGCTATGCCAGCCATGCATCCGGCGGCCTGAGACGCGCATCACAGGCATAGAGTGCCTCGACCGCGTCAGCCGACGGCGTCGCCGCCGCGCCGACGGTCATATGAGCGATGGTGTCGAGGAGCGCAACATCATTGCTGGTCAGTAATTCGTGTGGCGGCAGCATCAGGCCCCACACATCCCAGGGCAACATCTCGACACGATTGAGCGCGGCCAGGTCGCGAATCAGGTTACCACGGATGAACCCCATGCCTTTGTACTCGAAGATACCGAATGTGTCGGGATCCGCGCCACCGCTCCGGCAGCGTTGCCAGGCGGCGCCGCCGCTCAGGAAACGACCGCGCGGAACGTCAAGCGGGTCGAATGTCAGATTCAATGCGGCACGTTGTACTTCGTCAATCTGTGGATCGACCAGTACCCAGCGTGTCTCTGCCGGATTCCAGTATTCCACCACCCAGTGATCTTCATGGTGCTGTGGGACGAAATATGTCGCGAAGCCGCAGCGTGCCCGCGCCGGTACACCCTGGTGACGGAGGAAGGCAGTCAGCAACAGGCTATAGTCACGGCACGTGGCCGCCAGGCGGAGTTGCGGCGGGCGGGTCACCGTCAGCGGGCGATCATCAAGTGCCAGGATTGCATCCAGCTTTGCGGCAGCCGGGCGGATCTGCACTGCCTGTTTGCGTTCCTCACTGAGTACCAGGCCATACGCACGGTCCCAGTACACATGAACCAGCAATCCCTGCACGACGGCGCAGAGTTCGGCGACTGACTCGGGCAGGGAGAGCAGCCGGGCTTCATGAGCAGCCAGGCTGGTCAGTGGGCCAGCATGGGTGTATGTGGCAGCGGCGGAAACAATCGAGAGCATGGGCGCCATAGTTATCTACTCCTGTGAACGGTCACAGCTATCTTTTATACTATACCGTTCCATGACGCACCGCGCAATGGCTGGAGAGTTGCAGTTTGGTAGCAGTTATTGGCACTCGCATAACAGGAGGCTGGTGGCTGTTATGATGGGCACCAGGCTGCCGCAGGCGAGAGCGACGTGCAGAATCATTGCACTATGTGCGTGCCGGGAGCTCGGGCATGTGCAAGATGCGCGCGATCCTGGCGATCACCCGTTCTGCACGTCGCGGTCGAAGAAGCGGCGCGATCGTGGATGCTCCTGGTTCAGTTCCGTGCCAGCGTAATCACCGCTGGAACCCGGTCGAACATCCAGAAGGCGATCACCATGCCGATCACGCTTGCGCAGAGCGCCCAGGCGGCGATCAACCAGAGCGCACTCATCCACCAGCCGGCCACGATGAACCATACTGCGCGCAGCAGGAACGGGTGCTGCGGCACGGCCACGCTGAATGCCTTTCCGCCGGAAATGACCAGATCGCTGCGTTGCGGCGCCAGCGTCACCACCTGCGGCAGGCGGTTGAGCATCCACAGGCCGAACGGCAATCCGATAATCGTCACACAGAGCACCCAGGCGACTGCCGTCCAGATACCGCTGAACCAGAGGCCGAAGAGAATGAAATAGAGCGCGCGGATCAACAGGTTCGGGCCGCTGCGCCGCTCGATCACCAGTGGTTGCCGTTGCATGGTCGATACCCTCCAGTGCGGGCGCATGTCGCGCCTGCATCTCTACAGTGGCGCGCAGCAACCGTGATCCGCAGACGCGTCGCCGTTCCTGCGCGCCGCGCTCCCCATCGGGGTGCCAGGTTGTTGCACGGTGCCAGAGCTATCCTCACACAGTAGTACGCTGTCGGGGAGCAGATGTTGCAGAAAACGGCCGCTTGCGGTCAACCGCCAGACACCGTATGATTTCGTGCGCTACTGGTGACCGTATGCTCCGGTTCCGGCATCGTGCAGTTCCAGCCAATCGGTTCGGGCATCAACACGACGCCGACCGCATCCAGATACGTTGCGCCCGATCTGCAATTAATAAGTCGCAATCTGCAAGCACGCAAAGGAGATGCGCCGTGAATGAACCCGTTCGCCTGATCGACCTCGGCCTCGTGACGCCGGTACGCTCACAGACCGTCTACCACGCCGTCGCGCATGCGATGGACGATGCTACTCCCGATACGATCATTCTGGTCGCTCCCCTCACGCCGTATGTTTGCATCGGGTATCACCAGGATCTGGCAAAAGAAGTTGACCTGGCGTACTGCCAGAACCACGGCCTGCCGGTCTACCGGCGCGAAGTCGGCGGCGGCGCCGTCTACCTCGACCGCAACCAGGTCTTTGCCCAGTGGGTCTTCCAGCGTTCCCATCTACCGTCGTCGCTGGAGGA